>Ga0207866_1000057_pt1 | contig 176173 bp, 184 predicted proteins | sample HigsolmetaAR203D_FD_184835 | JGI IMG/M metagenome (GOLD analysis project Ga0207866, IMG submission 184835) | Ionic liquid and high solid enriched microbial communities from the Joint BioEnergy Institute, USA - AR20-3-D (SPAdes) (version 2) ...
TTGCTTCTCTTAAGTTTGTCATAAATGCAAGTTCAACAAGGATAGCAGCCTTTACATCCATATTGTTACAGTTACACATAGCCAGACTTTGTGCTGTTATACCTCTGTTCTTTTGTTTTGTTCCGCCGGCAAGATGTTTCAAGACGATTTCAGCCATCTTCTTTGACTGACCGGGATATTTGTCATGTATGTATATCCCAACTCCTTCGGCGGAGTTAAAACTTTTGCCGTCGCCATAAGCATTGAAATGGATTGATACGCTATAGTCGCAATTTGCCAGTGCTATAGCTCGTTGCCTATCGCTCAAAGGTGTGTCTGGGTCATCAAAAGCATTGGCATCATTCCAGCCGGTCCGCATCGTCTCAAATCCGCATCTTTTTAACTCCTGTTCCAATAAAAAAGCAACTCCGACATTTGCGATATGTTCACGGAATTGCTCGCCTTTCTTCACGGTTAATTTATCGTTTATTTTTACATCCTTCGGAAATGGAGGGGTACGCTTGCCTGCTGTGTCCGTTCCGTGGCCTGCGTCTATATTAATCTTAATCGGCATTCTTCTCACCTTCTATCTTCGCCTTATCTTCTACCTGCTTTTTCACATTTTCCACAAGCGGTTTAAGGAAAGGCGGTAAATTAACGCCTGTATCTTTAATATTTTCAAGTATGGAAATTAACTCGTTACAGATAATCCATATCGCCACTACGCAAGCAATTGCAAACTTAAATGGTAACTTTATCCCGATTGTATCACCTGCATATAAAACAAGCTGGTCCATTAATGCACCAACAATAACCAACAACCACATGCTAATTTTTTTCGCAATCCCTCTAAATGATTTGTAACTGTTAATAGGCTCATCCCGATATTTGCTTGCTATTAGACCGGTGATGTAGTCAACGAGATTGCTTGCTATCATTAGTCCGACTGGAATTGCCAAAATCCCTAACCAGGATGTAATTGTTGATAAGATTGCAGTAAAAATTGCTTTGAATTTGTTCATGCTTTTGCCCCTTTCTGTATAAAATAAGAGCCTTACGGCTCAAAATCTTCCTCATTATTTTCGTCCACGTCTTCGTTTTCTTCATCCGGCATTTCTTCATCAGGGATTTCTTCGTCTAGCATATCTTCCTCGGTTTCTTCCGGTATTTCTGGCTCTTCCTCTGGAATTTCTTCTGTTTCCTCTTCTTTTTCGGATAACAGCGTTTCCACCCTTTGTTTTAATTCATTGTTTTGCTGTTCAAGATGTTCTACTTTTGCCTGTAGCTCTTGAATAAGTCTTTCGGTTGTATCTGTGCTCATTTCGGCCATATATGTACCGTCTGCCTTTTTGGACAGCACTTTTAAGCCAGCACAATCTGTAATAATATCTGCGACATTACCGCTGTCAAACGTGCATGAAATTTTGCAGATATTATTGTAATCGGACAATAGATTGAAAACCTCATCATAAGACAAATCGGTCTCAAAACAAATTGTCCGGGTTTTTGCCATGCTATTTGGGTATGTTATAGGAGGAACGGTCTTTAAAATGATACCGTTATTTAAAACAAAATTTTGCATATTCCAACTCCTTTCTAAGCATAAAAATAAGCCCTACATGGGCGGTGGTTGGTAAGCTAAATAGCTATTTAAGTACATTCCAGCCGACACGAGAATAGGTACTATTATCATAAATCACATAATCTATCGCAAATTTACCAACAAGAGCTCCGACAGCCATCATTTGCAAGATGTTATTGGACAAAATCCTAACATATACGGACGTGTAATTAGCAAACCCAGTCGGATTGCCAACTAGGATCTTAAAATTAGTAACAGGGTCTAAGTTGCCAACTCTGCCAAAACCTACTCTATAAGGATTTGCACGCATAAGAGTAAATATTTCTGCAAATGTAGCACAATCGGTAAGGTCTACAGTAGTTTGAAACGCTAAATTATTATTTAGCTCATTTACTGCCGACACCAAACTGGATTTATTTGATGTATTTAGTTGCGCTAAATCACCAATAGCTTTATCGTTATCGTCAATACCTTTATCCATCTTATTAAGATTTTCGGCACTTATCGGTGTTGCCACATTAGGCTTATTCTGCCAATTTATTCTATCATACCTGTATGCCATCTTTCTTCTCTCCTTCCTCATAAGCTTTGCGTTCATTGGCAATAGCCATAGCGTTTTGCGTTTGCACCTGGGCCGCAAATTCATTCAGTATCATTAAGAGTATTCCGGGTGGCAGCTGAGTTTTATTGATTACTGCAGCAATATCTTCTTTGGCTTCCTGGATTCTAAGGTTTATTCCCTTTTCAGATTGCTTAATTTCTGGCATTAAATCACTCCTTATTAGTAATAAAAAAGACAGCAATTTGCTGTCAAAGTGTGTTGCATTATGGTAAATTGTGGTATAATCTCCTTATCAGCTGGCGGCTGAAATACATGAGAGAGGAGGATTAAAATGGATAAGTGTCCATATTGTGGTAGCTATAATTTTGGTAAGCTTACTCCTACAAAAGGGAATAGGTATGGGCTAACCGAAATCAACACCAATACTAAACAAGTTTTTGCCGATACCTTACTAATCGTTGATGTGTATGGCTGCCTTGATTGTAAAGGCATAATACTAAAAAATGAAGATTTAAAGCGAAATTAATCGGACTTAATGCTCATTACTACTTTGCCTGACAATGTAACATTATTAGCAGTTATGTATTGCTGGCCTTGAACTTGCCTTTCGAGGTCAGCAATTCTTCTTTCTATAACCTGTATTCTTTTCTTAGATATAAACATATCCATACTCCTTTCTTTGCATAAAAAGAGCAGATGCCGTAATGGCTCTGCTCTGTGAATTGATATTTGATTTTATTCCGCCGATTCGGTTACTGTTATATCAAACCTTTCAATATATGTGTTATACTCCATATCCATAGCAATGCATGTAATAAATGTTGTACCCTCTCTGCGTGCTGCAATTTCGCCTGTATAATAGCCTACGTCTGCTATCGAAGGCTTGTTTGAAGTATAAATAACAGTATGGTTAGATGTATCGTATTTATTTTTTATTTTAAACACATCTCCATCTGCCAGTTGAATATTAGCATTTATTTTCTTATTATCAACCACTTTAACCTTTAATTGTAATGTGTATTCTTCGTCATAAGGTGTAGTCATATAGCAAGTAATGGTTGCGGTACCGGCCTTTTTAGCTTTAAGCTTACCTGTCTTTTTATTTATGGAAACTATAGATTTATCACTTGTTTTCCATACGTAGTCGGAACCGCCGATATTATTGTCTATCTGGGGATAATAGCTTGTCCCTACTTCCATAGTTAATGATTTATGTTTAAATACAGGAGCTGTTTTTTCATCGTCTTCATCTCTCATAGTCCCCCAGGTAGGAAGTATTATTATAGCTTTGACTGTTCCTGTAATTGGTTTTATACTTTTATCTTCCGGGATAAATACCCATTGTAGGTCGAACATTCCAAGTTTGGAGCTATCATAATTTGAATAAGTATATTTACCTTTGAGTCGCTTTCCTTCCTGATAAATAGGTGGCATGGGATAGTCTTCATTATCTTTGATTTTTGACCCATAGACAAACGACATGACAATATTTTCATAAATATCATGTACATATAAATTCTTTCTTGGGTCGTCTGGATTTTCAATTATCCTTACTCCTGCAAACGCGGTACTTGGTACTAATAGTAGGCAGATAGCTAATAATAAAACTAAAAATTTTTTCACGGTATCACCTCCTATTATTATTATATAATATTATGAAATAAATTTCTACATAATTATACAATTTTTAGAAGCCAGCCCTTGTTATTCTTTCATCGATATACTTTAGATATAATAATATAGGAGCGATTAATTCTTCGTAACGTAAGTGGTATGTATAATCAATAATTGTGCTGTCTTCATCATATCCGATTATATTACCTTTATTATCTTTTATAATGCCTTCATATATCGGAGCCTTTACCAATCCTGCAAATTCAATGTCCGATATACCGCACTCGTTCATGATTTTTTCTATCTCTTGCGCTATAAATCCTGTATGGAAGCGTCCGGAGGTTCCCTGTTTCATTTTAAATACTTTTGGAACAAGTTTTTTAATAAATTTCAGATATCTTTCGTCCATTTCTTTTATATTTTCTTTTAGTCTCTCATCGGATGTTGTTACCCATCCACTAACGCCATAACCACCAGCCCAGGGATTTCCGCTAGAACCAATATACATTATCGTTGATTGACTTCCGATAAAATTATCATTGACAGATATATATGCATAGCGCGTTAAGGCGTTATTGTATATATAATTCGAAATATCTGCTCGAAATGCTGCGCCTGCGTTAGAAGCAAAACTTACAGATTGGCTTCCAATATTACCAGCATTTATCGGTGCGTATCCATTTATAGTATTACATTGCAGGTTTCCATATACATCAATCCCGCCGGGCCATATATCTAACGTTATAGACCCGCCGGTATTTCTGCCTCGAATATACGCACCATTTATTTCAATTGACCCCACGCCCGGTCCATTAGATGTTATTACAGTACCGCTTATATTTCCGCCGCTTATATACGGGCTTACGATAGTGTTTCCGGACAATGTTCCTGTAAATGTTCCGTCTGCGCCCAAAAGCGTACCAGTAAATGTTCCAGACGCAGCTACAAGCTGTCCGCTGAATTTGCCGTTGGTAGCTTCCATTGAGCCATCTGGCAGTATTTTAAAATATCCGTTTGCCGTAACAAGCCCTTCGAGACTTATATTGTCGGCCTTAAATTTTATTGCCGTCCCCTGGCTCGGATCCGCACCAAGCTCTACGGCTGCCACATTACCGCTGCTATCGACTTTAAGTACGATTTGTCCGGCAAGAACTGATATGCCGGAGTATAAGTCTTGGGCAATATCTTCTACCTCGACTAATACACCCTCGACATCCTTGCGGATACGGGTAACTTTCCCTTGTAATTGAATTATTTCTTCGTTTACGCCAAAATTCTGCTCCCTTTCCTCGTTTCCGCTTGCTATATAGTTATCTGTCAAAACCTGTATGCCAGTTAACGTCCTTTGTAATACATACCCAGTCACAGGATTGCCGTAGTTATTAAATTGTACTGTATCGCCTGGCTCGATATAAGGCAAGCCAATACTTATTCCGTCATAAGGCTTGTACGGCCTTTTTGCTATATTTCCAAATGCATTGCGGGCTATCTGTTGTAATTCTGCGGCACCTTTGCCGAACACTAGAAAATTTCCTTGTATTATGTACGCATTACTGCCAGTTCCGTATATAGCCCCGATATCATCTTCCTCTGACCTGATAATCAGTTTATTTATTTCCTTAACAGTGTATTCTTGAAAATAAATATCTTCATGCATTGGAATTATTTCGTCAATTAGCGTTTCGTTAATATATAATGTATCATTTTCTGCTACAGGGAATAAATCGTCACCAGGGAATAAATCATCGCCCGGGTATAGTCCGTAAGCAGGCTGCAGAATCTTATGATAAAATTTTCCGTACCGATTTATTTGTCCAAACGCCCCGTTTAACTCTATACACCGTCTTAATACTTCTCTGCCACTTATAGAAGCTACATCAATAGTTTTTTCAATTATCATATCATCGTTCGGCAGGTATTCATCTTCATATTCGATTCCGAGATGGTCAAGCAGACTTTCCCGAAATTCTTTTAATGTGTAGGTTTCGTTGCCTGTCGGGAATAATGAATTATACCAATCAGCAACATTTACATCTGTATATTTCAGGGCATTGTATGCGGTTATTTCCTTAAATCTCAAGTCGTCTTGCCTTACACAACTCTCAACTTTAAATAGTCCGAGTGGCACCGGGTCATATCCCTCGATAGTCTGGCTTACCGTAAACCATTGACCTTTTAAATCTTCTTCAACATCAGCGACGGTAAATTTTATCTGGGCTGCTTCACAGGTGCCGAATATAAGGTCGTCAGCTGTGCATATGCTTTCGGACAACTCGAAACTGTCGTCTACAATCTGATCCGTTCCGATAGTTAAGTCCAGAGCAGGAAAATGTACGGTTAAATCTTTAGGAGTGACTTCATCTGTAAATGGAAAACGGTCATTTTTATATATATCTTTTAGTGCTTCGGGGATATTAAGCATTATTCTTCACTCCCGTAATCAATAAATTCAAATTCAAGTGCTTCATAATAGAAATTACCATCTTTGTCTATGTGTTTTATCTTATATTCAATGTCTGGTACATAACAAACCATTGTCTGATATGCATTTCTCTCGTCATTCCATACCTCAGCTATTACTTTATCCCTGTTCGGGAAAAATGCCTGTACGATTAATTTCTGTCCGTATGTCAAGTAATCAATGGTTTTTATTTTTATAGTAGTTCGCTTAACCGGAAGTATTTTTCTATGAGTAACGCCCCGGCCGTCAGTGTAGGAATTTTTATCTTGTCTACGGTCCGGGACGTTTGAATACTCGGCAAGAAGGGAATTTGGAAAAATAGTATTGCCTACTTTTAAAACATATCCATTTCCTGTCATTAAATCCCCTCCTTTACATTGATGCAAATGCTGAACGCCCGGTCTGTCTTCTGTATTCTCTGTCAACTCTTACAACCTCACTGTGAATCTGTTTACCGGAAAGATTTACGTTCAGGATTACTGTATTTACGCCTGCCCCGCCCATCTCTTGTATAACTTCTTTAAGCGCCTGTTTCATTGTTGATAATGGCGATACGACCTCAGCTTCTCGTTTGTTATCACCAAGGATTGCTAAAAACTCGCCGTAATTTGCCGGGACAACTGTACCTGTTGCCAACCTCGGTATTTTGGGAGCGGTTAAAGGTTTAAGGTTAAACCCAAACGTCTTCCCGCCAAGTTTAGGCACCCAGTCAGGAATATCAAAACTAAGAGCGTTAAGGGCTTTTATTACGGTATTAATGCCGGTTACAACCCCACTGATAAGCCCGTTGATTATATCGATAATGAGATTTATGGGTGTCTTTACGATATTAACCATAGCATCCCATATACTTTTAAAGGTTTTCTTAATGCCTTCCCAAGCGCGATTCCAGTTACCTGTAAATACTCCGACAACGAAATCAATAACGCCCTTTAAGGCATCTATAACACTGTTGGCAACGTCTATAATTCCGCCAAGCCAGTCCCCAAACACTCCGATTATGTATGTTATTACCTTGGCTATCGGCGGGCCAAATTTTTCAATAAACCACTTCACAACAGGAGCAATGAATTTGTTGTAAATTGTCAACGCTCCATCAACGAGTGTGCCAATGAAGTCCATAAAATTAGCCAGGAAAGGTTTTAAATGTTTGTTCCATAACTTGTCTACAGTTTTCATAAAAGTATCCCAGATTGGCTTTAAAACCTTGTTCCAAACTGTCTTAAAGACGTCCGCTGTTTTCTGCCATGCTTCCCGCATTCCGTCAAAGATAGGTTTACCCCATTTTTCCCAAAAGTCTCGTATTATATTTGCCACGTCGGTCCAAACCTTTGCAAAGAACGCAAGCACTGGGGTGGCGACATCTTTCCAAAGCATATCAAATATTTCTTTGACTTCGTTGAATACATCACCCATGAGCTTGCTAAACTCGGTTGCCATTTCGGTCAACGTAGGAAGTACGGATGTTATAATACTTTGCAAAATTGGAAATATAGCAACATTCCAAATATCTGCAAACACCTTATTAAAGGTATCAAATAATCCAGTTAATATTTGGCCTATCAATGCAAATTTTTGCTGTAAAAACGGTATGAATTGACCTGATACATAATTAAGAAACGGTTGCCATAAAGTCTGAACATCTTTAAATACCTGTGAAATATTAGTCTTGAATCTGTCTATGACAGGTTTTAAACCGTCCATAAAATTACTAAATGTCGGGCCAAACGTGGCTTTAAGCCAGTTAAGCATATTCTCAAATGATGATTTAATATTATCTGCTACGGTTGAAATTTTCGGATCAATTTCAATCGTTTCGAACATGTCCTGTATGGACGGTGTTCCTGTATCACCGGCCGCCGTGTCGGCTACTACGTTTAGTTTATCAATGGGGCTTAAAGCCTTATCTGCCTCTGTAGCTGTCTTACCGAGGGATTTTGCATAATCAACCTGTGCGTCCTTTGCTTTGGTAAAAGTAGTTGCACCGGTAAGTAAAACTGCAAAAAATTGCCCCATGACTGTTATAGCCTGGGACATATAATTAATCAGTGTTTGTAAAGCTGGTGTTACAACCGTCAGAATAGGAGTAAAGGCTGTAGCAAAACTATTTTTTAAGGTTAAAAATGAAGTTTTTAATGCAGAGATATCCTTATTGGTTTGTGTACTATATTGGGCTAAATTTTGAAATCCCTCTCCAATAGCTTTCATGGAAGCGTTTAACGCCCTAAAAGCAAATGAAAACAGCAACGACATTTTTAATAATCTTAATGTCTTATTAAATTTGCCGGTTTTTTGACTGGTTTTATTGACTTCCTTGCCTAGCTTTTTTGTGCTGCTTGCTGTTTTCTTTTGTTGTGCATCGATTTCCTGTAATCTCTGCCGGTATATCTCTGCTTTATTAGTTAAGTCTGTGTATTTCGCCTGCATTTTCTGATATTCGGCGGTATCTCGTCCTAATCTGAAGGCTTTTCCGGAAGCCACAAGGTCGTCTAATTCACCTTTTGCATATGCTATTGTATTGCTTAGTTGCTCAAGGTCATATTGCATCCTTTTATATGCCTGGCTGTCTGTTTTGCCGCCAAGCTCAATGAATTTTTCCTGTCTTTCGATTAACTTATTATATTTTGCTGTTGCATCATCAATCTGCTTTTGAATTTCCTGGTATTCCTCTGTCGGAAGCTGCTTATTTGCATATACTTCCATTTCTGCCTCAAGCTGTTTTAAGGCATTTTCTGTTTTTCTTAACGAATCTTGCACCCTCATAACAGAGCTTGAAGCATTGGCAAATGTACGGCTTATTTCTGTTCCTGATTTGTTCAAACTGGTAGTAATGGATTTAAGCCGATTTTTAAGAGATTCTGCATCTTTTTCAAAACCTTCCGTATCTATCCTAGTATCAAACTTTAAACTACCATCTGCCATGTATTACACCTCCCCGTTAAGGAGCTTTTCAAGATATTCTTTCTCCGCTTGTTCTTCTGCACTTAATCGTTTCTTTATGTCAATCAGGGCCTTGTTCTCCCTGTAGAATTCCTGCTCATATTTTTCAAGTTTTTTGCCTTTATTCTTTTTCTGCCGAATGCTTATAACAGTTGAAAGTAATCCCTCTCCAATCTCGTTGAAGTATCCCAGGAATGTCCACCAATGTAGATAGTCAAGTGCTCTGGTCTCTTTTCCTGCGACTTTATTTACAGCGCTAAATATCATCTGTTCATCCTGTTCCCAATCTATAATTTTCTTAGGACTTCTTTTTATATCATCATGTTCTATGCCGCCGTCTAAAAACCAAACGGCTTTGCTTATTGCTTCTTCTATATCCTCTGCCGGGATACTTTCAAAATCTTCGTATAAACAATCCAGCATCGCTAATGTTTTTTCCCTGTCATTTAATTCTGGGTCGTTATAGGCCTGGAATATTAAAAGAGCCACCCGGTAATCGCTCCGGATAGCTCTTTCAACGCCGTTTATATTCAGCGAGGTCGGTAATTTACCAATCATATCATTTCACCTGCTTGGTGTATTTTTCAATCCTCTTTTGACTTGCTTCCATTTCTTTCTTAACTTCTTTTTCTATAGCCTCTTTAGCTGCCATAATAAATCTTTCAAAAAGTGGAACACCTTTAACCAGCGCTAAAGGTGATTTATTGCCGAATACCATTTCAGACACAGGACTATCGAATATATAATCAATCTGATCTTTAATAAGCTTATTAACCTTAGCCACAGCTTCCGCAGCTTCTTCAAGTTCGCTCAAAGGCTCCCCTTTAGAATCAATATTAACATCATTTTCGAGATTTTCTGTCGCTTTCTCTATGTTCTTCATAGCATTGTTAAATCTCTCAATAATTGCAAAGTCTGTCGGATCAAATCTTATAACCTTGTTAGGGTCATCATTAATCATAAACTCCTTATAACCATCGTCAAAGCGTATGCTTTGCATAAAATCCCTCCTCTATTGCGGGCAGCGGCAGGAGGTAGACCGCCACCCGCCTCAAACTAAAACTTATTGGCTTAATCTTCACTATCTTCGGTAAAGGCTTTGGTTGACACGTTAAATGTGCCCTTAACTCTGTTGCCAATATGATGTAAGTTAAAAGATATTTGGTACCCTGTAGTATCACCACCGTAGGAAGATACCTCAATAATGGCATCTTCTCTGTACGCGACAAAGGTATTGGCAGAACCCTCTACTGGCTCCCAAAGATGTACTTCAACAACAGTGGTTTTTAAATCGTCAAGTGTTCGTCTTTCGTCTACAATCTTTTGAAGTTTTTCGAACATCGGATCATCATCGTCTGCATAGTAAGGCTCTACGCTTGCCTGCGGCTCGTACCCGTCGATTATCGTCGATGCATCACCAAGGATATTTCTCCTGGTCTCAACGTTGGCATTCATTTCAACGTTGTATTCTTCCAGGTCTTGTCCCAACCGTACATAGCTAGGTGTTTGTGTCAGCGAAGCATCAATATAATGAGCCATGTACTTTCTTTGAATTTTAGGCATTTAAAATCCCTCACTTTCTATTCTGTATTGTGCTTGTATCTGTATTTGATAAGTAACCGGACCGGATAAGGTTTCGTTTTGGTATCCGTAAAGCATGCCGTTTGCGCTGCTAAGTTTATTTAACTTACCGTGAAGTGTTTTATTATCAACAGTTACTTCAACATCTTGTCCTGTTGCCGCTTTTTCAAGATAATAGGCAAGGTTTAATAAAAAAGTGCTATTTGCAAGCCTGTCATAATCGTTGAAGCTTTGAAAGACTGCATATAGCACAAAGTTATGTTGCCTATCTTGATTGCCGAGAATATCTTCTCTTAATAGTTGGTCGCCTGTTGGATAAAGCCCAAAACTTACCGGGCTATCTTCGGTATAATCAATGTTTATACTGCCGGACAAGTCCTGTACCAATGGGCAATCAGATATTATTAGCTTTACTGCTTCGATTATGTTCATTTCGCACCGGCCACCTTTCTGGCTCCGTTTAGGATTTCTTCTTTATGTTCCGCCTTCATTCTCTCAAACCAAAATGGTCCGGCTTGTGGATGCCGGCTTTTATCATGTACCAGGTCTTTATCGGTCAATACCTTCTTTTCCCCATATCTCGCCCATGCACTTCCGGTTATAGACGAGACCATAAGTTTCCCATAATATTGATATCTAGCATAAGGAGCAATCTGATTTATTTCGCCGGAACCTATCTTTGTCCCCAGTGTAGCAGACCTCATCAGAAATCCGTTTCTCATAGGTGTATATGGAGCCATCAGCCTAATGCATTCGCTGTCAATGTATTTTTGCACAGGCCCCATATCTTGCAGCCCTCGCTCTTTAAGGAGAATATCCGTTGCCTTAATTTCCAAGTGCCCATTAAACTGCATACTATCACCTACTTACAGCCAAGCTGTACATGCCGCATCCAGGGGCTGCCGTACATTTTTTCGTCCACTATGGAGACGGTCAGGACCTTGTCATTTTGCTCTTTTAATGTCTTGAGGCTGTTTGATATAGTCTGCTGGGACGTGTTGTCAAATTCAAAGTCTGTTATGCCTTTGACAATTATATCTTTGCCAGCATTAAATTTTAGTTCACTGGGTAGATTTTCTGCCGGGATAAATACTTTTACTGTTTCAATAGATGTAAGCCCACTTTTTAAGACGTTGGCCTGTTTGGTTTCTTCCCAGTGTGCTCCCCTGATTTCGTACCGTGTATATTTACCGGCGCTGTCACAGGAATAATATGTAATATCTGCATTTGTTATCATATCAGCACCCCCGATACAGCAAGCCGGTATTTATCAGCCAGTTGTAGATGATTTCCTTGCATTTTCCACGGTGCTGTGTCTCAGCTTTCTCTTTATCCACATAAGAAACGCTGTACTCCCCGACTTTTTCAGATACAATATTACCGGCATTTTCTTTTTCATGTTTGTATATTTCTTCGGCTAACTCACAGCAACACATCTTTGCTTCATCGGGGATATTATCTTCCTTTATCCGATTGAATGTGTGTAGTTTAATAAGCTGTGTGGCTTTCTGTGCATAAAATGGATATGAGGCGGCATCAATTACCGCCTGCCTGCCCTGTAGATATTCTTTTATATAATACTCATATGTAGCATAGCTCATTGATACCGCCTTCCTTTATTATTCCTGATTAGCTTCCTGCTTCTTATTCTCGCCTTTATTATCTCCAGCAGATTTATTGTACCTTTTCTTAATTATTAATCCGACTATTTTCCCCATGCTCTACCCTCCTATATTAAACTACCGGCTTATGATGCAGATAGATGCCGGCTAGCTTATTTTCGTATACATCAACCAAACCGTATTTACGATATTTCTGCATATATGCATCGGAGCTCTGGTTTGCCTGCGGCGTAATGATATCGCTTGCGATATGCTTATCAAATTTCAGGACCGCAGATTTGTGAACGATCATGAAGTTAATATCTGCGGCACCGTTGGCCTTTTTATAGCCACCTTCAAGCTCATTTTCACTTGTCCCGTCCAAAAGTTCTATTGCGGTATAGAATCTGCTTTGGGGAACCTTTATTATCTGTGTAAAGGCTTCTAGGATTTCTCTGGACTTCGTGGTGTCAAGGCCTTTGATGGCATTGTAAAGCGTTGGGGTAATAAACAGGTATCTGTTTTCCTCCGGGACCTCGTCGTCGTCCATAACTGTAGTGGCTTCAATCAAGGCTTTCATGACGTCCTCGCCGCTTTCCAATACTGCTGGAGTGCTAACTTTAGATATTCCCTCTTTACCCGCAAGTGTAGCAAAAGTAAATGCATCTGCTTCCGGAGCAACCTTTGTCCTCTGAAATTCTGCAGCAAGCATTCCGAAGGCGACTTCGGCAGTTTCCTCATTGTCAAGATAGTCAACCTCAAACTTACGACCTCTGTCGTAATTGAATTTTACTGTTTCCCATGTCAGGTTGACATCGCCTTTTACATAGCCAGAATTTCTGGAATAGTCAGCCAGACCATCCATTTTAATCTTAGGAATTATAATCTCATTTGCTCTGGCTCCAGCTCTTGCCATTGCATCGTTTGTGTTTAAAACAGTTGTAAGAGACGCTTTCTTATAAACCTGATCCAACAAAGGGACATAATTTTTAGATAACTCAATTACATTTGCCATAAATTAATCATCCTTTCTATTTTTCTTTTTCATCTGTTAATCCCATAGCCGCCTTAAGTGCTGCCAAATGAGCATCTTCACTAGATGGTGTTTTCCCACCAGTAGGTGCTACAGGATTGTTTATAGGTTCGTTTGCCCCAAATAAATAATCATTTTCTTCCTTGCATGCTTCAAGAGCTGCTTTAATGTCGGCTTCCTGATTCTTGCTTGCTTTGAGAGTTTCAATGTCCAGTAACGCTTTTACCGCTTTGACATTTCTGCCGCCAAACTCATTAATTTGTCTTTCCAACAGTGCATTGAAATCCCTGTCGGCAAGCTCCTTCTGGTACTGTTCTTCCTTTTCTTTGAGAGTATTTTGTAGTTTTTCAATCTCGCTTTTTAGATTGTTTACATCAACTCCCTCAAATTCTTTCAGAGCCGCCTGAGCTGTTTCTAACTGAGACTTGTAATTCTCTCTTTCTGCCTCGATTTTTGCAAACTTATCGTGCTCTCTCTGGATGTCCTTGCCATTCTCGGCCATGATAGCCTTTATTTGTTCCTCGTTAAGTCCGAGTTCTTTCAGAAATTCAGTTTTCATAAATTCTCAATCTCCTTTCGCTTATTAGGTATTTTTTAGGTGTTTTACCAAACCACCAAGCGCCGACTGTTTTAGGTCTAATCAACTGACCACATAAAAATAAGCCGTAGCAATACGGCTTAATCGTCTTTATGAATTGTTCGGTAAGCAGCGTCTATGAGTTTTAATGCCGCGCAAATACCAGTTGTATACAGAAATGTAATAGGCATATCCAATTTCAGGCCTAATATAAATATTAAAATATAAGCCATCTTTACCTCCTTGCATAAAAATAATACCGTTTACGATCTTGTGTTACTCAATCCTATCTATTCCATATTCAACAGCACATTCATGCTCAATTCTGCACCCTCTTGCTTCTTGCCATCCTTGTGCAAAATATGCCACATCCGCTTTTGATAGATATTCTATGGAACGCGCTAAATATTCAAGTGGTTTAGCATTTGAATCAAAATCGTCAAAGAATGTGTCAAGTACTTCTACTTCTTCTCCAATAAGTTCCTTCGCTTTTTGAATTGCATGTTCTCTTTCTTTGAGGATTTCTTCATCACTTTTACCTCTCATTGGTTGTGAAATAAATAATTTCTTCATCTTATCCTACCTTTCCTAATCCATCCATGTAAATTCTTTCTCTTTCCTGCGGTAACCCCATTTTCTTAGTAAAGTCAGCATATTCAGCCATTGACGCCCTATATTTTGCTTGTGCCGCTATTATTTCATCTTCGTTCGCTCCGCCTTCCTTCAACAGTTTTATTTGTCTTCGTAACGCCCTCATTTTTGTTTCAAGGTATCTTTGCCGCTGTGTTGCCTCGTATGTAGTATATTCTTTATCTTTATATTTCTTCGGAGTATTTTCCTTGGCGTTCATTCTGTCAAGTTCTTCATCTGTCCATTGCCTGACAGATACACCAGGTATAAACGGCCAATAGCTATGATAGCAATTCCATCCACACAGCCCCGGACCTGTACCGAGACCGCATACATCTACAAGCTGTTGTCTTGTATAAACTCTGCCTTGCCAAACCTGATGTGTTGGCCTTGCTGTCGCATGCCATGATACCTCGAAATATTCCGTTCCTAATTGTTGGGCGTTAAAGTCGTTTATGTGTTGCACAACCTGGTTTACTCCGGTCATTAATGCACGCCTGGCCGCAACTTCTATTCGGTTACTCCATCCAGATTCATAATCAACTGTCCTAACACCGCTTTTAGTCATTTCCCGGATAACCTTGTTCAGCGTGACGTTATAATCAAATGTTCCGGTTGTTACCTCGAATACCGCCTGATCCAACGTTCTTTGCAGGTATTCGGCAAGCGGTGTAAATACCGTTTTCCCGCCTATTTCTATAGCAAATCCCATAGTCTGAGTTATATTAATGAGTTCTTGCTTTGTCTGAGCTATAACCGACTGTATAAGCTGTTGTAATTCGAAGTTTTCCTCGAACGGTATAAAATCTTTTCCAACCGCTTCGTATATACTTGCGTCTCTTGCATAACCGGAAGCGATAATGTCTTTGTAAAGCCTTTCAATTTCGGCATCTGTAAGTTTTAATGCCTGCTGAATGTATTTCCTTATTTCTTCCCGGCTTTTGCCAACCTGCACTAATTGATATATCTGCCAGTCTGCAGAACGGGTAATTTCATCGTTGATTTTTATTCGGCGGACGATATCTTGCATAATACGGATTTCTAATTCAGCCATGATGCGTTCAAGTTCTTTTGGTATCCGCTCTAAGTCAGAAGGTCTGTACATAAGATATCACCGCCTACGGAATTATGTCTGCTTGCTCCGGTATTTTGCTTTTTGCTGTTTCTTCATCTTCCCCGTACCATTTCATACGATATTCCCAAAGTGGCATGACGCCCATAGCAACATCCTGCCGGTCTTGCTGACGTTCGGTTTCTTCGTCCGTGAGAATGCTATCCTTAAAGTCACATATAAATTCATAACCGCTTGTTGTAAGTCCGTTATAAAATGCCAGTGCGTCAACCAAATCAGATAAGCAATCTTTCAGGTTGCTCTGTATGGCTGTAACCGTGTTATATTTGCGTTTCTTTGCTGCCTTTACTTCTGTGGCTGTCTTTTCCACGTATGCCGGATTGGATAAATCTCCGTACGCAAGGCCGACGGCAAATTCTATGTTCCTCTTGTATTCTTCTAGGCCTTTGATTATGGACTGTTCCCTAAATTCAGGTGAGAATACCTCGAACAGCTCTTTGCCGTTTCCCATTTCTACGTCAACAGCACGATATAATCTTTTGTTGAGCTTGGGTAATTTCCAATCACCTGTATTCTTATTAAGTTTCATTGCTGTGGCGTCTACGTGTACCGCACGTTCACCTGATTCAAATTCCCAGTCTAACCTTGCAAATTGTATGTCGGCCTTTTTAATTAAGTCTTTGGCGGCATCAAAAATTGACACGCCGTTATATGACCTATCAATGGTATTCTTAATCGGGTTGCGATAGTACCCAAAATCAGGTTTAAAGAATGGATATGTAACTTCTGGGATAAGATTAGCCCAGTCACTTACTTCTGTCAGGCTTACCTCCACACCGAGGGAATTGATGTTTTTTGAATGATAAGCCTTATTTATAATTGTGAGTCCATTTTTGTCTACGGCGTGATATTCAAAACGCCTATAAATATCATCTTTGGCAATCTGTTTTGTCTCAACAAAAATAACTTTTGTTAATCTGCCCTGACTGTTAAATTCCAATGGGATGTAATTGCCTTGCGTGACACATTCGACCTTATCTCCACCTAATGGCTTAATAATAAATGATCCAAGGGCTAGTCCGCTTTGCAAATCCTCATTTAAATCCCGGATAGCAGATTGATATATCTTGTCCAACTTCTCAACCGTAACCTTGCTTGTCATTTCATTTAAGGCAATATTGGCAAATTCTTTGACTATCCCCTGTTCTAACCTCAATGAGTGAACTATATCGTTTACCCAAGGAGCTTCGCCTTTATACATCTTCTCCCAAAGTTCAATTCGTTCTATCATTTCATCTGAGATTGCCGGGTCTATATCAAAAACTTGCTTTATGGTTTTAACAGGAAACATACGCCTTACCACATCCTTTACAAATTTAACGATGCGTTCAAACATTACTGCCCCCTCCGTTTCCATACCGGATTCATGGCATATCTAACTGCGTCTATAGCATGATTATTTTTATCAGGATAACCGCTTATGATATTACCTTCTTTGTCTCTCTCGTATTCATAATTTAAAAATTCTTCTGCTGTATAAGGGCATCTTCTGTTATCTATAATGATTTCACTTAATGATTGCAACCACTTCATGGAATAATCAACGCTTCCGGGGCCTTTTTCGGCCCCTCTTGCTAATAATCCGTATGCTTTATAATCGCTTACTGATTTTTGCTCAGCACTGTCGCAGGTGATTAAGTCATTTTCAGTTATACCTAATTCCCTGAGTTTATTTGCTGTCTCTTGGTTGGATTGTTTCCAGCATCTATATTCCATGAAGATATACAATTTATGCCTTGCCGAATCATAATGCATACGGCTGAAATGATACGGGTCAGGGTACCAGCCCCAGTCAACGCCATTATATATTCGGTCAAACTCTTTAATTTCTGCGTCTGTAATTTCTCTTATAGTAACATTATCGAATATATTTCCGCCTGTACCATTGGCTACGCCTAGATATTCATTTTCATAAGCTGTAGGATTGACTTCCTTTAAGAATTCTGCTTCGTCTATAAATGGTTTACCAAGCCATTCTTTTGGCACGTCTAAATATGTGCTTGGTATTACTAATCTCGTAACCTTTGGTACCTTGATATATTTGTTTGCCCAGTTATTTGCGCTCTTAGGAGGGTTAAATGACTTAAATACCCATGCTTTTTCGCCGCCACGGATAACTGATTGCTCGATTTTTCGTACAGCTTCCTCGCCCTGGAATTGGTCCAATTCCTCAAACCATATTATACCGATATATCCAAACGGCACTTTAATAGATTTTATCTTTCCCGGATCATCCGTACCGCGGAAATATATCTTTTGGCCTGTGCTTTTTCGGGTAATCTCCAGGGGACTAACCGTACAATAAAATTCATCTTCCAGTCCCAGCGCTTCGATGGCCCATTGCATCTGTGCATATACAGATGTCCTAAGAGTGTCGGCAACCTGACGTACTATTACGGCATGTATTTCTTCGTTTTTCATCAGTAAATCAATAATTTGTAAGCTGATGAAAGAAGATTTTGTAGAGCCACGACCGCCAGGAAAAACATATTCAATATGCTCCCTGTTCTGTATATCAAAAGCCACTGGTGCGAACTTTGGAATAATCATTGTCGCCGGAATACCTGTATAGCGAACACCCTCGGAACTTATGTCGGGCTCTATCTTCTTTTGTTCGAGCTCAAGCTTTTTATTCTCATATTCAATCTTGTGTTTGTCCAGAGGGTTTATGAGGAAGTATTTATCAAGCCATTCCAGCGACTTTTGCTTATCGGCAAGTTTTATTGTAACTCCTTCCCTGCCTTGTTTAACCTCTTGAATTATTTGTGTGTCCAAATTGGAGGATTCTTTCAATAGTACTTTATTTATTTGATACTCTTCACCATCTTTGGTTTCAAGCGTTTCTCTACCAAACTCCACATAGTCGCCTATATCAGCAAAAGCTATGCGCATATGCAAATCAACTATATCTTCTGTGTTTGCAACTATCTGCTGGCGCTTTATCTCCTGTAATCTTTGAATTTCAGCTCTAATCTTAGGATTTCTAAGGAGATTGCTACCCTCAACCATTGCTGTATTGTAGCTGCATCCATAAGCTTTTAGATAGCTCTGTGTTGCATTAAATATCTTACTGTAATATATGCAAAAAAGCCTTTGTTCTGGAGTAAGGTTTTCATTCAACATGGTTTCCCTTGTTCCATCATCAAAAGGCTTTGAATACTCTCTTTGTGTGCATACTTTTTCTTGTTTGGTGTGCATACTTTTTTTATTTTTAGTCCAGTATCTTTGTTTCCATGACTTAACTGTATTTAATGATACACCGTATTTCTCGGCTATATCTTTATATTTCATACCAGCCATGTAATCTTTTTCAGCCAATTCATAGGTCCTTACTTCATCCATCCATCACCTCACCTGCCTATTATGTGTTTGTTTTGGAACATGAAAAAAGCATCCCAAAGGATGCTTAATTATTATTTATTGATTTTTTATTGTTTCAATAGCGTTATGTATTGCCTTAATTTTTAATTTAAAATCTTCCAAATCCGCTATAGATATATATTTCCTATTTCCTACTCGCTAATCTCCATAAAAACACTTCCTTCCACCCAAATATTACTACATTGTGTCAGTATATGCAATATAAAAGGAAGTTTTTCTATCACTCGGGCAAGGATTTGCACCCTGCAACCGGGTACCACTCTCGCGGGTTTCGATTTAATCCCTATCCACCCACGGTCTGTGGCTGCGTCTACCTATTCCGCCACCGAGTGTTATATATCAATACTTACTACTTCAATCTTCTCTATTTCATCTTTAACTTTATTAATAACCTTTTTTATTTCGCTTTCTACCTGATATAGTGTTCGCAATATTATCAATAGTTTTTCTTTCTGCATCTTTAAATCGGGCTCACTTTTTATCACTTCATTTATTAATAAATTAATCTTATCCATTCTGCTTCCCCCCAGTTTTTAATTTCATTTACACCAAATCCGTCTATATCGCAGGCTCCGCTATCTGTTGGAATATAATGTGCATTGGGGTGTTGAGGATACATAAACTCAATCATTGCGAAATTTGCAATATCAGCTAAAAATTCAGCGTTTCCTGTTTCTTTATATTTTTGTAGTCTCTTTTCTAGGCTGTTAATAGCATTAATGGTTTTTTCGGTTTTGTAATTCTCTTTGATAGATCCGTATTTGTAGTAAGACATAACCATCATATTCTTACGGATTTCGTCAAACCGTTCTGAATATTCAGTTTTAAGAATTTCCTCCCTATTCACGCCTTACCTCCAATTCTTCCAATCATCTGTTATAGCTTTATAGAATGGAATATATTCTTGTTTGATCCGAGTTACTGTTCCATCATCATCAACATGTACTTCTACAATCCAGCCACCCATATGTGCCGATATTTGCTTACCTCTCATCCATGGCGTCTGCGCGCATACCGTTCCGCTTTGGATTGCGTGTACGTTTCTGTAGAAGATATATTCTGCCTTATGGTAATGTCCAACTGCTAATATATTAGGTTTTTCACCGCCTGACATAGCTTCAATCATTTTTTGCGTCTTATATGAGATTGCATATGCCGTGCCATCTATGGGATGTCTTAATTCTAATGTGCAGTTTGGTGTCAGGTTGATTACTGCGCTCATGTATCCGAGATAAATCATATCCGGCCGTTTTTCTGCTATCTTGCATCCAATGTCTAATCCGCATATTTTTACATAGCTTATATCATGATTACCGGTAATAAAGTGTGTTGTAATACCTTCTCGTTTTGGGAATACTCTTACTATTTCTTCAATGTGTTCATCTGCACCATGATTATATAATTCATATTCGTGGCCCGGACGCATTTTCTCGCCTTCGTCTATATCGCCAGTATGATAGACCGTATCAATTCCCTCTGACTTAAAAATGTCGTATAGCTTATGCAAATGGGTAATTTGCGTGTATTTTGAATTGATGTGCGTATCGCCAATGATACCAAATCTTATTATTTTCTCGCCTGTCCATTCTCTTTCTATCCTATTTTCTGTTGGTACGACGATATTAGATATTTGCACAATGTCGCCAATACGCTGTATATTGTATCCTTGATTTTTTATATCGGATATGATACTTTCTGCTGTTGTTAATGATATATTTAGTTTTTCTGCTAACTCACTTATCTCAATGCCTTTCTTTAGAGTTTCGATAATGTCAAATTTCTGTTTATTTTCTTTCTTTTGTACCGGCTCACTCATTTGGTAGCCATTTCGCCAATTACGTATCATTCGCATCATGCTTTCGATAGAGCCGTTAGAGTGCTGGTTAAATATTTTATATATCTCAGTAGCTTCAACTCCATCATCCGCCATTTCTATACATTTTTTCTTTATCTCCAAAGGTATCAAATTATCACCGTCTTTCCATGAAAAAGGCATCCGGCCGCAGCTAACCGGATGCCTAATCTATATAAAAGGAGGTTTATCTTATGTATTTCATTATAATGTCTCTAAATATAATTTAACATATTTTTGTGTGCCATTCTATGCCATCTTGAAATTACTTAAAGCATTACTATGTAGCCTATGAGTTTGTCTCCAACTATAATTAAGTTCAACGCATATTTCTTCCCAGCTTTTAAATTCCAGGTACCGCTTTCTAAGAATATCAGCTTCTATCCCGTCCGGCATATCAGCTATTTTGTCTTCTATTTCCAACTTTCGCTTTATGCATTCTGCCCTCAATCTTACTATCTTTGTGTATACCTCTTCTATTCGGACCATTACATCAGACAAATCCGTCTGATTATGTGCCTTAGGCATGTCCGAAATAGAAGGAATCTTAGCTGATTCTTCCGTTTCCCGTAAAGACTGTAACTGATCTTCTAATGATTTTAGTTTATTGCAAAGATTTTTATAGCTGTTAAGGTATTCTTTCTTTTTATCGTTGTCTGTCAATTTATCACCCCTCTAAAACGGTCCGGGATTTTCACATTGGTATGCTTTGGTTGCAGTCTTGCCCACAAATCGTAATAAAGTATTGACGTCATATAACCAAATTCGTTGCGGCATAATATATGATTTTCATAAAAGGCCACTATTCTTACTTTCCTCGTTCCATCCTCAAAAGGTATATCGACGGTTATTTCATCGCCGAATTTAACTTTTTGCATAACCTCTCGCCGCATCTCCTCCATGGTTTGCATTGGCAGGTCGTATTGTTTTGGATATACATATGTTACACTTGCCATTATCGTTTCCCTCCTATCTTTTCATATAGGTGTTCAGTGTAATTTATACAACGTCCATCTTTGCCTATCTGTTTATCCAGCTTATTACATGCCCGACAATTATCCTTATCCTCCCATCCGCATCCGGTACAGGCTGCTATACAGTTCACGCATGCCTGCCGGCCTTCAGGGATTATGTCGCCACTACTTACGCATCTATCTGCATCCATCTGTTTACCTCCCCCAAATTTATGTATATTCTTCTATCTGCTGTCAATAGAGTGATTACCTTTCAGGGCTTTTCTCCCTGTTTCAACCATTGTATTTATAATGGATGCTGTCAAAGGATTATCCATATTAACATTGTGGCTCCCTCTGATTTTGGATGTACCGTCTTTCAGGACTTTGTGTACCAAGCACTCTGGACAATAATGCTTAAATTCCCCGTCAACCAACCTTTTCTTCCAGCCTTCTTCATTCATAAAGTCCATCACATCAGCCCAACTGTCGCATTCTTGCCCTGTTCCGCAGTTATCACAAGTGACCATATACTTGTTTTTATATATTTTTTCTATCATCCTTCTTCGCCTCGCTTTCTAGCATTCCAAATTTCTTCATCTTCCTTTTTGTTGCCTCCATGACCTCTTTAGCGTCAAACATTACATATATCCCTCTACCTGAGATTTCTGATACAATTTCGCCTTCTGGGCCACCAGGCCACAATCGTCTTGTGTTCCGTTTTCCCCACTTTCCAGGTAACAAAAAGCCTACGTTAGGACTGCCTAGCATTAGTTGTCGTTCGCAACATTGGATTATTTCTTGTGGTGTCATCCTTCCTTACCCTCGCTTTCTATTGGCTTCCTAAGCCAATCAATATATTGTTTATAAGTTGCAAAGTATGGCGGTTCATCGCCTAAAAACTGTGCCAGTTCTTCATCCGTCATGCTTCGTATACGGTCTGCGTTGGTCACAATCTTTGGTCTATATGCCCCACAAGGCCAAACTAACCCGCTTCCATTGCGGCAATCATCATACTTTTTACAGTTTTCGCATTTAGGTATCGTGTTCGTCCTCACTTTCCTCAAATCTTAAATACAAACCACCATGAAAGTTAACGCAGGGTTACTATTTATCAAAACGTGTTTTGCAGTTAACCCACCTTCAAAGTTAAATACCCGTAAAATTTTAGTTTTGCTTAGTAAATATATCCTTAATGCGTTTATGTCGCTCTGAAATCTCTTTTTCTTTTTTAAAGTCCCTTTTTTCTAAATGTACGCCATCAATATTTACAATAACATTAATATGTTTAATATTTTTTATTCTTAAATACCATATTATTGGCTTTGAAAGTAGTTTACTTATTGGATTTTTCATAATAATCTCCTTACATTCAATAAACTAAATCTTAATTTTGCGTAACTTCCCGTATTATTTTTCTTCCGCATTTCGGGCAGTAGTACATTTCGTTTTTTAATGGAGTATCTACTGCTAAATGCCATAGCAATCCACATTTACTACATTTCCATGTATTAAAATCGTCGAGTTCAAGTATATATTCGCATGTTTCTTCTTTTGATGCAGGAATATTATGCAAGAATTCTTCGATAGCATCGCAAAGTTTTTCTTTTTCGTAGTCGCTAAAAGATTTATTAGCATGGTATTTAACCGTTACAGTACATTCGCATGGATTATTTTGTATTACATTTGCCCATATAGGTCTTATTTCACATGGATTGTCATTGACTGTTATCTTCATGATTTATTATCGTCACCCCAATCCAGTGCTTGACCGCAACTGCAACAGTATTTATAGTACGTTATAAGTACGCCGCAATTTGGACATTTATAAATACTGGTTCCTTTGCTAAAAGTCACATTTCCAATTTTGACAGGCTTGTTTGTTGTGCATTTAACTGGTTTCTTTGGCACCTTCTTTCCCAGTGCTTCTATTGCCAAATCTACTGCTTTCTCCTGTTCATCCCAATCAACTTTAGAGTTCTGTTTTCTAAGATCTTTAATTTCTGCCTTAAATTCACTCCAATAAGATATAGCCTTTTCAATTTCTTGCTTATCCATCATATCCCCTCCACTCTTCTTTCTCCCGGTGTATACAATCCGGGCCGTTTATTATATCCCTGCTTGTAAGCACCCTTGGACTATTGTTATACCAGCAAAATATCCGACCGTTTATTATCTTGCGGTGTTTACAGGTCCAGCAGGTGTTGCAGTTTTGCCATTCTTTCTTTGTCATAGTTCCTCCTTAAATTGATAATTGTTCGTAATTATTTTCTTTTAATTGAGTAAATATCGTCGTCTGCACATTCCTAGCTAATTTATCCCGGAATCCCTCGATGTACTCTTTCTTAATCTCAAATCCATATGACTTCCGTCCCAATTGCTCCGCAGCTAGTAACGTCACGCCACTGCCAGCTACCGGATCAATTACCACATCACCCGGATCGGTAAATAGTTCGATAAGGTTTTGGATTACATAGATACTTTTCTGTGTCGGATGTATTTTCGTTGTTTCCATATCTCGCACATATTCCATGCAGTTAAATATCATCTGGCCGTTGTTTCTAAACTTCGGTAGCTTTTCCCGATACATCAGTACGGCATATTCACAATTTCCTACCACTTTCATATTTGCTTTAAGGACCTGTGCAGAGTAGTTTTTGCGAAATACTAATGGGATATAATGGTTAAATCCGTATTTCTTGCCTTCCTGAATGAGCATGAATTGTTGTTCGTATTCGCAAAATACTATCATACATCCGGCTTGACCTTTTTCTTTTGGCTCTTTCTTTAGCATTGTACTGACAAAATGCATAAACTCCGGTACTCTAAAATCATTGTCAGTATCAAAGAAGGCTTTCTTTGCCAGCTCGCTCTCGCCGTTTTTGTTGTCGCCGTCCTTATACCACTGTGGATTGCTGGCATATGCGTTTTGGCCTATGTTGTATGGGATATCCGCTATAATTAGCTGGGCTTTGGGGATATTGTATTTTTTGTAATTTTGGAAATGGTCTCTGTATAAATGCATGTTGCCGATATGTACTTCCATAATTACCTCCTGTCATCTGGAAATTTCATAAACGCCGTCCAGTGCGTATTCTTATGTTTGCCGCTTCTATGCCCGAACAATGGTTCCGCGCCCCCCGATCGCTTTTAAGACATCCTTGAGCGATATATCTACCTCGCTCCATTTAAAGATCAGAGTGCCGTAATCGTCCAGGACCCTCATGCACTCCCAGAAGCCATCATGTATCATTTGTGGCCAGTTATCATCCAGGCAACCATATTTTAACCGCATCCATGATGTCGGCCCTGCATTTCCAAGTCTTCTGGCCTTAATTAGTATTGCATTTTCCGACCGATTAAGTTTCTTAGCTATAGTTTTGAGAGAAACTGTTCCCCCACTTATCTTGAAGATAATCATATTCTTCTTGTGTCCATTTTCTGCTCTTTTCCATGAGTTTCACCCCTTTTTATGCACCACATAGGACTTGTGCGACAGCTTCTATTTATTAGTCTTTTAGCCGGCAAACAAAGCAGTACTTCTCTATCTGTTGTATTGTGGACTGTCCAGCATTGTTCGCACTTACTACATCTTGGCGCATCGTATTCCAGATTGGTTCCACCCATCGTTACCCGGGATTGTATCCCTCTTGACCGCATAAATGCATATACAGCACTTTCATCAACAACTTCATCAAAATAAGGTTGCAATAGCTCAGCAATTTCTCTTACTGTCATACCTGCTATGATATATTTGGTTATTTCAGCTATGTACGGATCAAATTTACTTTTCTTAAAACGTTTCTGCCCTCTTTCCATAACAGCCCCCTTATTTACTGGTTTATCTCTTTGCATTCGGATTAATCATAAAGCGGACTCTATCCCACTCTTCCATAAATTCAATCTCTTGCTTACTAATAATCCTATATCTATCCTTGTATAAAATTGCATGCTTGGCATATCTGCTTGCTCGCTCTTTGGGTATTCCAATTGTCTTTTCTATTACGTTATTGCTTTTATCTCGCAATATGTATTTACAAGCCTTAATATCGTAAACACTGTATTGGTTTTGTCCAGGCATTCCCGTCCCTCCTTCTACAGTCCCTTATTTATTAACTTGCGTTCCAGTTCCGCATAATCTTGTGCTGTATAAGTCCTTTGCGGGAACTGGTTGAATTTATTTGGTGTTTTGGTTTGTTCCTTTGATTCCTCTTTAAGAGAAAAAACTCCCTTCCAACCGTTTAAGATAGATTGGTTGATAATTTTAATTTGTGTCGCTTTGTCGGGGGATAATTTATTGAGTTTGGAGATTAGTAAGTCAATTGCTTTTTGTGTCATTGGCGCTTTTATTTTTTTGCGATATTCGATGAAGTCAAGAATTGCTTTGTTTAATTCTGGGTCGTCAGAGTATGTATTATCTTTATATATATTCTTTTCATTCTTTACATTCTTGTTTGTGTCTTTCAGTGGTCTGTCAGTGGTCTTTTTATGGTCTTTTACTGGTTTTTCTGTGGTTTCTGTTTCTTGGTAAGTGCCGTAATTTACTATATTTATCGTGGTCTTTTTACGGTCTGATTTTTTAACTATCATGCCATCATTTTGTAACTGATTTAAAAACAACCTGACTTTTGATTTACTCCATCCCCAGCGTTCCATTAATTTAATTTCAGATGTTATTAGGCTGCCACGTTCAACCGTAACCACTTTATCACCGAGTGGAAATTTATTGTCTTTATGATTAGCCATAATAATCAGGTCAATCCATGCTTGTCCTTTTGAAAAGGGTTTATCATTCCATACCCAGTTTTCTGTTATACTGCGGTGTAATTTTACCCATCCATCCACCGGATCACCTGCTTTCTATGCTATTTGCCCATTCCCGGTATAATTCAATCCAATGCTCTAAGGGCATGGTAACTAGCCATTCACAGTTATTCTTCCGGTGAAATACAGCAGGGAATTTATCGTTTCCTGCATCTCGCTTTGTTTGAGTTATAGCATTATATATGTTTAATCGCTCGACACGTTTGCACTCGATATGTATCCCTGGGAGACCGACAATATCCTCGCCCTCAATGCCACTGTACTGTTGCCCTCTCCGGCAGTTATAACCGTATTCCCGGAGTTTCTTAGCAAGTTCCCTTTCGCCTCGCTTGCCTTTCTCTCTGCTGTTCAAGATATTCCCTCCTTTCCCCGGGACGGTTGCCCGCCCCGGTTTGGATGTCATGGTATGGCTGTGTGATATGTTATACTGATGCAACGCCTGATGCGTCAGCGTACTACCTTTACATAAACGAAATTCCATATCTTTTGCGGAATGCTTCTCTGTCGCCGTAATGTGCTTCCCAAATAGCTTGTCCTAATTGTTTAGATAATTTTTCAGCTATCGGGTTTCCGTGTATTCTATCCTCTGGCTTTATGGCAATGTTGTGACATTTATTACATGCTGGTACTTTTAACCCGTCGGCATCTGCTAATTTTCTAAGACTGTTTCCAAAGATAAGATGATGTTCGCATTCCGCCGGACCTCCACAAAAGAAACATATGTCGGTGTGTTTTGTTACAATTGACTTCAAATTCCCCACCTCTCTTTCATCCGCTGGATTTCATCCGGTGGCAGGGTTTCAATACCCAGCTCCTTTGCATCCGCCACTGTACCATCAATCAGGAGTGACATTTCCTTTGTGTCGTAAGTATGAGAGCCACGATAGACCTTGTAAAATGTCACGTTCCCGTCAAACTTAATAGGCAGGCAGTGTATGTATTCCTGTTCCCACATAAATTCAGGCGGAGCATTGGTTTTGTAAACCATGATCTCCCCATCCGGGAGAAGTTGAGGTTGTCCGTATTTGCATATAAGCATGTTTTTAGCTCTGGCTTTGGATATGGTCAGGACCTCGGCTATTTTGCCGACTAAGACATGGAAATATGCATTGGCGCTTAAACTGCGCTTCTCCCGGTATGGTTCGATTGAGATTTTTAATTTGTCATGGTTCTTGAGTTTTTCGTATCCATGCAGCAGCATGTCCGTTTCGTTAATAGATAAGGTTATAAATGTTTCTCCGGTTATGTAGTCATTAGAAATGCCTTTAATCCGTCCTGTGAGTTCCATATGAGCACCTACTTCATTCCAACCTTTTCAAGTTGTTTCAACGCTTTTACATACTGCTCCTTAGTAAGCTGCTCAATTGGTATCTTGAATATTTTGGTTTCATCCAGCCCCTTTTTTTGTATCAGATTTCTAAGCACCTGTATTTCTGCAGGCGATATTGTCTCTGGCTTGCTTTGCTTTGATTCTTGCATGTTGTACTTAGTTTTATCTCCCTGCCAGTACACATCAGCGCCAAAACCTAACTGCTTGCATGCAACTGATATAGCGTCTGTTGTGGCCATCTTGAAACATTCGTCAGATACATATATTCCATTCTTTTCTTTAGCAGCAAACATGCTGCCTCCGGTTCCGCTAATGGGCATTGACCATTCGCCATTAATCTTGATGTATAACTCAATATCAACAAATGCCGCTATTTCTTCCCCACATTGCTCAAGCCATTTACGGACTGGTTTATAATACCAACCAATACCACATGGTCCAAATTGCTCTGTAAGGCATTTTATACGCCACATAGGATTAATATCTGTCTTGCCCTTCATTCGCCCGGCTTCAATTTTTCTCTGAGCGTTTTCGGGCACCTGACGATATTTTTCGTATATATCCATGTTTCCCATATCATCACCTTATCCTTAAACTTTCTGATTGCTCTAAATGAGCAAATGGTAATTCTTTTTCTTTCAAAATCTCTTTCAGTTTTGCATTATCTACTTTTGGCGGTTGAGGTATTAAGAATTCTTCTGGTATTTCTTCCGGCTTATCAATTACCAGTTTTGGCGGGTTTTTCTGTATACCGAAATTAAATAGATTGGTTTTAAACTTAACTTTGCCGGTTATATACATGGCGTTTTGTAACGCTTCTTTCATGGATTTAATATTGTTTTCAATAGCCGTTTTTCTGTTTGATAGCCGATCGATCTCACTTTTTAGCAATTCCGCCTTTCCTTCAAGCTCACGAATTATCTTTGCGTACCCGTCGGCTTTTGTTTCAATCTCACCTTCCAATGCTTCCAATGTATCCGCTATTAACTGCTTGTCCAATTCTTCTGTTTCAGCCATATCTAAGAGTTGTTTGTATTGTCCGGTAAGTTCATATAAGGTTGCCACTTGTCATCTTCCTCCTTTTCTTCTTCGATTTCATATCGCTTTCTTAGTCTTTCTCTTCGGGCTTGTTCGGCTTCATATGCCTGGTAAGCGTCGTAATTATCGGGAACATACACTCGATATCAGCTCCTTAAGATAACTCTCAGCCATATTAAAACCATAATCCGCTGATTCTAAGCCGGGATTGATTCTTATATACCATGGCATTTCAAGCCCAGCATCGCCTGACGTAAAATAAAGAATCTCTACACTATGAATTGATTGCTGAAATTGTATGTTATGCCCTTTCTCTTGAGCTTGCATGCAAAGATTTAACAACTCTTGAATTCGTTCTTGCATAATTGACCTCCTTGTTCTATAATCCAAATTGATAGTTAATTACTTATGAGCCATTTCGGAGTTGCCGCTCCTATTGGCTCTTTTCTTCTGCCCATCTTTGTCCGTCAAAATATGCGTCTATGTACCGGATGCATGGATACTCTATTGCGCAGGCTATTATAAGCCCGCTGTAAAACATCCATTCTGGGATTGCTCCGTTGGCGGCCATGCCGGTTAAGATGACTATCCCGGCAATACCGCCGAATGCGCCGAGCGTGGCAAGTAGTCGTTTTATGTGTTTCATGGCTCGTCCTCCTTTTTATTTTTCCAGAATACGCATTGTATCTTAGGCAGCGACGAAGGATACATATTTATTCCAGGGTAGATACAGTTATTTGCTTGTATTATGCCGCCATACTCACCCATATAATCATTGTAAATACATGTACAGCATGTCCTGTTCTTTGGATTGTAAAAGCATTGTTCTTCGTGCTGTCTCATTCTGTATTTAGAAAATAATACTTTTGGTCTTGCTTTATGGGCCATACAGTATTCACATTGGTAAACGGTTCTTTCTATCAAATCCCTTCTCCTTCCTATTCCTTAATAAAGCTTACCTTCCCGTCTTCGGAACATTTTTTGCAGAAAATGTGTGTTCCGTAAAGATCTCCGCCATCTTCAAAAATCTCTGAAATATCAACCTGTATTTCTGTCCCGCATCCGGGGCATTTGGTATATACGTTTTCGTCAGTAATATCAATGGTTATGGAGCATTCGTCTGATATTTTCTGCTTGACATAAAACACTATTTGTCCCTCCCTTCTATGCAACATATTTAACCGTGTACTCTTTAACAATCGCAGTAAAGATTTCTTTAAGTCTTGGATCATGTTCAATTACATCCAGTCGCCCGAAGGCTTCTATAACTTTCTTTGGCGCTCCTGCTTCCTGCAACCTAAATCTGCCGTTATTTACCCGAACAGATAAGTCACAATGTGCGCGTTTTTCCAATTCGTCATAAAGCCTGTTCCAGGTATTAGCAAATGTTTCACCAGTTGCTTTCTGGATAGCTGATACCTTATGCCTGATATCTTCTCGCCATTCGTCATATTCCTCGACGATTGCGTCTTTAATAGCTTTGGTTGTGGTCTTTACTTCCTGGATTTCTGCTGCCTGTCGTTTCATTTCGTCTAACATGCCTTGTAAAAATTCAAGGCCTTTTGATTGTGGCATTATGTACGCGCCGGTTTTGCGTAATGCAGGTAATACTTCTGATGTTACCCAGCGTTTAAAGCGCTTTGCCGTTTCTAATCTGCTCCCAAACACAAGAGCATACAGACCGCTTTCATTAATTATGGTTAATTCTTGTTTGCCACCAAGGGTGTCGCAATTTGCTACTCCCTTATCTTCTGCATCTACGTGTTTACTAATTGCGTCCCTGGGATTTGCATATCCTAAAATTTCTGCTACGTCTTTAGCCACAAACCATGGTTGACCATCTTTAACTAATGTACGAACTTGTCCAAATTCGGGATTTTCAAAGATTTTAAGTTCGTTCATTTACATTCACCTTCCTAAAATCCAAATATTTTTTCTCGCATTGTCTTTTCTCTTGGTTTTAATTCTTCTTTTGTCTCGTTTTTATAAAACTGGCTCATTGGTATTCTTTTTATAGCTCCAAGTTTTCCAGTGGCGTATATTTCGCCGGATCTAATTTTTAAGTAGATGTTATTTACACTGCAGTTCATAATTTGTGCCAGTTCTTGCGGTGTTACCCATATGTCTTTATAGTTTGAATTGATATGTTCTGTAAGTCTCGCCACAGTTTTTTCTAACCTTTCGATTCGCTCTTCAATTCCCATATACTATTCACACTCCTAATTGTCACTTGATGTGACATTATTCATTAAAAAAAATAGATTGCACGCTTTTGCTGTAGTATTCGGCTATTTTCTTTTTAACTTCGTCTCTTGGAATTCTCTGACCGAGTTCATACATTGTAATAGCCGATAAACTTACTCCTATAGCTTCAGCTACTTCCTGTCTGCTTTTGTTTCTTTCTTCCCTTAATTTAGTTAGTAGTTCACCAATTTTTGTTTTATCCATTTCATCCTCTCCTTTCTGTCACTGTAAGTGACTTTCTGCCTTTATAATATCACTTACTGTGTCATTTGTCAACACTAAAAGTGACAAATAAAATTATGAAAATTTTTGTCGAAAACTTTTATCACAAATTGTGATTTTATTATTTACAAATATCACTAAATGTGATAATATATTTTAAGGAGGTGTGTTAAAATGCGTCAGTTTGCTGAAATACTGGTTGAGCTTAGAAAAGAAGCTAAAATGAGCCAACAAGAATTAGCTGATAAATTAGGTGTGTCAAGAAGCACGATAGGAATGTATGAAAGTGGTGAACGAGTACCAACAAAAGAAGGAATGGAAGCAATTGCAGATTTGTTTAATGTAGATATGGATTATTTATATGGAAGAACAAATATTAAAAGAGTTTATGATTTTGAAAAGCAAAATAAAGTTATATTGGAAGATGTTTATTTTAGTTTTGCAAAAGAATTGCAAGATAAAAAAGTATCCAAAGAAGATTTAGAAAAAATGCGGAAGTTCTACGAAATGATAAAAAATTCGTGACAGGAGTTGATCACTTGACTATCAAGGGATTTATAAAACCTGAAGCGCTTGAGCAAATCGTGTATGATAAATTACACGAAATAGGTATTCGTAAAGAGGATTATCCGATTAATCCTTATGAATTAATAGAAAAAGAAAAGATTATATTACAAGAAGTCCCGCTGGACTCACAAGACATTAAAGGTATGATTGTATATGGTCCAAATAAAACAGGCATCCTGATTAACGCCAATAGAAATTATGTGTCGCGTAGATTTATCGCAATGCACGAACTTTGCCATTACTGGTTCCATCCAAAGGAAGCAAAAAGGGTTTGTTTTGAAGAATATCAATCAAGGTCAAGGGGTATAGAGTGGCAAGCCAACAACGCTGCTGCGTACGCATTAATGCCAAAAGAATTGGTTATTGAATTATACGATCATTACTTTGGAGATATTAATGCCATGGCTGATTGGTTAAAAGTAAGTGTTGAAAGTTTAAAATATAGAGTAAACGAGTTAAAACTTAAACCAATTAAGAACCCATTTGCATTTACGCAAGTCTCTAATAATTATTTTGTAGATACAGAGTTACTGAGCTTAGAAAATCATTGGCTTTATGGCGGTTTGTAAAGGAGGCTGGCTAAATGGCTATAATAGAAAAAAAGTATGTGTCTAAGAAAACAGGCAAAGAAATATCAAAATATTACGCTTGTGTTTATAATCCAATGACCGGTAAACATATCTGGGGTAAAGGTAGAGAAAAAAGAAAGGATGCCGTAAAAGACGAAGCAGATATACTTGAAGATATTGAAAAGGGAACTACCGAGGCAAAAGGAAAAATGAAATTTAAAGACTTAGCCAAATTATGGTTTGATTCCACCGAAACCACATATGCCGAAAGCACTTGGCGTGGGTATAAGGGGTATTACAATGCAAAATTGGCCCCTGTTTTTGATGAAGTATATGTAAATAAAATCACACCTACCCACGTTCAGATGTTTAAAAATGAGCTTAGCAAAAAATATAAGCCGGCTACCGTTAATAAAACTCTTAATTTGTTGTCTATGATGATGGATTATGCTATTAAACCTCTCCATATAATTAAATATAACCCATGCAAAGATATTAAAAGAGATAAAATTGAAACCCCTGAGCATACAACCTGGGACGAACAGACAATAGGTTATTTTTTAAATTTAGAAAGCGTTGTTAATTCGGATTATTACGAAATGCTTGTTTTGTCATTTACTACCGGACTACGTCCAGGTGAAGTATGCGGCGTATCAACTAAATCTCTTAAGAAGGACAACCTGTTATCTTTGTTTAGAGGATACAATAAATATGGTAACATCACTGATATGAAAACACCGGGAAGCCATAGGCCGATTGCGTTGGATCCCTTTGTATATAATATTCTAAAGCAAAAATTAGAGAAAAAGAAAAAACAGAAAGAAGAATATACTAAAAAATATTTAAAAGGCAAGGTTCCAACTCCATATAAGGACAATGACTTTTTATTTACTTATGAAGACGGAACGCCAATAACCCCTAATAGTTATTCGAGAGCATTCCGCAATCTAATAAGAAACCATAATTCTGAATTAAAGAAAATTGAAGCTGAAAAAGGTAAATTGCCACCAGGTTTATATTATTTGCCACAAGTTCGTTTGTATGACTGCAGACATAGTTTTGCCACCAATAATATATTAAGCGGCGAAAACGCAAAAACCGTTGCCGAGATAATGGGGTCAAGGGTTGAAACAATAATGAGAAACTATGTACACGTAGGAAGAACAACACATCAAGCAACGTTATCAAAATACTCAGGAAAAATATTTAATTTCAACGAGATAACCGAAAAGAATAACACAGTATCATAGATAAATATATAATTCGTTGAAAAATTCGTTGAAATAATCGCTGAAAACAGACACTAAAAAACCACATCCAAAGTTCTGGATGTGGCTTATTTATTTACTTTTTAAGAGATAACAGCTCGTAGGGGAATCGAACCCCTGTTTCCGCCGTGAGAGGGCGGCGTCTTGACCGCTTGACCAACGAGCCACGGAACAATATTTATATTATACTATTCCGTTATAAAATGCAAGTACTTTTTTTTAATTTTTTAAATTTTTTCGCCAATTAATACAACTGTTCTTGTCATTTTATTCCAATATCTTTCATTTTGCTACATTAGTTGTCGTTAGATATATTGTATAATATGTTCGTTTATTTTAAATTATTTTATCAATATGCAATATACAACCAGATTATGGTGTCTATTACTGTGCAAATTTTTCAAATTGTTTCATCAATTAACACAATCGTACCAGGTACCTGACACTCACTAAAGAAAATCCAGCAGCGACATCTGGTTTGATTGAGGCAGATCATCCAATATTCCCAGCCTTACCATGGTATCTACCAGGGTGGAGCTTACTTTGCAGCGGGTCTTAAATTCGTCTCTTGATAAGAACTTTCCTTGCTTAGCGGCTTCTTCCACCGCATTTGCCGCCGTTTCTCCCATTCCGTCTATGGAATTCAGTGACGGCATCAGCTTATCTCCGACAATCTGGAACTTGGTGGCTTTTGCCTTGTATATATCTATGGGAACAAAGGAAAAGCCTCTTGCATACATTTCCTGAACGATACGCATATCCTTATAGGTATCTTGTTCTTTTTTAGACAGGGTATTAAACCTGCGCTTAAAGTCGGCCATAACAGCTTCCAGATGTTCTCTGCCCTGGCACATCAGCTCATAGTTGAATGCCGATGCACGGATTGTAAAATAGGCACAGTAGTAAGCCAGCGGATAATATACTTTAAAGTAGGCTATACGGAATGCCATCATAACATACGCTGCCGCATGGGCCTTAGGGAACATATACTTAATGGTCTTACAGGATTTGATGTACCATTCCGGTATCCCTGCCGCAAGCATAGCCGATTCCATCTCGGGAGTAAGGCCTTTTCCCTTTCTTACGCTTTCCATTATCTTAAAGGAAAGGCTTGGCTCCATTCCGGAATTAATCAGGAAAGTCATGATATCGTCACGGGTACAGATACAGGTGGACAAAGTACAAATTCCGTCTCTGATAAGGTCCTGGGCATTGTTAAGCCATACGTCAGTACCGTGGCTTAAGCCGGAAATACGGACCAAATCCGAAAATGACTTAGGCTTTGCTTCCTTGACCATCTGCATAACAAAATCCGTTCCGAATTCCGGTATGCCAAGGCACCCCAGTTCACATCCGCCGATATCCTCAGGCTTAATCCCCAGAGCACTTGTATCACTAAACAGGGATAAAACTTTTTGGTCATCAAGTTTGATTTTCTTTGCGTCCACTCCCGTCAGGTCTTCCAGCATACGAATCATGGTAGGGTCATCGTGGCCCAGTATATCCAGTTTTAACAGGTTATGATCAATGGAGTGGTAGTCAAAATGGGTGGTAATAGTCTTGGAATTCATATCATTGGCAGGCCGCTGTACCGGTGTAAAGGAATAAATATTTTCCCCGTGGGGTAAAACAACAATTCCTCCCGGATGTTGGCCTGTGGTCCGTCTTACACCGACCAGGCCTTCCAATAACCTCTCTATTTCCACACTCCGTTTATGTATGCCCCGTTCTTCAAAATAATTTTTTACAAAGCCGTAAGCGGTCTTGTCCGCCAGGGTACCTATGGTCCCTGCTCGGAAAGTATGACCTTCGCCGAATATTTCCTCGGTATATTCATGAGCCCTGCTTTGGTATTCACCGGAGAAGTTTAAGTCAATATCCGGCTCTTTATCCCCGTCAAAGCCCAGGAATGTTTCAAATGGAATATCGTGTCCGTCTTTATTAAGCAGGTTTCCGCATACGGGGCAGGTTTTATCCGGCATGTCACATCCTGAACTTCCCGCATACTTTTTAACTTCTTCGGAGTCAAAGTCACTGTAATGGCAATTGCTGCAGTAATAATGAGGCGGCAAGGGGTTAACCTCGGTTATTCCCGCCATGGTAGCAACAAAGGAAGATCCTACAGAGCCGCGGGAACCTACCAGATATCCGTCCTCGTTGGACTTCCAAACCAGTTTCTGAGCAATTATATACATAACCGCAAATCCGTTTGATATAATGGAGTTTAGCTCATGTTCCAGCCTGTCCTTTACGGGCTTTGGAAGTTCTTCTCCGTATATGGCATGGGCTCTTTCGTAACATATCCTTCTTAACTCCTCATCGGAATTGGGAAGTACCGGCGGGCATTTATCCGGCCGAACCGGAGATATTTTTTCTATCATATCGGCTATCAGGTTGGTATTGGTTATGACCACTTCTTCGGCTTTTTCCCTGCCAAGGTAAGAAAACTCATTAAGCATCTCTTCGGTTGTCCTGAAATACAGGGCAGGCTGCGTATCGGCATCCTTGTAACCCTGGCCGGCTAAAAGTATCCTTCTGTATACTTCATCCTCCGGATCTAGAAAATGCACGTCACAAGTTGCCACTACCGGTTTATTATACTCTTCACCTAACTCCACGATTCTTTTATTTATCCTTTTTAAATCTTCTATGGAGTTAATGTTTCTTTCGTCCCCTCTGTCACTTCGGATTAAGAATTCGTTATTGGAAAGAGGCTGTATCTCCAGATAATCGTAGAAATTAACGATTCTTTCGATATACTCATCAGATTCGTTTTCCAAAACTGCCCTAAATACTTCTCCCGCTTCACAGGCAGAACCGACCAAAATTCCTTCCCTGCACTCCATCAAAAGGCTTTTAGGAATCTTGGGTCTTTTATTAAAATATTCTATATGGGACAGTGATACCATCTTATAAAGGTTTACTCGGCCTACATCGTTTCTTGCAAGCAGTATGGCATGATAACTGGGAAGCTTCCTTATGGCTTCAGCAGACATCTTTCCTAGTTTATCTATATCATTTATATTGTCGATGCCTTTTTCCTTTAGCATCTCAATAAATTTAACAAATATCTCGGCTGTTGCTCCCGCATCATCCACCGCCCTGTGGTGATTTTCCAAAGAAACACCCAGTGTCTTTGCCACAATATTCAGTCTGTGTTTGTTTAGGTTAGGAAGCAAAATCCTGGATAAGCCTACGGTATCGATATATGTAAAATCCGATGTAAGCCCTAGGTCCTTGGCATTCTTTATAATAAAGCCCGTATCAAACGAAGCATTATGGGCTACAAGTACACATCCTTTACAAAATTCCAAAAATTCCGGAAGGGCTTGTTCAATCAAAGGAGCATCGGCAACCATACTGTCGTTTATGCCGGTTAACTGCTCAATTTCGTAAGGTATGGGCATATTGGGATTAACAAATGTGCTGTACCTGTCGGTAATTTGGCCCTTTGATACTTTAACCGCACCTATTTCTATGATTTTGTCCTTGTTCTTGCTTAGGCCAGTGGTTTCAATATCAAAAACGACAAAATCATCCTGCGAAAGGCTCTGTCCCCGTCCGTTGGTTACGACCTCCTTAATATCATCCACCAGATAAGCTTCCATACCGTATATTACCTTAAATGCCTTTGCTCTGGCCTGTTCTTCCGGGTCGGAATAATCCTTGGGATTTAAAGCGTGATTTGCTTCAGGGAAAGCCTGTACCACGCCATGATCCGTTATGGCTACAGCCGGATGCCCCCACTCAAAGGCCCGCTTAACCAATTTTTTTACATCCACAACCGCATCCATATCGCTCATCATGGTATGGGCATGAAGTTCCACTCTCTTTTGAGAAGCCCTGTCCATCCGTTTTATTCTGAAATCATCAATCTTTTTGATGCCAACAACGCTGCCTACGGTAATATCCCGTTCAAAAGTATCCGTCATGGCTATGCCTTTAAGCATATAAAAAGATTTTTCCTTAAGATTTGCAAGTATCTCCTCAAGCTGTTCGTTTTTTGCATATATCTTTACTTTTATGGAATCCGTAAAATCGGTCAGGACAAACATAATTAAACATCTGTCGTTTCCGATAGGCCTTGTTTCCAGCTTTCTTATCATGCCTCGGATAACTACTTCGCCTATTTCCCCGATAATATCACTTATAGGTATGATGCTGCCCTCAAAATTTCTGCCGTATATAACCGACGGGTCGGCAGGAAGCTTGCGGTATTTGCTCTTCTTAAAGGTTGAACTGTTATCGGGACTGAAAGTTTCTGCCTTTCCGTTAGCTCCCGTTTTACCGTTGTTGTCATTGCTGCCGTTCCCGCCTGTTTTACCGTCATTGTTACTGCTGTTTTTACCGTTTACATTATCAAAATTATTACCGTTACCGCCTGAGTTTTGGACATAACCAAAATTTTCGGCAGCACTGTAAATATAATTGTCATCAGTTATTATATTGTTGTTATCATTGTCCTTGTCAAAACCGTAATTGGCCGGATCCCACATGTCATTTTCATTGCTTTCAGCCGCATTATTACCGTTTGTTTTATTAAGTTCATCGGCTTTTACAAACTCATAATAAGGATCAACGTATGTCCCGTCATCATCATCGTCGTCCCCGTTTTCCCTTAAGAATGCCGGTAGCCTAATTTTTCTGTTCTCCTCGCTTTTTATGTATTCGAAAGACACTGATATGTCATAACCGAATCTTTTCTTAAATACATCAGTAAAATATACTTTAAGTTTTTCGCATTTATCGACAACAACGCAGTTTTCCCTTAATTTCACAACAATGCGGTTATCCTCGGCTTTTATATCTGCCTGGGTCAAAATATGGTAAGTTAAAATACTTTCTTCTTTCAGCTCCTCCAAGAGGCTGTCAAAATATATAGAAAACAGCTTTTCGAAGCTGTAATTGTCCTCAAGTTCAAAATAAGGTTCTATAAAGGCCTTATTGCCGGTTCTTTTAAAGAGCTGCCGATAAAGCAGCTCTTCCATTTTTCTGATTTCTGCCCTGTGTATAAGCTTGTTGCTTTTTATATGAATACTTATGGTTTTATTTTGTCTTGAAGCAACAGCCTTCACAACCTCAACAGAACTGAATACATCCCATAATTCACTGTCACATTTCAAATTCTCAAAAGCTTCAAAAAACAGCATGGAGCATCCACCCATTCTTTATCCGGTAATCGTTCTTTAATTTGATTCTTTAATACATCGGTTAATTATTTACGTAAACATGTTATGTAAATAATTATTCATATTTCCAGTTTTCCAGTTCATGACGAAGGGCGTCAAGAAGCTCATTTTCCGGGACTTTACGAATAACTTCACCCTTTTTTATTAAAATACCGACCCCGTTGCCGCCGGCAATTCCTATATCGGCTTCACTTGATTCACCCGGCCCGTTTACAACACAGCCCATAACGGCAATCTTGATATTAAGATCAAAATCTGCCACCATCTCTTCCACCTGACCGGCAAGCTTGATCAAATCAATCTGTGTCCTGCCGCAGGTAGGGCAAGATACAATATCTATGCCACCGCTTCTGAATCCTAAAGTCTTTAGTATAAGCTTTGCGGTTTTGACTTCCTCTACCGGGTCCCCGGTCAGGGATACACGGATCGTATCCCCGATTCCCTGATAAAGTATTATACCAAGGCCAACCGAGGATTTTATATTTCCTGCATTTATGGTGCCGGCTTCGGTTATGCCTACATGGAGAGGATAATCGGATTTTTTTGCAATAAGTTCATGGGCTTTTATGCACATCAGTACATCGGAGGATTTTATACTTATAACAAGATTATCATAACCCATATCCTCAATTCTTTTAACATTATTTAAAGCACTCTCTACAAGTCCCTCGGCATTTACATGGCCATGCTTTGCCAGTATGTCTTTTTCCAAAGACCCGCTGTTTACTCCCACCCGAATCGGGATGTTTCTTTCCTTTGCTGCATCAACAACCGCTTTTAGCTTTTCATCGCTTCCGATGTTGCCAGGGTTTATACGGATCTTATCGGCCCCATTTTCAATGGCGGCTATAGCAAGCCTATAGTCAAAATGGATATCCGCAACTAAAGGTATGCTAATTTGCTTCTTTATTTCCTTTAAGGCTTTTGCGGCTTCCATATTTGGCACCGCACAGCGGATTATGTCGCAACCCGCCTTGGCAAGCCTGTTTATCTGTTCGACAGTACTTTTTACATCTTCGGTTTTTGTATTTGTCATAGATTGGATCAGAATGGGGTTACCGCCTCCTATTACCCTGTTTCCGATCCGAATTACTTTCGTATGTTCTCTATACATTTTATCACGCCTTTCCGATACCGAAGCCTTAAGTCCTGGCTTTTATCCGAATATTTTTCTGAAGTCATTAAATACTACAATAATCATTAAAATCATCAGGAGTGCAAGGCCAACAAAATGCACCATTGCTTCCTTTTCTTTGGGTATCGGCTTTCTTCTTATTGCTTCTATTATAAGAAATACAAGCCTTCCCCCGTCCAGGGCAGGCAAAGGAAGAAGATTTATAACACCCAGGTTAGCACTTAAATACATAGCGAAATTCACCAGGTTAAGAAATACAAAGCCTACTCCTTCATCCTCAGTCTGTTCCACTATGTTGTCTACAATAGTAACAATTCCAACAGGCCCGCTGATTTCATTGAGGCTTGCCTTGCCGGATATAAGATATTTTAAACTGCTTATGGTATAGTTAATATTATATTTAAGCTCCATAAAGCTGTACTTAATAGCCTTAAGCGGTGAAACTTTTTCCCTGTATAAATTATAGCTCAAGCCCAATTCGTAACCTGACGTTACTAATTTTGGTGTAACAGTTGCGGTTTTTTCGCTTTTTCCGTGAATATAGGTTATTTCTACGGGGTCTCCCGTCAACGGATTGGCCTCAAAATATTCCGCCATATCCTTTCCCGATTTTATCGGGGTTTGGTTAATGCTGGTTATAACATCCCCCGGTACAATTCCGGCTTCATGAAAAGGCAGGCCCGGCTCAACCACCAAAAGAATGGCCTCATCCGTCTCACTGCTGTACTCGATTCCAAGTCTGTAATGAGGCGGCAAAAGTTTGGGATAAACGGTTGTGTTATAAGTTTTTCCGTCCCTTTCATAGGTAACATCTATCGGCTTTCCGTTTACCGGATTGAAAAAGAAATATAAATCCAATTCCTTACCGAAATTTATTCTCTTTCCGTCAATTTTCTTTATTATATCCCCGTCTCTTAACCCGGCTTCATATACTGCCGTATCTTCCCTGACATTTAAGACTTCTGGATAATCAACCCCTGCAGAGCTTGTTATCACAAATGCCAATACCAAAGCCAGGATAAAATTAAAGAAAGCACCGGCAAAAATAACTGAAAATCTTGCCCATACTCCCTTCTTATGAAAGGCTCCTTCATCTTCCACTTCTTCGTCTTCTCCGAGCATCATGCAGGAGCCGCCTATCGGTAAAAGTTTTATGGAATATCTGGTGCCGTTTTTTACAAAACTTGCAATTCTCGGCCCCATTCCCAAAGAAAACTCAGTTACCGTTATATTGTTCTTCTTTGCAAGCAAAAAGTGACCAAGCTCATGGATAAAAATTATAATACCCAGAATTAGTATTGCTATAAAAATGTTCATATGCATTTTCCTTTCCGGTATCCGGCTAATTAGTCAAGCTTGCCGGATTTTATGGTTTCTTCTATAAAATCATATGTCTGCTGTTCTATGTTAAGAATTTCATTTAATGTAGGAGAAGAAATAAGGGTATGATTCTCCATTGCCAAATTTATCAGCTTAGGAATATCCAAAAATCTTATTTTCCCCTCCAAAAATCTTGCTACCGCCCTTTCATTGGCTGCGTTAAAGACCGTAGGCATACTCCCGCCGGTTTCTCCGGCTTTTATGCCCAGTTTCAGCCCGTAAAATGTTTCCGTATCGGGTTCTTCAAAAGTAAGCTGCTTTAACTTTATAAAATCAAGCCTTTCTCCCGGTTTCAATTCCTTTCGTTCGGGATAAAAAAGGGCATATTGAATGGGAAGCCTCATATCCGGCAGCCCCATCTGAGCAATTATGCTTCCGTCTAAGTATTCCACCATTGAGTGAATTATACTCTGGGGATGGACAAGAATTTGGATTTTTTCTATGGAAATATCAAAAAGCCATGCGGCTTCCATAACTTCCAGCGCTTTGTTTACCAATGTCGCTGAATCTATCGTTATCTTTGGGCCCATCTTCCAGTTCGGATGTTTTAAGGCATCCTTTGCGGTAACATCTTTCAGGTCTTCTTTTTTCATCCCCCGAAACGGGCCGCCTGATGCCGTAAGCAGGATTTTATGAATATTTTTTCTGTCTTCACCGTTAAGGGCCTGAAATATGGCAGAATGTTCGCTGTCTACAGGCAAAAGATTAATTTTTTTCTCCTTGCATAAAGGTATAATAATATGCCCTGCAGTCACCAAGGTTTCTTTGTTGGCCAGGGCTATGTTTTTTCCTGCTTTTATAGCTTCTACGGTTGGTATAATCCCTATCATGCCTACCATAGCCGCAACAACCGTATCGGCTGAATTAAAAGTTGCACAGGCAATTAACCCGTCCATTCCGGTTTCAACACGGACCGGAAGGTCCTTTATTTTTTCCTTAAGGTCCTTTGCCTTATTCTCATCAAAGACGCAGACAAGATCAGGGCAAAACTCCCTAATCTGAACTTCCAAAAGGTCAATATTCGAATGGGCTGCCAGGGCCCTTACTTTTATTTCATCCCTGTGCTGTCTTACAACCTCCAGGGTCTGGACACCGATAGAACCGGTAGAACCCAATATCGCAATTTCTTTCATATTTCCTCCGTATAAAATCCTATCAAAGAATTATGTCCTTTTTGTGTCTTGATATCTTATGTAGCTTTTCATCTATTATTGTGTTATATTCTGAAACAATACCGCCAGATAATACACTATAGGGGCGGTAAAAATTATGCTGTCAAATCTGTCCAATATCCCGCCATGGCCAGGAATTAATTTTCCATAGTCTTTTATTTCAAAATTTCTTTTAATTGCCGAAGCAGCCAAATCTCCGGTCTGGGAAATCACACTGCTTGCTGCGCCGATAATGGCAAATAAAAGCTTGGGATTATTTACTTCCGTAATTTTGCTTCCCAAAGCAAGCGCATATAAAAATCCAATTAATCCTGCCCCCAAAATTCCTCCTATGCAGCCTTCAACGGATTTTTTCGGGCTAAGCCTGGGAAAGGCCTTGTGTTTTCCCAAAACCATACCCACAGCATAGGCACAGGTATCGGAGCCCCAGGCTCCTATAAAAATAAGCCACACCAAAATAGCCCCGTCTTCAAAAATTCGTACCCTGTATATATAAGATAACATTACAGCCACATAAAACAGGCTAAAAAAACTTGTCATAACCTGTTCAATCCGATATTTTGGGTATGAGACCACATATATTATCATAATCAGCAAGAGAAAAATTATAAACAATGGCATAAGATATTCTGTTTTTTCGAAATAAATCAAGCAATAATAAATAAGTGCCGCCAGGTACCCTACGATTCCGACCGGCGATTTTTCAATCTTTAATATCTTATAAAGCTCTGACATACCTATTAAAGAAATTAAAAGCAGAGTCCCAAAAAGCACTTTATCTCCCGTTACTACAACCGTTATGGCTATTGCCAAAAGAATAATACCGCTGATTAATCTTGTCTTAAACATGGTTTACCTCTTTCCTACTCAATTATACCGCCGAATTTTCTTGTTCTGCTTGAATAATACTCGACGGCTTTTAATAATTCATCCTTATTAAAATCAGGCCAAAGCACATCGGTAAAATAAAATTCCGTATAAGCCATTTGCCATAAAAGGAAATTGGACAACCTTTGTTCACCGCTGGTACGGATTAAAAGATCCGGTTCCGGTATCCCCCTGGTATCCAGATATTGTGAAAACAGTTCTTCGTTTATATTATCCGGGGCTACCTTATTTTCCAATACATCCTTTGACAAGGCTTTAACCGCACGAATTATCTCATCTCTGCTTCCGTAATTTATTGCAACCTGAAAATTCAGGCCTGTATTCATCTTTGAGGCTTCTTCCAGTTCCCGGATTTTTTCCTGTATATCCTGCGAAAGTCCGGAAATATCACCGATAATTCTTACTCTCATATTATTTTTCTTACTGGTACTTATACTGGTTTCAAGATAGTTTCGAAGAAGCTTCATTAAGGCATCCACTTCTTCTTTCGGCCTTTTCCAGTTCTCTGTTGAAAAAGCATATACCGTAAGATATTTTATTCCCATACGGTAAGCATCTTCGCATATTTTTTCTACGACTTTGCTTCCCTGAGCGTGGCCGTAATTTCTGGGCATCATTCTTTTTTTTGCCCATCTGCCGTTGCCGTCCAATATAATTGCAACATGATTCGGTATTTTCAGATTGTTTTCATTCATACAATAACACCCATTTCATAGTATATCATTAAACAAGGGTGTCCCAAAAGGGTTTTTTAAAAACTTTTGCGGACACCCCCTAATTAAACGTTATATAAATATTATGGCAACTCTTAAATTCATATTCTATCAGTCCTTGCCGGCAGAAATTAATACATGTGTATATAAGAAACATATGTAATTATTACATCTGTTTAACCAAGCAAATGCATTTGTAATACAAATGTAATCATTACATATGCCTGATATTTTTACTGCCTGACTTAATTTTAATCTACTTTCCCCTAATGCATACAACAAAAGGTAGTAAAATATCACATAAATACGCAATTTCTATTTTACACAGGATTTGTATTATACGGTAAGGATTTCTTTGGACTTAGCTTCGGTTATTTCATCAATTTCTTCAATATAGGAATCCGTTAACTTTTGGCATTCCTCTTCAAGATACTTCCATTCATCCTCAGATATCTCACTGGACTTACTCATTTTCTTGAAAGCATCATTGGCATCTCTGCGGATGTTTCTGATAGCCACTTTGGCATTTTCAGCCCTCTTTTTGACGTCTTTAACCAGTTCTTTTCTTCTTTCTTCCGTAAGTTCAGGGAATACCAGGCGAATTACCTTACCGTCATTGCTGGGCGTTATGCCAAGATCTGAAGCCAGTATAGCCTTTTCAATTTCTTTAATCATTCTGCTTTCCCAAGGTTGAATCTGAATTATTCTGGCTTCAGGTACGGATACGTTTGCTACCGCTTGTAACGGAGAAGGTTGTCCGTAATAATCCACCCTTATTTTATCCAATAAACGAGGATTAGCTCTGCCTGCACGAATTGCTGTGAACTCTTCTTTAAGATTATCCAAAGTTTTATTCATTTTTTCCTCATAAGGTTTCAGTCTTTCATCCATTATTTCTCCCTCCTCGTATTATAAATTCCTCTTCGCTCTCTAAAATTTAAAACACTATACCGTAAGTGTAGTACCGTTTGATTGACCGCAGGCGGCTTTTACAATGCTGTTTTCTTCCGAAAGGCCAAACAAAAGCATCGGCATCTTATTATCGATGCTCAAAACAGCCGCCGTAAGGTCAATAACCCCAAGCTTCTTATCCAAAACTTCCTGTAATGAAATAACATCGTATTTTTTTGCATTCGGATTAATCTTTGGATCACTGTCGTAAACACCGTCTACGTTTCTTGCCATTAAAATAATATCGCAATCAAGCTCAATGGCCCGAAGTACCGTCGCGGTATCCGTTGAAAAATAAGGATGTCCGGTTCCTCCAGCCAAAAATGCCACTCCGCCCTTTTTCATGAAATTAACAACTTCGTCCTTAGAAAACAGCTGTGTCATGCTTCCACAGGAAAACGGAGTGAAAATTTTCGTGTCAAGTCCTACATAGCGGAAAATTTCAGATACATAAATACAATTCATGACAGTAGCAAGCATACCGATCTGGTCTGCTTTTGTCCTGTCGATTGTCTTGCTGTTTCTGCCTCTCCAGAAGTTTCCTCCACCGATAACTATACTTACTTCATAACCGTCTTCTGCCAGAGTTTTGACTTGTCTTGCCACATTCAGGCAAGTTTCTTCATCGAAACCCATTTGCTTGTCTCCGGCCAATGCTTCCCCGGAAAGTTTAAGTAATACCCGGCTGTATTTTTTCATAAAACGAAAGCCTCCATATCAAAAATCTTTTTGATATGATTATGCGAAACCATACCTATAATACTCTATCACAACAGGCCGGATTTATCAAGCTATTCAAATATATTGTCCAGGTTTACGTCTGAGTATGTTAATGAACAGAAACCGTCGACAACCGCACCGTTGTTGATCTGTAAAGATTTAGCCTTGATATTTCCCTTTATAATTGCTGTGGAATCGATTACTACAGGTCCGTTTACGTCTATATCCCCTTTAACAGCTCCGGCTATAACAGCGCTAGTTCCCAAAATATCACCTATTACAACCGTACCAAGTCCTATTTTTACACTGCCTTCACTGTTTATAGAACCTTCCATCCGCTCGGTATTTACATATATTTCTGCTGCGGTGGCATTACCTATCACCTTACCGGTTATAGTAAGTTTTCCGAGACATTCCACATCGCCGGTGACATTACCCATAATATCAAGGGAACCTTTTGATGATATATTACCGCTTATAACGGTCCCTTTACTGATAACGGTTACTTCATCTTCTTTTGCGTCGTCTACGGAAGCGGCGTGTACTTTTTCTTCTGCCGTATTTTCCTTAAGACTTGCATCGTCCTTTTTGTCTTCTTCCGAATTCAAAGCATCAAGAAGCTCTAAATCAATGTTTTCTTCCATATCCCCTTCTCCAACCTCCAGCACATCTTTATTTTCATTTTTATTAGTTTCATTTACCCCCGTAATTTTATGTTCATTTTCAGTATCGGAATTGGGATCGTAATCTGATTTGTCATTTGCATCATTTTCGATCTCATCTAACAATGCCTGCATATCGTCATTTGATTCATCATTGGTTGGTTCATCCGAATCCAAGGTGTTTACCATTTCAGACAAGTCATCCGAATTTTCGTTGCTGTCCGGAAGCAGCTCATCAACTGCCTTTGACAGATCATCCTTGAAATCTTTAAAAAATCCCATAAATTATAAACCTCCCTATGTATTATTTTACACTTGAAGCCTTGACCTGTTGAATTAATGGAACATTTTCATCCAAAGGCAGCACCTGGGCCCCTCCGGATATCAGTGCATCCAGTATCTTCGGTAATGTATCCACGGTTTTATCCTTTCCAGTACCGTCATGCATCAGTACTATCGATACCTCTTTTTTGGCCACTCCGTTCAGTACATTTTCAATCATTTGCCCTTCAGTGTAATCTTTTCCTTCCGCATCTCCGTTAACTACGTTCCAGTCATAATATGTAATACCTTTTTTGTTAAGATAGCCAATAAATTCCCTGATATCCTCTTTACATACCTGATTTAAACTGCCTCCCGGAAACCGGTATAAAGTAGGCATATATCCAGTAGTATCATATAACAATTTCCATAGTTTTGTAAAGTCTTTATCAAAATCTTCTAAAGATTTATATATTTCTTTATAGTTATGGGAATAGGAATGCATACCTAAAGTATGGCCTTCGTCCACAATTCGTTTATATCGCTTTAAATCCTCTTCATCCGTACTGCCTATAACAAAAAAAGTGGCTTTTACATTATAATCGGCAAGGATATCCAAAATTTTATCCGTATTATCACTGGGGCCGTCATCAAAGGTCAGGTATACCTTTTTTTCATGATATATGCCCCGTGACTCTTTTGATGTATCTACATCCTGCCTGATATCTTTAAAGTCTTTTTCTTTGTTATCCTTATCAGATGTGTTTTCCGGTTCATCAGACTTTTTATCTTTCTTCCTTACATCCTTTGAATCATTCCGATTTGATGAATCTTTGGCATTCTCACCTGTGGCAGTCGTGCCTGCGTCTTTATTAGCAATACCGGATGCGTTTTCTTCTTTTGTATTAGCGCTTGCATTATCAGAATTATATGTCTTTTCTGAGGAACCGGATTGCTTTGAAGCGGAATTACTTAAATCAGTTTTATCGGTTTTAACATTTTCAAAACTGTCTAAATCGGTTCTATCTGAACTTGACTTATTTAGATCAGATGTATCTAAACCGCCGATTTTACCTTGGCTTGCATTATGTATACCGGATTTTTGCGATGTTGACCCGTTTTTGTTTTCATCAGTCATGTTTTCAGATCCGTTTGCTTCTGATTTTTCATCTTCATAATCGGGTATTTCTGACGCATAAGCATAATTTCCCGTACCGTCCTGATTTTTATATCCCGATTCAATATTTTGGGTCATAAGACTGTTAATCTTTTTTTCCAGTTTATTAACCTGTATGCTTAACAAAATGCACAATATGGTCGGTATAAGAAAAAGAATAAATATAATTATAATAATTGCTGTCTTAATTCTGTTAATCCTCTTTCTTTTCTGTATACCTGTGCTTTTGTTACTCACATCCTCTAAAGAAAAATTTATTTTCTGCAAAATTTCACCTCATTAGTCATAAAAAGTGTCGTGTTTTATCGACTTTCTTCTATTTATTGTAGCATAAATCGAATTAAAATAACACTATTTTCATAAGGGAATTAAAGCTTTTTATATAAGTTTACTTTATATTTACCTGACGCCTACGAGATTAATTGTGAAAAAGAATATGCCGCCTTTGTCTTATTCAGACAGGCAAAAAATGCCATTCTGCAGGATATTATGAAAACTTTTTGCTTTAATGAACTAAAACATTTACAATGGCAAATCAGCCCTTGCCTGTCTGTTCATCTATCCATGCCAGATATGCTTTACTTCCTTTTTCCGCATCCACCATTAAGATTTCCGGGGTTTCATATGGATGAAGTTCCAAAAGTTTTTTCTCAAGTTCGGGATATACTTCCTTTCTTGTCTTTATTAAAACCAGAATCTCATCATCATGGCAAAGTTCATCCTTCCAGATATAATGACTTTTTATTTTTATTTCCTGTATGCATGCAGCCAGTTTATTTTTTATAATTTCATTTATTACAGGTTCTGCCTGCTTTTCATTTTCAAAAGTCGTTAAAACTATTCCGTATTTGCTCATAAATATGCCTCCAATTGATTCTTTTCAATAACTCTTTGCTTTTTATGATCATACTGTATATATTATACATTAAAATACCATATAAAGCATGACATAAATAAAAGACCGGTTTCTTTAACAACCGGTCCCTAAAAATGTATTATATCAACGCTTTAATTAATTCAAAAAAATATTATAAATATCCTGAACCTTTATTTCTTGCAGTTCTAATCTGTCAAGTTCAGCCGAAGTTGGCACTACGGCGTAAAGGTGATTTAATACCTTACGCCGTTTACTTATTGCCAAAATTTTTTACGGTGCCTGACACTATTAAATCAATATCCTGATGCCTATAGTATCTTGCCGCTTTAACTCTTATAAGGGGAAAACCGATATGCTTATACAATTTGTTTTTAAATTCATCGTTTTTCTTTGCTTTTTTCAGTTCATGGCTGCTGTCATCAAGTTCGATTGCCATAATCGGTCGTAAATTTTTATCGCATATAAGAAAATCAACATGCTTCTGGGATATCTTGCGAAACCATTTAAGATAATCTTTTTTGCCGGTAACTGTAATAAAATCTTTTAAGCCCACTTTTGGGCAAATAACATATCCGTACTTGTCACACACAGGTTTAAGCGAATTGTAAAAAACAGTTTCACTTTTTGAAAGTAAATATGTTAATTTGTAAGGAAATGCTTTCTTTCGGTAATATTTAATAACTAAAATTAAAAGGATCAGTCCTGAAGATGCCAGTATAATAGTATTCCGGTCTATTTATATCAGTCCTCTCAATCTTTAAGTTTGTGCAAAGTACAGATTACGTCCGGCAACATGGTTTTAACTGCTATAAGGCAGAAAAAAGCAGGCCCTAAAATCCCGTAATCGTGTTACAGGCTTTTAGAGCCTTATTTACAATTTGTTCATAATTTATTAACAGTACCTGGCACCGATATTACATACCCATCTGCTTTGCTACTTCAGCTGCAAAGTCCTCGGATTTTTTCTCAAGGCCTTCACCGGTCTCAAAACGTACAAAACGCTTAATGGTGATAGGTGCACCAACCTGTTTTGATACGGATTCAAGATACTGACCGACAGTCATATCACTGTCTTTAACGTATAACTGATCAACCAGGCACATCTCTTTTAATTCTTTATTCAATCTGCCTTCGATCATCTTCTCAATAATATTTTCAGGCTTCTTGGAGTTTGCAGGATCGTTCATAATCTGAGCCTTGATGATATTCTTCTCATGAGCAATGAAATCCTCAGGAACGTCTTCTCTCTTAACATACTTGGGATTCATAGCCGCGATCTGCATAGCCACGTTCTTTGCAGCCTCTTTTGCTTCATCATTTACTGCGGTAGTTTCAACATCTACCAGGATACCGATTCTTCCGCCGCCATGGATGTAGGAAGTGATAAATCCGTTATCGGTTGTAAGTTTCTCAAATCTTCTGATATTCATGTTCTCACCGATAACAGCAATCATTGAAGCAAGCTGTTCTTTAACGGTCTTAGTAGGATCAAGCTCCCATTTTTCTGCCAGGAAATCATCGATATTGGCAGCATTGGTCTTAGCAGCCTGAGCTGCAACAGCCGCAACATATTCTTTAAATTTCTCGTTCTTTGCAACAAAGTCGGTTTCGCAGTTTACTTCTACGATAGAAGCAACCTTACCGTCTTCGCTTACATTTGTATCTACAATACCTTCTGCAGCAATTCTTCCAGCTTTCTTTTCTGCAGCAGCAAGGCCTCTTTCTCTCAGGTATTCAACAGCCTTGTCCATGTCACCGCCAGTCTCTGTCAGAGCCTTTTTGCATTCCATCATACCGGCACCGGTCATATCTCTTAACTCTTTTACCATATTAGCTGTTATATTCATTATTTTACCTCCAAAATATTTATATTTTAAAAATGGGACTGTTGTAATGCATATACATCTGCAACAGACCCATCCACATATTATTCGGCAACTTCCTCTAAATCTTCGGTATTAACATCTAATTCAGCGGATGTTTCTTCTTCCGATACATCTGTATCTTCAGTTGTATCTGTCAACTGTACGCCCTGATTTGCTTCAATAACCGCATCGGCCATCTTGGAAACGATTAATTTAACCGCACGAATTGCATCATCGTTACCGGGAATTACATAATCCAGTTCTTCAGGGTCACAGTTAGTATCAGCTATACCGATCAGCGGAATTCCAAGTATATGAGCTTCCTGAACACAGATTCTTTCTTTCTTGGGATCTACAACAAATATAGCATCGGGAAGCTTCTTCATATTTTTGATACCGCCCAGATTCTTCTCAAGCTTTTCCCATTCTTTCTTAATTTTGATTACTTCTTTCTTAGGAAGAACCTCAAATATTCCGTCTTCGGACATTTTCTCAATTTCTCTTAATCTGTCAATTCTGCTCTTGATTGTCTTGAAGTTGGTAAGCATTCCGCCAAGCCATCTCTCATTTACATAGTACATTCCGCAACGCTCAGCTTCTGCCTTAATGGCATCCTGTGCCTGCTTCTTTGTTCCTACAAAGAGAATAGTACCGCCGTCTGCTACGATTCTTTTAATTGCGGCATAGGCTTCGTCAATCTTTACCACTGTCTTTTGCAGGTCAATGATATAGATGCCGTTTCTCTCTGTGTAGATGTACTGCGCCATCTTAGGGTTCCATCTTCTGGTTTGATGTCCGAAATGAACACCGGCTTCCAATAATTGTTTCATTGAAATAACGCTCATAAATTACCTCCATTTGGTTAGTTTCTTCCGTATACTTCACATTTCATGTAGACCTAATCGGCACCATACATGAAATCCATATACGTGTTTTTTCAACGTTGTTGATTATACCATATTCGGTTAATTGTGTAAAGAAGATTTTGTAATAGCTTTAAGTATTTCATCATAACTTGCATTTTTGTGTAAAGTAAATGTTCCTGTTCGGATAACAGTTGATTTACCCATTCTTATTACATAATTGTCGAAGTCTTTTGCATCCTCTATAAGGCCGATTTCATTTAATAGCTCAGCCACCTGATTGGATGTCATACCTTCGATAATGGTAAATGTAATTTCATCGTCTGTTTCCGATATATTTTCATTATCATTATCTTCGCTATCTGCTGACTTATTGTCATTATCCGTATCTTCCGGCATTCTTACATCATCTGCCCCGTCTTCTGCATCAGTTGTTTGATTTTCTGCATTATTATCTTCAGACGAATTTATAACTTCATTCGTATTCTCATTAACCGTGGTATTTTCAGTTTCAGAAGTTTCCGAAGATAAAGATTCATTTGATGCTTGTCCGTTTGTACTGTCATCCTTTGATTTATCTGCAATTTCCTTGTTTGTATCGTCTTTGTCCAGAGATTTACCGATAATGCTTTCCCAATCGTCCTTGCTTTCATCTTCCATTACCATACCTAGTTCTCTGGCCCTTGCAATTATTTCTTCGTCTGACAGTTTCTCTTTTTTATCGCCAATTGAAAGGACAAGTGTAGTAACAAAAATCCCAATTCCAAGTCCCATCAGATAATATTTAAGCTTCATTTTTATTACACATCCTATTCTTATTGTCCCTTACTGAAAAGATCGATTATAAGCTTAACTTCTCCTTGTCCGATTCCCAGTTTCTTTGATATTTCCAGAATTGACATACCCTGGGAATGCAGATTAAGTATTTCTTCATTATTTATTGAAGCCGGTTGGCTGTCAATCGAATCTTTATCGAAACTCTCCGTGTTTTTTTGATGATTAATTTCTTTTTGTTCGTTTTCAGGATTAATAACTTCATTATTACTTAAAAGAACTTCTCTGGCATTGCGCTTCACATCATTTAATTCCTTAAGCGTTTCTTTGAGTTCTTTTTCTTTGCCGGTAAGCATATTATAGAGAAAAACGACTTCCTCATGGTTACGATTTATTTTTTCTAATATTTGATCCGAGTATTCACTTACTGCCATGATTTTTTCATTGGATAGCTTGCTTAAATAATCCTCGGTCTTGTTTATAATTTCTTCACTTAACGAAGATAAGCTTTCACCGTATTGCTTAAAAAAACCGCTTTCATAAGGATCGGCTTCACTGTTTGCTTGCGGGCTTTTTAATAATAAACCTCCGACAATTGCTATAGCCGCTCCTATGACAAGCATTATTATTTCCAATAAGTCCACCGTCTACCACCTTTTCCGCATATATAGCCATATTTTCAGATTAAAATATCTATTCCGCCCGGCCGTCCGCCTGTATTTGCCGGCTTTTTATTTTTGTCCTCTTTTTGCTTCTTTTTATATTTGGGCCCTTTATATTTGTTCCGGCTTTCTTCCTTGGCGTCATAGCGAAACTCATTGTTTTCACTCTTGTTTGTTTCTACAGGTCTGGATGCCTCGGCTTGTATAACGTTCTGAAAATTTTTGCTGATCTGTACCTGTTCATGTTGTATTTTTTGCTTCTGTAAATTCATGTACTGAGAAGCATCATGAGATTTTACAATATCAATCGGCCTAATAGGCATTGCCATTCCCCCTTTACTTTTAAATTTTTAATAACCGGGGAGTCTATATCCTTATGCCATATGTAAGTCATGTTAAAGGTACAACTTTTATATCGGCCCTGTCACGAATAAACTTGCTGTGTTGTATGGGATCCCTGACATAGTATATAATATTGGAAATTATAATTTTTGTCCCGGGATATACAGTATCAGATACTTTAATCGAGCCTGCTTCATTGTACTCCACTTCAACTTTAAGCTTTTCATATCTTTCCTGGACTTCGGCAAGCTGCGTATTTAGCTGAATGCCGGCATTGGTTAACTGCTTAAGTGTTTGCAGCTTGTTATAGTCTATATTTCCGCCGGATTGAAGTTTCTTGCGGATTAAAGATATAGCCTGAGCAATCTTTTCTTTCTCCGCCTTTATGGCCACGATTTTTTTCTCTGTTTCCCGAAATTCGTCCAAGACCTGCGGATCTATGCCCACTTCCAGCAATGTACTGGTTCCCATTGTGGAGCCAGCAGTTTTGACGGAAATCATTGTTCCGGAACGGATTACACCGCCGGTTACAAAACCTCTTCTTCCTCCAACAATTATCTCTTTTCGAGCAGATACTTTGCTGTGCATAATGGAATCCGTATTAATATATCCTCCGGCAATTACCTCCGCATTTTCAATAAATTTAGTAATAATATTGCCGTTTGCCTTTAGGATTCCTTTGTTCATTCCCTGCATGCCCCGTCTTAAGATTATGTGGCCTCCGGCCTCTATATAAGCTCCTTCCACTACACCGTGAACCTCAATATCTCCTTTGACCTTAATTGAAAATCCGGTAATTACGTTTCCTCTGACAACTACGTTTCCGTCATATTCAATATCTCCCGTTGACGAATCCACATCCGCAGGGATTTCAAAAACATCCGACACAAGTACTTTACCGTCTCTAAGCGAAACATGTCCGTCCACCTCTGCATAAAGCCGCAGACCGTCTTCGGATTTTACTACTTTTGGTCCGTATTTAAGGATTTTATTGTTAACTTTTCTGGGGTGAATTATTTGTCCGAAAACATCCACCCCGGGTTTGCCGTAGTCTACCGGATTCAAGGTGGCCAATAGATCACCTTTTTTACAATGGCAGATTATATCCAGTTTATGAAAATCTACAGACCCATCCTCGTTTGTCTTCGGTTTCATAGTAAGGTCAGTGTTAAAATGATAAATTATTTCTGCGTCCCGTCCTTCTACAGGCGGTGTTGCTTTGGCAAAAATGTAATCGGTACAATATCTCCGGTCATTAAGAAACTGTAAGATTTTAACCTCATCTATTCCGTGTTTTACTCCTGCCTGATTAAGGCCTGCAATTATGTCTTCTTTTGTTAGCAGGTTACCGCCGTTACTGGGAGGATAAAACCTGCACAATGCATACATTCTGTGTTCGTCTATGGTTATTTTCATATATTCATCCTGGGGAATTAGTACCGCTGATGTAAGTTTTACCTCCGCCTCCTTCTTAAGATTAGCCATAGCCCATCCTAAAGAAGATTTGTCAAACTCATAAATTCTTTTTTCAGCTAAATAACTGCTGATTTCATCATATATAAGGCCTCTTCCCCCGGGTTCCTCTCCAAAAAGTTTCAAATAAGTTCCGTCATCTTTAATGACTAATTGAAAATAAGCATTTAATGGCCCCATCTTTACCTCCTTCCATTTCTTTTGTATCAACCCTGACAGTTTTTCTATATCACAAGTTCCCTAACTTTTTCATATAATCAGCTAAAAACTGGTCAGAACGTCGATATTAACACCCAACATTTTTCTCATTTTTTGCAATGCCTTTGTATGCAGCTGCGAGATTCTGGACTCGGAAACCTCAAGTATTTTGCTGATTTCCTTCAAAGTCAACTCCTCATAATAGTAAAGAATAATGACTTTCTTTTCTTTTTCTGTCAATGTATCTAAAACCTTAGTCAAAATTTCTTTCAGCTCCTGCCTTTCCACAATTTTATCAGGCTGATCAAAGGTTGCCGTAAGATATTGCTCATTTTTTGATTCGGAGCCTTGTTCCAGAAATTCGTCTAAGGATATTATATTCGTTAACTTTGTTTGATTTTGCCAATTTTCCAGTTCCTCAACACTGATATCCAATTCCTGCGCTATTTCTTCATCATTAACATCCCTGCCATATCTGGCCTCAAGGCTTCTGTACGCATTTTCAAGCTTTCTTTGTTTTTGACGTATACTTCTTGGAATCCAGTCCATTTTCCTTATCTGGTCCAGAATGGCTCCCCTTATTCTTAATGAAGCATATGTTTCAAACTTATATCCTTTTGTGTAGTCATATTTGTCAATTGCATCAATTAAACCAAATATACCGTATCCGACAAGATCGTCATATTCCACATTATACCCCAAATACATACTGAGGCGTCCTGCAACAAGCTTTACAAGTCCGGCATATTCAATTATTATTTTCTCGCGAAGTTCAGGAGTTTTTTTCCTTGCATATTCCTCCCAGAGCTTTTGCCTGTTATCAGTATTCATACTGCCTCCTAAGTGTATAAAAGCCTATCCCCATTATAGTCTTATGCAGCAACAAAATATTATCCGTTCGTTAACGGGACTAGTCTTTTTCGGGACCGGTCTTTCTCTTTGATTGCTAATTATTTTCCTATTTATTATTTTCTATATTTTCGTTATTATTTTCTTTTTCATCTTGTAATTTGTTGTCAGAATTATCCCCGTTTACGGTATCCGTTTGGTCGTCTTTTGATCGTTTTGCTATCAGTGTATTTACGATAATCACTTTAGCTATCAATCCTAAAATATAAAACACAATCAGGACTATAAGAAGCCGCTTTAAACTGGTCAGCAAATCAGTTTTGTTAATAATATCCAGTATGCAGGTTATGGCACCGGCAATAAGCATAATCAAAGGCGGCAAATATCTTTCTCGCATTTTTTCACCTTCCGTTTCCAGCTGTCGTAGAAGTCAAAGATCAGATAATTTTTAATTCTCTTCCGACAGCTTTAATATGTAACAAGCCTGTTTCAGGATAAAACTCTATGGTCCTTCCGTAATTGGCCCCTGTATCTTCAGCCAAGATACGGATACCCAACTGGGCCAGCTTTTCTTTTGTTGCCTCCACATTGCGGTCACCGATACGCATCATTTCGGAGCTGTTTCCGAAATTGAACATTTGCGCTCCGCCTGCAATTTTCGCAACCAAATTATTTCTGTTTGCCCCGATACGCATCATATCCTTGATTAGAATATCTATAGCCGTGTCTGCAAACTTGTATTTATTTGAATTGTTAAGTATTTTTGTGCTGTCCGGAAGCATTATATGTGCCAAGCCTGCAATTTTACTTACCGGATCATATAAAACAATCCCTACACAGGAGCCCAGACCCAATGTCGTAATTACGTCCGGCGCGGCGCATACATTGGCATCAGCCATGCCTACTTTTATAATTTTGCTCATTTATTCACCCTATAATCCCAACGAATTTAAAATGGCCTTGTATGAGTTTAATGTCGGTATAAGGATAAAATAACCGTTGACAGATTTTTCTTTATCACCAAATTCGGTTTCAATAAGCAGAGCCTTGTCACCTATTTTTCCGAATTCGATAGCCGGAACACTTAAAATTGCTCCGGCCATGTCTATGGCCATATAAGGTATACTGGAAGTTATGGTCAAATTCGTCAAAGTGGATAGAGACGAAAGATATGCGCCGGCTATTATATTACCTATTTCACTTAATGCAGATAATTCCATCTCGCTAAATTCATAATCGCCTGACAAATCGTCCGGTTGAGGATTACCGAGAAGTATATTGACAAGATACCTCGAAGCAGGCATATCCATCATAAACATCATCATGCCGTCTATGTCATTCTCAAGAGTAAACAAAATACCAACCACTATTCTGTCCGCTCCGCCGACAATATCGGCAAGATTTTTAAATTCCAGCAATTCTACATTGGGTACCTTCATGTCTATTTTACTGTTAATCATCTGAGAGAGTGCAGTAGTGGCATTACCGGCACCGATATTACCGATTTCACGAAGCACATCAAACTCCATACTGTTTATTTTATTAAAATCTATATCTGACACTACGGACACCCCCATAAATTATAAATTTATATTTAGACATTTTTCTCACTGACTATTGCCGGAACATTTAAGATATTAATAAGTTCATCTCCGTTTTTCCCTATACCTGCACTAAAAACAGCTTTTTCATCTTTTTCGTCATAATTTACTTTTTTTATACTATCATCTTCCAGAGTAACAACCTCGTTTACTTCATCCACAATCAATCCGACAGATTCGGATGAATCGTCCGGTTTTATAATTAATATCCTTGTGCTTGGGGTAAACACGTCATCTTCCAGACCCAACCTTCTTCTTAGGCTCATCACCGGAATAACTTCTCCCCTTAAATTGATGACCCCCAGATAATACGGTTGGGCTTTCGGTACCCTGGTTATGTTTTGCATGACAATAATACTGTTTACATATCTTATATCTATGCCATACAATTCCTGACCTAATTTTAAATCTATAATTTGCATAATCATACCCTCCGTTTTTTATGCCGGCATATTTATATCAGGGAATTCACATCGAGAATTAGTGCCACTTCACCGTTTCCAAGTATCGTTGCTCCGCTGATAATTTTATGAGCTTTAATAAATTTGCCGATAGATTTAATGACAATTTCCTGCTGGCCTAACAGCTCGTCCACTACCATACCGGCCATTCTTTCACCCTTCTTGACTACAACCACAAAAAGTTCATCCTTGTCTTCTCCCTTATTGCAGTCCAAAATATCACCGAGACGTATAATCGGTATAAGCTTGCCTCTTAAGTCTAATACTTCCGTATTGTTAACTATCTTAATATCCTTGCTTGCAACATTCTCTACGGTCTGGATATTTCCTAAAGGCAAGGCGTATTTTTCGGATGAAATTTTTACCATTAAAGCCTGCATAATAGCCAAAGTAAGCGGCAGCCTTATTATGAAATTAGACCCGACATTTTTCTTGGTTCTTGCTTCAATTTCTCCGCCTAAGGCTTCTATCTTGGATTTAACAACGTCCAGGCCTACTCCTCTTCCCGAAACATCGGTAACCTTGCTTGCAGTCGAAAAGCTTGGTACAAACAGTATGTCGATAATCTCCTTATCGCTCATTCTTTCAGCCTGTTCTGGTGTAATAACACCTCTCTCGATGGCTACCTTCTTAACCTTCTCTACATCTATACCTTTACCGTCGTCCCTGACTTCAATAACGACATTGTTTCCGTCCTGATATGCGTCAAGGAAAATAGAACCGACGGGATTTTTGCCAGCCTTAATCCTTTCTTCCCTGCTTTCAAGCCCATGGTCTGCAGCATTTCGAAGCAGATGCATTAAAGGATCTCCTATTTCGTCTATTACTGTACGGTCCAGTTCCGTATCTTCACCGGTCATGAAAAGTTCCATCTCTTTGTCAAGAGTCTTTGACAAATCACGGATCATTCTGGGGAATCGGTTTACGACGCTTTCTATCGGAACCATTCTTACCTTCATGACAGATTCATGCAAATTGGATGTAATCCTTTCCAAATACTCAATCTGGTCAAAAAATTCCGGATTGGCCTGCTGATCGAATGCGCTGCTGGATGATACAATACTGTTTTTGGCAATAATAAGCTCACTTACCAAATTCATAAGAACATCCAGTTTTTCTATATCTACACGGACCGAACGGTTGGCTACCGGTTTTCCTGTCTGCTTTGGCTGTTTTGGTCCGCCTTCCTTTAAGGAATCCAATTCCTTCGGGGCTTTAGGAGCCGAAGTGCCTTCCTCGTCCTGTTTGATGGCAGTCATGTATGTATTAAACTCGTTTTCATCCAGCCTTATGTAGTCTGCAACAACTTCTTTTATCTCGGAAACGGACATAACGTATTCGATAATCTTGTCCGGTGTTTCGTTGGTAATTATAAAGGCAGAAAAATCAAAGTCGAACTTTTCATCTTCCAGGTCCTGGGCACTGGGATGAAGCTTGATTATTTCTCCATGCTCCTCCAATACCCTGTTTATCATGAAGGCTCTGGCACCTTTTAGCATACAGTCTTCCTGTATATATACGGTAAGGCCTATAACATTCAAATTCAAAGAAGCAGCCTTTGCAACGGCCATTTTTTCGTGTTCTTCAAGACTGATTGACAGGAATTTATACTTTCCTGTATCCGCTACCGCTTTTTTGGTATCATTAGGTTTTTGTACTGCTTGCGAAGTTGCAGCCTTGCCGGAGCCTTTATCCAAAATTTGATTTAAGGCGTCGATTATATCCTGGCTGTCATAATCTCCTTCAGTACCTTCCGATTGGATGTTAACCAGGTAGGTTTCCAAAACATCAAGACCCTTGAACAATACATCAATCAAGTCAGAAGTAGCCTTCATCTTACCGTTTCTGATTTCCGAAAAAACATTTTCCATATCATGGGTAAGACGCTGCATTTTCTGAAATCCCATGGTTCCTGCCATTCCTTTCAGGGAATGGGCTGCACGGAATATCTCGTTGATTGTAGCTTCATTTTCCGGTTCTTTTTCCAAAACCAGAATATGTTCATTAAGTGACTGTAAGTGTTCTTTTGTTTCTTCAATAAAAATTTCTAAATATTGGCTTACGTCCATGTTAATACCCCCACATTCTTAATGATAGCATCGGCAATGTTATATAACGGAAGCACTTCATCCGCCAGTCCTGTTTGCTTAATCATTCTGGGCATTCCGTATACCACGCTTGTTTCACTGTCCTGAGCTATTACATGTATATTCTTTTTTTTACTTAGTTCTGTAATACCGGCAGTACCGTCACTTCCCATACCGGTAAGCACAACACAGACTATTTCATCATAATCGGAATCGACAAGGGATTCATACATTATATCTGCGCATGGATTAAGGCCCCGTCTTGCCGGCTCTTCGGTCAGTTTTATTATATGATTTCCCTGGCCGCCTTTTACAATCCTAAGCTGCCTGCCGCCTTTTGCAATATAAGCCCAACCCTTTTTAATGATCTCTCCGTCCTCTGCCTCTTTTACCGGAATCTGGCTTATACCGTTTAGCCTTTCAGCCAAAGATTTTGTAAAACCTTCCGGCATATGCTGCACTATGACCACTCCGGCATCAAGATTTTTCGGCAAACTTGGAATAATTAGATGAAGGGCCTTTGGGCCTCCTGTCGAACAGGCAATTGCCACCAGTTTATTTGATTTCTCCGGGATAATTGCCGGCTTATCCTTTTTGGCATTAGGATCGGATTTTTTCTTCCTTTCCTTTTTACTATTCTGTCCGTCAGATAATTGACTATCTGTTGCCATTGCCAGGCACTCAAGAAGCTTGCCTGAAAATACATCGTTTTTCAGCTCGTCAAGTCTTTCAGGTTTTGTAATAAAATCGAATGCCCCCAATTCCAGGGCATATATAGTTTCCTTAGCTTCCTTTGTAGTAACGGCACTGACAACAATCACATTTGTCTTAATATTCTGCTTTTTGAGTTCTTCAAGCAGCTCTATGCCGTTCATTCTTGGCATATTAATATCCAGAAGCACAGCATCAACGGCACCGACATTTTCTTTCAGCATACTTAACCCGTTAAGTCCGTCAGTGGCAACTCCGATTACATGAAACCTGTCATCTGTCTCTATTATATCAGATAACACCCTTCTCATGAGTGCAGAGTCATCTATTATTAAAATATTTTTCTTCATACTGCCATTAGCCTTTCTAATTATCCCCTGAAAAGTTACTTTTTCTCATTGCTTCTGCGTTTTCTTTCCTGTTCAAAAATATATTTTATCAGGTCTTCCCTGTCTTTCGGGCTTATACCCTCAAATTCAACCCTATGTTCATAAAATCCTGTTCTTCTGTACATTTTTTCAGATGCAATTATAACCGATGTTATTTCCAATTTTTTTAATTGATTTTTTACTGTAAAATTTAATTTTAGCAGAATTTTGTCTCCGGGTTTTAGCTCCTCCTTAGAGTTAAACCGGCATCCGCCTCCGCTTAAATCCGTTATACAACCGTTAGTCCACTTACCGGTTATTTCAGCCAGTTTTTTTCTTATTTCAGCCTGTTCCTGCGGGGTTACTGAATTGTCATATATAAGTTTCTCCTCAAGGGTTAATTCCTCTTCCGTAATACGCCTGTATAAAATGTCATGGACACATTCGAGACGAAAATACTTTCTTCTTTGAACCTTTTCCAGGTCCGAAGTAAGTTTCATTATCACCATAGGCATATTTTTTTCCCTGTATATATTGAGCATGTGTCCGTTGCATTGATACAAGCCCTTTTCGGTATAAAAATATAGTCTGTAGCTAACCCATTTATTAAGTATAACTAGCAGACCGTTCTTTATGGGCGAAGCTAAGCATATAGTTCCTTCTTCACCAAAATCAACAACCTGACTGACATATGTATTGGCAGATTTAATCAGGTTCCCTTTTTGGTCCAGTTGCTTTAGTTCCACTTTATCGCCGATTTTTACTAAATCCCGCAGCATAAATTCACTCCAATCCCTTCCTGGTCCTGGACTTAAGCAAATGATAAAACAATTGGGCAATCCCCTTCTTTTCACTGCTGTTTATAATCGGTGCGGTATTGCATAATTTACTTGCAATCCCGCTTATGTGTCTGGAAAAATCGGAATCCGGAAATACACATATAACCGGCAGTTGCCTCATAACCGCTTTTGACACCGAATAATCCATGGGAAGGTATCCGAGATAATCTAAATTTAGCTTTAGAAATTTGGAACTTACAACACTTAATTTTTTGTATATCTCCTCACCGTTGTCATCCTTTGTAATCCGGTTTGCTATAACTCTGATCATTGTATTGTCGGCAGAAAAATTAGATTTTCTGTTCAATGTTTTTAACAGAGCATAGGCATCGGTTATAGATGTCGGTTCCGGTGTTGTTACCAAAAGTATTTCAGAGCTGGCCGACGCAAATTCCAATACCGTATCGGTAATTCCGGCTCCGGTGTCAATAACTATAATATCTGCTATTTTGTCCAATTCTGCTAATTTATATATTAGGTAAATAATCTGATCCTTGGTTAAATTGGTTAGCTCCTGAATTCCCGACCCGCCGGAAATGAAACCGATATTCTCCGGTCCCCTGGTTATGATATCAGACAGATTTTTTCCTTTAAACATCAAATCCGCCAGGTTATATACAGGTCTTATTCCCAACATAACTTCCACGTTGGCCAGACCGAAATCGGCATCCAATATAATAACCCTTTTCCCGAGACGGCTTAAGGCTATGGATAAATTAACAGTAACGCTTGACTTGCCCACACCGCCTTTTCCGCTTGTTACCGTTATAATTCTGGCTGACTGATTGGGAGCATTCTGTTGTTTAATTAAGCTTCTTAATTTTTCTGCCTGATCCATCTTATTGCCCCCTTAGCAGCCTCTTTGCAATGTCCTGCGGATCTATCCGTTCGATATCATCCGGCACATCCTGTCCGAATGTGGCGTAAGATAAGGGCATATTCGTCAGCATTCTTATATTTAATATATTGCCTACATAATTGGTTTCATCCAGCTTAGTGAAAATTAAACTATAGTCGGTTATTTCAGAGTAGACTTCCGTTATCGCTTTTAAATCCTTATATTTGGTGGTAGCACTTAAAACCAGATATATTTCTCTTTCTTCCTTGGGTACTGCTTCAATTAATTTTACCAAGTCATCCCTGTGCTCCTTGTTTCTGTGGGAACGGCCTGCGGTATCTACAAAAATAAGATCATAATCCGAAAATTCTTTTCTGGATTCTTTTATATCTTCCTCATTATATACGACTTTAAGGGGTACCCCAAGAATATTGGCATAGGTCCTAAGCTGCTCCACCGCCGCTATACGATAGGTATCTGCAGTTATAAATGCAATCTTTGCTTTTTCATCCAGTTTAAACCTGGATGCTATTTTTGCTATGGTGGTGGTTTTACCTACACCTGTAGGGCCAATGAAAAATACATACTTCGGTGTATTCTGTGTAGGCGTAATCACTTTGGGCTGTCCTAGTTTAAGGACAATCTTCTGATATACGCCGGACAAGATATTATCCATTGAAGCATCCTTCTTAAAAATGCCTTCTATTTCATTAATAATCTGATTGGCATACTTTTCGTCCACTTCATTAATAACAAGCTGGTTATATATAAGTTGTATGCAGGCAAGATTTTTATTGAAAGGTTTGCTCTTGCCGTTTTCCTTTTCCAATTCTTCTTTTGCAACTATTTGCTTTTCCAGAAGGCTTTGCAGATTATTAAGCTTTTCTTCAATCGCGGATGTTTTTAGCACTGCCTCGTTTTCCGGCTCGGATTTGTCCTGCTCATCATCATATATAATATCTGGAAAATTTCTTTTTTTAGCCGGATGCCTGTCATTCTTATATATTAAATTTTCATCTACGGCAGCCGTAATTTCCACAAGCGGCTTTTTAAATAATCTGTATATACCCTTTGGAGATATAGTTTTTATGTTCATGACAACCGCATCCTTGCCAAGTTCTTCTTTGGCAAGCATAATTGCTTCTTTTTCGGTATTTGCCTGAAATTTTTTGATTATCACTAAACTGTCACCATCCCTACTGACTGTAATTCGACATCCGAATCTATTTCATTATATGATATCACAGTTAAGTCCTTAAAATAATCCTGGATAAGCCGTTTGAAATACATACGGACAATAGGCGAAGTAATTATTATAGGATTTTTTCCAAGCTCCTCCAATTTTTGAAGCTCGTTTTGAACCGAATTGATAATTTCTCTGGTTATTTCGGGATCCAGGGCAAGATAAGCACCATGCTCCGTCTGTTTGACAGAATCCATAATCTCCTGCTCTACCTTGGGATCCAGGGTTATAACGCTTGTCATCTCCCCTTCAGGGAAGAATTTTTTGGATATAGCCCGCTTTAAGCTCTGCCTTACATATTCGGTAAGGACATCAATATCCCTGGTGGAAGGTGCATAATCTGCCAAAGTTTCCAGGATGGTAACCAGATCTCTGATTGAAATTTGCTCCCGAAGCAGATTCTGAAGAACTTTTTGAATCTCACCTACACTAAGAAGTTTGGGAACAAGTTCTGATATAAGTGTTTCGTTGCTTTCCTTAATATTATCAATTAACCTCTGTACATCCTGTCTGGTAAGAAGTTCATGGAGATGCCGTTTTATAACCTCGGTCAGATGGGTTGCAATAATTGACGGAGGATCAACTACCGTATAACCTAATGATTCGGCCCGTTCTCTCTGACTTTCGGTAATCCAAATAGCCGGCAGCTTAAATGAAGGTTCCAGGGTAGGGATACCCGTTATTTCTTCCTCAACATAACCTGGGTTCATAGCCAGATAATGGTCAAATAAAATTTCTCCTTCACTAACTTGTACACCTTTGATTTTTATTATGTACTGGTTAGGATTAAGCTGTATATTGTCACGCAGGCGAATCATAGGAACTATTGTTCCCAGTTCCAGAGCAATCTGCCTTCTTATAAGAACAACACGGTCAAGCAGATCACCGCCCTGATTAACATCCGCCAGCGGTATTAAGCCGTAACCGAATTCCAGTTCAATAGGGTCAACCTGCAAAAGCGCAGCAACATTTTCTGGTTTTCGTATCTCTTCGGCTTCCGTTTCTTCCGTAGATACTTCCCTTTCGATGGAAGATATCTCGATTTTTTCTGCTATGGTTCTTCCGGCCAGAATAAAGGCCAAACCATATCCTACAAATAAAAACGTATTAAGCGGAGTAATAATGCCGAGCCCTATCATACTGGCTCCTACAATATAAAGAACTTTAGGTACTGAAAATAGCTGGCTGACAAGTAAATCGCCGAAATCCGCCTCTTTCGAAACCTTTGTAACCAGGACACCGGTTGCAAGAGATATCATTAAAGAAGGGATCTGAGATACAAGACCGTCACCGATAGTAAGTATAGCGTATTCCTGAAAAGCTTGTGTGGCGTCCATTCCTCTGTTAAGCATACCGGTAACTGTACCGCCCGCTATATTAATAATCGTGATGATAAGTCCCGCTACCGCATCTCCTTTAACGTATTTGGTAGCACCGTCCATAGAGCCGAAAAATGCGGCTTCATCCTGGATTCTTTGCCTGCGTTCCTTAGCCTCTGCATCGTTAATGGCACCGGTATTTAAGTCAGCGTCAATAGCCATCTGTTTGCCCGGCATGGCATCCAATGTGAATCTTGCCGTTACTTCCGCCACGCGTTCGGAGCCTTTGTTTATAACAATAAACTGCACCAATATTAAAACTATGAATATGATTATACCGATAACCATGTCACCGCCACCGACGAATTCACCAAAAACGCGGACAACACTGCCCGGATTGCCGGTTGACAAAATCAGTCTGGTACTGGATACGTTAAGGGCAATCCTGAAAATGGTACTAAAGAGCAAAATCGTCGGGAAAGTTGACATATAAAGAACTTCCTTGGTAAATATAACATTGAACAAAATTACTAGTGACAATGCGATATTCAAGGCAAGGAAAAAGTCCAACAGAGAAGGACTCATAGGTATGATCAAAAATATGATGGCTGCTAATATATATAGTCCAACAAAAATATCATTTTTCTTCATGCCAAGTCTCCCATGCCTTTCCGCAAATTATAGTTTCTATAAAGAATCTAGAAACCTAGAATAGTTTTCTTTGTTTTAATTTATTAACTGAATTTTTACCTTATTGGGCTTTTTACTTTAATTTTAATAATCCTGATTGTTCTTTTTACCTGTTTAACATTGTATTTTATGTACTTTTTATGTCTTGTACTTAATTTTACAATGTACTTTTTTAATGATTTAATTCTTTTATTATTTAATTCTTTTATTATTTAATTCTTTGAATTAATTTTAAATTTTTGCCTATTATAATAATCTCATTATTACTTAAGCATATTATTTGTATAAATTCATTTTTAACAGTATATTTTGAAATATTTATAATTTACTCTATAATCCTTATTTATCTTATACCGAAGTTTATATCTTGCCTTTCAATTTATAGACATAGGCAAGAACTTCCGCTGTCATCTGATAAAGTTCCGGAGGAATTTCCGCTCCGACTTCTACATTGTAATAAAGCATCCTCGCAAGGGGTTTATTTTCAACTATTTCAACATTATTCTCCCTGGCAATCTCTTTTATCTTTTGTGCCAGATAGTCTGCACCTTTTGCAAGAAGTATAGGTGCCTCAGCCTTTTCTTTGTCATACTTGATAGCAGCTGCCAAATGAGTAGGGTTAGTAATAACCACATCGGCTTGGGGGACCTGCTGCATCATCCTTCTTTGAGAAACTTCCATCATCTTGCTTCGGATTCTGCGCTTAACCTGAGGATCTCCTTCCGCCTGTTTAAACTCATCCTTAACCTCTTGCTTGGTCATCCTCATATCTTTTTTGAATTTGAACTTCTGATAAATATAATCCGCAATACCGACAGCCAAAAATACCATACTGATTTTAAGGCCAAGATCCAGTACAAGTTTTCCGATAAGGGCTATACCCTGATACAAATCCATATCATATAGAATAAGCAGGGTGTTCCACTCTTTTTTTAAAGTACTGTAGGCAACGTAACCGATTATAATAATTTTTACTACTTCAACTGCCAGAGTAACTACTTTTTCCAAAGAAAATATCTTTTTAAATCCAGTTACCGGATTTATTTTGCTGAATTTAGGTTTAAGCGGTTTGCCCGACAGCTTCCATTTTACCTGATAAAGCACGATTACAAATGAAGCTGCAACGGCTATGGCCAACATGGGAAGACTTATAAGTATAACCTTTGTTATTGAAGTTCTTAAAAGCCCTTCAGCCATCACTACGGTAAATTCTCCATCCAGGGCCTTTCCGAAATCCTGAAAGAATCCTCTGAACAGTTCTATAAAATTTTTTCCCATATAACCTATAAATATTTTCAGAGCCAGAAATAAAGTCACCAATTCCGCCGAAACAGTAAGCTCTTTACTTCTGGCTACCTGTCCTTCTTTTCTGGCATCGGAAAGTTTCTTTGCTGTCGGTTCCTCTGTCTTTTCTGCCCCTTCGGCAAAGAATTGCAGACGATAAGGCAATAATCTTTTAATGTTAGTTAAATCTTTATTATACTGTTCCAAATACTCCACCTTATCCTTTGATTATATATTTAACCAATCCGATAAACGTGTCTTTATTTCATCATTTCAATTACAGCCTTAAGCATTTCAATCATCTTGTTGTATATAAAGTCTGCAACCGAGGGTATAAGCCCGACTATCAGATAAAGAACCAAAAGGCCGACTAAAGCCTTAAGCTGTATACCTACCACAAACATATTCATCTGAGGTGCGGCTTTCGTTAGAATGCCCAAAACCGTATTTACAATAAGTATGGCTGCAAACATAGGAAGAACTATTCGCATAGCAATAACAAAATAATCAACAAGAAATTGCAGCATCAGACGGTACATATTGGGCGGAAATACCGCCTGACCGAGACCGATTACCTGAAACGAGTCCGCCACAGCCCTGATAAAATAATGATGCAGGTTTGTAATAAGCATGATAAGCAAAATTGAATAACCGTAAAGATTGGCTGTTATGGACGAGCCGCCGCCTAAAATCGGATTTAACTGATTTATCATAGAAAACCCGATTTCCATATCTATCATTTGCCCGGCAAATGACAGAATGTGGTAGGCTATATTTGAAAACAATCCCATCAGAGTACCTGCGATTGCCTCTTTGACAACTAAAATCGAATAACCGATAACTCCGCTGTAATCGAGATTTGACGCAGGTGCCGTATAAAAAAGGATTACTGCCAAGAATATTGACAATCCCGCTTTAACCCTGACGGGAATATTCTTTAATGAAAGTATCGGGGCGGTATATACAAATCCGCTCATTCTAACAAGTATTAAAAAAAATATTTCAAAATTATCAATTGTGAATGTCATAGCGCATTAATATATAAACTGAAATTTGAATACAGTTCCAGCATAAAATCTTTTATTGTTGTCAACATCCAATTGCCAAATATTATCATGACCAGTAAAATTGCAATAAGTTTAGGTACGAATGTCAGGGTTTGCTCCTGAATAGATGTCACCGTTTGCAATATGCTTACGATTAAACCTACAATCAATGATACCAGCAATATGGGAGCTGCAACTTTAAAAATAGTAAATATAGCTTCCCTGGCTATATCTATAACCATATTTTCATTCATAGCTTAACTCCTTTTCATAAAAAGCCATGTTAATAGAAGGTCTTAACCAATTCTCCTACAATTAGGTTCCATCCGTCAGCTATTATAAACAGCAAAATTTTAAACGGCATGGATATCATTGTAGGCGGAAGCATCATCATACCCATAGACATTAAAGTAGATGCAACTACCATATCTATAATAATAAATGGTATGTATATTAAAAATCCTATAATAAAGGCCTTCCGAAGTTCACTTATAATAAAGGACGGAATGATAACCGTAAGCGGTATGTCATCCACAGTTTCTACGGTATCGATTTTTACGATATCCATAAACAGCCTTAAGTCCTTAACGTTTGTTTGTTCCAGCATAAATGTCCTTAAGGGGGCAACCCCTGCTTTAAAGGCTTCTTCCTGGGATATTTCTTCCCTGGATAAAGGCTGAATGGCATTTTCGTTAACCTGGGTAAATACCGGTGACATTATAAAAAATGTTAAGAACAATGCCAAACCGATAAGTACCTGGTTTGGCGGGGTTGTTTGTGTGCCCAGAGCCGACCTTACAAAATGCAGGACTATGATAATCCTAGTAAAGGATGTTACCATAATCAGAATTGACGGTGCCAAAGAAATAACCGTCAAAATTAACAGTATTCTTAAGGTGGCAGGCAGGCTTTTCTCATCCTCATCCGTAGTCAATTTAAATTGAAGTGGTCCCAAAACACCGCTTATGCCATTATCTGTGCCGGGAACATCATTAACCGTATCATTCGTTGTTATGGTATCCTCTATATTTGCAGCTGATACCTTTTTATAACCGGATAAGAACAATAACCCAAATATCATAAGAAGTGCAGCAATGGTCATTCTTATCCCAAACTTTTTAAATTCCGATGCAATCATGGATACCAACCTTTACTCTTTCTTGCTTTTAAACCTTTCAAGTATCTGATTAAAAGATAGTTTTTCAACCTCCTTAACCTCACGGGTTAAGATTTTGTCTTTATCAAGCTCAGTAATAAATGTAATATGGTCTTTTGATACTCCCAAAACCATATATTTATCAGCTATTCTTACCAAAAGCAGCAAATGGTTAAAATTAATTTTATATGATTCTATAACTTCAAAATTGCTGCTTCTTAATTGTCCCAGCTTATATTTTCCGACAAATCTGGATGTATAATAAGCGGCTATCAAAATAACAACCAGTAATATACATAAGCCTAAAAGTTGAAATATGTTATCCCAGGCAGAAAAATTCCCGGGAGTGGCTTTTTCTGCTGTTTGGTTAAGCTTATTAAGCAAGTCATCACTTTGACTGCTTTGCAGAAATATAACCGTATTATTAAGTAAAATCATTTAACCCACAGCTTTCTTAACTGCCTCCAGCACTCTGTCAGCCTGGAACGGTTTTACTATAAAGTCCTTGGCTCCGGATTGTATGGACTCTATTACCATAGCCTGCTGTCCCATGGCTGAACACATTATTACATTGGCAGAAGGATCTATTTCTTTTATCTTCTTTAATGCTTTTATGCCGTCCATCTCCGGCATCGTAATATCCATCATAACCAGATCAGGCCTTGTTTCAGCATACTTCTCAACTGCCTTAAGGCCGTTTTCTGCTTCTCCTGCGATAGTGTAACCGTTCTTAATCAAAATATCCTTAATCATCATTCTCATAAATGCTGCATCATCACAGATTAAAATACTCTTAGCCATATCAACTCTCCTATCTACTGTAATATTTTCTGTCCTTGCTTAATTATTTCAGTAACTCTGATACCGAAAGCTTCTTCCATAACCACAACTTCACCTTTGGCTACAAATTTGCCGTTTACGAGAACATCTATCGGTTCTCCGGCAAGCCTGTTAAGCTCTATAATGGTACCGGGTGCAAAATCAAGAATTTCTCTTATGGATTTGCTTGTCCGGCCCAGTTCCACAGTAACTTCCAAAGGCACGTCCATAAGAAGATCTATGTTTTCAGGAGGAACAGTCTGAGGTGCCGTAGGTGAAAACGGAGCAAACTGTGCCGGTTGAACATTTATATCTTGAACAGGTTGCTGCATGTACGGCATTTGATTAGGCATAAATCCCGTCGGGATACTTGCTTGCTGCATTTTCAGCCCCCTTTCATCGTCTTTGGGAGTAGATTCGGATTTTTTCTCCCTGGTTTCGACCGGTTTATCCGGTTGCATTGAATGTGCATTTATAAATTCTTGATAAAGGTTTCTTGCGAAATCAAAAGGATAGAGCTGCATTAAAATACTGTCTACCAAATCGCCGATTACCATGTGGAATGATACTTTGACGAAAGAGCCTTTTAAGAAATCTGCTATATTTTCACCGCTTACCGTTTCACCCATGTCGACTATTGCCGCCGAAGGTGGTGAAATTGATACTCTCTTTTCCAGCATAGAGGAGATAGAGGTGGCTGCCGAGCCCATCATCTGATTCATGGCCTCAGATATGGCACTTAAGTGTAGCTCCGATATCTCTCCGTCAATATTTGTACCGTCACCACCCATCATCAGGTCGGTAATGATTTTAACGTCTTTTTCTTTTAATATCAAGATATTATTGCCGTCTAACCCGTCATCATAATATATCTGTATAAAAACACATGGTCTGTCATAGCTGTTGACTATATCCTGCCAAGTGGCATATTCAACTACAGGCGTTGTTATGGTAACTTTTTGATTTACTAAAGTAAAAAGGGTTGTTGCAGCAGTTCCCATGCTGATATTGGATATTTCACCTATAGCGTCTTTTTCAGCATCCGTTAACTGCTCAGTTTCCTTTGTTTCCTGAAAGTCATCGCCCAAACCGTTAAGCAGAGCGTTTATCTCTTCTTGAGACAACATTCCATCCATAGCCTCTTACTCCTCTCCTCGTATAATTGACGAAATTTTAACCGCATATGAACCCGAATAAGAACCCGGAAGGGCGGTGAATTTATGCAAATTTCCGACATATACATTTAATTCATCAGTAACTTTTGTATCAAGTTTAATGATATCACCCCGCTGCATATTCATAAAATCGTTTACAGATATTGTGCTTTTTCCCAATACTGCTCTTATGGGAATTCTGGCTTTAGAAATTGCTATTTCAATAAGATCCTTATAGGATTTATTGTCGCTTGTCTTCATGGTTGAATACCAATATTTGGTATTCAGCTTATCTATAACCTTCTCCAGGCAAACATAAGGAAGACACAAATTCATCATACCGTCAATATTACCGATTTTTATGTTTAATGTAACTATTGAAATCATCTCGCTGGGTGAAATGATCTGGGCAAACTGTGAATTGGTCTCTATCCTTATAAGCCTAGGTTCCAAAGTAATTACATTTGCCCACGGGTCTCTCAACAAATTTGTACATATATTAAATATCCGTTCAATAATTACCAGCTCAATTTCCGAAAACTCTCTGGGTTTATCTAACGGATATCCTCCGCCTCCAAGCATCCTATCTACAATAGCATATCCAAGATTATTCGACATTTCTATAATTATATTTCCCTCCAGAGGAGAAAAATCAATTATTCCCAATAATACCGGATTTGATAGGGCGTTAGTAAACTCCGAAAATGTAACTGCTTCCGAGTTAATAACCTCCACCTGCACGTTCTTTCTCAGATAAGCAGGAAGATTTGTCGATAAAAGTCTTCCGTAATGTTCAAATATTATATTCAAAGTCCGCAGGTGTTCTTTCGAAAACTTGGACGGTCTTTTAAAATCATAGTTTTTAATGTTTTTCTCGCTGGTCTGCTTAAAATCTTCCGCATCAAGTTCCCCGCTGCTTAAAGCCGCCAGCAAATTGTCTATTTCGTGTTGGGATAAGACGTCGCCCATATATCTACCTCCTAGTATTATACACCACCCATAATACCACAAAATAACCAGATTATCATCATTTTTCTTTAAATAAACAGTATCTTACTAATATTGCATCAATTTTCTATTGGTACATAATGTTACCGAAAGAAATATTAATTATAAAGTCAGATTTAAAGAGCTCCTGAATTCTAACCAGTACCTGATCTTTTAATTTATCTTTCATCTCCATAGCCTCATCTATTGTAAATTTGGCAAATTCATCGGTAACAATTTCTTTTATGTTGTTCTCATATTGCTCTAAATATGGTTTCAATTCTTCATAATCATTATGGGTCTTATTCAAAGACAATGACAGATATAAAACCGCATAATGTTCTTTACCGTCACTGTCTTTTAGCCTGCAGGCAAGTCTTTCATCAATAAGATATGTTTCAATATCCGAAACACTTAAATTCTCTATGCTATTCTCCGGAGATTCAAGCTCCAAATCTATTAACTGTGCTACCTTATTAACCAACTTTGCCGTTTTGTTTGAAGCTGGTACCATTACAAATATCAGCACCGTCGAAAGTATAATATTTACCAAGCACATTGCCATTATAATAACCGTCAGTATGTTCTTTCTCATATTACGTCTCCCCTTTTCTCTGGGTATTTATCTTCCAGAATATTCGTTATAAATTCTTATCTCTATTCTTCTGTTTTTAGCTCTTCCCTCCGGAGTACTGTTGTCGGCAATCGGTTCGTATTCACCCCTGCCCGAATATTTCAGCATCTTCGGGTCAAGCTTATTGTTTTTTATCAGAAACTCAGCCGCATTTAAGGCTCTTGCTGATGAAAGCCAATTATTGTCCTTAAACACATTATTTCTGCTTACCGGGACATTGTCTGTATGGCCGATAATCTCTATAATATACCCATCAAAATTCTTTAAAACTTCACCTATCTTTGAAAGAATTGGTTCTGCATCAGGCCTGATATCAGCTTTGCCTGAATCGTAAAGAACCGAGCCTCTCATTGAAAGCTGGACGTATCTGTATTCAGGATCTATACTAAGTTCCACATAGTTACCCAAATCCAGTTCCTGCGTAAGTTCTTCGATGGTTTCATACATCTTTCCGGAAACTTCCTGCATTTTTTCCTTTATAATCTCATAAGCTTCGTCTAAATTATTTTCAGTTTGGGGATTTTTAATATTGTCATCGGGCTTGGAAGTATTGTCTCCTTCGTGATCGGTTACATCGCCTTCACTGGAACCGGACCCCGAAAGATAATCATCCAAATAATTTAGCTGCGTCATTCCGGATGTAATCAGCGGGCCTTCACCTAATTCTCTGGTACCGTCAAATATACCGAAGGTATTGGACATCGATATGGCTATATTCTGAAACTTTGCCACATCCACTTCCGACATGGCAAATAACATTACAAAGAAGCAAAGCAGCAGATTCATCAAATCCGCAAACGTATTAAGCCATGGTGCATTGCTACCGCCGGAATCCGGTCCCCTCTTTTTTCTAGCCAATATTTTCACCGCCTTCTTCCTGACTGAATGCTGCCTTACGTGCCGGGGAAAGGAATGACTTTAACTTTTCTTCTATAACCCTAGGGTTTTCTCCTGCCTGAATGGACAAAAGTCCTTCCACCATTAATTCCTTTACCATAATCTCATTTGCATTCTTGGATTTAAGTTTTGTTGATATGGGTATACATATCCAGTTGGCCAAAACAGAACCGTAGAAGGTGGTAACAAGGGCAACCGCCATTGCAGGACCTATAGATTGCGGATCATGCATTTGTTGAAGCATGTTTATAAGACCTATTAAGGTTCCTATCATACCCCAGGCAGGTCCCATAGCGGCCAAAGAATCCCAAAATCCGGTTACCTCGGAATGTCTGTCTTCTATGCAATTTAACTCTGTTTCCAAGATGCTTCTTACCAGTTCCGGATCAGTACCGTCTACTATTAGCAAAACACCCTTTTTTAAGAATGCATCATCAATTCCGTTGGCCGCTTCCTCCAGAGCTAACAGTCCTTCCTTTCTTGCTATATTGGATAATGCAATAATCTGTCTGATAGTATCTTCCTCATTGATTTTATGAACATTTATAATTAAGGATATACTTTTAAGATATTTGAAATAAGTTTTTATATCCGGAGCCATAATAAGCACGCTGCATAAGGATCCTCCGAAAGTGATCAGTATTGATGAAAAATCGAAAAAGTTTCCTAAATATTCAACCGGATTACCATTTACAATACCAAATACAACCAGTACTGCGCATAGTATTAATCCCAAAATGGACGCTAAATCCAAAATTGCCACCTTCCATCCTTGTAAATTTATAAAAATCTTCCGTTATCTATTTGAACATTTTTTATATTCTTCATAATGATTCTTAATGGAAAATTCACGAGTAATTTTTTTACAATTACTTTTCTATTATTAAATTCTTTCTACAAATCTCTACAAAATATCTCTTTTTTGTATGATATTACTAAATTTTTTACTTCTTGTCTACTTTCTTTTACGATAATTTTATTGCCGGTTGTCAATGTTATTACCGTATCGGGCAGTTCTTCAACCCGTTCAATCAGCTCAGCATTCACTGTCATTTTGTTACCGTTTAATCTCGTTACTTCAATCATGGAATCCCCTCCCGACCTTCTTTATAGGTAAGGGTGGCAGCAGGAGTACTGCCACCCGTTTAATTTTTTACATTAAATTAATTATCTCTTAAGATTAATAAGTTCTTCCAAGAGGGAATCCGATGTTGTAATAATTCTGGAGTTAGCCTGGAAACCTCTCTGAGTAGTAATCATTTCGGTAAATTGCTGTGCCAAATCTACGTTTGACATTTCCAAAACGCCGGTAGAAAGGCCTCCGCCTGCTTGGGTAGGGTCTTTTCCTTTGCCATCAAAGTCACCGGAGTTTTGGGTTGCTCTGAACATATTGTTACCCACAGCCTCCAGTCCGGCCGGATTGGCAAAGGTTGCAACCACAATCTGGCCAAGCAGCTTGCTGTCCCCGTTGTCGTATCTTCCGTATATTTTACCGGCAGCATCAATGCTTACTCCTGTCATATAACCGACTTTTTTACCTGCCCCTAAGCCGTCTAGGCCTCCTCTGGTAGCTTCCAGAGATGACTTGCCGCTGGTTGAATACATGGTAGTCTTGGAAAAATCTATATCAATAGGTCTAAAAGGATTTCCGCCTGTTGAATCGGTTGCTCCTATGGTCAGTGTAACGTATTTCAGCTCATCATCGTTCGTGTCGCCTGTCGTGCTACCGTCTCCTATACTTACAAAAGCACCTGTTGCACCGTTAAATGTCAGAAGTACGCTGTCTCCGGCTTCTAAAGTTACCTCACCGGTTTCTTCGTCAACTTCAACATCGTATGTAACGTCTCCGAATGATATCTGGCTGATACCCGATCGGGTATATCTTTTTGAACCGTCTGTATCTTCTTCTTCCACAACAAAGATGGATTTTCCGGTTTCATCCTTGATGTCCACAACATCTACAGCATAAACATTGGTAGCTTCATCGTCTGCCTGTCTTACCCTTAATTCTGCCTTATAAGCATGTCCTCTGCTGTCGTAAAAATTCAAAGTTACCATAATACCGGTTCCGTTATAAGCTACCTGTGAATCTTTGCTGTCTATATTTCCGGATACATATGCTTTTGTTGTAGCTTCAGGAGTCGTATACATATTTTCCGGAGACATAATTCTTAAAGGTGAAACTTCGCTGGCTACGGTCTTTGTCGGATCACCGGGATCGACCTGCCATCCCATAACAAATGCTCCGGAAGGTGTACACAAGTTTCCTTGAGCATCTATATTAAATGAACCTGCTTTGGTGAAATAATTCGTTCCACCGTAATTGACTATAAAGAAACCGTCTCCGTCAATCATAACATCAAAAGGATTATCGGTTCTTTGGGATGCCCCGGTCACATTTACGGATGTAGTTATGGATGCCACATTCGAACCTAAACCTATCTGCATGGCATTACGGCCTGCGGTGCCTGTTGAAGCGTTCGGTCCTGTTGCGCTTTGTGTGGTCTGATAAAATACATCCGAAAAAGTTACGGAACTTGCTTTAAAACCGACTGTATTTACGTTTGAAATATTATTACCTATAACATCCATTTTTGTCTGATGAACCTTAAGTCCGGATACACCAGAAAATAATGATCTCATCATAATTAATGACCTCCTTCATGTGCTTTGCAAACAGTTGTATCCAATCTGTCAGTCATGGATACTAAAGCCTCCGTAAGGTCCGGCTTTACATTATTACAGCACCGTCAATATTAGTAAATATTTTTTCTTCGCCTTCATTTACCGCCGTAATTACCGTACTGTTTTTTATATTTACGATAAATGCAAGGTCGTCGATAAGTACCAGTGACTCTCTTATTCCCTTCTCAGACGCCTTCCTGGCACCGTTTAGCAGCCTTTCATACTGTTCATCCGTAAGATCGATATTTCTGCTGGCAAGTCGTTCATTGGCATGTTTTGAAAACTTTAGCTCTGTAATCTGTGTCTGATTTAAGCTTGCCTGTTTTTCTTTTAATATCTCATCAAAGGGTTTTCCCGGTGTATGTAAATTACCCTTTTTTGCTCTGTCGCTACCGTTTAACGGGCCTACAGGCATTACGGAAGGAATTTTGCCTATGGGAATATTATTAATAGGTATGTTATTCATAAATATCACTCCGCCTTTTAAAGCTGACTTTCATTTTCAGGCTCAGCAGGCTTTTCTTCTGTAACATCCCCTGGGACTACTTCGTCTGTAACAGTATTTTCATCACCGGTCTGGTCCTCATCATCCACATCATCATCTCCGGGAACAACATCGGAGTTCTTGACAGTTATTGTAACCATGTCTTTAACTACCGTGGTCAGAGGATCATTAAATATCACTGTTACCTTGTAAACACCGTTAGGTGCTTTTTGGAATACAGATTTATCAATAATAACCTTGTTGTCCTTAAGGGTAACGACAGATGAATCCAACAATGTATTTTCTACAATTACGGCGACCTCATCCGCCTTTGCTTCTCCCTCGCCCTGATATACCTCAAAAACTATATCCGAAGGATTCTTAGCATCGTATTCCAGTTCTGCCTTCTTGTCTATACGGGGCCTTCCCTGTTCAAGGATATAAGTATCATCAATGACACTGTCGATATCCTCGATGGAATAAAGCTTTCCGTTTACAGATATGCGGGCTTTATTGTTAGACATATTTACATAATCCACTCTGCCGCTAATATAGTTGATATTTCCCAGATCGCTTTTAGTCTTTACTATGACATATTTGCCTACCAGACTTAAAGCTTGTGAATTAGATGCCATTGCATTTAAATTTTGCATCTGTTCCAATTGGGAAAATGTAGCCAACTGGGCAATGTATTCGGTATTAGTGGCCGGATTAAGAGGGTCCTGATATTTCATCTGCGCTACCAATAACTGCAGGAAAGCATCCTTCCCCAGGGTATTTTTTGCCGTAGTTTCCTTTGTACTGCTTGTCTGGTCAATAACCCCATTTTTGACCGGCTGAATTAATTCACTCATGACTTTCCTCCTTTTTTGCGCTTACCGGCTAAGCCGTATAATCGATATTGTGACCGCTGACACCGGTAATCCTGACAGGTGTACTTTCTTCTGCCGGTTCTTCGCTCATGGCTACGGCTTCTTCGAAAGTAATCTTTCGTCCGCTTCCGCTTTCTTTCTTTTGCGTACTGCCCTGGTCACCCAAATTGCCGTTTTGCTCAAATGAGTAACCGGCTATGGTAACTTCTATGCTTTCAACCTTTATTCCTTGCTGTGCAAGGTTTTCTTTAAAGGCCACCATCTGTCCTTCCAAAGCCGCTTTAGCCGATTCGTTTTGAACAATGAAGCGGGCAGACAGAACACCTTCCGCATTGGAACTTATGGTAAGGTTTACTTTACCGAGGTGTTCCGGATATAACTGAAGTTCCATGGTAGTCTGTCCGGGTTTTGCCATAATGCGAACCTGCTCTATAATCTCGCGGGCAATTTCTTTAATGTTGGTAAGTCTAACGGTGTCTTCGGAAAATTCGCCTATGCTATTTTCATAACCGGCCTCTAACCTGTTAAGGAAAGCCTCAAATCCGTCAGTTAAATCAAGATTTTCATCCTTATTGTTTTCTTCTGCCTGATTAGCATTGCTGTCTTTAGCTTTGTTTACAATTATGTCAGCATTGTCTGAGTTTTCGGCAACAGTACCGACCTTAGCCGTATCGGTTACAGTTTCCTTTTCGGTTTGTACCTTATTATTTTCGGTTGGGTCATCCTGCCTAAACTGAGCCAAAATCTCTTCATTTGCGTCATTTTGATCGATTAATTGAATGCCGTATTCTTTTGTAATCTGTTCAATCTCATCCCGGGTAAGCCCTATGTTAGCTTCTTTGATGATCTTGTCCAAAGTTTCGGTAAGATTTTTGAATGTTTCACCGACCTGCTCATCAAGAAGCAATACTGTGGCATCAACATTACCGCTGTTATAAAGCACCAGACTTTTAATTGCCTGCATATCCAACAGATCGATATTGTCAAGGCCAAGCTCTTCCATCATCTTGCTAAGCTCTTCATCTGTAATATTCAGAGCTTCGGTTATAGCATTCCGGATCTGATTAAACATAGCCATAATTTGCTCGGCTACTGCGGAAATATATACGGCATTGTTTTGGTCATCAGCCTGCTCCTCGGGCAACTGACCTTTAAGAATGTCACCGGTCTTTTTAGGTACCGCTTTGTAATCAGTACTTACTGCCGCAGTATTATCTGCCTTTTCCTGTCCGGTTTTAGCTGTTGTTTTTGTATCACTTTTTACTTCAGCCGATTTTCCGGAACCTGCACAGTTACCAAGCAACAGGTCAAAATTGCTTTGGCTGCTTTTCTTTGTAAAAGTGCTTCTATCGGCAGTACTTACTGTCAATGCCGAAGCATTCATTGTAACGTTTTGCATCACCATTCTTTTCCCTCCTTTCTTAGTAAGATAAATTTATCTACAACAGGGATAAAAATCCCTGATGTATTCCGACTTATAATTTACTTTGCAAGCCTTTCTTCATCCATATCAAGCATTTTCTTTGTAATCTTTGCAGCCATTACATAATCCATCTCGGCTAAAATTTTAGAACTTTCACTGGGCCTCATGGCAAGAAGAATCTTTGCCACGGATTCTATATCTGCCGTCATTGTTTCTAAAATCTGAGCAGCCGCCTTAGGCTCCATCTTTCTGTAAATATCGGCTTTTTCCTTTATGGCTTGCGAATACTCAAGCTGTTCCACTACTTGTCTGTATATTATCTCGGCATTGGCCGGATTTATATCTTCATAAAATTTCTTATATTCTTCCAAATCCGGAGCCTGATCTGCAAATACAACTTTTTTGTCAAATTCCAGTTGCCTTTCCTCAAACTCCTTCTGGCTGTCTTCAAACTTCCTGAGTCTTGCTACTTCCGCCAAAAGCTCGTCCTTCTCGCCTTTAATTTCACTTTTGTCGTCTTCCAATCCTTTGATTATTTCTTCCAATTCTTTTATTCTTGCTACCGCCTCAGCCAAAGTTTTATATTCATAGTTATTTTCTTTTGCCAGCTGTTCATCCGATACTTTTGGAAGAATTTTATTGATAAGAGGGACATCTTTTATTATGGGTCTTAAAACACCTGAGCCAAATCCTCCTACGTCAAACTTTATTAGAAGTCCGAATATTATAAACCATAAAATGGCAATCGCAATGGCAATCAAAACGGTCAATATCTTGCTGCTTTCTTTTTCTATCCCTTCATTGTTTTTGGTTTTTGCCATTATCTATCCTCCTCATGCAACAAAACGCTGCCATATATAAAACTGTTGTGCTCGTCTATTTCTTTTTGCTCTTCGGCTTCATATTCCATCATATATTCCTGCCATGCCTTTTCTTTAAGTTTCTCCTGGGTCTTTCTTTCAACCATGGCTTCATTAAGACGCGCCCTTGCTGTTTCCAGCCGCTTTTTTGCCGCCTTTACTACAGCGATTTGATTTTCTATTCTTTCATTCATTATATTAATAGCTTCCGAAAGCTGTTTCATTTTTATAATATTAAGCCTGCTTGTGCAAAGCTTTCGCTGTTCGTCTTCATAAAACGTCTTTTTTTGCTTTAAAATTTCAAGCTTTTCCTCTTCCTTTTTCAAATTTGCGAGGGCATTGGCATAAACAAGCTTTGCCTGATCTTCCAATTTTATTTTAATTTTCAGTATGCTTTCCATCCTGTACCGGAACTTTTTCATTATTTTTCAAAAATCTCCTTTAGCATAGCAATCTCTTGTTCAAAATCAAATTTTTCACTTGTTTCCTGCATAAGAAATTCATTAACCTGCTTAATCTTTGAGATTGCATAGTCTATATCGGGATTGGAACCGTTTCTGTAGGCTCCTATATTTATCAAATCTTCTGCATCCATATATGTAGCCAGAACATTTTTTAATTTGTTTGCCGCTTCTTTATGTTCTTTTGTAACAATCTGGTTCATAACACGGGAGATGCTTTGCAAAACGTCAATAGGCGGATAATGGTTTTTATGGGCTAGTTTTCTTGACAACATTATATGGCCGTCCAAGATGCTTCTTGCTGTATCGGTTATAGGCTCGTTGAAATCGTCACCGTCCACCAATACGGTATATAGCCCTGTTATCGATCCCTTTTCCGAATTGCCGGCTCTCTCCAATAGTTTCGGCATTTCGGCATATACACTGGGCGGATATCCTCTGGAAACCGGCGGTTCTCCCGAAGCTAAGCCGATTTCTCTTTGAGCCATACAGAATCTTGTAAGCGAATCCATCATAAGAAGGACGTCTTTACCCTGATCCCTGAAATATTCTGCTATTGCGACGGCAGTCTTGGCTGCTTTTTTACGGATTAAAGCAGGTTTATCCGAAGTTGCTACAACCACTACCGAACGTCTTAAGCCTTCTTCGCCTAAGTCTCTTTCGATAAATTCTCTGACTTCCCTGCCTCGCTCTCCTATCAGGGCTATAACATTTATGTCCGCTTTGGTATTCCTTGCAAACATTCCCATCAGTGTACTTTTACCGACACCGCTGCCGGCAAATATGCCTATTCTTTGCCCTTTACCCACCGTTATAAGACCGTCTACAGCCTTTACTCCGAGCGGCAATACTTCATCAATTAACTTACGTTTTAGCGGGTCCGGAGGCGACGCTTCGGCTTCATAGAATTTATTGCATTTTAACTGCGAACCGTCCATAGGATTTCCAAGTCCGTCAAGAACTTTCCCCAAAAGTTCTTCACCGACCGGAACTTTAAAAGATGTTCCGGTGTTTTCGACCAGGTTTCCTATGCCTACTCCGGTCATATCATCATAGGGCATAAGCAGAATTCTGCTTCCTTGAAAACCTACCACTTCCGCCAGCTTTTTATTGCTTTCGCCACAGGTTATGCAGCAGACGTCGTTTAAATTGGAAGCAGGTCCCGAGGCTTCCATGGTAAGTCCGACCATTTTAACTATTTTGCCGTATTCTTTAAAGTAGTTTTTATCAAGTAGCTGCCTGTATTTTTCAAAATTGATAATATCCATCTGTTCCTACCTTCTAAGCGTTAACTTCGGATAGCTTATGCGACTTATGATGTATATATAGTTTTTTATATCGGTATTTTAATGATAATCTTAGATTTAAACGATAACCTTTGCAGTTTAACTTAAGATAAACCGAAATATCCATGGTTATCGAATATATCGGCATATTATATTGTTTTCTAAATACATGAAAGTAGTTTTAAATCATTTACCAAATTATTTAATTGAACATCCAGGCTGCAATCTATAACTTTATTTTCACTTTCAATCACACATTGATTTTTCATAAGATGTAAATCCTTTGATATCTGTATCTGGCAGCCTGTTATTTCTTCCAGATAATCTTTTTTCGATAGCAATAAATCATAATCTTCGCTGCTTACCCGTATATTATAAGAATCTAAGTTGTCGTAAGCCCTAAGTCCTTTCTCAACCAGATAAAGAATGATATCGGTCTTGTCCTCTGTTAAAATACCGGTTATTTTTGTTACAAGAGAAGCGACAAGCTCTGCTACATTTCCTTCTATTTGACTAAGCAGCATCTGATATTCCTTTTCTTGTCTTAACTTTTGCTCATTAAGCTCCTGTCTTAATTTTTCCGCTTCTTTGCCGGCTTTTTTTATTCCTTCGTCATAACCTTGTTTTGATGCTTGTTTGAAAGCTTCTTCCTTTATCCTTACAGCTTCCTGTTTTGCCTCTTCAAGTATTTCGGCCGCTTTTATCCGGGCATCTTCCAATATTTGTTCTGTTTCTTTTTTTATCTCTTCTTCGGTCTTTATCTGATCAACAACAACAGCCTGAAGGCCTTCTTCAAATTCTCCTTCATTCTGGACTTGGCTTATCTTATTTAATCTTTTTTCTTCTATTTCCGATACCTTATCTTTATAATCGATAAGAATCTTGCTGCCTGTCTTGTACTGGACCGAGTAAGCCTTAATAATATTAGACAATTATCTCATCACCTCCGCCTCTGGATATGATAATCTCAGAGGAATCCTCCAGCTTTCTGATAATGTTGACAATTCTCTGCTGAGCCTCTTCAACATCCTTCATGCGGACAGGTCCCATATATTCCATATCCTCTTTTATCATAGCAGCAAGTCTCTTAGACATATTGTTAAAGATAACATTCTGTACTTCTTCCGTAGCACCTTTAAGCGCAACAGCCAGTTCATTGTTATCAACTTCTCTGAGAACTCTCTGAATCGATCTGTCATCCAGGCTAAGTATGTCTTCGAATACGAACATCTTCTTGCGGATTTCGTCAGCAAGCTCGGGATCTTCTATCTCTAAGGTTTCCATAATATGTTTCTCTGTACCGCGATCTACGGTATTTAAGATCTCTACGATAGCATCCACGCCACCGACGATTGTGTAATCCTGATTTACCAAGGATGCCAGTTTTCGCTCCAGTATCTTTTCCACTTCTTTGATGACATCCGGCGATGTCCTGTCCATAGTTGCAATACGCTTAGCCACATCCGCCTGTTTATCCGGGGAAAGTCCCGATATAATAGCGGAAGCCTGAGAAGAAGGAAGGTATGACAAAATCAAAGCTATGGTCTGAGGATGTTCGTCCTGTATAAAGTTCAAAAGTTGTGTTGCATCTGCCTTGCGGACAAATTCGAAAGGCCGTACCTGTAAAGATGCTGTCAGCTTTCCTATTACTTCCCTGGCTTTTTCTGGTCCCAGGGCTTTCTCAAGAAGTTCTTTAGCATAAGAGATACCGCCCTCTGCAATATACTGCTGTGCAAGGCATATTTCGTAGAATTCATCCAATACCATATCCTTTGTAGCAGCAGAGACACTGCGGGTATTGGCAATCTCCAGGGTCAGTGCTTCTATTTCATCTTCTCTCAGATGCTTAAAGATATTAGCTGAACGCTCCGGTCCGAGAGTTATCAGCAATATTGCAGCTTTTTGTATTCCCGTAATTTCTTGTGCGCTTGCCTTTGCCACTTTACATACTCCTCCCTATTCCCAATCTTCGCTTAACCAGTTGCGAAGAAGCTGTGCAACCGCATCAGGTTTTTCATCAACAAATTTCTCTATCATCCTGCGTACTTCCGATGCATCTGAGAACTCAATATCTTCAAGAGATTTTTGCTCTTTAGTTGTAGCCAAAAGCTCTTCTACGGATAATTCGGGTTCCAATTCTGTAACCTCCACAGGCTTCATAGCTTTAAATACTACGAAGAATACCATGGCCACAATCATAACCAGAAGTATAATCTGCAGGTAATCTGTCCAATCCCTGACTTTGATTTCCTTTGGAAGAAATACCGGCTGCTCTATTGCAGTTATTTGAATATTGTTTTCCGGTATTCCCGTTGCCATGGACACCATTGCAACAATATCGGGATCGACTTCAAGCTTGGTTCCGTCACTGTTAGCCCTTACATATTCCTCAAATGTCATATTTTCCAAAGAACCGTTTTGCTCCAATTCTTCTTCTGTAATTGTTATAATCTTGCGAAGGAGAATGCTTACGGAAGATTCCTCCGATTTTATAGCACCTACTTCATACTCTGTATTGGTAACCCTTTCATTGGGCAGGTAATCAAATTCTTCTATCTTTACACTTCCACTGGTACTTGATCCGTCTTCAATCATATAATCCGTTTCGTCGTTTGATGAAGTACCGGGAATACCTCCTCCCTGTACTCCGACATTCTCAGAATTATATGTATAGCTGTGGCTGTATAAACCCTGGTCCTGCCCTTCTGCGGGAATATATTCCGTGTATAATTCCGATACTTTCTTAAAATCCAATACTAAATTCGGCATTATAACAACGTCATCGTAGCCGCTTTTTATAAGGCCCATATACAAATTGTTTATAATGGTATTGCGAAGCATCTCACGGTATTCTTCCTTGGTTTTTGCGCTTCCGGAATATAAATCCTGGGCCCCTCCGTAAAGCAAATTACCGTTCTGGTCTGCCACTTTTATATTATCGGTTGTTTTATTTCCGATAACGGCAGCCACCACTTCCGCAATAGTTTCCGCAGACTCCGGTTTGAAATTCTTATCGACGGTAAGAAGAACACTGGCACTGGTATCTCTTTGACTTGACAAAATAGAATTGGTATCATCTACCGGAATATAGAATACCTCTGCATCCAGGACTCCGTCCATACTTTTAATGAATCTCTTAAGCTGATTCTGCAGATACAGATTTAATTTAAGATTTCGGTCACTGTTTGTTGTACTCAGACTGTTATTGAGAAGCTCGTCCAACGAAAGACCTGTTGAAGGCATATCATTGCTGGCGAGCAGCAAAACAGCATCAGAATATTTTTTTATATCAACCGAAACTGTAAGATTGTCGGAACCGAGTTTATACTTTATGCCTTCCGATTCAAGCAAACTTACGACTTCACTTGCTTCTTTTGTATTTTCAGCTACGGTAAGTTCCTTGTATTCAATACGGTTTGTTATATATATTAATAATCCAAATGCCAATATTATTGCACTGACCACACTGATTAAAATGGTCTTTTGCTTTGCCGTGTACTTGTTCCAAAAAGCCACTGCCTTTTCGGATATTAATTTCAGCCTTTCTGCCATTATCCCTACTCCTAGAATTCAAAATTTCGTGTATTATAATTCTAAAATTGCAGATTCATTATTTCCTTATACGCCTCTAATACTTGATTGCGGACTGCAACGGTAAACTGCAGCGCTAAATTTGCCTTTTGCTGCGCTATCTGCAAATCGTGGGTATTATCCAAAAGGCCGAGTGAAAATGCAATCTCAGCTTCTTCAGCTTCATTGGTGTAACGGTTGGTATCCTCGATCATTTGTGCAGCAGCCTTAAATAAAGTCTCAAAAGCCGCATTTCTGTTTTCTTTAGATGTTGTTGCAGAACCAACGTGATATTTACTGAATTCGCCCAAAGTACCTATGCTAGCTATATTCATTGTTTAACTACACCCTCCTATTTGCCTACTTCCAGGCCTTTTAATGCCATGCTTTTCGTAGCATTAAAAGCTGTAACATTGGCTTCGTAAGATCTGGTTGCATCTATCAAATCAGTCATTTCCTGAACAATGTTCACATTGGGATAAGATACATAACCTTCTTCATCCGCATCCGGATGGTTGGGATCGTATACCTTATTCATCGGAGTTTCGCTATCCTCAACTATCCTGGTGACCTTTACTCCGTTACCGGGTACACCGGCAGTTTTCATAAATATCTCCTGAAACGGCGAGGTGGTCCTTTCCGAAAAAACCACAGCTTTACGTTTATATGGCTGACCGTTCTTATCTCTGGTAGTCCTTACGTTTGCTATATTCTGAGAGATTACATCCATTCGTAGCCTCTGGGCGCTCATCCCGCTGGCACTTATGTTCATACCGCTAAATGCAGCCATCTGTTTTCCTCCTTATTTTAGTTATTTATTATTTTGCAGCACCATTTTTAATCTGTTAAACTCCTGTGTAATAGAATCCATAAGCGCATAATATTTTATTTGGTTTTCGGCCAAATTGGCTGTTTCAGTGTCTATATCAACATTATTTCCGTCCAACCGATAGCTAAGATTCGAATAATCGGTATATACCTGAGGTTCGATCCTGTCAAGCCTTACTCTGGATACCCTCTTGTCCAAAGAATTGTCCCCGGTCAGAGCAGACATAAGTAAGGACTCAAACTGAATGTCTTTTCTTTTATATCCGGGAGTGCTTACATTCGCTATATTGTTGGCGATAACTTCGTTTCTTTTCCAGCTGGCGCCTGCAGCTTTCGTAAGAACATTTATATAATTGAAAGCATTTGAATTAATCATAATCTTCAACCTCCGTTAAGAATAATTATAATAAATATTACAAAAAACACAAGATATGTTTGCAAAATTAGTAGAATAGTACCACATATTGTGTAAAAATGTCCATTCATTTTAATAAAAATTCTTGGTGATACTAACACAATTTTGGTAAAAACCCCGTTTGCTGGTAAAAAATAAACCATGATTTTATTATCTCTGTAAAAAGCTTGTTGATAAATAGGAAATTTGGCGGAATATTGTACTTTTTAGTAGAATTTTTAATAAAATCATAAAATTTTAGTCAATTTTTGTTTGTTAAAAATTTAATATATAAAAAAAGATTTATGGGTAAATACCCCCATAAATCTTTCTGTTAATCTTAGCGTTGTAGATTTTTCAATTCATCAAAAACTACATCATTAAGTACTTTTATATATGTCCCTTTCATTCCCGAGGAACGGGATTCGATTACACCGGCACTTTCAAATTTTCTGAGAGCATTGACAATAACAGACCTTGTTATTCCGACGCGGTCAGCAATTTTGCTGGCTACCAATATTCCCTCGTTTCCCTTTAACTCGTTAAAAATGTGCTGAATTGCTTCCAGCTCCGAAAAGGATAAAGTACTTATTGCGGATTTGACAATCTGGATTTTTCTGTTCTCCTCGGCATTTTCTTCGTTTACCGAGCGCATCATCTCAAGGCCTACTACTGTAGTACCGTATTCGCTGAGAATAATATCGTCAATATTATATTGAGAACCGATTCTGTATATGAATAAAGTTCCCAGTCTTTCACCCGCAATATCGATCGGGGTTATTATGGCAGTATAGTTTTCTACACCGTCAAACTCAAACCCCAATGTGTTAAGATTAACATTCTCTTTTGTAGACAATATGTTGAGAAGCCTTTCATTCAGCAAACTGTCAATGTATTTGCCGACAGTATCCTTTATAAGTTCATTAATCTCTTCAATATCCGGTCTGTTTTTTATACCCAGTACTTTGCCTTTACGACTGATAACCAACACATTGGAACGTAATATATCACTCAGCACAACACAGATGTCGTTAAAAACAACTTTGTGTGAATTGTTGTTATGCAAAAGGTTGTTAATTTTTCTTGTTTTATCAAGCAATTGAACGCTCATTAAACTGTTCCTCCAATACATTTCTTATCTTTGCTATAATAAAGCAATCCGCAGGTCAAGTTATCAAAAAGTAAAGCAACTGAATTTTTCCAATTGTATTGCCTTTTTCATTTTATCACAAATTATTTTCAAAAACAATACTATATTCTTTATTTTGACACACATTTTCAGACAAAATTTTCATTTTACGACAAATTTTACTGTATTGTGTATATCTTTTAATCAACGTTTTCGTTTTTATCGGCTGTTACATAGCCGCAGTTTTCATTGCTGCACACTAGTTTGCCGCCTTTTTCCAGCATAATTTCTCCACATTTAATGCATTTAACATTTGAAGGTTTCTGCCAGGTCATGAAATTGCAGTCAGGATGGTTGCTGCATCCGAAATATTTTCTGCCTTTTTTGGTTTTTCGTATTACTATGTCACCGCCGCACAGAGGACATTTCACGCCGATTTTTTCAAGATAGGGCTTTGTGTTTGTACAGTCGGGGAATCCCGGACATCCCAAAAATTTACCGTGCGGGCCATATTTTATTACCATGTTGCGGCCGCAAAGCTCGCAAACCTCATCACTTACTTCATCTTCAATTTTTATCTTATCCAGTTCTTCCTGGGCTTTATTAACCGCCTCTATAAGATCGGGATAAAAATTCCTCACTATGGTTTTCCAGGACAAGGTTCCGTCTTCCACACTGTCAAGCAATGCTTCCATGTTGGCGGTAAAATTAACATCCACTATGCTAGGGAATGCCTTCATCATAATATTGTTTACGGCTTCACCAAGTTCCGTAACATATAAGTTCTTGTTTTCTTTAATAACATATCTTCTGGCTATAATGGTACTGATCGTCGGTGCATAAGTACTGGGTCTGCCTATTCCAAGTTCCTCCAGGGTTTTGACAAGAGAAGCCTCGGTATAATGCGGAGGCGGCTGTGTGAAATGTTGGCTCTTTTTTATTTCTTTCAGTTCCAGCACGTCCCCTTCGGTTAAGGTTTCATATGTTGTCTTAATTACATCCTCGTCCTCTTCATCCTGATAAACACTTAAGAATCCTTCAAATACAAGTTTTGATGCGGACGTGGAAAACCAGTGATTATTTCCTTCTATTTTAATTGAGGTTGTTTCGTAAACGGCAGACTGCATTCTGCTAGCCACAAACCTTTTCCATATAAGCTGGTACAGCCTGTACTGGTCCCTGCTTAGAGAATCTTTAATGTCAGAAGGTGTAAACTGCACATTGGTGGGACGGATGGCTTCATGGGCATCCTGAATTTTTTTCCCGCTGCGGTTGCCGCCGGATTGGGCTGATGCTACATACTCCTTACCGTAAGTCGCTCCGATAAATTCCTTTACTGCCGCATCGGCTTCATCACTGATTCTTACGGAATCCGTACGCAGATAAGTAATAAGACCTACGCTGCCGTATCCTTTTATATCAATACCCTCGTATAATTGCTGTGCCAGCTGCATGGTTTTGCTTGTTGAAAAATTCAGCACCTTTGCCGCTTCCTGCTGCAAAGTACTGGTTGTAAAAGGCAGGGGAGCTTTTCTAACCCTTTCCCCTCTCTTTATTTCTCTGATAACAAATTCCGCCCCTTTTAGCTCATTTAGAATATTTTGTGCTTCTGCCTCGGAACGGACTGTTGTTTTATTTTTATCTTTGCCTATATATTTGGCTATAAGGGGCTTTTTCTCCCCTTTTAAGGTAAATTCCGCTTCCAGATTCCAGTATTCTTCCGGAATGAAGGAATTGATCTCTTCTTCCCTGTCACAAATAATTCTAAGGGCTACCGACTGTACTCTTCCTGCGCTTAAGCCCCGTTTTACCTTATTCCAAAGCAGGGGACTTATGGTGTAACCCACCATACGGTCCAGGACTCTTCTTGCCTGCTGGGCATCAACAAGATTCATATCAATCTTTCTTGCATTTTTTATGGCGTTTTTTACCGCATTTTTTGTAATTTCATTAAATACAATCCTGTTAGGTATATTATTATCCAGCTTCAGCGAATTGGACAAATGCCACGATATGGCTTCACCTTCCCGGTCCGGGTCTGTGGCCAGATATACTTTATCCGCCTTCTTTACTTCTTTTCTAAGTTTGGCAAGCAGTTCTCCCTTGCCTCGTATAGTTATATATTTAGGCTCGAAATCATTTTCAATATCTATTCCCATCTGACTTTTCGGCAAATCCATTACGTGTCCGTTGGATGCAACAACTTCATAATTGCTTCCCAAAAATTTTTTAATGGTCTTCGCTTTTGCCGGAGATTCCACAATCACGAGATATCTTGGCATAATCAAACTCCTCTTTCTATGTTTGACATTTACTAAGTCTTATAATATTATTATTAATCGTGCCCTATGCCAAGGCTTTAAAAAGCATACACCATTTTTTCCTGTGTTTCAAGTAAATATTTTTAATTTTTTATTAAAATATTCATTTTTTATGTTTTATCATATTTTATTCAGATTTTTGCATAAAATGACTAACTATTCAAAAGATAAAGCAGACAAGCTTCATACCTGCTTTCTTACATAATAATTTTTTAAAGGCTGGGCAACCATATCTTTAAGTTCCATAGAAAGCATAATTTCCATTAATTTATCTATCGGCATTTGTGACATTTGTGAAATCTCCTCGATATGCCTGGGGGTAAGGCTAAGAAGTTGATAAATAATCCGTTCTTCTTCAACAAGGGCTTCTTTTATATTTAATTGCCCGGATTCGTCGGCAGAATAGCAGGCTATTAAGTCCTCCAAAACATCCGACGGTGAAGTAACCACTTTGGCTCCCATTTTAATTAAGTTATTGCATCCTAAACTCAGTTTATCTGTTATTCTTCCTGGTACGGCATAAATATTTTTTCCCTGGTCAAGCCCCATATCAACCGTAATCAGAGAGCCGCTTTTTTCACCGGCCTCGATAACCAGAATTCCGTCACTTAAAGCACTTATAATACGGTTTCGCATGGGAAAATGATAGGGCAAAGGCTTTATGCCGGGACCGTATTCCGATATGATACCTCCTTGTTTTTGTATGTCCATATAGAGGTTAATGTTCTCGGCAGGATAACATATATCAATTCCGCAACCTAAAACCGCATATGTACTTCCTCCTGCCGAAACGGCTCCCGCATGAGCATAAGAATCTATCCCCCTTGCCAGGCCGGAAATTATGACAATACCTTCTTTTGCTATTGAGCCTGCCAGATATCTTGCAATTTCTTTTCCGTATGAAGAACAGTTTCTTGCCCCTACAACGGCTAATGATTTTTTGCCAAATGGCAGAGGGTTGCCTTTAAAATACAATATAACCGGCGGATCATAAATATGCCTCAATTTGTCGGGATATGCTTCATCAAAGACAGTAATATATCCTATTCTCCGTTCTTTTAAAAAGCTCAGATTTTTCTTTAGATTATCCGGTTTTCGGGAAGTAATTATCGCAGCCGTTTCCCGGTCGGTAATAGTGATGCCTTTGCTGCGGCAATATTCTTTTACATCCTTCAGGGCTTTTTCGGATGCGAAGAAAAAATCTTTTGGACACTTAAAATATTCGATAACAGCAGACAGTTTTTTATAGTTTAAATTCGTATATGTGCATAACCAATATGTATAAATATCCTGCTCATCCTTCAATTTCATTTCCTCCGTATAGTCTGTACTTTATTATGTACTCTTTCTTATTGACTATTAAATATCTTTATTTCTTTTAATCCATTTTCATATTCGAATTGATTTTTGATATTCCTTGTTATGCAAAAAATAATTTATTAAAACCTTCTTATGCCGCCGAAAGGATCGCATATATGTATTCATTCCGGTCCTACCAGTATTTATCGTCCAGGCTCCTGTAGCAGATTGCCTCGCTAAGATGTTTGACGGTAATCTTTTCGCTGTTATCCAGGTCGGCAATGGTACGGGCCACCTTTAATATTCTGTGGTATGCTCTTGCAGACAGATTCATCTTAATAAAAGCTTTTTCTAACAGAGTCTGTTCTTTCGATTCTAGTTTGCAGAACTTCTTTATGGTTTTTGGAGTCAGTTGGGAATTGTAGCGTATATTACAGTCTTTATATCTTTCTGCCTGTATCTGATGAGCTTTATTAATCCGCTCCCTTATTTTTGCCGAACTTTCTTCCTTACTCTTTGTCTGCAGTTCCTTAAAATCAATATTCATTGCTTCTATGCAAATATCAAACCTGTCCAACATAGGTTTTGATATTTTGCCCAAATAGCGTTTTACCATAGGAATGGAACAATTACATTTGTTCCGGTCAGGATAATATCCGCACGAGCAAGGATTCATAGCCGCAACTACCATACAGCTTGCCGGATAACGAAAAGTGGCATTAAGGCGTGATATGGTTACGTTTCTTTCTTCCAGCGGCTGCCTTAATACTTCAATTGTGCTTTTCTGAAATTCAGGAAACTCGTCCAGGTAAAGAACACCCAGATGAGCCAGGCTGATTTCTCCGGGTTTTGGAACAGTTCCCCCTCCTACCAGGGCGGTTGCTGTAATCGTATGGTGGGGAGCCCTAAAAGGCCTTTTAGTTATTACTGCTTTACTGTCAAGCAAGCCTGCTATGCTGTAAATCTTTGAGATTTCCATACTCTCATCAAAAGTGAGTTTTGGCATTATTGAGGGAATCCTTTTTGCCAACATGGTTTTTCCCGAACCCGGAGGCCCAATCATAAGAATGTTGTGCATACCGGATACGGCTACCTCAATGGCCCTTTTAACCGCATATTGTCCGGCAACCTCGGAAAAATCCATATCGCTTTCTTCCTGTTCGTTTTCAAACAACTGCCTTATATCCACGGTTTCAGGCTCAAAAGCACTAAAATCCCTAAGAAGTTCTACTGCTTCCTTTAGGCTGTTTACTCCGTAGGTCTTAATACCGCAAACAACCGCCCCTTCTTTGGCATTCTCTTTCGGTACAATACATCTTTCAAATCCCTGCTGCCTTGCGGAATACACAAAAGGCAACACACCGTTTACCTTTTTTACGTTACCGTTTAAACTCAGCTCTCCTATTATAAGGGTTTTATTTAAATTTTCATCAGGGATATGGCCAAAAGCCGTAAGAATTGCCACTGCGACAGGCAAATCAAAGACCGTACCTTCCTTTCTTATGTCTGCCGGTGATAAATTTACGGTTATACGTTTGGCAGGCAGCATAAATCCCGAATTTTTCAGGGCTATCCTTACTCTTTCCCTGGCTTCTTTCACCTCGGAATTTAAAAGCCCGACCATGTCAAACAAAGGAAGGCCGTCACTTACATCTGCCTCTACAGAAACGATAAGACCGTCAATCCCATGAATTGTGGCACTGTATGCCTTACTGAACATTAATATACTCCTTTCATTGTCTCTCCAACAATGAAGGAATCATTTGCCAAAACCTAGTATAGCAAATTATGTAAAATTTTGCAATAATTTTCAATGTCTTACCTGTAACTTGCTGCCAATTGCCACAAAAAATTATGTAATTTAATTATGAACAGATTTATATACAGCACATATTAACGGTCCGGTAAAGCTGAAAATAAGCTGATTTTATAATTTTTATACTGTTATACCTTAGATATTGAAATTATAACTCTTGCCTCAAGAGATTTTCAGTAATAAGCGACATATAATGAACCGAGAATAAGTAAGGGTGATTTTATGCGTATTAGTGATTTAAGGGAAAAAGAAGTGATAAACTGCAGGGACTGCAAAAGACTGGGCTATGTCTGCGACATTGAATTTGATATATGTACCGGATGCATAACACACATAATTGTTCCTGGCCCCTGTAAAATATTCGGAATTCTGGGCCGGGATCAGGAATACGTTATAAGCTGCTGCCATATCAAACAAATCGGTCCCGATATAATTCTTGTTGATGTTGATGCGGAAAAATGTCTGGTAAAATGCGAATAATAAATTATTTTGTGAAATATTATCTATAATTATCGATATTTGAAATATAATTAATGTAAATATTTAGATTTTTCACTTGACCTGATCACATAATTTCAATATAATCTAAGTATAGTATATAAAATTTTCTTATACTCAACATCAAGTATAAATTTCTGTATATATCTACCGGAATTCCTGTTTAACCAAGGATAAATTATATGGAGGCTTGCAAAAATGAAATGTCCGTTTTGCGGAAAAGATAATACAAGAGTTATAGATTCCAGACCGGCGGATGATAATACATCAATCCGCAGAAGAAGACAGTGCGACAATTGTAACAGGAGATTTACTACATATGAAAAGATTGAATCTATTCCCCTCGTGGTTATAAAAAAAGATAACAATCGGGAACCTTACGATAGATCTAAAATAGAGGCGGGTGTTTTTCGGTCCTGCCATAAAAGGCCGATATCGGTTGATCAAATCACGGCTTTGGTTGATGAAGTCGAAGCAACTATTTTTAATATGGAAGAAAAGGAAATTCCAAGTTACGTAATCGGTGAAATCCTTATGGATAAATTAAAAGAGCTTGATCCGGTAGCGTATGTAAGGTTTGCGTCTGTCTACCGCGAATTCAAAGACGTCAATACTTTTATGGACGAACTGAAAAAGATTTTGAACGAAAAAGATTTAAACAAACAATGATATCCCCATAATTCACATAAATTTATGACTGCCTAAGGTGGCAAGCAATATTGTTTGTCTTAGGCAGTCATTCTATTTCATACTCAACATGATTCCCCAGATAATTCGGTACAGATATGCTTATACCTATTACATCAGGCTTAATATAACTGAATATGCCCAAAAAATTGCCGGGTCCGATTATATCAGCAAAAGCAAAGCCTCTGTTTATCACATCCATACCTAACCCTTGAAAATAATCCTTAATTCCCCTGATATAATCGGGATTTACATTAACAGGGTTTCCCGATAATACTTTATCTATAAAATTTACGTCTACCGTTATTAAATCCTGCAATTTTAACCGTTTTATATTTTTAAGATCTATATTGGTTGTATAAACCATTTGCGTCGGATAAGCCCCGTAGGGGCTAAAAAAATCCGCAGTATAAAATATGCTCAGATAAGTCTCGTCATTGCGCATTATAACATAACCGATATGCAGAGTGTCCCTTAAAAAAAGATCCGTATCTTTAGCAGGCGGCAAAAAAGCATCCGCAGAATATAGGCTAAGTATTTTATTGATATCTCCCAAGATTACTTCGTTTAAGGCATCCCTTTCTTCTTTGCTCCCTCCCGATATAACAAATGGATAGGAAGCATATGTACCGTTGTTTTGAAAAATCCGTTCCTGAAGATCATATTTAATTGCGCCGCTTCTATTCATATACCAAGTTTCGTAAGCCAAGTATTTCTTTGGGCTAAATCTATACTTAATACAAGATACGCTACAATCCCGATTTTATTACATAAATACAACTTATATAAATACGGGCCGCATACAATTCTATAATCTTCTTCCGCATTTAGGACAGTATTCAAAATCCGGCTCGGTATGATAACCGCAACTTGGGCAAAATCCGGCAAAATTCTGTCCGGATCCGCTTATCGGTATAAGATCATTTTCAGAAATTATAACTTCCTCTCCCCTTCTTATTTTTTTGCCTATGTCAGAAGACAAGGAATATACCGTGTTGCAGCAAGTGCTTTTGGCAAAATATTTTTTGTTCCAAAAAAATATAGGTATAAAGAAGAGGCTAAAATACATATAGGTCATATATACATTTAATCTGCCGAATTGGCCACATCTGGAGCAAATCATGGTTTGATTAAATTTTATCTCTTTTTCTCCGTTTGATATGCCAAAAATGAAAAACATCCCATCACCTTCATCCCTAAACTTTAAATTTCCTCCTCTGCCAGACGGTATATATTCAAAATATCCTCCTTGGTAAGAGGGATGTAGGATTGTATTTGAATCTTTCCGCCGTTCGTGGTCATATCGGCAATTTTTTCATAATCAGAAGGATCTATGCCAAGTTCCTTCATAGTGGTCGGCATACCGATGGTTTTAAAATACTGTTTCAAGGCTTCGATTCCCTTTAAGGCTGTCTTTTCCGGATGTTCATGGTCCATTTCTATCCCCATAACCCGGTTGGCAAATTGGCTGAATTTTCTTATATCATAATGATAGATGTATCTTGCCCAAGCAGGGAACAATACCGCAAGGCCTGCCCCGTGAGCCACGTCAAACAGGCCGCTGAAATCATGCTCCAGTTTATGGACTGAAAAAGGCGCAGTCTTGCCGCAGCCTGTAAGACCGTTGTGGGAAAGGCTTGATGCCCACATTAGGGTAGCCCTGGCCTCATAATTGTCCGGTTCGTTTATGGCAACCAGTCCGGCATTTTTTACGGCCACCATAAGGCCTTCCGAAATCCGGTCGGTAAGATCGTTATCTTCATCCGGTGTAAAATACCGCTCAAAAGTATGCATTAATATGTCTACAATCCCGCAGGCGGTCTGATATTTGGACACGGAAAAAGTATTTTCCGGATTCATAAAGGCGACTACGGGCCTTAGCAAATCATGGTTTAATGAACGTTTTAAATGGTTTTCGGGATTTGTAACCACATGTGAATTGCTCATTTCACTTCCGGCAGCAGCAATGGTAAGAACAACCCCAACAGGAAACATTCTGGTCGGCTTTATTTGGTTTATTATCATATCCCAGGGATCCATATTGTTTGCCAGTCCCATGCCGATACTTTTGGCAGAATCTATAACGCTGCCTCCTCCTACGGCTAAAATGAAATCTACATTTTCCTTCTTTGCAAATTCGATTCCTTTCCTAATAAGGTCTATTCTCGGATTTGCCACCACTCCACCGAGTTCCACGTATTTAAGACCTGCCTCATCCAGTTGTTTTCTTACCTTTCCAAGCAGGCCGGTCTTTTCTGCACTCCCGCTGCCGTAATGAAGAAGGATCTTTTTACACCCAAACTCTTTTAAAACTTCTCCGATTAAATCATCGGAATTTCTGCCGAAATAAACCTTTGTAGGTGTATAATACACAAAATCATTCATAATTTCTGCCCGTCCTTTCTGTTAATTTATATAGATGAGGTTTTTGCATTTCCTTGGCCTTGCATTGCCATTCGTGTAATACACTTTTTAGTATCCGTATTTACAGGTCCATCTTTTGGCGCAGTACCATCTGCAATATTCCTCCGTGACGATAATAGTCCACATCGACCACAGAATCAAATCTTATCCTTGCCTTAAAACATACTTTCTTGCCGTCTTTTGCCGTGGCGACAACATCAGCCAAATCCCCGGGTTTTATATTATCATCAAGCATTATATCTATAATCTCTTCTCCGGTAAGGCCTAGGCTTTCCGCCGATTCGCCCTCCATAAACTGTAATGGCAAAACTCCCATCATAACCAAATTTGACCTGTGAATTCTTTCAAAACTCTCTGCAATAACAGCCTTTACTCCCAGCAAACTCGGCCCCTTTGCTGCCCAGTCCCTGGATGAACCCATTCCGTAATCTTTGCCTGCCAGGACTACCAGGCCTGTATTATCTTCTTTATATCTCATGCATGCATCATAAATCGGCATTACTTCACCGGTAGGCCAGTAAGTGGTATAGCCACCTTCCGTTCCCGGAGCAATACGGTTGCGGATGCGGATGTTGGCAAATGTCCCTCGCATCATTACTTCATGATTTCCTCTTCTTGAACCGTAAGTATTAAAATCTTTCGGTTCTATACCGTGTTCCATAAGATATTTGCCTGCCGGGGTATTCTTTCCGATGGCTCCCGCAGGGGAAATATGGTCCGTTGTTACCGAATCACCCAAACTTGCGATTACCCTAAGCCCTTTTAACGGTTTTACTTTATCCGGCTTCGGGGAAAGGCCGGTAAAGAAAGGCGGTTTTCTTATATATGTTGATTCTTCGTCAAATTCATACAAGCTTCCCTCACTGATTTTTATTTCATTCCAAAGCTCATTGTCGCTATATACTTTACCGTATTCTTTTTTAAACAGTTCAGGTTTTACATATTTAACAACAGCATTCCTGATTTCCTCGGAAGTAGGCCAAATATCCGTAAGGAATACTTCGTTGCCGTTCTTATCTAATCCTATGGGATCTTTTGTCATATCTATGTCTACCGTTCCGGCTAGGGCATATGCAATTACTAGGGGAGGGGAAGCCAGGTAATTTGCTTTTACCAAAGGATGAATTCTTCCTTCAAAATTTCTGTTGCCCGATAGTACCGAAGCTACCAAAAGGTCATTATTTACTATTGCATCCGTAATTTCGGGAAGAAGGGGACCGGAGTTTCCGATACAGGTAGTGCATCCGTAGCCTACAACATTAAACCCCAAAGCTTCAAGATACGGCATAAGTCCCGCTTCTATAAGATAATCCGTAACCACTTTTGAACCTGGTGCAAGGGATGTCTTTACATAAGCAGGGACTTTTAACCCTTTTTCTACTGCTTTTTTTGCAAGAATACCCGCACCCAGCATAACGGACGGGTTGGAAGTATTGGTGCAGGAAGTTATGGCCGCTATAACCACAGCCCCGGTTCTCATAACCCCATTCCTTCCGTCGGGCAAATTTATCATAACCTCTTTATTAAATTCATCTTTTGTAAGGCCATAACCCTGATTACCGTTAGGTGCCGTAACACTGGTTCTGAAAGCTTCCTTCATTTTGCTAAGAGGAATTAAGTCCTGAGGCCGTTTAGGCCCTGAAAGGGCGGTTTCAACAGTCGACAAATCCAGTTCAATAACCTCAGTATATACCGGGTCTTCATTACCTTTTTCATAAAACATACCGTTGGCCTTAAGATACTCTTTGACTTTTTCTACATGTTCCCTCGTTCTTCCTGTAAGAAGCAGATAATTCAAAGTTTCGTCATCTACAGGGAAATAACCGCAGGTGGCCCCGTATTCCGGAGCCATATTGGCTATGGTAGCCCTGTCAGCCAGACTTAAGTCATGAATCCCTTCTCCGAAGTATTCGACAAACCTGCCTACTACCCCTTTGTCTCTTAGAAGCTTGGTAATTCTTAAAGCAAGGTCGGTTGCCGTAACTCCGGCTGAAAGTTTTCCTTTTAACCTAACCCCAACAACCTCAGGTATAGGAAAATATGAGGGTTGTCCGAGCATTCCGGCTTCGGCTTCAATTCCGCCGACTCCCCAGCCTAGTACTCCCAGTCCGTTAACCATTGTGGTATGGGAATCGGTTCCTACAAGAGTATCGGGATAGAGTACATTTAAATCTGAAATTTCGTTTAAATTGCCCTCGGATTTATCATTTGACTTACCTTCTATTACTACCTTTGCCAGATATTCCAAATTAACCTGATGAACTATTCCCGTTGAAGGAGGAACTACACTGAAATTATCAAAAGCTTTCTGTGCCCAGTTTAAAAACTGGTATCTTTCCTTGTTTCTTTCAAATTCCTTCTTTACATTGCCTGCTAATGCATCCGGCAAACCATAATAATCTACCTGTACCGAATGATCGATAACAAGATCAACAGGCACTTCCGGATTAATTCTTTTTACCAATGCTTCAATATCTACGGCGTCCTCTTTATTATCGGCTTCCGATTCGGATGATGCTTTTGCGTATTCTGCCATAGCCATTCTCATAGATGCCAGATCCAGTACGGCAGGAACACCGGTAAAATCCTGCAGGATAACCCGGGCAGGTTTAAAGGGTACTTCCCCCTTTCCTCCCCTGTGATTTGCCCAGTTTGCCAGATCCGTAATATGATCGTCCGTTATGGCTACTCCATCCCATTGGCGAAGCACAGATTCCAGCAGTATCTTTATGGAATAAGGCAGGTGTTTTACGTCATATCCGTAATCCTCCAAAGCTTCAAGGCTGTATATAATATAGCTCTTATTATTTATTTTAAGATGCCTTTTGGCATTCTCTTTGAACTTGCTTTTCAATCGGATCACCTCTCTTTTATTTTGATTTTACATTATTTTATTGTTTATTCTATGATACATGATTTAATAACCGTTGCCAAGCCGCCTTTCTTTTTTTCCAAAAAATTTACGGCATCTTTTACTTAAAAAAATACGTTTTGCCCTCAATTTTCTTTTAATTATTTGGCAAATCAATTTAAGCCGATGCCCAGGTTAACTTCATTTTTCTGCACTGTCAAGTAATATAATTGTAAAGTTTAAATAGCAAAAAGAGTGTAACAACTAAACATGTTTACACTCTTTTTATGTCCATAGCATATTATATTTAAATTATTATGCCGATTTTACAGCCTGTATGGCCCGTCGCCGGATTTAACGGCATAAAAATCTGCCTTCATTCCGGTTTTTTCTTCGTAAATCCTGCCCACATTTTCCATAAATGCCCCTACACACTCTTCATCTACAATGTTTACGGTACAACCGCCGAAACCGGCTCCGGTCATTCTGGCACCGATTACCCCATCCTGCAATATGGCAGCTTCAAAAAGCGTATCCAGATTAAGGCCGGTTACCTCATAATCATCTCTTAAGGATATGTGGGATTCTTTCATAAGTAAACCAAATTTTTTAATGTCATCTTTCTTAAGAGCTTCAAAGGCTTCTTTTGTTCTCTGGTTTTCATATACGGCATGTTTTGCCCTACGGATTAAAGTTTCTTCCTTTATAACATCCTTATGGGTTTCAAATTCTTCCCTTGATAAATCCCCCAAGGTCTTTATATTAATGACAGTTTGCAGTCTTCTTAATGCTTCTTCACATTCGCTTCTTCGCTCATTATATTTAGATTCATTTAAACCTCTTTTTTTATTGCTGTTGGCAATTATTATTTTTTTATTTTTCAGATTGAGTGGCGCATATTCATACTCCAGGGTTGAAGTATTCAAAAATATGGCATGGTCTTTTTTGCCCATAGCCACGGCAAACTGATCCATAATCCCGCAATTAACCCCGACATATTTATTCTCCGCGTACTGAGTAAGCAGAGATATGTCTTTTAAACTTATATCAATGTCATACAAATCCTTTGCTATGTATGCCATAAGCACTTCAATGCTGGCCGATGAGGACAGGCCTGAACCGTTGGGAATATCTCCGAAGAAAAGAATATCCATACCCCGGTCAATTTTGGGCATAAATGAATGCCGGGCAAATGCCCACAGTACACCTATGGGATAATCTGCCCAGGCATTCTTTCTGTTACTGCTTAAAACACCCGCAGATAAAATTTCATCCAGAGATGAATATATTATCCCCTTTTCGGGAAAATTCATGGAATAAAATCTAAATATTCTGTCACTACGAAGCCGTGCTGCCCCGTAAGTACCAATCTCCAGGGCACAGGGAAACACATGTCCTCCGTTATAGTCGGTATGTTCTCCGATCAGGTTAACCCTGCCCGGAGCAAAATATACCTGTACCCCGTCATTGTAATTGTAAACATCTTTAAACCATTTCAGCAATTTATCTTTCATTTTTCCTCCCCATGATATTTCGTTTTTACTTATTATATAGCTTAAACTACCTTCAAAAACTTCCTATAAGCCGGTAGGCTTCCCATTATTAAGCCTTTTACCCAATAAGTATGGTTCATATTATACTGTTTTAAAAGTATATCACAGGGAAGAAAAAATAAAAAGCCGTACATATTTTATTTAGTTATCCCATCAGGTAATTTCTCATGTTCTTTAAAGCCGATTTTTCCAGGCGGCTGACCTGTGCCTGTGAAATATTTATTTCTTTTGCAACTTCCATCTGTGTTTTTCCTTCGAAAAACCTAAGCTTTATAATATTATATTCTCTCGGAGGTAGCTTTTTCATGGCCTCCTTTAAAGATATGGTTTCAATCCAGTTCTCCTCTCTGTTTTTCTTATCGCTGACTTGATCCATTATATACAGGGCATCCCCGCCCTCAACGTATACTGGGTCATACAGCGATACAGGGCTTTGGATTGCATCAAGGGCATAAACTATTTCTTCTTTGCTGATACCGATTTCTTCGGCTATCTCACTGATTGTCGGCTCTTTATCATTCTTTTTTGCCAAAGCTTCCTTGGCATAGATCGCCTTATATGCCGTATCCCTTAAGGACCTGCTGACACGGATTGCATTGTTGTCTCTCAAATACCTTCTTATTTCACCGATTATCATTGGAACGGCATAGGTGGAGAACTTAACATTTTGAGTTACATCAAAGTTGTCGATAGCCTTCATCAGACCTATACAGCCTATCTGGAACAAATCGTCCACATTTTCGTTGCTGTTGGAAAACCGCTGAATAATGGACAGAACCAGACGCAAATTTCCTTTTATATAAGCCTCCCTTGCCTCCTTGTCGCCCTTTAAAATTCTTTGGAACAGTTCTTCCTTTTCACTGTTTTTCAGCAATGGCAGCTTGGATGTATTTACTCCGCATATCTCTACCTTATAAAGAGCCATAACGAAACCTCCGAATCATTATGTCAATAATATTTTTTGCTAAAATAATGATTCACTTTTTAATGGCTCTTTATACGGTAATTTTCAATGTAATAATTTCCATATAAAATTAATTTATTCCATTCTTACCATTTCTTTCTTTAAACGTTTTATAATCTTTTTTTCCAATCTGGATATATATGATTGGGAAATCCCGAGAAGATCAGCTACTTCTTTCTGTGTTTTTTCGTTGCCGTCATCATTGCTTAATCCGAATCTCAAATCTACTATGATTCTCTCCCTTTCGGATAATTTTGATAAAGCTTTTCTGAGAAGCTTTCGGTCAACTTCTTCTTCTATATTGCGGTATATAACATCTTCATCGGTTCCCAGAATATCCGACAGTAAAAGTTCATTTCCGTCCCAATCCACATTCAAAGGCTCGTCAATAGATACTTCCAGTTTCGTTTTATTGTTGCGCCTTAAATACATGAGAATTTCATTTTCTATACAACGGGAGGCATATGTGGCCAATTTAATATTTTTATCCGGATTGAAAGTATTTATGGCTTTAATCAGGCCTATGGTGCCGATTGATATTAAATCCTCCACACCCACACCTGTATTATCGAATTTTTTTGCTATGTAAACTACCAGTCTTAAGTTATGTTCCACTAAAATAGCTTTAACTTCCGCGTCCCGTTCGGTTCCAAGCTCATTTATGATTTCTGCTTCCCGTACGGCATCAAGCGGCGGAGGCAGTATCTCAGCACCACCTATGTAATGAATATCGCCCTTTTGTCCAAATAAAATTGATCTTATATCAGGTATCATGCGAATCTTAAATTTATTCGGTATAGACAACTTTAACAGCATATTTGACCTCCCCATAACTTTCACTAATTAGCCTACAAACTTTTACAGCAGTTCCTTATGTAAAATTACATGATAATCCTTACCATCGGTCAGTGGGTTATCACAGATTGCGGCTGTCACCTGTTCGTTGCAAATAACTTCTTTTCCTGTATGTATAATTACCTTATCAAGACATACACCAAGCAGCATTCCGCACTTACCCACACTCCTGTAAGGTATAAAACTAAAGCCTTTTATCTTATCCGCTTGCTTTTCCCAATAAAAATCCTTTGCTTTTCCCTCCAAAAAACTTTTGGCTTCTTCCACGTAACTTTTTATTTCAGGTGTCATAAGCTGTTCCATAACGGTATTCTCCATAACCATAACAGGCTTGCTTCGAAGCGGATCATACAGGCAGTTTCCCGTATCCATAAGCCCTTTGGTTTTAACCTTCCGATCGTTAAAAATCAACTCCACGTCATATATTAACGGCCTGTGAAGCTGATACAGCCTAAGAAGCCAAATCAGAAACAATGAGGTTACTACGACAATTACTGCCGCCGCACAAACATATAAAATAGGAATATTACTGAAGGCTACTCCCCTGCCGATGTTAATCAAATGTAGCCTCAAATTTGTATGATAATAAACGGCATTTATAAATCCACCAATAAAATATGTAATTAAATTTAAAACTACCCATTGCTTAAAAAGATCCGCTGCTTTAAGTCTTCCGAACGCAACCACAATCATCAGCAATGAAGCAGCAACATACATCACAATGAACTTAAAAAAATAATTTATCCAAGGAAAAATACTTAAAATTACAGCAAAACCTGCTCCAAGCGAGGCAGCCGATATCATCCTTAAAGGGCTGCTGTTTTTTTTACCCGCTTTTTTTAATATAATTATTAAAATCAAGTCAAATAAAAAATTTAAAAGAAACACAATATCCGGATAGACTTCAAGGTACAACATTCACCTCCGGTTTAAAAACTTGTTTATATGTATAATTATAACTTGTTTGAAATATATAATTTGTCAATTTCTGGTTATTATGTCAGATTTTTTGTTTACTAAATTTTACATTTATAGATTAAAAATCTTATTATAGGAGTCGGAAGAAAGTTCATTCCATAAAAATCATAGCTGACTATATCTGTTTAATTTCTTATAATACCATAAAAACAAATTATAACCGGGCATGTCAAAAACCGACGTATTAAAGACAAAAAAAGACTCCGGGACAAGTAATAAGGTTTTTTATATAAGGCATCATACTTGTCACAGAGTCATTTTTTGACATGACCCAAACGGATTTTTCGTACAAAAGGGATATTATACCCATCGAATATATCATACTTAAATTAAACCGTTATTCTGCGCCGTATATTTTTGAGCGGATTTCTTTTATATTCTTTTCAAAATCAATTCCCAAGACAGCCATATTGTTTATACGTAAATTTTTATATGAATTACTTACGGGAACAGTCAGCTGCTGTAAATCATACGAAGCATATGTCGGTAGTGATAAAATCAATGAGAAGATTTCACCTTCAGTCAAATTAGTTGTAACTTCCGGCAGTATTTCGTTCATTAAACCGTTAAGCCTTGTAATGCTTAATCCTTTTACTCCGTTAAAAATCTTTTCCAAAACCTCTCTTTGCCTGGCAGTTCTTGCAAAATCAGTACCTATATAACGATTTCTGACATACCCAAGCGTTTGCTTGCCGTTTAAAAGATAAGATCCTGGGCCGGTTAGCTTATCAAGGGCTTCGTCCTGGCCATTTAACCGGTTAAGCTCTTCGACATAATTATTTATGATAGGGACTTCTTTATCTGTAACGTCCAGTTTAATTCCGCCGACAGCATCAACTATTTCTATAAATGCATAGAAATCTACCGATACAAACCTGTCTACTTTTATCTTAAAATTCTTTTCTATCGTATCCATTAGAAGGCCGGCCCCACCAAGCGCATATGCCGCATTTATACGGTTGTTCTTCTTTCCCGGTATTTTTAGGTAAATATCTCTAAGAATTGATGTGGCCGTTATAGTTTTATTCCTTTTATTTATAGAAACGATTATCATAGCGTCCGAACGGCCAAAACCGCCTTTCTTTCTTGTGTCGCTTCCGATTAGAAGAATATTGGTTACATCATCATCATTTACAATCGGTGTCTGATTATCCTCCATATTTTTGCGAATCCGTTCTTCAATCAAATCAATTTCTTCTTTAGGTGAATCAGTTATATCGGCAAATAAATCTTCCGGCTCAGGTTCCAATTCTTCCTCATCTATGTATGTTTCTTCTACAGCCGAAACTATATTTATTTTTTTTATGTATGAACGGATTATAAAAAAGACAGAGATTGCAATAATTAACAGTACAGATATGAATAAAGCACCGGATATCAGAAGAATCTTCCTAATACTTCCCCTCTTCAACATAATAACAACCTCTTTAATCCTAAATGTTTTTTCCTTATTATTATGGAACTGACAAATACTTAAGATATGCTGTTTTCAGTATATCTGAAATACCTTTTGTGCCTTATTCTTTGCCTGTAAACCAACACTGCCGCCAGCCTGAACAAAAATACACACACTTCCGTAACAGAAGACATTATGCATATGGAATAGACATTGATATTATCTGTGAAAATTAAAATTACAAGACCGATTATTTGGATACCCATACCTACAATATTGGACATATTGGCGTATTTGGACAAACCAAGAGGTACCATGACCGGGAAGCAAAGCAGATATGTCGGCAAAATAACCACAATTATCGGTAACAGACACCGTAAAATATTTCCTGCAGAAGCGTATTCCCTGCCAAACAGAAAAATGCACAAAAGCTTTGCATATATAAAAATAATTAATGTCCCTATTATAATAACAGGCATTGTCTTTATCAGTAATCTTTTTACCGTTTTAAAATCCTTTTCTCTTAACATATACGGGTAAAGGCTGTCCGCCAAAGGCGAGGAAACAGTTTTACTCAATGACACTATTTTGTCAACCGACGTATAATATCCGATTATCGGTGAATTGCCGTATACAAAACTTAATATGATAGTATTTAATGCCTGATAAACAGTCGAGGCAATCCTCGACGCAAAAAAAGGCAGAGTATCTTTTGTAATCTGCCATACCTCCGATAAACTTGCCCGGCAAAAACGTATGCCGTAATTTTTCTTCAGATCGTAATACATGATAATCAGGGCAAGGGCATTGCCAAGCAAAGTTATTAGCGGAATGAGCCAATAATCCCTGTCATCTTTTACAAGTATGAAAATTAAAACCGTAAAAATAGTTTTAACCGCTAAAGTCCTATAAGTTATTACTTTCATTTTTTCAATCCCGCGATAATAAAAATCCGGCAAAAATGCATTGACAATAAAAGCTGCCAAATAGAAAAAGTAAAACCAAAAGTCATATCTCATATTAGGATTGCACAGGATATATGCAGTAAAAATGGCTGATACTAATATTCCCAGCAAAAACTTTATAAGAGCAACCGAACATATCAATTTGCTGATATATAAAATGTCATTCTTATGATTTACAACTTTTTGTGTTCCCGATAATATAAATCCCAAATCCATTATAATTGCCACATACGACATATAAGCCAATGCAATTCCCGTTTTCCCGTAAGTTACTGCCCCAAGTATCCTGGTAAGATACGGAACTGTTGCCAAACTAAACAAGCGGGATGAAAAAGTAAGCAAGTACAGAAAAAAAGTATTGCTAAGTAATGTTTTGTCTAATTTTTTACCGCCCATCTTATAATCCCCTTTATACTTAACGGTATAATTCTTCGCAAAGTCCTTTTTAGTCTGGCCTTTGCCGGAAGGTAAGATACATATTTGCTTTCAAAATAAGATTTATCCATGGAATAAAAATCTTTATAGAATTCGTCTCTTTGCGCAGGCCTTATAAAAGGCCTGCTTAACTGCTCATTAAGCTCTGCTTCCCGCCGGATATCAGCCTTTACGTAATTTAACCGGTCTTTAATACGGTTCCACAAAGCGATTCCTTTTGAAGTATTTATTAATACCGTAGACAATACTTCGCCGTATGCGAAATATTCGCTGTATGCCTTATGATTGGCGCAATCTCCAATTGTAATATCCCCTGTCCTGTCACATGAGGCAAATTTACAGTTATAACAGCACTCCCTAAATGATTTCCCCTGTAAAAAAGCATTGTAATAAGGGTCATCTGAGGCATAAACCCTTATTTTTTTTCTTTCCGTATTAATAACAAATCTGAATTCATTATTTTCGCATTTGGTCTTTTCCCTGAATTTTACGCTGTAAATCCTGCCCGCAGCTTTCTGATAGTTCCTTTCCAGGTGTTTTTTTAATATTACAGGGCTTGGAACACCATGGCATATCAAATCTATGCAGAATAAGCCTTCCGCCTGCGAAAAACGATTTTTCATGCCTGCCACCTGGCAGGGTGTACCGACAAACAATACTTTTTTACCATCGCTTAGTAACTTTTCAATCTCTGTGTATGTATCGGGGGACAGAAAACTTTGCACATACTTGGAGCCTCTCATATTAAGAACATTATCAGGTTTGTCCGTAACTGTATGGCGGACCGTCAGATCAGGACAAAATCCGGCACCGCAGACATATCCCCCGTCACTTATAAAACTTAAAGCCAAAGCAGGAAAAATGCCCCCCGACGAGCTTTCTTTTGAAATGTCTTTATTTTTGATTGCTGCCGCATACCCATTTATAATGCTGTTTTTTTGCGGTAGGAACATAACCTGGCAAACCTTAGTGCACTTTTTGCATCTTATGCACTCCTTATGGTTAATAGATGGCCAAAAAAAACCTTCGCTGTCATAATCCACCGAAATACACTGCGCCGGGCAAACATTTATACAGGCCAGGCAGCCTGTACAATAATTTCTGCCGATACCGGAGATATTTTCAATTTCTATGCTGTTAACGCATTCTTCAGCCATTCTATACTTTCCTCTCTGATTTTTATAAGTTTTTTGCTTACCGAATCGTAATCAATTTTATCATTTAAGCATTCCAAATTATCCAATCTTTCATCAAGCCCCAAAGAATTTAATAATTCCCTGACACGGACCGGATTGGCTTTGTTGCTTAAGCAAATAAAATCTTTCTCAAACAGAATCGAAAAAACTGTACCGTGATATGAATCAGTCACCACAACGGACGCGTTTTTTATTAATGATATTAATTCCGCACAATTGACCCCGGCTAACGCCCTGTCAACATTTTTCCTCTTGTATTTGTTAATTTGAATATTATAAAGCGGCAAGCCCATCTTTTGCTTGATACGACTGACCTCACTGTAATATGTGGCAGTACTGCCGCCCACAAAAAAAGACAGAATATATTTATCCTTTATAGATTTAAACCGGTCCGGAAGTACAGACAAAAAATTTTGCCATTCATCCCGGTTAAATAGCAACGTCGGGTCCGCCACAATGCTAACCGGAATATCAATAACCTTTTTTATTTCGTTTTTTGCATGTACCTCCCGCACACTTACGGCAGAAAACCTTTCCAGGCATTCTTTAAAAATCTTTTTCTCTTCCTGTGCAATTACATGGCTGCCCATACTGGAAGCATAAGAAATGCGTTTTTCTGCCATACCAAATCCAAGCAAAAAGGCTTTATCTATCCCCCCCGTAATCGCAGGGTTCCAAACCTGGTCACTTCCTGCCAATAAAATATCATAACTGCTTTTATTCAATTCATCCAATGAAGTATACTTAGTGTGGGTAACCGCTCCCTGATAAAAAAGACCTGTATAACCGAATGCTTTTTTCGCCCAATAAGAGTCTCTCAATATAAGCGATTTTATTTTCCACCGAATATACTTTGCGGCACTGCCAAGGCTGTTAACAGGCGTTTTAAATCTCTTTTGCTCCTTTCGGTTGATATAATCTATTAACTCTGGGTAAAACCCTAATTTTCTTACTATTTCCAATGTGGCTTTTGCCTGTAAACAGGCCCCGTAACTTTTGGATGCATGATATGTTATAATACCTACCGTTTTCAATTTAAGGCCTCTTTTCTTACATCAAATTTGCTTAAATTGCAGCTTAAAAACGCCATGGCAAGGGCAACCAAAGCATAATAATGAAATTCAAAATGCCCATGCAAAACCAGCCCACTGACCAGCAAAATCGCAGCGGGAAGTATTTTTACGTATTCTTTTCCGGCACAGGCTTTAAAAATCCTTGTTATTATCCAGGTAAAAATTATGACTGAAGCCGTCAGGCCAAAGGCACAGACTGTTTCCAAATAAATGTTGTGAGACCTGTTAATCATGTTAATCCCATTTGTGGTAAAGGGTGTGGTATATACATCTTGGGCCATTGCAAAAAACAGCGTTCTCCAGCTTTTGCCTAATAAAGCTATATAATGCTTAATTATTTTTATTCTTCCTGTCGACAAATCGCTGCTCGAAAACCTGGTAATATAATTTTTTACAACATATAAATCTCTGTTGGAACTTATATATGCTGTCAAAACTGAAAAGAACAAAACCGAAAAAAGCAATAAAAACAGGGACTTATAAATCTTATTGTGGTTTATGGCGTTGTGTCTGATTGAAGAAAACGCAAAAACCGCATATGAAAATATCAGCAAAATGAAGCCCATCTTGGAATATGTTATAACAACAAACGGTGTCAATGCCGCTGCCAAAAGTGTATTAACATTCACTATTCTGTCATTGTAAAATGCAATTATTAAATTTGCCGCAATCAGAATATCAACAAACTGCGCATAAAACACAGAATCACCTATGAGTCCGGCAAATCTTGTTGTTTTACCTATTCCATATGTGAATACGTACGACCTTGTGTAAATTGATGTTCCGGTTTTTAACATGTAATACCCTATAACAGATGAGAATAATGTTGAAAACGAAATATATTTGATAATATCCTTAATTTGGCCGACGAAAAATTCTTCATTGTATGTAAAAATTAATACCGATATCAGTAAAGTCCATTTAATCAATAAAATAAAATCACCGCTAGGTATTCTTAATATAATTAAACCTAACAGTATCAGAAGCCTGCTTGCTTTTTTTGCTGTTTTTGCGGTAAAAAAATATTTAACTAAAAATATTATGATACCCAAATAATACAGGCTTGTTGTTCCCATTTTATAATTCATCAGGTTAAAAAACGGCAACGCAACAAATAACATTATCGTCATGGTATCAATATTCATAATAGCCATTATTGCCAAAAGCAGGATATTAAGCAGCAAATTTGTCGTTTCCATAGATCTTATCTGTGTAATTCCCAGTAAAAGCAATATAAACAATTCGCTTCTTATAAAAAAATCTTTGTCGATTCTTATTTTCATCAGCCTCACCCTAAGTAAGAAGTTCAAACCATTGTTTCATAATCTTATCGGGTATAAAATCCAATGATCTTTGCCTTGCCATAATACCGAAATGCTTCCTTTTTTCCCGGTCAGAAATCAGAGTCTCTATAGCATCCGCCAGTATTTTTTCATTTGGGGTTAATTCTGTCTGACTGATTGTCCCCTCATTAAAAGCAGGAACTAGGATACCAAATTTGTCTTCATTCATACTGTTTTTTGCCTCAACAGTATTCGGTGCGACATATTCCCTGCATCCGTCGCAATCTGTAGATATAATGGGTATGCCATACATTCCTGCTTCAATCAATGCCATAGGCAGTCCCTCATAAAGAGAAGAAGAAACATAAATATCTGCCCTGGCCAACCTTTCAAAGGGGTTTATAAGAAACCCGGCAAAATATACGTGATTTTCTATGTTTAGTTTTTTTGTAAGTTCCTTTAAATCATCCCTTAATTCCCCGTCACCGATAATCTCAAGCCGAACATTTTTATGTTTTTTTACAACATGACTGAAGGCCCTGATTAAATGCCACTGGCCTTTTGGCTTAGACAGCCTTCCCATATTGACAACAGTTATTGTATCACTCTGTTTATGTTTTCTGTGTTCAAGTTCACAATAATTGTCACCCGGTTTTAACCCGGGGCAAAAATTATACACCGTTACAAGTTTTTTTTCAGAGATTTTAAAATTATGTATAAGATTATTACGGATACATTCAGATACGCAAATTACTTTATCCGATAACAAGGCAACCGTCTTCATGCGTATTATATTTTTCAGCGTATTTTTCTCCGTGCTGTGAACAAATGTATATATTTTATCTTTTTTTCTAGAAAAAATATTTACATAGTTGGCCGGGGGCAAATGGCTTAAAGTATAGTCAATACTATATCTTTGCTTTATTTTTCTTACCGCCCGAATACGCTTTATAAGGTTAATTATTTTTTTAATTTTCGAATTTGACGGCGGTATTTTTAAATCACATAATATTCCGCCATATGGGTAAGTAATATCCCTTCCGTCATGTACAATAACATATACATTGTAATATTTTGAAAATTCTGCTGATAAGTTTGCCGCTACCCGTTCAGCCCCGCCTTTATTTAATGTGGGAACTATTATGGCTATATTTTTCCTGGGCATATAAAATCTACCTTTCTTTGGTTAACCATCCATAAATGTCTTTTAATAAAATGTGATTTTTATGCTTCTTTCAAAACCTCAGTTATAATATTGTTATAATTTTATCCGGCTTTTATTGCAATTTTTAACAGATAATCTTCTACAATATCCATGGCAAAGTCGGCGATGTATCTTTTTGCCTCAAGCAGGCAGTTTTGCCTCATAACGAAATTTTCTTCCGGATGTTCGATCGCGTATTTTATCCACCTTTTCAAACCGTCCGGATCCTGCCAGGAATACAGATATCCGGTACTCTTATGGGTGATAATCTCCGGATTTAGATGCCAATCTGTTGCTATAACCGGCAGTCCGGCATTAAATGCATCCAGTAATGTACCCGGAAATCCTTCGCCGTAATATGTTGTAGGAAACAAAAGGGCATAGTAATCCTTAAGTACATCGACCGTTTTGGTATAATCGACAACACCTTTGTATTTTATTGATCCGTCAGATTCGGCGATATATTTGTCTAAAACTGCTCCGTAATTATCTTCAATCGGTCCGTATATATCCAAAAATACCTTGTTATATCCGAATTCTTTATTTATAGATATAATTGCCTGCGCCGCATCCGAAATACCTTTAGCCTTATTTACTCTGCTTAACGTGCAGAAGCAGAATGTATCATCATTATGCTGTATTAAGGCCTCGGCTTTGACAGGGTCAAGACGTTTAAAATTGGGAAGATATTCAGCATTGACAATTCCCAGTGCCATAAGTCTTTCCTTTAATTGAACCGATTCGACCCAGTTAACCCGGAATTTATTCAGCTGTTTTTTCATCCATTTATTCTTAATTACCAATTCGTCCAATGATCCTCCGATACAGACATGCAAAACCGGCTTATTGAAAAACCTGTTCAAAAAATTCACAATCGGAAATATTACCCTCATACCGTTTCTGGAAAGGGATATAAAAATAACCTGGCTGTTTTTAACTATTAAGAATATATTTAATAAAATTTTTATAAAATTTACTTTGTAATTAAAAGTATCCGCTATTTTAATCTTTGCATATGGATATTTTCTCTTTAATTCTTCAACCAGTATTCTGGTTTTAATAGTTTGTCCGTCACACAAGTCCGAGTTATATGCCGTTCGTCCGATTACACCGATTTTCCTCATCAAATAAACCTTTTTATACTGTTTAAGATCAAGCAATTTACCCAGTCTTTCATCGGTTCCTTCAGGCAGTAACGGCATCATCCCTGCCGAAGGTGTAAATGTCATTTCCGTAAAATAGATTTTATTTCCCGCTCTCATTAAATCAACACGCACAAAGAGGAAACCCGATGACAGATCTTGAGCTATTTTCAGCATTTCCTGCAAATTTACAGGTGGATTTTGAAGTAACTCAAATCTTTGATGATCGGTTCTGTAAAAGTCTGCCGGTGTTCCGTCAGGCATAAAAAAATCACACACCATATTATGAAAATCACCGTTTTTTATACGGGATACATAATAAAACCGTACATTGCCGTTAAAACAGAAAAATTTATAATCTTCTATTTCCCCTTCTATAAATTTTTCACATATTATCTTTCTTTCAATTTTGCTGTAATGCCTTTCTGCAGAAACCAGCCCAAAATCCTCGGCCATCCATTTTTTTAGTTTTTTAACCGTAACCTTTATATTTAATTTATTTTTATCCTTGCACAATATATTATAAGCGGCACCGTGATTACATTTTAAAACAAACTTGTTAGGCAACTCGTCCCATTTTATATCATCCGCCCTGTCCCATACACCGATAAGCGGTACCAAAATATCGGCATATCCTTTCTGCGTGATATAGCTGCGGGCTTTAAGTTTATCCGCTAAGTCTATAACAGTTTTATCGTACGGAAATACATTCAGCTTTAACCAGCATATCTTTTCATTAAACGATTTTGGGTTGTCCAAATCAGGATTTTTCTTAAGAAAAGCTCTGTACATTATTTTACATGATAAATCTGTATTTATTTTCGATAATAATTTCCTTAATGATCTGATTATTTCTTTTTTCATAACTCCTCACTGACCATTGATTTATTTATGAAATACATTCTCTTCCATACGGCCAACATGGCATATTTCAGAAAACAGAAACAACTAAAAGGGAAAGAAAGGCATTCCACTTTCCTGTAAAGAAACCACATATTTTTTGCCGCTTTGAACTTATTGCTTGAAAGCGAATTTTTTGTTCTCCTGTATTCTGCCAGTATCTCATCAAGCCCGTAGCAGCAAAATCCGGCTCTAAGTATATTAAGCCAGGTTGCCGCATCCTGTCTTCTTTTCATATCAGGCATTATCAGGTATTTCCTGTCTACTATAGATGTATCAACCATAATTCCGACGGTCTGCAAAAGATTATGGGTAAGAAAGCCATAATAATCTACTTTAGGCAACATATGTATATATTTGTTCAGGGGTTTGCCGGAATCGTCAATTACTTCGTAGGATGTACATGAAAAACCGTACCTATTTTCTTGCATAAACTGTACCTGTTTTTTTAGCTTATCCGGCTTCCAGATATCATCAGCGTCCAGATATGCTATAAAACGCCCGCCTGCTTCCATCAGGGCGCAATTTCTTGCCTTTGCAGCTCCGCCGTTTTCTTTAAGTTTTATAAGCCTGATTCTTGTATCATTTTTAGAAATATTTTCTACAATTTTTACGGTATTGTCTGTTGAACCGTCATCCACTATAATCATTTCCCAGTTTGTGTAAGATTGCCTTTGAACCGATCTTATTGTTTCTTCTATGTATTTTTCGCTATTCCATGCCGGTGTAATAACCGAAACCATATCCATTACAATCACATACCTACTTTTAATTTTATTAGTCTTTGTAAAATATCATTTGTCACTTGTTCTCTTACATTAATTAGGCTTTTGTAATAAAGGCCGGCAATCGGTAAGGCACTAAATAAATCGGCATTCCCATTTTGCTATAGCATTTTTATTTCTTATTAATAATTATTCTCTTAATAATCTTAATATAATTGTTCATTTACAGAGGTATATAACGTTTAATAAGCTCCCTTGCCGGTTAGTACCATTTTAAAAGTTTTTAATATAATCTTGATATCCGTCCAAAAACTGATATCCTCAAGATATTTCAGATCCAGCGCCATCCATTCATTAAATGATATATCATTACGGCCGCTTATCTGCCAGTAACAGGTTAGTCCCGGTCTTACCATATGCCGCCGGTTATGATAGTCGGAAAACTGATCTGTTTCATAAGTAACTAAAGGTCTTGGTCCAACGATACTCATGTCGCCTTTTATAATATTTATTAGTTGCGGTAATTCATCAATACTCGTCTTTCGAATAAATCTGCCTACTTTTGTTACTCTCGGATCATTGGATATTTTAAAAACAGGACCATCCATTTCATTTAAATTTAGTAGTTTAGACCGCAACTGTTCAGCCCCGTCACACATACTGCGGAATTTATACATCTTAAAAACTTTCCCGTCTTTACCCGTCCGCATTTGTGTAAATATAATTTTTCCTTTACTCTCCAGCCGGATCGCTATTGCAGTAAGTAAAAAAATCGGAGATAAGACAACAAGTGCAATAAATGATAAAAAAATATCTAGTATTCGCTTAACAATAAAGTAAGTCCTGTGTTTATTAAAATTTATTACAATATCACTGTAATCATAATTTTCATCTACCAGTACATTACTTAAATCTAATGTATTCGTACCATAATACCCACCGTTATGATTAATCAAGCTATCAGTCTGCATTGTCTATCTCTCCTTAAAACCATGAATATCTATAACAGCTATTGAATATAATTCTATGTATTTTTAAGGACCTGCCCCCTATTATATTTACAGTTTTTGGTAATGTCAAGAAATATTTTCTGTAAATTAACTGATTTTTTTGATAATAATAGACATAAAAATAATAATTATTGACAAAACTGACAAAACCCAATAAAAAACTGCCAGATTATTGAAAACCAATAACCTGACAGTTTACATATTCATATATTCTTTTTTTATTATTTCACGATTTATTATGACGATTCTTCTGTAAAAATTCCGGTATCTTGATGCCGCCCGTATCGGTTGTGCTGCTTATTGGCGGTTTAGCCTGACCTGACTGGCTTACAGGCTTACGATCAGGGTCCGTATTAAAGCTTGTCCTAGGAGGAACATATGAGCTTTGACCTGTTCTTAAAATATTATGTAATGATGAAGGGGAAGTGGTTCTCTTTAAGAACTCCGGTGTTTTTACCAGTTCTCTGGGTTTTGATTCAAGACCGGTAGCTATAACTGTAATAGATGCCGTATCCGGAGTGGAGTCGTCAAACATGGCACCGAAAATTATGTTTGCCGTATCCCCTGCTAATTCCTGAACCAATGTGGCGGCGTCATTTGCTTCAATTAGGCTGATATCACCGGATATATTAATAATTACATGAGTGGCTCCCTGTATGGTTGTTTCAAGAAGCGGACTTGTAATTGCCTGCTTTACTGCAGTTATACACTTATCGTCTCCGGTTCCATAACCGATACCTATATGGGCAATTCCCTTATCCTTCATGACGGTCTTAACATCGGCAAAGTCCAGGTTAATTAATCCCGGTACGTTGATTAGGTCCGTAATTCCCTGAACACCCTGCTGCAATACTTCATCCGCTTTTTTCAAAGCTTCCGGCATTGTTGTCCGGCGATCGACTATTTCAAGCAATTTATCGTTAGGTATTACGATTAGGGTATCAACCTGTTCCTTTAACCTTTCTATTCCCGCCAAAGCGTTTGCCATACGGGTCTTTGCTTCGAATTTAAAAGGTTTCGTTACTATTCCTACCGTAAGAATATCCATGTCTTTTGCAATCTGTGCAATTACAGGAGCGGCACCGGTACCGGTTCCTCCTCCCATGCCGCAGGTTACAAATACCATGTCTGCTCCTTTAATTACTTCAGTTAATTGTTCCCTGCTTTCTTCGGCGGCTTTCTGCCCGATTTCAGGCTGAGCTCCGGCACCAAGGCCTTTTGTCAGCTTTTCACCTATCTGAATACATACAGGAGCCTTACAGGTTTTAAGATGCTGCTTGTCCGTATTGACCCCGATAAATTCAACACCTTTTATATTCTCTTCTATCATTCTGTTAACGGCGTTGTTCCCTGCTCCTCCTACTCCGATAACAAGTATTTTCGCAGTATTTTCCGCCTCATTAGTTCTTATTTCAAGCAAGGTCAATTCCTCCTTCATCGTATTATTCAAAATTGAACTACTTACAATCTGATCTATTGGTAATTATACCATATTAAACCACATTATAATGGGACAAAAATCAGTCATAATACTACTTATTGTATATTTCTTATTATATATGATATCTTTAAATTCCCAAATAATCAAGCATAATTTTATTATTTTATGAATTATTTGATAATTTTTTATCTAATCTTCCGATTCCGGTTTTGCTATGAAATAATCTGTGCCGGTTGTCATATCTATGGTTAATTTTTTGCCCTCTACCTCGTCCAAAATGTTTTTTAATTTTGCCAAAACTTCATCATATGTACTTCGTTTGCCAAGCTTTGCTTTTATATCGCCGCAATCTAACGTTACTTCATATTTATTGTTGAAACTTATTGTATTTACGTTAAGACCGTACTTTTCAATCTGCTGTGTCAAATTCAGAATTACATCAAATAGCTCTTCTTTCTGCACCTCCAGTTTTTCGTTCAATGCAATTTTTTGAAATTTCAGTCCCTTGACCTGCGGAATATCGTCAATTTTATTTGACGTGCTTTCCACAATTATGCCGTCTTTATCAAAATAGAAGTAATCACTCATGAATTCTATACAGCCTATAATTCTCTTATCATAAACCCTGATACTGACGGAATTTCTGTCTACCAGTTCAAAGGACATTTTTTCTACAAACGGAATCCTGATATCAACAAAGTATTTGTACTTCAGATAAAATATAAGCGTATTTTTGTCTTCCCTCTTATTTATCAGCCTTTTAACAATTTGGTCCTGGCTATACCTTGAAGAACCGGTTACCGTAATATTTTTTAACTGAAAATAATATATAAAGATTGCAGCCGGTATTCCAAGAAAAACAGCTAATTTAATAAGGCGCTTGCTTATCCGTCTTAGTACACTGTTATTCTTCCTGTATAATTTGTTATCCATAATATACTCCATTCAGGTGCATATTCATAGTAGTATAATGGGCTTATAAAATATTCTCACTGCAAAAACTTACGTTAGCCCCGAGGCTGCCTAAGTCTCTGCATATATCCTCGTAACCCCGCTCGATTGTGTCCGCTTCCTTTACTATTGTAGTTCCTTCAGCAGCTATACCTGCTATAATAAGGGCAGCACCCGCCCGAAGATCATGGGCTTTTACTGTTGCTCCTTTAAGTTTTTTAACCCCCGATATAACTGCTTTCTTTTCTTTCTCATCTATAGTAATATTTGCCCCCATCTTCTTTAGTTCATAAGCATTCTGAAACCGTGATTCGAATATTGTTTCTATAATGGTACTTTTTCCGTCCGCAAGACTTAAGACGGTCATCAGTTGAGACTGCATATCGGTAGGAAATCCCGGATAAGGCTGAGTTTTAAGTACTTCAATAGGTAAAGGCCTTTTATCGCACTTTACTCTAAGGGAATTTGCACCTGTCTTTATGTCACATCCGACTTTACTTAACACCCTAATAACAGAATCCAATTGGTTTACAGGGGTGTTTTGTAAAATCACATCGCCTCCGGCAGCTGCTACGGCTGCCATATATGTTCCTGTTACAATCCTATCCGGTGAAAGCGTAAATTCCACATCACGAAGACTCTTTACGCCTTCTATCTCAATAAAGGCAGTCCCTTTTCCGCAGATTCTTGCTCCGGCTTCAACTAAGAAATTGCATAGTTCCAGTACTTCCGGTTCTCTTGCTGCATTAAATATCCTGGTAACCCCTTCCGAAAGTACCGCCGTAAGTATAATATTTTGTGTTGCCCCTACGCTTGGAAATTTTAGAAAGATATCGGTTCCGACAATTTTTTCCGTCCGGCAGTATATTATATCCTTGTCCTCCCCCAGAAACTCCTGGCTCACATTCATTCTCTTAATAGAGTCCAGATGAAAGTCTATGGGTCTTTTTCCTATTGAACATCCTCCCGGGTACGCTATGGAAACCTCATGACATCTTCCTAGTAGTGATCCCAAAAACAGAATGGAGCTTCTCATCTTCCGTACAGAACTTTCTGATACTTTTGCAGATGAAAGTTTTGAGGTGTCTATAATCAGAGTATTTTCATCCCATTCGGCCGAACACCCCAACTCCTTAAGTATTTTTATCATATGAAATACATCCAGTATCTTGGGACAATTCTTTAGTATGGTTAAACCTTTATTCAAAACTGTTGCAGCAATTATCGGCAATGCTGCATTTTTTGAACCCTGTATTGTTAATTCTCCTTTTAAACTGCCACCGCCGATAACCTTGATGCTCGACATAGCACACCTCAGACATTTATGGAAATACAATACACTATATGATATTTCCTTTGTCCGGGTGATAAAGTGGCAATAATCTATGAGTTAGTAGCCATAAACCGGAGCAAAACCAAGGACTTAAAGCCCCAATATTAAAATATTACGGCTTAAATCTGCTGTTCAAAACCGGTTTTTGGCTATTTACTGTCAATATAACGAAATATTGCGTTATCTTTGTATCTTTATTTGATTGGAGACACTTAGAACTATCCCCATTTCAAACAGGATAACAAGAAGCGAGCTTCCTCCGTAACTGATAAAAGGAAGAGGTATTCCGGTAGGCGGAATGGTGCTGGTTACAACCGCAATATTTATTAATACCTGAGATGCTATATGAGCAAGAACGCCGGTCGCTATAAGGCCTCCGTACAAATCCGGGGCATTTATGGCTATAATAAAAATACGCCAGAACAAAAGAATAAACAAAAGGATAAGGGCAACTGCCCCAAACAATCCCAACTCCTCGCAAATTACCGAAAAAATCATATCGTTATGGGATTCGGGAATAAAGCCCAGCTTTTGCATGCTCTCTCCCAAGCCCTTACCGAATATTCCGCCCGAAGCTATGGCATATAAGCCTTGAAGAATCTGATACCCCAGTTCATGGGTTTCAACATTTCTCCATGCTTCAATACGGGTGGATCTGAAGTCTACGAAGAATATCATAAGGGAGGCCAATCCGCCCATGACAATACCCGATATTATAAAATAAGCCTTTTTTCTGCTGGCTACAAAGCATATTGAAACTATTATTATGCCTATTATTAAGCCGGTAGATAAGTTCTCGACAATTATAAGGCCAACCAGGGGTGCCATAAATAAGCATACCCTAAGGAATCCCCATATTTTATCCAGCTTTTTGGGTGCCAGATTTACTATGAACGCTGTTCCTAAAATGACCGCTATCTTGGACAGCTCAGACGGCTGAAATGAAAAAGAACCTATGTTGATCCAACGTTTTGCACCTTTTACTTCTTCACCGAATACTAATACCAATGCCTGAAGCATTACGCATAAAAAATAAAGTATCGTTATGGGTCTGAGCTTAATTATAGGGAGCTTTCTTATATATATTCTGTAATCAATTTTGGATACAAACAGCATTATCAGTATTCCCGCTCCTCCGAAAAGTGCCTGTCTTGCCAGATAATAAGTAGCATCTCCATAGATCCTTTGAGCATTGTAGGACGATGTACTGTATATCATGACCAGGCCAAAGCACACAAGAAAAAGAATCAGGAATAACATACTATAATCATAATAATGATATGTTTTTTTTGCGTTTACTTCACCTGCTGTTCTTGCCATTTGATCTCCCATCTTTACTTGCGTAATTCTTTAACATATTCTTTAAACATCGTGCCGCGCTGTTCGAAATTGTCAAACATTCCCCAGCTGGCACAGGCCGGAGAAAGCAAAACCGCATCTCCGTACTTGGCTATTTTTGCACTTACAGAAACGGCCTCCTTTAAATCTTTTACCGTAATAATATCAGAAAAGCCGTATTTTACGGCAGTATCTGCTATCTTTTTTGCAGTCTGCCCCAAAAGAACCAATGTTTTTATCCTTCCCTCAAAAGACTGTATAAGGCTGTCAAAGTCCACCCCTTTATCGTATCCTCCCGCAATCAGTATGGTAGGACTTTTCATAGCCTTAACTGCTTTTATCGCAGCATCGGGATTGGTTGCTTTGGAGTCATTGTAGTATTTTACACCGTTTATAGTGTCTACGTATTCAATTCTATGTTCAACTCCCGTAAAGGATGTAACTGCCTTTTTTATAAGTTCCACTGGAACTCCCATGGCAAGGCCGATACCAAGGCAAGCCATGACATTTTCATAATTGTGTTTGCCTAAAATCTTAAGCTCATTTACGTTTATAATTTTTTCTATGTACCCGTTTTTGCAATAAACTATGTCATCCCCGTCCAGGTACAAGCCCTTTTTTAGCTTTCTTTCACTTGAAAAGTAAAGTACTTGCGTTTTTATGCGACTTCCTATTTCTCTTGTATATTCATCCTCATAATTTAGGATGCATAAATCATTTTTATCCTGATTCTTTGCTATATTTGCTTTAAGGCTAACATAGTTTTCCATGGTATGGTGCCTGTCTAAATGGTCCGGTGTAATATTCAGAATAACACTTATATGAGGATGAAATTCGTGTACTGTTTCAAGCTGGAAACTACTTACCTCAAGTACCGTTACGGACTTATCGGTAGTATCCGGGGCAATGTCGGAATATGGATTTCCGATATTTCCCGCCACAAACACTTCATTATAATATGTTTTTATAACTTCTCCCGCCAAAGAAGTAGTCGTGGTTTTCCCATTGGTTCCCGTTATGCCTATTATTTTGCCTTTTGCATATCGGTAAGCCAGTTCCAGTTCCCCCCATATGGGGATCTTTCTTTCCTGCACCTTTTTTACAAAAGGATGTTCCAATGTTATTCCGGGGCTTATAATCATAAGGCCAATTTCATCAAGAAGGTATGAAGGAAAGTCTCCGAGATAAGCCCTGAAATTTTTCTCAGTATCTATTTTCCCATTAAATTTGGTAATATCAAAATCTTTTTTTTCTTCATATAATAATACTGCTGCCTCTGATTTTTGCAGTAACTTAACTGCAGAAATACCGCTTCTTGCTGCACCGAATACCAAAACTTGCTTGCCTTTTAAATTCATTCAGTTACCATGCCCCACTTTGCTTAATTAATGGATTCCCATCAGAGCTATAAGACAAAGTATTGTTGTAACTATAGAAAACACGGCTACTATTCTGGTCTCAGACCAGCCCATCAATTCAAAATGATGATGGATGGGAGCCATCTTAAACAGTCTTTTGCCTCCGGTAAGTTTAAAATAACCGACCTGGAGTATGACAGAGATTACTTCTATCAAATATATGAATGCTACTAGAACAATAAATAATGGCATTCTAAGCATATATGCCGCAGAGGCTACAAAACCTCCCAAAGCCAGCGAACCGGTATCCCCCATAAACACTTTTGCCGGATATACGTTATACAGCAAAAACGCAAGCAAGCTTCCGGCTACTGCCCCACAAATCGGGGATATACCGCTTTTAAGGCCAATAGATACCACCGTAAAAAACGTGGCAATCAGTACGGTAACACTGGATTCCAGTCCGTCCAGTCCGTCGGTAAAATTGGAACCGTTTACGGTCCCCAAAACTACAAAGAACATCATCGGAATAAAAAGGTATGAAATATCTACATATTTACCTCCGGAAAACGGAATCATCATCCATGTAACATCTTCTACGGAACCCACCAGGTAAAAACCGAATATCGCGGTAACTAAAATCTGTCCCAAAAGCTTTTGCCATGCCTTTAACCCCAAAGAACGTTTCATAACCACTTTTATGTAATCATCCAAAAATCCGATGATACCGAAACCTATAGTGGCAAACAAAACGGGAATTATTTCTTTGTTGTCTTTCAGGTAAAAAAGGCAAGTAATAGAAATACTCAAAACAATTATTATTCCGCCCATGGTAGGTGTTCCTGATTTTTTAAGATGGGATTCCGGTCCTTCCTGTCTTACATACTGGCCGAACTTCATACGTCTTAAAATAGGTATCAATAAGGGACATAAAACAACACAAACACCAAATGATATTATAACCGGTAAAATAACCTGAAAATCCGAATAGTTCATAAAAAACTCCTTATCTGTCTTTTTTTAGGTATAATTCTTATGTATTTGTCTCTGATTATTATAAACAAGTGGCCTGAAACTTAAACTTATCAAAATAATAAAAGTAATTTTTGTATAGGAACACTCGGTTTATTATACTTTATGACATGTAAAATAACAATATTATTTGAACTGTAAAAATTACAAAAATTTATTGGTAATAAAGTACCAAAGGACTGTATTTATTTACAATTTCGCCCGGAAGCGGAAATTGTTCAATAACAATATCGCCTTCTCCGAGAGTATATATTTCTCCGAATTCGTATACTCTTAAAAGATCTTTCATTTCCTTTTTGGTCTTACCTATAAAGTCAGGAACAGTAAAAGTACCGACCTTATACTCCTTTTGCTCTTCTTCGGTATATCTTTCTTCAATTCCCAAATAAGGAAGAATATTATCGAATAATTCTGCAATGACCGGAGCCGCTATGGTTCCTCCGTAGTATATTCCTACCGGTTCGTCTATAAGTACAATGGCGATTACCTGAGGATCATCCGCAGGAGCAAAACCTACGAAAGATGATATGTATTTACCGGATCTTCTCGGAAGTTTTTCGGAAGTAGCTGTCTTTCCTCCTACACGAAAACCGGGAAGATAAGCTCTTTTTCCGGTACCGTCGGATACTACGGCTTCCAAAAGTTTTTTCATTGTTTCAGATGTTTCTTTTGAGATAACATTTTCAGTCGTTTTATATTCCAGAGTTTTTATTACTCTTCCGTCCGGTGCTTTAATTTGCAAACCGAAATGAGGTGTAACCAGTTTACCTCCATTGATAACCGCACTTACAGCCACAAGAAGCTGCAGGGGTGTTATCTGAAAGGACTGTCCGAATGACATGGTTGCAAGCTCCACAGCACCTACATTGTCTATATTGTGCATTATGGAATTTGCTTCTCCGGGAATGTCTACACCGGTCCTGTTAAACAGGCCGAGACGTTTGAAATAATCATACATTCTTTCTGCCCCAAGTCTTGCTCCGATTTCTATAAATACCGGATTGCATGAATTCTTTATTCCTTCAACAAAATTCTGACTGCCGTGGCCTCCGGCCTTATGGCAGCGGATAATCCGGTCTTCAACCGTCTTAAATCCGGGACAGAAAAATCTGTCTTCAAGTTTTACTTCATTTTCTTCCAAAGCGGCAGTTGCCGTAATTATTTTAAAAGCCGATCCCGGCTCATATGTATCGCTGATGCTGGCATTTCTCCACATCTGGTTTAGAAGTTCATTAAGCTTTTCATCACTTAAAGTTTCTCCTACATAATCTTTTGCAATCTCATTTATTAAAGTATAGGGATCGTTTAAGTCAAACTCAGGTGCATTGACCATAGCATAAATTTTGCCGTCTCTTGGGTCCATTACTATCAGTTTTACGTTCTTTGCGCTCTTGGCTTCCATCACTTTGTAAGCAGCCTGCTGAGCATACTTTTGTATATTTATATCCAGGCTTATGTAAAGATCGTTGCCCGGCTGAGGTTCTACCCTGTCTTCAGCCGCATTCGGTATTTCCACTCCGTAGGCGGTTGTAAGGGTAAGAATCATTCCGTTTATTCCTTTAAGATAATCTTCATATTTTACTTCCAGGCCGATTACTCCCTGGTTGTCACTGCCTGTAAATCCAATTACCTTGGATGCCAGGTTGCCGTAAGGATAGTATCTTTTGTAATCCTCATCAACCATAACCCCATCCAGTTTATACTCCCTGATTTTATCGGCTATTTCTTTACTTACATTGGATTTTATTCGTTCGATTGCCGATACTTTTTCCACTCTTTTCCTTACGTATTCCTCGCTTAAACCCAGATGTTCGGAAAGGACGGAAATCACCTTTTCAGGATCCGTTATCTGGCTGTGGATTACCGAAATTGTACATACGGGTTTGTTGGTTGCCAGTTCTACACCGTTTATGTCATATATGCTGCCTCGCTTGGCTTTAATGGGCCTTTCCCTTTCATGAAGAGCCTTAGCCTTGGCAGAATAATACTCAGATTTAAATATCATCAAATAAACAAGTCTTCCTGTCAGTATACAAGTTACCAGCAAAATAACCGATAAAACAATTAATATATTTCTTCTGTTATAAGTCCTGTTTCGTGCCATATCATCAGTCCCAATACTCTTATCGTTTTATTTTATTACCGATGATATGGCTTTATTCATTGGTGTAATTTTTAATCGGCCGGATTTTTACGGTCCGTTGGGATTTTCGTCTATGCTGTCATTATGGCCGTTTGAGTTTTGCGTGTTTTGATTTACCTCAAGGTTTGAATCTTCGCCCGCATCATTAGAGATGTTTGTACTATTGCCGCTTGAGTTATTGTTATTAACATTATTATCATTGGTACCGTTGCCGTTTAAATTGTTGTCATTTGAGCTGTTATTGCCATTTCTATTTGAATTATTGCCGTTTGACGTATTTTGATCGGAGCTACCGGCATTTGTATTACCGTTTGCATTGCCGCTGTTTATGTTTGTACTATTACCGCTTGCATTATTGGTATTACTGCCTGTGTTGCTGCCGGAATTATCTGCTGTATTATCGTTTGCTGTTTCATCAGTCTGATTTAAGTTTTCGGACGTGTCTTCTTTATCATCATCCAAAGTATTTCCGTCAGTATTGTCAATAATCCTTGCGCCGGTTTCATCTCCGACACTCACACCATTACCGTCTTTTGGAAGCAGGTAATCTATCTCACCCTCAGGATAAATGCCAAGTGCGGGAAGAAGTTCCTTCATTATACGGCTTGCAAATTTGGTTGCTATGGAACTGTCATCCTGCCTTTCTACATTCTGAGGTTCGTCTATAACAACATAAATTACAATCTCAGGATTAAGTGCCGGGACTGCCCCCAGGAAAGACACTACATAATTGCCCTGATTTCGGGGAAACTTTTCAGCAGTACCGGTTTTTCCGCCTATAGTATATCCTTCCACCTTTGCAGGTTTTGCGGTTCCCATCTCTACGGTCTGATACATGGCTTCCCGTATAAACCTTGAAGTTTCATCCGATACAGTACGCCTTATCAGTAAAGGATCGATTTTCTTAATAGTAGCTTTTTCGTCATTCATTATCTCCTTTACCACATGAGGCTGATAATAGTATCCGCCGTTTACCAGGGACGAAAAAGCCGCAGCCATCTGAAGCATGGTTACGTTAAAAGTCTGTCCGAAACTGCTTGTAGCCAGTTCAGCAGCATTAAGATTATCAAGCGAAGTAATAATACCGCTTTCTTCTCCTGGCAGGTCTATTCCGGTTTTTTGACCAAAGGAAAAGTATTTTTGATATTTATAAAATAAATCCCTTCCCTCCAGCCTTGATATCTGCATCATTGCGTCGTTGCATGATTTCATCAGGGTTTCGGCCAAAGTCAGCTCCCCGTGGCCGTATCTGGCATTACATCTGATAGTCCAGCCTCCCACCTGTTCCGACCCGTCACAATAGAATGAACTGTTTTCGGTGATAATCGCCTCTTCCAGCCCTATAGCTACAGTAAATGGCTTAAATGTTGAACCGGGTTCATATCCAGAACTGATAATATCGTTTTTCCAGATCCGGTTCATGGCTTCAATCTTTTGTTCCAGAGTCATATTGGCAAGCTCTTCTTCGCTATATATTCCTTCAAGATTTCTTGGAGAATTCAGATTATACTCATAATTTGAATGCATAGCGATGATTTCCCCGCTGTTGGGATCCATCACCAGAACCCCTATGCTTTTACTTCCGAATTCCTCAAGGAATTGACGTATGTGCTTTTGTACAATTCTTTGGGCATTTACATCGATTGTACTTACTATCGTATTTCCGTTCTGCGGCTTCTTAACGATCCTTTCTATATTTAGAGAAGAATCATAATAGCCATACTCTCTTCCGTTTTTCCCGTTTAATTCTTCGTTATAATATTCCTCAATTCCAAAATACCCCTTGTTGTCTGCGGATGTAAATCCGATGACATCACAAGCCAGGGTATCATAAGGATATGCTCTGATATATTTTTCTTCAAACCAGAGGCCCTTAATATTTGAATCCTGTTTTATCAGTTTTTTAAATTCCTCTACCTGAGCCAATTGCAGGTTATCAAGCAAAATTTTATATCTGCTTTTGGGACTTTCTTCAAGTATTTTGTTAATTGTGTCAGGTTCAATTTGGAAATACTCATTAAGGGCTTTTATTGTGCTGGGAATTTTATCCGAATTAAGCAAGAGATTTTCCGGATCGAGAATCAATCGATATCTAAGTTCGCTTCTGGCTAAGACAGTACCGTTCCTGTCGAGAATTTCTCCTCTTTTATACGGTATTACAGAACTGACATAGGTTTGCCTTGAAAGAACCTGCTTGGCATACCTTTCGCCGTCAGTTTCCATTATGTAAATCAGTCTTCCGATAAGACCGGCCAAAAGCAGGGTAATTACACAAAATACAAGCAATAATCTTGCTTGCATTCTGGAAGTAAATTGCTTTATTTTTACAGTTGTTTTTTCCATAGTACTTTGACCTCATTACAAAGCATAATCTTAATCCGGTATATCTGCATACTGTCTGATATAGCTTTCTTCGGCTTTTTTATAAGTAATAACCTCATTATTGTTGGGATATACCATCCCCAACTCATTTACGGCTACGTTATATACATAATCAAGATCATAAACCATATTTATCTGTTCATATGCCGCATCGTTTTCATTCTTCATGGTAGCAAGGGTTTTTTCCATAGTTATAATATCTTTTTCCAACCTGCTTACCTCGTTTTGCAGCATTAAAAACTCTATGCAAAAGTATAAAGTCGCACCTATAGCTAAGGTCAACACAAACAATGACGCCTTGCTTATGCCTGATAAGCCTTTTGGCTGTGTGCGTACCTGTCTTTCCGGTCTGGCATGCTCCCTTATTTTTGGCTCGGTTACCGGAGCAGCCTTGTAAGCGGTATTATAATTGTTCACGGCATATCGCCCGCTTAGTTCTCTTTTGCGGGCCGTATTGCCGTCTATATAGCTTGTCCTTGTTTGATACTGAAAATTGCTTCTGTTTTGAGCCATGACTTTTCCCCTCTCTGCACCCATTAACGTCTTAAATGTTATCCTCTGATGTCTTTTCAAATACTCTTAATTTTGCGCTTTTTGATCTTTTGTTAAATTCTATCTCTTCATCCGAGGGTAGGATCGGTTTTTTTGTTACAATTTTTCCTTTAGGTTTCTTACCGCATACACAGACCGGAAAACCCGGCGGACAAGTGCAAGGATTTTCATTTACTTTAAAGGCTTCTTTTACAATTCTGTCCTCAAGGGAATGGAAAGTAATTATAGCCAGTCTGCCTTTGGGCAGGAGCAAATCAATCATATCCTGCAAAGTTTCCTTAAGAACTTCCAGTTCTCGGTTTAATTCAATCCTAATAGCCTGGAAAGTCCTCTTGGACGGATGTCCTCCCGTAGCTCTGAACTTGGCGGGTATAGCTTCCTTTATTATTTCGTTTAATTCAAAAGTTGTTTCTATAGTTTTCTTTTCCCGTGCCCGGACAATGTGTTTGGCTATATTTTTGGCAAACTTATCCTCACCGTAATTTTTTATGATACGGTAAAGGTCCGCCTCACTATAGGTGTTTATAATATCTTTTGCGGTAGTTGTAGTTCGCTTGTCCATCCTCATATCAAGCGGACCGTTCTCACGGTATGAAAAGCCCCGCTCCGGGGTATCCAATTGATGAGATGACACCCCAAGGTCCAGAAGGATTCCGTTGACTTTATCAATTCGTAGGTCCTCGAGTACTGCTTTTATATTGCTGTAATTGCTTCTTACTACCGTAACTTTATCTTTAAATTCAGCCAACCTTGCTGTGGCAGCATCAATGGCTGCTTCATCCTGATCCAGACAGACAAGTCTTCCGGTGGTAAGCCTTGAGGCTATTTCAAAAGAATGGCCGCCTCCGCCTACTGTTCCGTCAACATATATACCGGCAGGATCAATGTTTAGATTTTCGATAACTTCATCCAATAGTACAGGTTTGTGTTCAAACGCCATAATCAGGCTCCTTATCCATATGGGATTTAGAAATTAATACCGTATTGTGACATATGCTCCGCTATTGAATCCACATCATCATATTGATTGTTCTGCTCCCAGCGTTCCTTGTTCCATATTTCAATCTTGTTTAAAACACCGACAAAAACAATTTCCTTTTCAAGTGCGGCGCTTTCACGAAGCTTTGCAGGTATTAATATTCTTCCCTGTTTGTCAGCCTGACATGCAGCAGCACCTGCCATAAAGTAGCGCTGCAACTGTCTTGCTTCTTTTGTCCCCGGAAGTGTCTTAAGTTTTTCAACGAATATCTGCCATTCTGAATATGGGTACGCAAAAAGACATCCGTCAAGCCCCAGGGTTAGAACAAATTCTTCACCCAGTTCTTCCCTGAATTTGGATGGTATAATAATCCTCCCTTTTGCATCTATTGTATGGACATATTCACCCATAAACATAGGCAGCACCCGTCTTCATAAGTAACATGGCTTGTACCATTTATATTTATAATTAAATGGCATTTCATTTGCATTTTAGCCACATTAGTGGTTTTGGTAATTGTGTAAAACCAATGATTACTGCAAATTTGTGGTTGTACTGTAGTGATTAACCACTTATATGGTCATATTCCCTTATAACTTTTCACCACTTTCGTGGATTTTACCACCACTTCACACCACTTTGCTCCACTTCTGACTTAATTTTATTATAATAATGGGAATTAATCAAGTACTTATCCAAAAAAATAAAGGCACAGAAAGCCCATAATTACTGGCAAATCTGTGCTTTTATGAGGTAAATTTACAATATATTGTGTTAAAATCAAAAATCGAACAAAATATGTCAATATATAGGCGATTTTCCGGAATATAGGAAATTGGTCCCAGTTTATAAAAATTATGGCAATTAAAATATTTCTTATAGTAATTAAGTTTACTTAGACTATTTTTCACGGGAAAACGAAAAAATCTCTAATGTAAAAAAGCTGCAGCAAATCTTAGGCTTGCTGCAGCTTAGCTGATTTCAAATACTACTGCTATTTAGATTTTTTTAATTTCCCTCTTTTATAAATAATCATTCCCACAGAGAACAATACTATCAGGGCTGAAATCAATTGGGATATGGGAATCGGTGTTCCCCACAAAAACAATTGGTCGGTCCTGAGTCCTTCAATCCATACACGGCCGAGACCATAACCTGCCAGATACAGAAGCATAATCTCACCGTCAAATTTTTTGCGTTTGGTGTAAATTATCAGTATTATCAATACGGCAAGATTCCATAAAGACTCATACAGGAAAGTCGGATGAACCTGAATATATTCGGCACCATTTACCCAGACAGTATTATTTCTGATTTCCATAATCCGTTCAAAAGCAGCCTGTCTTCCCGCATATTTTTCAGCCAAACTTACAACAGGCATTCTGAAATCATAGGATACGTCTTTTATATTTAGCTGCATTGCAAAAAGACTGTCGGTATATTTGCCGAATGCCTCCCTGTTAAAGAAGTTGCCCCAGCGGCCGATTATTTGACCTGTTATAAGACCTATACATCCGGTATCCGCAAGGAGCCAAAAGGGATATTTTTTGACTTTGGAAAAAACCACCGCAGATAAAATAGCTCCGAATATCCCTCCGTAAATCATCAGGCCGCCGCTTCTTAGATTAAATATCTCAAGTAGATTGTCCTTAAACTCATCCCAGGAAAAAACTACATAGCCCAGTCTTGTAAAAATTACAGATACTACTATGGCAATCAAGGCAAAATCCAAATAAAGTTCCGGGTCCTGGCCTGTCTTTTTTGCGACCCATTCGGCTATCAGAAATCCGCACAACATTCCAAACCCGATTATCATGCCATAGAAGGCAATTCGAAAACCGAAGATGTCAATACCTGTCGGAACATTCTTTAACTCTATTCCCAAATTCGGAAACCTAATATTGGTTAAGGCTTCACTGCTAAGCAGTATTCCCATTATTTTCACCACTTTCTCGTGCAATATTATACATTAAAGCGGAAAAGAATGACATCTCCGTCCTGAACAATATAGTCCTTTCCTTCCAGGCGTACCAGGCCCTTTTCTTTAGCCGCATTGTAGCTGCCGCATTTTACCAGATCATCATAATTGACTATCTCTGCCCTTATAAAGCCTCTTTCGAAGTCCGAATGAATTTTACCTGCCGCCTGAGGTGCTTTGGTGCCGGCCGTAATTGTCCAGGCCCTAGTTTCTTTTGGACCTGCAGTTAAGAAACTGATAAGGCCCAAAAGCCTGTAACTTGCTTTTATTAGTTTATCAAGACCTGATTCTTCAAGTCCCAAATCCTCAAGGAATATTTTTCTTTCTTCATCGTCCAGTTCTGCCATTTCCTGCTCGATCTTGGCACATATAACAAACACTTCTGAGTTTTCTTTTGCCGCAATCTCTTTAACCGCTTTTACATACGGGTTATTTACTCCGTCATTTGCGTAATCTTCCTCATTAACATTTGCAGCATAGATAACAGGCTTTGCGGTAAGAAGGTTATAAGTGGCTATAAGTTTACTCTCTTCTTCTTCCGCCGCAAAAGTTTTGGCCGGTTTTCCTTCTTCCAGATGCACTTTTAATCTTTCCAGCATTTCAAGCTCTTTAGCCAAATCCTTGTCGTTTTTGGCCCCTTTGGCAGTCCTTGCAATTCTTCTTTCCAAAATCTCCAGATCGGAGAATATTAGCTCCAGATTTATGGTTTCAATATCTCTCCCCGGATCAACCGAGCCTTCTACATGGACTATATTCGAATCCTCGAAGCAACGGACTACATGAACAATGGCATCGACCTCTCTTATATGGGAGAGGAATTGGTTGCCGAGGCCTTCTCCTTTTGAAGCTCCTTTTACAAGTCCGGCTATATCCACAAATTCAATGATAGCCGGAATAATTTTTTCAGAATTATATAAATCAGCCAGTACCTGCAGTCTTTTGTCAGGTACGGATACAACTCCGACATTCGGATCTATAGTACAAAAAGGATAGTTGGCCGATTCCGCACCGGCTTTTGTCAGTGAATTAAACAGTGTGCTTTTGCCTACATTGGGTAAGCCTACGATACCTAGTTTCATATGTTCGTTCCTTCCTTATATAATGTAAAGATTTCTTCTTATATTTAATCCCTTGTTTCAAATACGGTTAAAATCCCATCATCAAATTCGACTATTCCTTCTTTATCTGTAATCTCATTGCTGATTCCCAGGCTGCTTCCTTTTTTGAGTATTATTCCGTCCAAAGGATATTTAAATCCTCGCAGCTTTAATCCCTTTACCTGATAAGTAAAAGGAAGAAGGGAAACAAAATTGCCGTATTGCTTGTCTTTCTTTATGACAAAATTTTCGGCTTTAAGATAAATTTTATTATTTGCATCTATAATTTTTGCATCAATTTTCTTTTCCAATGCAACATAAAGAAGGTTAATATTAGCCAAAGTATGATCCAGGCGGGTCCCGGTAGCTCCTGCAAAATCAATAACCGAAGGCTTTTTTGTTAAGGCCAGCTCAAAAGCCAGCTCGGTATCAGTCATATCCTTTTGCGAAGGAAAAGTCATTATCGGTATGGATTTTTCCCTGTATTTACTTAATATTTCCGAACCTGCGGAATCAAAGTCCCCCAATATATAGTTAGGCAAAATATTTAGCCTGTCCAATGCAAGTAAGCCTTTGTCCGCTGCTATAATCACGGAATACTGTTCATTTAAAATCAGGGAACGTAAAAAATCATGTTCTATACTGCCCCCGGTTACTATCAAAACTTTATTCTTACTTATGTTGTTGCTCAAATTTCCTGAATACCTCATAATATCTGTTTATATTGGCCGCTATGTCTCCTTCAAATATGCTTGTTCCGGAAACAATTACATTTGCTCCGGCTTCCAAAACGTCGGCAACATTATCCGGTGTTATGCCTCCATCTACTTCAATATCTATATTAGCACCGGCTTTTTGGGCCTTTTCTTTTAAATCCCTTATTTTATCCAATGAACTTGGTATAAATGCTTGTCCTCCGAAACCCGGATTAACACTCATTATCAGAACCATATCGATATCATTTATAATGTAATCCAAAACATTAAGGCCGGTTGCGGGATTTAAGGACACTCCCGCTTTAAGGCCCAGTTTTTTTATTTTATGAATGGTATTATGAAGATGAGTGCATGCTTCCGCATGTACTGTTATTATATCGGCTCCCGCTTTTTTGAAATCTTCAAGCAACCTTTCGGGTTCATTTACCATCAAATGCACATCAAAAATTAAATTTGATTTTTCCCGGATTGAAGATATAACCGGAATACCAAAACTGATATTGGGCACAAAGTTACCGTCCATTACGTCGATGTGCAAGTAAGGTACCCCTGCTTCTTCTACTGTTTTGATTTGTTTTCCCAGTACATTAAAATCAGCCGCTAAAATTGACGGCGCAAGTTTAATCATAGTGGCCTCCATCAGTAAATACAATAACAAGTAAATTCATTATATATTGTCCGTAAATATATGCTATATATTATAAAAATTCACTTAGCCAACGATTCATATTTATTAATTTTAAAATACTGTTATTTTAATACCGTTTTATTTCACTAAGTTCTTCATATAAATCCTTATAATTTTCATATCGGATGCTGCTGATTTTACCCTCATTTAGTGCCTCTTTAACGGCACAACCGGGTTCATTAAGATGCATGCATCCGATAAAACGGCACATATCTTCATATTCTTTAAATTCTATAAAATAATCCTTCAGCTCATCCTTGTCTATTTCGTCTATATAAAGGGAGCTAAATCCTGGAGTATCCATTATATAGGTGTCTTTATCTATACAGATAAGTTCCGAATGCCTGGTGGTATGTCTGCCTCTTTTTATCTTTTCGCTTACTTCACCGGTTTTTATTTTGGCATCCGGTTTTATCAAATTTATCAATGATGATTTTCCTACTCCTGAAGGACCGGCAAGAACTGTGGTTTTTCCTTTTAATAAATCACATATTTCAGTAGACCCGTCTTGCATAAGCACACTTATGCCGATAACCTTATACCCGGATATCCTGTACGTATCCATCAGCAGGCGGATCTCATCCTGACTTGCTATATCCTTTTTATTAAAGCAGACTATAGCATCTATGTTCTGCCTTTTCATCATAATAAGGAAACGGTCCAAAAGGTTTAAATTCGGATCCGGCTGTGCTGCCGCAAACATGACCAAAGCCTGATCCACATTTGCGACAGCAGGCCGCTTAATTTCATTTTTCCTCGGAAGAATATCGGTTATAACACCCGAACCTTCAGGCTGATCATCGGTATCAATTTCCACATTATCACCGACAAGAGGCTTTATATTTTGATTGCGAAAAACCCCTTTTGCCTTGCATTCATATATTTTATCCTCCTGCGGTACATGCACATAGTAAAATCCGGCTATACCTTTGATTATCTTGCCCTTCAAGCTATTCCTCCACTGCATTAAAGTTTACATACCATACATAAGCTTCATCGGTTCCTCTTAATTTAAACAATTCACCGTCTATATACATTCTCACTATGCCTACAGATTCACTTTCTCCTTCAACCGTAAGCTCAAGAGGGAAGTCCGTGACAGTCATAACCTCGTTATAAATCTCGGTGCTGTAGCCGTTTTGCTCCAGTTCCAGAATAACTTCGGCTTGATTGTCTCCCACATAATCCAAAGGATTAATATCGCTAATTCTTAACGTTCCTAAGTATCTTACATTACCGGAATGACCGGTTGAAGGACCTGTTTCAACACTTTCCGGTCCGGTACTAACGCTTACATTAATCTTGGTACCCTGATCAACCAGCTCACCGGCTGTAGTATCCTGATAGAATATCTGTCCGGCAGGATATCTTTCCGAAGGCTCTTCACTTACACTTCCGAGAGCCAAACCGGCATTGGCAAGTAAGGTCCTTGCTTCATCAACAGTCTTTCCGATAAGATCGGGAACTGCCGCCTGTTTAACTTCGGGACCTGCGCTGATATATACTGTTATGGTATCTCCTTCTTTTACCACTGATTCCTTCGGCGGATCGGTAGAAATAACTTTTCCTGCCTGTATCTCGTTGCTGTTCATAGTTTCAAACTTGACCTTAAGCCCTACTTCGGCAAGTTTTTGCTCAGCCTGTTCTTTGGTCAAACCATATACATAAGGTATCACAAAAGATTCAGGCCCTACACTTACATACAGGATTACTTCTGACCCCACAGGGAAATCCGTATCCGGATTAGGATATTGCCTTACGACAAAACCGGGTTCTTCTGTTGAATATTCTTCTTCAGATCTTACTAAAGCAGTCGGGTCTTTTGCTTCAATAGTAGCCTTGGCATCCTCATACTTAAGCCCTTTAACATTAGGAACTTTATATGTTTCAATTGCCTGAGTAGGCTCCGGTGTCGGAGTTAGTTCTTCAGTAGGTTCGGGAGTAGGTGTCTCCGTAACTATCGGATCTGTATTGGGATTTTCTTCTTTCCTAGGCAGGATAAAACGAGCGACAATATAAAATATTGCTATTGTCACAATCACTATAGTAACTATCGTAATTACCGAAAAGATTTTATCAACCTTTTCATCCATGGCTTCCAGATCATCGTCGTCATCGTCAATTGCCTTATCATCTTTCCTGTTGTGAAGATTGTCTGTAGAGTAAACACCGTTCTTTATTCTTCCCAGATCATTCGAAATATTGATAGTCGGAGAATCATTGGCCACAAAGGCAGGAATCTGGACAAAATCCCCGTCAGGATTGGTTAGTGCCCTCTTTAAATCGGCAATTAACTCAGAGGCAGAGTGATATCTTCTCTCAGGTCTTTTTTGCATACACTTTTGAACTATTTTATCCAAACTAACCGGAATATTTTCATCCAGTTCTCTTAAAGGTATGGGTTCCTGCTGTAAATGGGACAAAGCTACCGATACGGTATTGTCTCCAGCAAACGGTACCTGTCCTGAAAGCATTTCATATAATGTTACTCCAAGAGAGTAGATATCACTTTTCTCATCACTATAACCGCCCCTGGCCTGTTCAGGGGATAAATAATGAACAGATCCCATGGCATTTGATGTAATTGTATTGGAATTGGAAGCCTTGGCTATACCAAAATCGGTTACTTTTACTTTTCCGTCTTTGGATATAATAATATTCTGGGGTTTTATATCCCTGTGAATAATATTATTGTCATGGGCTGCTTCCATACCCTGGGCAATCTGTATGGCTATACCAACGGCTTCTTTAATATCAAGCTTTCCTTTTCTTTCGATAAACCGCTTTAAGGTAATTCCTTCTATAAACTCCATAACAATATAATGTAAGCCGTTTTCATTGCCGACATCATAAACATTAACGATATTGGGATGGGATAAGCCGGCAGCCGATTGAGCCTCACCTATAAACTTATTTACAAAGCTTGTGTCGCTGGCATATTCCGGTTTTAACACCTTAATCGCAACAAAACGGTTCAGCCGCTGGTCTTTTGCCTTATAAACATCGGCCATGCCGCCTGAACCGACAATATCAATTATTTCATACCGATCGCTTATATACATACCGGGTTTTAACATTATCTTTCACCTCTTTTTCATACTTTAATAACGATGACTGCTATATTATCTCTCCCCCCGTACTGATTGGCTGTTTTTACCAATGTTTCGGCAGCAGTCTTAGGGTCGTCTGCATTTTCCCTGATAATCTTTTCTATATATTCGTCTTCCAGCATATTGGTAAGACCATCAGAGCACATCAAAACAATATCCCCTTCTGCAAGTTCCACTTCAAAGAAATCCGGTTGGGCTTTTTCATTGACACCAAGCGCTCTTGTTATTATGTTCTTATTCGGGTGAACTCTGGCTTCATCCCTGTTTAATTCACCCGTTTTTACCATGGCTTGGACCAGGCTGTGATCTTCTGTTATCTGCCTTATTTCTTTGCCGATAACATAAAGCCTGCTGTCCCCTATGTTTGCAACATACATTTCTTTACCGCATATTGTAGCAACTACAAATGTGGTCCCCATTCCTTCCAATTCTTCCTGTTGCTTTGACTTTGTATAGAGAGCTTCGTTAGTAGCCCTGATGGCTTCTTCCATAAGTGCTATCGGGGATGTTATATTGCTTTCTTTTATAAATTGCGTAAAAAATTCAACGCAGAACCTTGAAGCATAATCACCGGCTTTATGCCCTCCCATCCCATCGGCTACAATAAAAAGGTTCGGTAAATTGCCGATAGGATTTGTCTCGCAAAAGACATAATCCTGGTTTATCCTTCGTTTTTCTCCTATATCCGTGATAGAAAATGCTTTCAAGCCTGCACCTCCTCGTCCATCCCAAAACATTTGGAATTTGGCAGGTGCACCCTATCTTATCAGGTTTAAAACAAAGATATGGGATACAACTAACCGCAACAATTTATTTGCTACACCTGTCCATATAGCTCTTTCTAAGCTGCCCGCAGGCAGCATTTATGTCCGAGCCCATTTCTCTTCTAATAGTAACATTTATTCTATTTTTTTCAAGTATATTTTTGAATTTTTGTACTCTGGCATTAGCCGACCTTACATAATTTCTTTCTTTTATAGGATTAACAGGTATTAAATTAACATGGCAATTATAGCCTTGAAGAAGTTGTGCCAATTCTTTAGCATGCTCTTCTTCATCATTGACTGACTGCACAAGGCTGTATTCAAAGGTCAGCCTTCTTCCTGTTCTTTCATAATAATATATAAAGGCATCCATTACCTCCGAAAGCTTGTACTTTCTGGCTATCGGCATAAGTTTCTGCCTTAATTCATCATTGGGGGCATGAAGTGACAATGCCAAAGTAACCGGAAGGCCTTCTTCAGCCAGGCACCTTATTTTATCGGGTATACCGCAGGTAGATACGGTAATATTTCTGGCACTTAAATTAAGGCCGTTTTTGTCACTTACAATACGGATAAAACGTACCAGGTTATCATAATTGTCCAAAGGTTCTCCCGTTCCCATTACCACCACATTGCTGACCCTCTCACCGCTCATAACCTGTATCCTGTATACCTGGTCAAGCATTTCCGATGCAGACAGGTCCCTTTCTTTTCCACCTATGGTTGAAGCACAGAAAGTGCACCCCATGCTGCACCCTACCTGGGATGAAATACATACACTGTTGCCGTGGCGGTATTTCATAAGGACACTTTCAATAACAGCATTATCACTGAGCCTGAATAAGTACTTAACAGTCCCGTCCTTTTCAGATACAAGACTGTCAACCGCCTTAAGCACAGTTAACGGATAGTTTTCACTCAGTAATTGCCTTAAATCTTTTGGCAAATTTGTCATTTCATCATATGACGCAGCCAGCTTACAGTGCATCCAGTCATAAAGCTGCTTGGCCCTGAATGCCGGCTGATTTAGTTTCTTCATTTCTTCCGTTAATTCATCAATATATAAGGATTTTATATCCATAACCATCGTATTCCTTTAACAAAGCGTCTGTTTCGTTTTTCTTAACCTGCATATAAAAAATCCGTCAGTCGGATGAACTCCCTGTAAAAGCTGCAGATATCCATTTTTGGTAGTATCTGAGTGTAATTCTTCAGGCAAAAAGTCGTTTATATTTTCTGCTTCGAAATCTTTATGGTTTCTCAAAAACCAGTCCATGTTGTCTATGTTTTCCCGTCGGTCAACCGTACAGGTAGAATAAATCAATACTCCTCCCGGCTTTACATACCGACATACAACATCCAGAATTTCTCTTTGTAATGTTACAAGTTCTTTTTGTTGATTTTGTGTCAGTTTATACTTTATATCATATTTCTTACCTAAAACCCCCAATCCGCTGCATGGAAGATCCGCAATCACAATATCGGCCTTTCCTACTATATCCGGATCAAGTACCCTTGCATCCCAGACCTTTGTTTCTATATTATTTAATCCCATGCGGCGGATATTCTCATTAATAAGTCCCACCTTATATTCGGTCAGATCCCTGGCAGAAACAAGTGCGGCATTTTCCGCTAAATGAAGGCTTTTTCCGCCCGGTGCCGCGCAAACATCAACCACAAAATCGTCATTTTTTGCACCGGCTATTTTACCGACCAGCATGGAACTGGCATCCTGTATTGTAAAAAGCCCCTTTTTAAATGTATCAAGCCCTTCCAAATAATCAAAGTCTTTAATTATAAATGCTTCTTTAAGGTAAGGATGCTCTGCTGCTGTTACCCCTTCATTGCTCAGTAATTTTTTTAACTCATCTGGAGTAGCTTTTTTAATATTGCAGCGAATAGTAATATCCTTTTCCCTTAAAGAAGCTATAAGCATAGTCTCTACCTGTTCAGGTTTATATTGCTTTAAAAGCATATCGGCTATCCATTGCGGCACCGAATACATTATGCTTAAATAATAGCCAAAATTTTTATCCTTGTCGGGAAATCTAATATCATCTTTACGCCTTGCTATAGTTCTTAAATTGGCGTTAACAAATCCCGACAATCCTGCAAACCCCCGCCTTTTTGCCAGTTTTACGGCTTCATTACATACGGCAGATGCAGGAATCTTATCCATATACATAAGCTGATAAGTACTAAGCCTTAAAAGGTTTCTTATAAGGGGCTTCATTTTTCTTACCGGCACGGAAGAAAACTGTTCGATTATATAGTCCAATGTTATATAATGCTTTACGGTTCCTGCAAAAAGCCTTGATATAAAAGCCCTTTCATGTTTTGGCCTGTCCTGGTATCTTTTTAATGTATTATTTAAAACAGCATGGCTGAACTGATCGCCTTCAATTACTTCAAGAAGCATATCAAGCACTATTTCCCGTTCGTTTTTATGGTCAGTCACGACGTCTTCCTCCGCCGAATAAAATAATAAGCCTCAATAACTGCAGGATCGATGTGGCTGCCGCTGCCACATAGGTCAAAGCGGCTGCGCTTAAAACCTTCTTTGAATAATTTATTTCCTCACCGTGTAAAATTCCTGTTTCCCCAAGCCTCTGAATTGCCCTTCTTGAAGCGTTAAATTCCACAGGTAAAGTAACCAGTTGAAACAATACCGCCGTAGAAAACAGAATAATGCCCAGATTTATCAGTGTCTGTGATCCGGCAAGGAGCAGTCCGATCAAAATTAAAGGCCATGCGATAGCAGCTCCGAAATTTACTATCGGAACCAATGTATTTCTGAACATCAAAGGGATGTATGAATTTTGATGCTGTATGGCATGACCGCATTCATGGGCAGCCACACCGATAGCCGCTATGGAACTGCTGTCGTATACGGAATCGGAAAGTCTTAATACTTTTCTTCTCGGATCGTAATGATCGGTCAGGTGTCCGCTTATGCGTTCAATCTGTACGTCAAAGATGCCTGCCCGGTGAAGGATTCTTTGAGCCGCTTCGGCTCCGGTCATTCCGGAAATACTTCTTACCCTGGAGTATTTATCAAAGGTTGACCTTACCTTCGCCTGTGCCGCCAAAGACAAGACCACTCCGATCAGCACCAATATATATGTCGGGTCAAAATAATAAAAAGGATATCCCATAAGATCACCTCTTTCAAATATCTTGTTTCATTAGAAAAAATTATATTCAATATGATAAATTTATGACTAATTTATGATAAGTTATCCGAGAACAATTCCTTTTTCTATTTTGTATCCTCTTAAAAATTCGTCTGCGGATAATCTCTTTTTCCCTTCCAGCTGAAGTTCCAGAATTTCAAGTGCATCTTTTCCGGTCATGACGACTATGGAATCTTTGTTTACTTCCACCACTTCTCCGGGTTTTGCGCCGGCTGAATATTCCTTTACTTTTGCTTTCCAAAGTTTTAAGGTTTTGCCGTTAAGTTTCGTATAAGCACTGGGCCATGGGTTAAGCCCCCTGATTAATCGTTCAATATACACAGCCGGTTTTGTAAAATCAATATTTCCCATTTCCTTGTCCAGCATTTTTGCATAAGTAGCCTGTGAGTCATCCTGAGGAACTCTTATAGCCGTTCCTTCTTTTATCTGCTCCAAAGCTTTAACCAGCAGTTTTGCACCCAAAACAGCCAGCTTGTCATGAAGGCTTCCCCCGGTTTCATCATCACTAATCTGAATCTTTTCCTGCAAAATCATATCGCCAGTATCCAGTCCCACATCCATATGCATAATGGTAACACCGGTTTCTTTCTCTCCGTTTATAATAGCCGCCTGTATCGGTGCCGCTCCACGATATTTGGGAAGCAACGACGCGTGGACATTTATACAGCCGTAAGGAGGTATATCCAAAATATCCTTAGGTAAAATCTGGCCAAAAGCCGCCACTACTATTACATCCGGCTTTAAATCCTTTACCTTTTGAATAAATTCCGGATCTTTAACCTTAACAGGCTGATAAACAGGAAGATTAAGTTCAAGGGCCGCTTCCTTGACTTCCGGAAAGCATAATTTTCCCCCTCTTCCTTTGGCTTTGTCGGGTTGAGTGACAACTCCTACGACTTCATGACCGGCTTTTACTATTTCCCGTAAGGTATTTACCGCAAAATCCGGTGTACCCATAAATATAACCTTCATGCCGCTTTTTCCTTTCTTCTTTCAATGATAGCTATTATTTATCCGTCAATTAATCATTACTTATATAATATTATAATGGTTATAAAGCTAACATTTGCAAGTAATTTTAAGAAATCTAATAAACGATGAATAAGCAAAAATATTTACTGTCGTTATAAAATCACCAAAATAATATACCTGTTAATTATTATAACTGCAAACACACAGCAAAATCTACATTTTCATCAAATTTTAAGAAAACTTTATATCTTACTTAACAGACATGACCATATCTATATCCGATTATTCGTCCATTGCTTCGTCAGAGAAATCTTCTTCATCCGTATCATCTTTATAAACATCTCTAAGTTCCCCTGTCACCTTTTCCACATACAGGATACCGTTAAGATGGTCAATTTCATGACACAAAGCCCTTGCAAGAAGTTCAGTACCTTCAATTATAAACTCCTGCATATTTCTGTCATAAGCCTTAACTTTCACATAATCGGGCCTTTCTACAATTCCGACTTTACCGGGTATGCTTAAGCATCCTTCTTCTCCGATCTGGCATCCTGATGATTCGATAATTTCGGGATTAATTAAAACAATCGGATTATTCCTTTCTTCGGAAACATCAATAACAATCACCCGTTTTAAAACTCCTATCTGCGGTGCCGCAAGCCCTACCCCGTCGGCATCATACATGGTTTCTAACATATCATCGATTAAAACAAGCAGCTTCTCATCTACCTTTTTTACTTCTTTGCTTACCTTAGTAAGCACACTGTCACCTATTTTTCTTATATTTCTTATTGCCATTTTTATCTTCCTTTCTTAAATAACAATCAATTTACTAATAAACATTCATCGGATCGAAATCAAACTGAAGGCTGCAGCCCGTAAATAGCCCTGATTCTTTAAAGTATTCTTCAAGATAATTCTTCAGTTCTATAAGTACATCATAGTTTCCGTCTTTGATATATATAACCCTGCGGTAAATATCCATGGCTTTCGATATTGAAGCAGGGGCAGGACCTATTATATTTGATTTAAAATCTTTTGTACGGATATGCTCTTTTAAGGCTTCGCCTATTACGGCTATAGCCCGGTCTGCCAGGCCCTCGTCTTTTGCGGTAACTAAAACCAAAAGGATATGGGCTGCGGGAGGATAATTCAAAAGCTGCCTGTAAAGCATTTCCTGTTCGTAAAATTTCCTGTAATTACCTTCGGCTGCCGCAGTAACGGTATAATGTTCAGGATGATAGGTCTGTATAACCACCTCACCCGGAATTGTGTCCCTTCCGGCCCTGCCTGCTGCCTGGGAAAGCAGCTGGAAAGTTCTTTCTCCGGCTCTGAAATCCCCGGCATATAAAGACAAATCGGCAGCGATGATTCCCACCAAAGTAACCAAAGGAAAATCGTGTCCTTTAACTATCATCTGGGTTCCTACCAAAATATCCGCCTGATGATTAGAAAATGCGGACAAAATTTCCTGATATCCGTTCTTGCCTTTTGTAGTATCCATATCCATCCTAAGAACTCTTGCTTTCGGAAACTCTTTCTTTACCATTTCTTCTACTTTTTGGGTACCTGTACCGAAAGTTGCGATATATCTTGAACCGCACATAGGACATAAAGCCGGCATTCTTTCTTCATATCCGCAGTAATGGCATATAAGTTTCCCATGAATATGGGATGTTAAAGCTATATCACAATGATTACATTTGATTACATGCCCGCAGCTTCTGCATGATACAAAACCGGAATAACCTCTGCGGTTTATAAAAAGCATAATCTGTTCGTTTTTTTTAAGCCTGTCTTCCATCAATTCCTTAAGCTTGCGGCTGAATATGGACCTGTTTTTCTGTTTTAATTCTTCCCGTAAATCTACTATCCAGACTTTAGGCAAGGTTGCTTCCTTTGCCCTTTTATCCAAGGTAAAAAGTTTATATTCACCCGAAAGCCCTTTCATGTATGATTCAAGGGACGGGGTTGCTGAGCCTAAAATAACAAAGGCCCCGGTAAGCTCAGCCCGTTTTTTTGCTACTTCTACCGCATGATATTTGGGTGTAATTTCACTTTTATAACTTCCCTCATGCTCTTCATCTATAATAATAAGCCCCAGATTTTTAAACGGTGTAAACAGTGCCGATCTTGGTCCGATTATAATATCTATTTCACCGTTTTTCGCCCTTAAACTTTGATCGTACCTCTCACCGTCAGACATTCTTGAATTTAGGATGGAAACCCTGTCTCCAAACCTTTCATAAAACCTGTTAACGGTCTGATAGGTAAGGGCTATCTCCGGTATCAGTACTATAACTTGCTTTCCCGAAGCTATTACCTTAGATATAACCTCCATATACACTTCGGTTTTTCCGCTTCCGGTTACCCCATGGATCAAATAGGTATGACGCTTTCCATTATTATAATCATTTATTATCTGATTCACAATAAATTGCTGTTTTTCGTTGAGAATTACAGGTTCTTTCTGGGCCTTTTGCCTGCTGAAAGGATTTCTGTAAACTAACTCCCTTTCAATTCTTATTATACCGTTTTCCTCAAACCATTTTAATACGGTCCTGCCTATATTAAGGCCTTCCGTTACATCAGTATAATCCAAAACCTGGCCTTTTAATAAAGCATCCAAAAGCCTTACCCTGGCCGCATTGTTTTTCTTTTTCTGCTCCAGATAAAGCTTTTGGATTTCATTCCCTGATACGGCAGGCACAATTCTTCTTTTTTCTTTTATCTTAACGGCCTTTTTTACCGGTATCACTGTTTTTAGGGCGTCTATCATAGTTCCGCCAAAAGTTTCCTTCATCCAGTAAGCCAGATAAATAAGATGGCTTTCTATAACAGGATCGTTAACTATAACACGGTGAATGGGTTTAATTTTTTTTACGTTTATTTTAGGTTCATCCGACAGTCCCACGATATAACCCTTAATCCTGCGATTGCCAAGCCCAAAAGGAACTTCCACCGGAGCGCCGATAACAGCCGAAGACAAGAATTCCTCAGGAACGGCATACTGATATGTCTTGTCTAAATTTTCATGGGATATGTCAATTATTATGTCGGCATACTTTTGATAAGACATAACAGTCCTCCTTTGTAAAGCAATTAGCTGATGGCGTCCCTAACAAGCTCCCTGTCATCCATATGATATTTAACGCCCTTAATTTCCTGATAATCTTCGTGGCCTTTACCTGCAATAATTATAACATCTCCCTCCTGGGCGTTGTCTATACAATATTTAATTGCTTCCCTGCGGTCAGTTATAGTTATATATTGTCCCGGTCCTTTTTTAACGCCTTCAACAATATCTTTTATAATGTCTTCCGGTTCTTCAAACCTGGGATTATCGGAGGTTACAACCGTAAAATCCGCCAACTTTGAAGAAATCTCACCCATAAGGAATCTTCTGTCTCTGGAACGGTTTCCGCCGCAACCGAATACACACACCAATCTCTTAGGGTTGTATTCCCTAATTGTTGTAAGAAGACTTTCCAAACTCATAGCATTATGGGCATAATCAATCATAACAGTATATTTTCCGGGAACGGGAACCAGTTCAACTCTGCCCCTTACCTTAATATTTCTTAACGCTTTTTTGATGTCTTCCTCGGACACGTCAAAATGCCTGCAAAGGGCAATGGCACACAGTGAATTCAGTACATTAAATTTCCCGGGAATATCTATTGTTACATCAAAATTCAAAAGCCCTCTTACCGAATAAGATACTCCAAGATAACCCGGTTCATGGATAAGTTGAACATTCGTAGCATATATATCCGCTTTTTCGCTAAAACCGTAGGTTTCCACTTTGCAGGTATGACCTTTTAAGATTTCTTCGGCATATTTGTCATCTATATTAACCAAACCAACCTTGCACTGTTTAAACAATTTGCTTTTACATTTTAAATAATCCTCAAAGTCCTCATGCTCATTTCCGCCTATATGATCGTAGCCCAAGTTTGTGAACACTCCGTAATCAAATATAAATCCGTCCATCCTGTATTGCTTAAATCCCTGAGATGAGGCTTCCATTACCACACACCGGACGCCTTTTTCAACCATCTTTGCAAAAGTCTCCTGAATAATATATGATTCCGGTGTGGTATTGCTTGCAGGAATTACTTCATCTCCTATTATAGTTTCGATTGTCCCGATTAATCCAGTCTTAATACCCGCATTTTCCAAAATTGATTTTATCATATAAGTTGTAGTAGTTTTTCCTTTGGTTCCTGTAACACCTATGGTTATAAGTTTTTCAGCAGGATGCCCGAAATATGCGGCAGACATATATGCCAGGGCTTTTCTTGCATTATCTACCTTGATTACGGTGATATCTTTCGGAACTTCAACATCCTTTTCCACAATCAGGGCTGCTGCTCCTTTATCTAATACATCGGGAATATACTTATGCCCGTCTGTTACTGTACCCGAAATACATACAAACACAGAATCCTTTTTAGCCTTTCTAGAATCATAAACCAAATCTGTGACGAAAGTATGTACGTCTCCCTGCAGGCAGGTATACTCGACCTGTTCCAATAAATCTTTCAAATACATATATAGTCCTCCTATGGGTTTTTTTATTATATTATACTCCCATATGCATATTTTTCTGTTGCATTCTTTGGTATAAATATTGCAATTATTGCTTTTTCACCCAATCATATATCTAATTATAGGCTAATTTGGGATTTTGTAAAGAAAATTTACGGATAACAAAATCCTCCAGAATAGACCCGGAGGATATAATCCTATCATCTTTTTATATTTTGAAATTTTTTAGGATAGCTTTCAACAAATTTACTTTTATTTTTTTATCTTTTCAGATCAATAATATAATTTGTTTCAGGGAGCATATTAGGGGCATATTTTCTGTATTATTAATTCTATTTATCTTGAGTGAGATTCTTGTTTCTTTTTTTATGCCTCTTCTGTTTTAATTTTATTGATATCCTTTATACAATTTTTTTCTTGAATATTCATCCATTTCTTATTCCATTTTTCTACTTGAAAGCGAACTCGATTTCTTAAATAAATCATACAATATTTACTGTTACTTTTCCATCAATTTTTTCTTTCCCGAATAATTTTATTTTAAATATATTTACTCATTTTTTCTGGAATATTTTAACCTTAAATCTTTACAAATTTTTTCATTATTGCAGCGTGGCTGGCGTATTTTCTTCTGCGATGTAATTTTCGAATATTGCCTTATTTCTGTAATATTTCTTTAAAGCCATGATACCTTATAGCCTTCTTTTATACATTAAGGCAATATCATTTAGACTTGCTTACTTAATAAAATATAAGCAAAATATTTCCAAGCAAAAAGCAGCTTAAAAAAGCTGCTTAATCAAATGCATTCCAGTAAACCAAAAATACCAATACACATCCCCATGCATTTCCTGTAATTTTTCTTACAATCAGCATCCCATATATTAAAAACATGGTAACTGTCATTTCTATAATTGATTTTGGAGTTATCCCAATCATGCCGTGAATAAGAATACACACAAGGGCACATATTAATGCTCCCCAATCAAAATATTTATACTTTGACGGCATCAATTCGCTTAATTTATCCCGAATAATAACATAATTGAATCCTTCAAAGAATCCCCAGCAAGTTGCGGTAATAAGCATACCCAAAACATTCCACGGGAATCCGCTTGATAATATTTCGGCTGTTGTATTAACTTTTATAAAGGGTACCCATTTATGGATTTCACCTATGTATAGTCTAAAGGCAAATTCGGGAATACAAAAGACAAGACTTAGTACCAGAGCTTTAATTAAATTTTTGGTATTCAATCCGTGATTTAAAAAACTGTCTTTTCTTATGATGCTCACTATAACAGACCCTAATCCGGCTACTCCAAACTGAAATACGCCTATCGATAATACCCTTAAAATAATATTTACCGAATCGTCTTTTATAAACTTATTAATATTATTTCCTAAAACCGTATATATTCCAAGGGCAATAACCGATGTTAAAAGTATAATCCAAAGATCAACCGACAATTGCTTTTCTCTTTCTTTGCTTATTCTATCCATCTTCTTTTTTCCTTTCTGTTATTATTAGGAAAATTGCTTTAAAACTTTTCAGCTTATACATTGAACTTTGTATTATATATCCCTTTGATTTGATTTCATATATTCAAAACCTTTCAGGTAAAAAATATTGAATCTGTGCCCGAATATAAACCCGGTATGCTTTAAGTTTAAATCTACCGATCACTCTGCCGTATCTTCAATGATTATTTCTTCATCTATTACTTCGATGCTGTTATCACCGACATTTCTAATATTGCCTGACATATCCAGACTTCCCAGATGAGGCAGACCTCTTAAGTTACTTATATCTTTAATTTTATTATTTCTTACTTCAAGGCTTCTTAGGTTTTTTAAATTGCTTAGCACGCCAATGTCTTGTATTTTATTGTCATTAAGATATAAATACATAAGATTGGTAAGCCCTGCAAGTTTAGTGACATCGCTGATATTGTTGTTTGACATATGTAGACTTTCAAGATTAATAAGATCTTCAATACCGGAAAGGTCGCTTATACTGTTATTGTCTAAATTCAAATTCTTTAAAGCCTTTAATCCCGTCAATGGACTTATATCACTGATCTTATTGTCATTCAGCATTAAATATGTAAGCTTTTTCAATCCTTTAAGACCGCTTATATCACTTATATCATTATAGGATAAATCCAGATATTCCAAATTTATCATTTTCTCCAGGCTGCTGATGTCTTTTATTTTATTGCTGCCCAAATACAGGGTTTTTATTTCAGTAAGCCCGGATAGAGGCGAAATATCACTTATATCATTGCTCCACAATGATAGTTCCTTTAATTTTTTTAATTCTTTTAAGCTGTCAATTTCTTTGATTTTATTATTATTAAGGTATAAGGCTTGAAGGTCAGGCAGTTCTTTAAGATAAGAAATATCGCTTATTTGATTGGATTGACAGGAAAGCCATTTCAAATTTTTAAAATGAACGATATCCTCCAAACTTTCGATATCTCTGTAGTCCAGGTTCAATGAAGTTATCTTATACAGGTCGCTAAGATATATGTCACTCGTAGGTTTTAAAAGTATTTTTCTAATAACATTCTCAAAATTCTTGCTTTTCCATACTATAACTTTGTCTTCTTCCGGCTTTTGCATTGCCAGCCGGCTCATAAAATTTTTGATGACTTCATCTTTAGGCTTTCCTTCAACTACATACGGCCCGACAACATCATCCTGCCAGGATAAAAAATCCTCATCATAATTGCTGTAATAACTGTATGATTTATTGTAGGGATTTTTTAATATCTCATAAATTAATGGATTTAAATTCTGTCCCTCAAAAAACTTGCGGCTGCCGTTTGCTTTTTTAAGTACCCTTCCTAAAATGACAGATATTTTGTCATTCGAAGTATATCTGTTCCTTTGATATCCTTCGGAAGCAGCCCTGTACTGATATCCTGCTTTTGAACTGTCTAAAGTTAGCCATTCAATAAAAGGTCCCAATATATCCTTGTTTGGAGAATTTTTGTTTACCATTATTCCGAGGTTAAAATTATAAATAATATTATAAGGGGCCATACACGCCGCCCAATCCTCTGCCGTATTTTCCAGTGTCATATTTATGAAATTGTCTGTAAATGTTATATATCCGAATACCTTATCGCCTTTATCGTCAAGAGCATCATACCAATTCTGTGTCCAAATACGGGTATCTTTTATATAACCCTTGTCATATAAATATTTTGCCACATCCATATATTCGATCCATGCGGGATTAATTTCGCCGTTATCAGTCAAGGAAAAACTGTTGTCAACCGCAACTGCCAACTCCATATAACCGGATACTTTATAATAACCGTTCTCTTTTAATGTTTTGGCCGCTTCTATAAACCTGTCCCAACTGTTTGTACCGCCTCCAATGATCTTATTTATCTCATCGGGATCGTCCGTCCCAAAAATCTCTTTTGCAACTGACCTCCGATAAACAAATAAAGATACGGTTGCATTATATGGAAGAGTAATTAACTCTCCTTCCGGATTGCTTCCGTTATCAATAATATATTGAGGAATATCAGCCTTTTTTAAAGCTTTCTTTACATCAATACCAAGTTCTTTAAAAGTGCATGCATATTCTGAAAGTTCTCCTTTAACAAACTGTGTAGCATATGCCGGTACACAATATAAATCTATGGAATCAGGCTCATTTATCAGTTTATCCATTATTATTTCCGTGATATCTTTCGTACTGTAATCCAAACCAATGTCATGAAAATCAATAAAATACTCAAAATCCCAATATTCTTCCGCGTATTTTTTGATAAGTTCCCGCTGCCCGGAATCTACGGTATAGAAATTTATTTTGCGTACTTCACCTACCGAAACAGGTTTGGTGTAAGATTTTTTAGTTTCTATATTAACCGTTCTGTTTAGTGTAATAAAAGCCAAAACAATTACAGCGATTATAAGCAAACATACACAGACGATGAATACAGTTTTTTTATGGAACAATTTAAATTTCAAACCGTACTCCCCCCCTATTTGCATTTCATAAGCTATAACCGAAATAAATCTCTTTTTCCCTGCCTTTCCCTTTTAAATCACAATTTCAAGGTCCGGTTTATGCAAAATATCCACAATATCAAGTTTGATATAAAGCTTCTGTCCTCTCCCCTGTCTTTACCGGCGGCTAATTCCGCCCCTTTTAGACAATTGCTTTATCAACAGCTCGGTTTTTTAGCCTTCTGTTCATCCGAAAGCCATTCGTCAAGCATGCAGACTCCGGCTGGATTGCCCTTAAAATGTTCATCGGTAAATACATCTACTACATAAATACTTCATACCCCGATTCTCCCCGTTTAGATTTATTATATTTTTATATGAGTAAGTAAAGAAATAATTTCATATTTTCATTAATTTAGATGTTTGTACTTATATATTGTATATAAATTTTTTATTTTTCCATATTTTATCATATGCTTTATTATTATGCAAAAAATAAATTAATTATTTCCTGTCACTTACATATTCATAATTTCAGTACTTTAAATAAGGCTACCATGAAAGCCTTTCACCGCAGTAATTTATAAATAAAGGCCTTTCCTCAACAGGAAGGTCCATATCCAAAACCACGTGAAGTATTCCATTGGCAGCCTCATCGGGACTAAGTTTTGCAGTCGTATCTAAATGCCCCCTCATATATGTTGCCACATGGCCCGGATGCATAGCAATTACCCTGCCGCCCTTAGTTCGTATATTGTTATGTACAAGAGCTGACTGCATATTATTTGCAGCCTTAGACATACAGTAGCCAAACCAGCCTTCCCTGTAGCAATCTTTTATGCTTCCTGCCTCGGATGTGATATTTAAGACAGTTTTTAATTTACTGTTCATAACAAGAGAACATAGGGCATTGGTAACACGAAGGGGACCTACAGCATTCACATTAATAACATGCAATATTTCATTAAAATCCAGATCATCGCCAAGTACTTTTTCTATATCGCCAAGAATTGCGGCATTGTTAACCAAAAGATCAATATGTGGAACTAAGGAAGCCACTTTATCTTTCATAGCTTTAACATCTGTATCATCTCCTATATCTAGGTCCACAATTTCCAGTTGGTTGCAATAAGTATCTTTAAGTTCGTCAACAAACGTTTCCTTCGGGTTTAATCTGCAGGCCACCACAAAAAAATCTCTGTTAAGCAAGACCTTTACCAGCGCAAGCCCTAAACCATGGTCAGCTCCTGTAACAAGTGCATACATCATAGATATATATCCCCCTAGGTTTTAATGTAATTTAACTCCAGTCCGTCTATTTAAACCGAAGCCTTATTCCATTTAATTCTATAGCACAATCTTCCATAAGCCTTTTTACTGCTAAGACAATTCTTTTTCGTCATTTGGAACAAAACCACGCCTGGCATTAGACCTTTATACCCTCATTTCACCGTCAATTTCTTTCGTCCAGTACCTCTTCAGGCAATACAGATAATGCCTTTTTTAATATATCTTTTACACTTTCGTTTTCTGCCCAAGGAGGAGTTATTATTTGCCTCCATAATCTGCTTCCTCTTTTATTGTGAAAGAGCCCGATTACATTTTTCAAAGCCTGTTGTCCCGTTTTCCTGTCATCGCCAAACCTCTCAACATATTTTATCAGACCTTCTATTATTTCACGCCTTGAAATATTATTTACTTTACCACCATCAGCAAATTGGTCTACTTTAGTCAATAAAAACGGATTCTCATAGGCGGCTCTGCCCAACATAACTCCGTCCACATAATGTAAATGTTCCCTGATAGCTTCTATAGTCTTTATTCCTCCGTTTATCTCTATAAATAAACGGGGAAAGGCTTGCTTTATTTTATATACTTCATCATACCTAAGGGGCGGGATTTCCCTGTTTTCTTTCGGACTTAAACCCTCCAGGATAGCTATACGAGCATGAATTATAAAATGTTCTACTCCTGCCTGGGAAAGAATCTTAACAAAATACTCCAAATCCTCATATTTATCAAATACCACTTTATTTAAAGAGTCAGGCAAAACATTGGTTCCGTCGATTCCTATTCTGTGTTTTACGGTTATCGGTTTATTTGTTTCGTTTTTCATAGCCTGGATTATCTCTGCGACAGCTTCAGGATATGCCATGAGGGCTGCTCCCATTTGGTTTCCCGAAACCCGGTCTGAAGGGCAGCCGACATTTAAATTTATCTCATCATAGTCCCATTCTTCAGCAATTTTTACCGCTTCCGCTATCTCCTTCTTGTCACATCCAGCTATCTGCAGTGCTATAGGCTTTTCAAAAGGATCAAAATCCAAAAGTTTATTTCTGTCTCCATGAACGATAGCACTGCTTGTAATCATCTCCGTATATAATACGGATTTTTTCGTAAGCAGTCTGCAAAAGTACCTAAAATGTCTGTCAGTTATATCAATCATAGGAGCAATGCTTATTCTTGCCATGTTTCTCTCCAATCTTTTATCAATAGGTAGTTCGTTTAACATAATCATTCTGCCAATTTGTAAATTTCAAACTTCCTTTTGCCAACGTTCTGTTTTTCTAATCGGATAAAACTTTTAGTATTAATTTTTTGAACTTTATTCATACTGACTGCAATTACCGTTTCTTTACTGCAAATATTTTTTAATGATTCCAGCAAACAGCTGACATCACCTGTTCCTCCCTGCCAATCTACTAAATTTCCATAAGGAACATCTGTTATTATAATATCAGGTTTAACATCTAATTCAATACTCTCAAAAGCGTTTGCCTGAAATACCTGCACATCAATTTCTTTTTGAATCATATTTAATAATTTTTTCGCACTCTTTATCGCTTCTTTGTGCGATTCTTTATTATATTGTTTATAGAGCGATTCTAGCTCACTTATTCTGCGTTTAATACCTTCTTCGGATAATAATGAGAGATTGCGCTTTGCTATCTCAAGCATCATAAAATCTATATCACTGGCTATAATTCTAGCTATAGACCCCTGATTTAAAAATCCTAATACCGTTAGAGAATATCCCCCTCCACAGCAACAGTCATATAAACATATTTCTTCCTTTTTACCTGAATAGCCCAGGCATCTTCCGTATATTTCATTTATAAGCCTGACAGGAAAATTTGGCACCCCGCTAATATTATATAAAACTCTGCCACTTGCAAAATCTTCGTAATTACAATTCATTGCATATTTATATTCCATATTAATTACCACCGCTAGTTTATAAATAATATGTTATTATTTTAATTTATTATCAATACCACTGTAAAGACATTCATAGTATCAACCACATCTCTTTCATACTTTTTAGCCTTTTTTAAAACCCGGCTTATATTGTAATTGTTCCTTTTTATAACGTTATTTTCACCTGGTTTTTTATGTTTAACCTTACAAGAAACTCCCTATGCGGATATCTGTATATGTTTTATCAGGGTATTTTGTCCTCTTTCATTTACCTATTTATCAAGGTATTCATAAAGCACCATCCTGTCCCCGTCTGTGCAAATAGTTATTGCTCCCGCCTCGTATGTAATAAAATAATTACTGCCTATCTCATCCAATCTCTCCAGAAGCTCCTTATGGGGATGGCCGTAACGGTTGTTCTTTCCGCAGGATATCAGGGAAAACCTCGGTTTTACAATTTCAAGAAACTCTTTGCTTGTAGAATATCCTGACCCATGATGGGCCACTTTTAATACATCGTAATTATAAGTCATTCGTTTTTCTTTAATTAACCTGTTTTTTCCCAACATTGAAATTATCCATTCTTCCCCCTCCGCCTCTAAATCTCCTGTAAGAAGCATATCAAAATTTCCATAAGTCACACTTAAAACGGTTGAGGCCGCATTTTCAGAAAAATAATTGTATCCTTCAACAGGGTTAAGGCAAATTATTTCCAGTTTTCCCTCCTTTATATAATCTCCGGCCTTAATATACATGGTTTTGACATTATATCTTTCTGCAAGATTCTCCAGCCTACTGTAGGTATCAGATTTTGCCATAACCGCCATATCAATTTCTCCATTTTCATACCCGTATTTGATCAAAACGGTTTTTGGCAAAACAAGATTAGATACGGTAATTTTATTATCTTTAATAAGCTCCATAATCCCGCTTATATGATCCGTATCCGCATGGGTCACTATAGCATAATCGATACGGTCAATCCCTCTGGACAAAAGATACGGCCTGATTCTGTAAATACCCACATTTTCAACATCCATGCTGCCGCCGTCAATGAGAAATGTTGTACCATTTTCTGTTTCCATAAAAATAGCATCCCCCTGGCCCACATCAAGAACGGCGACTGTTAACCCCTCCCTGTTTTTTGGATATATCAAAACAACTATGGCAAGGGCAAGAATTATTAATAATTTCTTTTTTCCGTATTTTTGCACCCCAGCAATGAATATAAAAATCAATAAATAGTAAATAACTATCCTCAATCTTTCAGGCCGGCCTGCCGTAATCAGGCTTAGCGGCAGGTTTGTCCCCAGTCTGCAAAGAACTTCATAAAATATAAGTATATAATTGGCCCCTCCCGCCAAAAATTTTCCTATAGGCAATGATATCATCCCAAATATTCCGGAACATAATGCCGAAACCATAAGTAAAGATGACAATGGCACAACCAACATATTAATAATTACCCCATAGGAAGCAAGCTGGAAGAAATAATATAACACAAGCGGCAGCGTAAAAATTTGTGCCCCGGCACTTACATAAATTCCGCTTAATATCGCATTCTTAGCCTCAAACAGCTTATTCAGGCAGGGAACAATTAAAGCAATACCAAGTATTGCGCCATAAGACAGCAAAAATCCGGCATGAAAAAGCTGCATGGGATTTTGAAGAAGGATGATAAATGCACTTAGAGAAAGGGCTGACAGTAAATCATAGGTTTTTCCGATAAGATTTGCAAACAGCATAATTATATACATCACTAAAGCCCGGTTGGTAGATACACTGAAATTTGTAAGGATACCGTAACAATAAATAAACATCAAAGATACCGCACTAGATATATAAAGCCCAAGCTTCAATTTTCTGAGAAAATAGTATATAACCGCACCTAACATGGAGATGTGAAGGCCTGATATGGCAAGAATATGAGATATTCCGTTTTCCTGATACAGATTCTTTATCTCATCATCCAGCAAATACTTCTCTCCAAGGATCATAGCCGTAAGGACTCCCGCTTCCTTATCTGGAAGAATTTTTATATATGTATTAATAAGCCGCTCTTTTAAATTATGCAATGCCGACCTGAAAATGGAATAAGACGAATCGGTAAGTGATATGTTTTCAGAATATACTTTATAAGAGATGTTTTGGATTTTATAATGGAGGTATTCGTTGAATCCTCCGGGATTTGAATTTGGGGAAAATTTATAAACCGTTCCGGATACAGTTACCAAATTTCCGATCTTAAAATCGTCATGGTCTTTGGCATATACTATAATATTTTCCACTGGATATGTTTTGTCATCCGATAAGGTTATCCGGTTATCTTTTAAATAATAAATACAGCCCTTTTCTCTTTTAGCTATCGAATTAATCTTTCCGGTAAGTATACAGGATGCCTTATCTTCAAATGCCGTATCCATATCCGGCGGCTTCATTTGATCTTTCATAACCAGAAATCCGAGCAGCATAAGAAGCGGGAGAATCCACAAGAAACTGTCTTTTCGATTTAGATATTTTTTGAAACGGTAAATTAACAGATACGTAAATAACCATATCAAAAGACTTGGAATTAAAAGAAATGGCAGGGGGATCTTTTTTAAGGCAAACAGAATTCCTCCGACAAAAGCCACGATCCCCCACAGGAAGGGTCTTTTTATCAACTTATTTTATCCCTCCTATTCTTCTTCCTCGTTAATGGAAAGGTTTCGTTCAAACAACCCGTCGAAGGGAGTATTGTGGAACATTTCGACTGTCTGACCGTTGATTCTGAACTGAACTTTGTTTATACCCGGCAGTTCAACCAAGGAATTTACTATGGAATATATGGCAACTTCATCGGTCACGGTAGGAAGCTTCTCCAAAAACTTTTCATTTAAATCTACATAGCAAATTTTTTCCTTAGTTGATACATTAAGAACCGTAGTACCCTCCGGGACGGTAGCGTATAATCCCATTTCTGTCGGTCCGTTAATAATCTGATTAATTACATGTTCTTCTATGGGCGAAGTTCCCGTATAAAAAATATTCCTTGTAGTCTTTTTTAATTTGTCACCCGTTTCATTGGCAAAATACAGGGTTACCTTATAATGGGTTTCAGCTCCGGTATTTTCGATAAAAAATTCCGCTGTCATAAGACCGGTCTGTACCCCGTTGGAGTCGATAAAGGGCTGACCGTTCACGTTGAAAAAAACAAAATCAATTCCCGGTATCTGGCACATGGTTTTTACAATGGTAGCCCTGCATAACACTTCCGGAATTCCTTTCAGCTCGTTGTAACTGGAATCGAAATTAATTATAAGCTGATCATCAGAAATACTATAATCCTTGATAGTTACACCTTCCGGAAGCCCCTTTTTATAAAACTTATTGGCAGGTTCATTCTGCAATACCTCCAAAAGCTCGGCGACCAACTCTTCTTTAGTCTTTCCTTCCGGAACATAACTTTCACTGACAAGTCCCGAAGTCTTGCTGTCTATATAATAAATCTGATATTCATTTTTTAAGATATCGATATTTTCATTTTTGCCGCCGCATGATATAAGCATCATCGCTGCAAGAATTAAAAATGCGATAAAAGCCCGTTTCATCTATATACCTCATTTCATAATAAAAGAGAAATGTTAAAATCACGCCGATTACTATATAAATATTAAAAATCCTGACCCGTTAAAGCTGTTTGTTTTATTGCCACAATCAGGCTATATAATTTAGCGGTATCCTTACGTTGAAGGTAGTCCCTTCTCCCTCCACGCTATGAACTTTAATCGCACCACGGTGCATCTGGATAACGCTCTTTGTAATTGCAAGCCCCAGTCCGGTACCGCCCGATTCCCGGGATCTGGCCTTATCCACCCTGTAGAATCTTTCAAATATCAAATCAAGCGCATCCTCAGGTATTCCTATACCGGAATCAGATACTTTGACATAAAAATATTTATGATCGGCATTTAGTGATACCCTTACCCAGCCGTCCGGCACATTGTACTTTATGGCATTTTCTATTAGGTTTGTCAGAGCAAGGGATAATTTTACCTCATCCACATCGGCAGTAACAGGGCGGAAGCTCTCATAAATCATTTCTATGTTTTGCTTTTTGGCAAGGGGCTGCAGCCTTTTTAATATCTGCTCCAAAAGCTCATTTATGTTGACACTGCTTATATTCATGTCACCGGCGGTTTTATTAAGTTTAACCAGGGCAAGAAGATCATCGATAATCTTACTTTCTCTTTCGATTTCTTCCGTTATATCAACCATAAATTCACGGTACAGCTCTACGGGTGCGTCTTCCTGCATAAGCAAAGAATCTGCCAAAACCTTAATTGAAGTTATCGGGGTTTTAAGCTCATGAGATACGTTTGAAACAAATTCCTGCCTTGAATTTTCAATTTTTTGAAGCCGATTAATCATCTGGTTGAAAGAATCCGATATTTTTTCAATCTCGTAATATCCTTTGATAGAGACCCCTTCATCCATCACGCCTTCCGATATTCTGTCTATGGAGCTGACAATATCAGTTAAAGGCTTGGTTAGCTTTCTTGAAAAAATAATAGCAAATAAAACTATAAATATGGCTAAAGCCAATGAAAATATGACGGCTCTTTGCTCCAAACTAAGCAGAATACTTTTTATGTCTTTGGAAGAGGAGTTCATGACAACAGCACCCACTACAGTCTTTTGATTATCGACCGTATGGGTGATAGGGTGTGTCAGTATCAGATAATTGTTTTCCTTGTCATAGACTTTGCTTATGTTGCCGTTAAAGCACTGGATTACTTCTTTTGATATCAGATATTTATTGTCGTCATAAAGTCCGTAGGTATCTTCTACAATATTCAGGTTGCTGTTTACTATAAGAATACGCCCCTGAAATACTTCCGCTATTCTGTTTACTTCCGCATCGATTTCAGGTACATCCGCCAGAGTCAAATACCCGGTAGGTACAATTTGGTTGGAAAGCATAATAATCTGGTCCTGCATCTGGCTAAACTTGCTGCTTACCGCTTTTTCCTCGTAATTGTCAAGCAAAATATACATGAAAATATACAGAGGAATAAGACCTACCACAATAAATACGAGAAGCATATGCATTCTCATGCTGTTTATAAATTTTAATTTACTCTTGATTCTGGAAAAAATAGCCGACACCCCATTTTGTATGTATATATTTTGGTTCGCTTGGATTGCTTTCTATTTTTTCCCGAAGTCTTCTTATATGAACGTCAACGGTTCTAACATCTCCGGGATAATCATATCCCCATACGATATTAAGCAAATTTTCACGGCTATATACTTTGTTGGGATTTAATACCATAAGTTCAAGCAAATCAAATTCTTTTACAGTCAGGTTAACTTCCTTATCCTTTATATAAACCCTTCTGTTCTCACAGTCAATCTTCATGTCATTAAATGTAATAACTTTACTCTTTTCATTGGAAGGAGCTGCTGTATTTCTGCCGCTTCGGCGCATTATTGCCTTTATCCTGGCCTTAACTTCAAGTATATTGAAAGGCTTTGTTATATAGTCATCGGCACCGTATTCCAGACCGAGAATTTTGTCCATGTCATCCCCTTTTGCCGTAAGCATAATTATGGGCATAGATGAAAATTCCCGAATTTGCTGACATACTTCAAAACCGGATAACTTAGGCAACATGACATCCAGAAGAACCACGTCATATTCGGTTTTTCGTGCCGCTTCCAATGCTTCTTCGCCGTCATAAGCGCAATCTACAATCATACCGTCCTGTTCCAGGCTAAATCGAATTCCTTTTACAATAAGCTTCTCATCATCAACTACAAGCACTCTCTTTGCCATTGACGCACCCCTCTTCACATTATTTTAATCTCTTTAAAATAAAAATTAATTTTATTTCTAATTAGTTACCGACTGTAATTTTATCGGCTATCCTGCTAAACAAACCTTCCTTAATCCCCGGAACCTTCATCAGGTCCTTAATATCGGAAAAATTGCCATGCTTATCACGATACTCTATTATGCTTTTTGCTCTTGCTTGTCCGATGCCCGGCAGGCTCATAAGGGCACTTTCATCGGCTGTATTGATATTCACTCTGGAGTCTAAAACATCCTCCTTAAAACTTACGCTTTCATTTCCCTGAACATACTCAGCCGGTGTTAAGTCTTTAAGCTCGTCTTTTGTAGGGATATAAATTCTTTGCCCGTCCTTAACTTCCATGGCCTGATTAACATAATCACCGGCAGCATCGGCTTTTAATCCTCCGGCAAGTTTTATAAGTTCCGCCAGTCTTGTTCCTGTTTCCACCTTATATACATCGGGATTTTCTACCGCACCGCACAGATGAACATAAATTAATACGGGATTTTCATCAGTCCGGGCATCGAAACCGTTTTCAATTATATCACCGGTTATTTCTGATGTACCGTCAGGAATACCGTCTTTTAGGTCCGTGTAATCAGAGCTGCTTTCCAAAGATGTAATTAAATCATTTTTTCCCTTATCAAATGAACAGGTGTAAATCAGTCCCGCCACAGCAAAAAACAGGCAGGATAATATAACCGTTATTAATTTCCTATTTTTCATTTCAATCTTCCTTTACAATCCCATATTTAGGAATTATATCAGAAGATCTAAAAGTTCCCTCTATACTTTCTTTATTAGTATCTTTATTTTACATAAACAGATAATCGAATACAATAGGCATTTCGTCAAATAAATCTTAATTTTCTGTCACTATTTCCATTTGAATGTTATAATACCAATAATAATTATGATGATTCCAATCAACTTACGCCATTCGAAATCAACTTTCTCCGCCCCGAAAATTCCGAGTAGTTCAATCAGATACGCTACCAGCATCTGGGATGTGATGATAAACATGTTGGCCCTTGCCGGTCCTAAAGTCTCCACGCTTTTTATAACGGTGTAAGTAATAGCTGCGCCTATTACTCCTCCAAGCAGCATATATTTATTATCAATTTTTAAAAGTTCGGAAAAACTGTGATCCCTGCCTGTCACATACCAGGCACCCAGACATGCCAAAAACGCAGTAAACTGGACAAAACTGGAGCAAACCCAGATGCCCGTTTGCTTGGTTACTCCCGTATTAAACACACCCTGTATGCTCATAAATGCCCCGGAAATTATAGCAATTATAATACCCCACATGAAGAATCAAACCTTTCTTTTATTATTGTTTAAAATTATCAGTCATCAGGTTGCTTCTTCAATAACATTTCCAAATTTGGGGCTTGCTATACAGCTTTCATTTTAAGATTTATGCCTTACAGCTATAATATTTAATCAAACAAACATAGAAATTAAATAAAATACATAACAAAAAATATCGCCCAAAATATCGGAGGCATAAATATTTTGGGCGGTTATATTATAAAATTAGACTGTTATTTATTTTTTCAATTCTTTTTAGCCTTATCAAGGCAATCGGTAAGTATACCGATCATTTCATCCACATGATATTTGCCTGCAATGAGAGGCGGCAAAAATCTTATAACGTTGGCCCCGGCTGAAATCAGAATAAGGCCCATCTCTAACGCATCATTAATGATATCTTTCACCGGAACCGAAAATTCCAGGCCTTGCATAAGGCCAATTCCGCGATGGTCACTTATAATGCTGTATTTGGACTTTAATTCGTTAAGCTTCTTATACAGATATTGTCCCGTTTTCTGAACATTTTCCGTAATGTTTCTGCTTTCGAACAAGTCAAATACCTTGCTTACAGCCGCTGTTACAAAAGGGTTACCCCCGTAGGTAGTTCCGTGATCTCCGGGTTCAAAGGCGGATGCTATTTCTTCCGTTGCCGCAAAAGCTCCTACAGGGACTCCGCAACCCAAGGCCTTTGCGCAGGTTATTATATCCGGTTTAACATTATAATGCTGATAAGCATACATGGAGCCGGTCCTACCCATACCGCACTGAATTTCATCAAAAATCAGCACTATCCCTTTGCTGTCACAAAGTTCTCTTACACCTCTGATGAAATCTTGCGCGGCGGGGTATATCCCCCCTTCCCCCTGTACCGGCTCCATTATGACAGCGCAGGTGTTATCATTTATTAAATCTTTAACGCTATCAAGATTGTTGAATTCGGCAAACTTTACCCCTCCGATTAAAGGCTCGAAAGGATCTCTGTATTTTTTTGTGCCCGTAACACTTAAAGCACCCATGCTTCTGCCGTGGAATGCCCGTTCCATTGATATTATTTCTCCACCGGTTTTGCCGGTTTTTTTATAATAGTACTTTCTGGCAAGTTTAATGGCTCCTTCCACAGCCTCCGTACCGCTGTTGGTGAAAAACACCCTGTCCATTCCCGATGCTTTTGCCAATTTCTGAGCCGCCTCTATAGCCGGTATGGTGTAAAAATAATTGGATGTATGCAAAAGCAGGTCTATCTGCTTTTTTAAAGCCTGATTATATTCTTCATCGTTGTATCCCAGGGCAAAAACCCCGATACCGGATGTAAAATCCAGATACTTCTTTCCGTTTATGTCATAAAGATACATACCTTCTCCCCGGTCAAGCACAAGCGGATACCTATTGTAGGTATGGATAAGGACTTTATTTGCTTCATCGATATAATGTTTGATTAAACTCATCATTTCACATCCCCTCTGCCGATAGTTTCGTTATTAAAATTCAAGTATTTCATTTTCAAAAAGGCTTTCTTTATGAATAATAGCAGTCCCTATCCCCCTGTTGGTAAAGAACTCAAGCAAAAGGCAGTGGGGCATTCTTCCGTCCAAAATATGTACTCTGGATACACCGTTTCTGACCGCATCCACGCAGTTTTTCAATTTAGGCAGCATGCCTCCCCCTACAAAACCTCCTGCAATAAGTTCATCGGCCTTTTCTAAGGTAAGTACCGAAATAAGGCTGTTTTTATCTTCCGGATCGGCATAAACCCCTTCAATATCAGTTAGAAACACCAACTTCTCAGCACCGATGGCAGTTGCCACGGCACAGGCAACGTCATCGGCATTTATATTGTAATTGACAAAATTCTCATCAAGCCCTATAGGAGCGATAACCGGTACAAAATCATTGTCGATTAAAGTATTTATAAGGTCGGTGTTAACCTCTTTGATATTGCCCACATAACCTATATCTTTGCCGTTTACATATCTTTTTTCAACTTTGAGGGTATTTCCATCCTTTCCGCTTATACCTACGGCCTTAACCCCCAGCCTTTCCACCATCTGGACCAGGCTTTTGTTAACTTTACCCAGCACCATTTCCACAATTTCCATGGTAATTTCATCTGTAACCCTAAGTCCCTCAACAAAAACCGATTTATGGCCAAGCCTTTCCAGCCATTTTGTTATTTCCTTTCCTCCACCGTGGACAATAATAGGTTTCATTCCGACTAATTTAAGGAGTGCAACATCTTTTATTACATTGGACTGAAGATTTTCATCAAGCATTGCACTGCCGCCGTATTTTACTACAACTTTTTTATTATTGAATTTCTGTATATACGGCAGGGCTTCTATCAAGGTCTGAGCCTTTAGCACAATCTGATCCATGTCCTGCATAGCAAAATTCCTTTCAGCTTATATTTTGAAATATGTTCAGAAGAAAGTACTATAATTAACTAAGATTAAGACCGGTAGTCCGCATTTATTTTTACATAATCATATGTTAAATCGCATCCCCATGCTGTCGCAGCAGCAGAACCTTGTTTTATATCCACAAGCACCTTTACTTCATCGGCTGCAAATATATCGGTTGCCTTTTCTTCAGAGTAATCAACGGCTAAACCGTCTTTGGCAAGCATCAGGCTACCGTATGTACTTTCTATAACCAAATCTACCTTTTCCGGGTCGAAATCAACACCGCTGTAACCTAAGGCACAAAGAACCCTTCCCCAATTGGCATCTTTTCCGAATATCATACTTTTTACAAGATTCGAAGAGATAACGGATTTACTTAATGTAGCGGCATCTTCCCATGTTTTGGCCCCATTTACTGTTACTTCAAGAAGTTTTGTAGCCCCCTCTCCGTCTGCCGCCAGCATCTTAGAAAGCTTAGTTGTAACCATATTTAAGGCTTTACAGAATGTGTAATAATCTTCATTCTTTTCTTTTATCTCGGGATTGCCCGCCATACCGTTTGCAAGTATTACAAGAGTATCGTTGGTAGATGTATCCCGGTCTACGGAAATCATATTAAAGGTATGCTTTACGTCTTCGCTTAATGCTTCCTGAAGCAGTTCTTTGCTTATTGACAGGTCTGTAGTCAAAACAGCTATCATTGTGGCCATATTGGGGTGAATCATGCCCGATCCTTTAGCCATACCGCCCAAAGTTACTTCCTTACCGCCTATACTAAAGGTAACGGCACATTCCTTGGAATATGTATCCGTAGTCATAATGGCTTCTGCCGCAAGGGTTCCCGCTTCTTTTGTTTCCTTAAGTTCCCCTACAAGTTTGGGTATATTATTTACTATTATGTCTATAGGAAGTTGTTTGCCGATAACCCCGGTAGATGCCGTATACACAGCTTCAGTGGGAAGATTGAGATTTTCGGCCACTGTTTTTGCCATAAGGTAATTATTTTTCCAGCCTTCTTCCCCAGTACAGGCATTGGCAACACCGCTGTTTATAATTACGGCCTGTATATTCTTGCTTTCCTTCGTAAGTTTTATATCCCATTTCACCGGTGCAGCTTTTACCACATTTGTAGTAAATACCCCTGCCCCTGAGGCAGGAACAACAGAGTATACCAAAGCCATATCTTTTCTTTTCTTTTTTATGCCTGCGTATATTCCGGCCGCCTTATAACCTTTAGGGGCTGTAACTCCTCCGTCAATAATTTTCATAAAATTATTTCCTCCGTATTTGAATGGTTATTCAAAACAAATTACAACGAATAATTATTTATAAACAATTCAGTTAGTAATTTATTTATAATTATACATATACATTAAATTTTATGCAATACCTTTTTTTATCTTTTTTATATTTATACCTTTTTTCAATAATTCTTCGTATATCCTTGCGATAGGAAAACCTACCACATTATAATAATCGCCTTGGATTTCTTTTATATAAATTCCGAATGCCCCCTGGATTGCATAAGCCCCGGCCTTGTCATAAGGCTCTCCCGAATCTACATAATCTTCTATTTCTTCTTTTGACAAGAGCTTAACCGACACCCGGGTTCTCACATTAAATACTATACTTTCTTCTCCATTTATGTCTGCATTATCACTCTTATTTCTTCTTATAATAATAGCCACACCGGTATATACGTCGTGAATATCACCGGAAAGGCCGTTTAACATTCTTATTGCATCATCTCTGTCTTTAGGTTTACCTAAAACCTGCCCCTTATGATAAACTACGGTATCTGCTCCGATAATAATTAAATTTTCCCTTTCGTCAGCGAAACGGCCTGCTACTTCTTTAGCCTTTACAGAAGCCAAAGCCTCCACCAGTTTAGAAGGATCCGATTCCTTAATATCTTCATTTACATAAGAAGGAACGGTTTCAAAACCAATTCCCATCTGATTCATTATCTCTTTTCTTCTCGGTGATCCTGAAGCTAAAATAATACGATACATTTTCTTCTACCCTTTCATTTGTATTTTTATTTTTTGGACTAAATATTGCTTAATATTTTGTCGGTTGAGAATTTCTGCCGGCTATTAGTTAAGTTCAGTAGTTACTTCATATTTTCCGGTTTATCATGTTCCGATTGACCTACAATAAGAACAAAAATAAGACAAGTACAAGCTGCTAATTGTATTATATAACATTTCCGATAAATAATTTCTTCAAAATATTAATATTATTTATAAGAATAATTTGATAAATGTCAATTTTGTATTTTTATAAATTTTTGAAAGAAAAATATTGCATTTTTATAAATAGTATTGTATATTTAAACATATAAAATTTTATCTGATTAAATATATTAATTCAAATTTGATACTTCTTATTTGGGACCTTTGCATTTAAAGCCTGGCTTATGTGTTTATGAAACACTATCGGATATATAACACCAATCTTAATTATAAAACAAAACGGAGGGTTTTTATGAAAGAAAAAATAGTTCTTGCTTATTCAGGCGGCCTGGATACTACTGCCATCATCCCCTGGTTGAAAGAAAATTTTGATTATGAGGTAATATGTGTCTGTGTAGATGTCGGCCAGGAAAGTGAGCTCGACGGCCTTGAAGAAAGGGCAAAATTGTCCGGGGCCTCCAAATTGTACATTGAGAATGCCGTGGATGAGTTCGTAAATGATTATATTATTCCCTGTGTAAAGGCAGGTGCCGTATACGAGAACAAATACCTTCTTGGTACTTCGATGGCAAGACCGGTTATAGCTAAAAGGCTTGTTGAAATCGCAAGAAAAGAGGGAGCGACCGCAATATGTCACGGTGCAACCGGCAAAGGAAACGATCAGGTAAGATTTGAACTTACAATCAAAGCCCTGGCTCCCGACTTAAAAATAATTGCTCCATGGAGAATGTGGAATCTTAAGTCACGGGAAGAAGAAATAAAATACTGCGCCGACCACGGCATTACCCTGCCGTTCTCGGCTAAAAACAGTTATTCCCGTGACCGCAATATCTGGCACTTAAGCCACGAAGGCTTAGAATTGGAAGATCCTTCAATAGCTCCGGACTATGATAACCTATTAGTTCTTAGCGTTCCGCCCCAAAAAGCTCCGGATCAGGGTGAAACTATAAGCCTGACCTTTGAAAAAGGCATTCCTGCCTCGTTAAACGGCAAATCTATGACTCCTACCGAAATTATTAAGGAGCTTAATGTGCTTGGCGGAAAACACGGAATAGGTATTGTGGATATAGTAGAAAACCGCGTTGTAGGTATGAAATCCAGAGGAGTTTATGAAACACCCGGTGGAACCATACTTATGGAAGCCCATACTCAACTGGAAGAGCTGATACTGGACCGGGATACCCTGTCCGTAAAGAAAGAAATCGCAAACCGCTTTGCTTCTTTAGTATATGAAGGCAAATGGTTTACTCCTTTAAGAAAGGCTTATCAGGCTTTTGTGGATGTTACCCAGGAATATGTTTCCGGCGAAGTCAAACTGATGCTGTATAAAGGAAACATTATCAATCAGGGAACAACTTCTCCTTATTCTTTATATGATGAAAATATAGCATCCTTCACTACGGGAGATTTATATGACCATAAGGATGCGGAAGGATTTATAAACTTATTTGGTTTACCTATGAAAGTTCGTGCATTAAAGTATGGGTTATAAACAATTCGCCTGCAACTTTGACTTCGGTTTACATATCCGTTCCGGCATATCGAAAATGTATTTGCAAATTGGCAAAGAATTTTTCCTAAGAGGAAAAATGAATAATTTTATAACGTCGTAATTATTACATAAAACAGGGTGTATTCTATACTAAAGCAGTAGAATACACCCTGTTATTGAATACGATTATTTAGTTCTTATTTTTAGTTAATTTAAAATTTAACAATCCAATATTAAATAAGTTTTCAAATCTTTTTTTCTAAATCAACTTAATTCTTCTATTTACGTTAATAAGGTAAACAGTTTTCCAAATAAATTGTAGTTTCTTTTATTATATTAATCATATGCTTATATATTTTCTTACAAAATTTTCAACCTTCTTGGCATATTCATCCCTGTTAATAACACTGGACTTGGTATGTCCGGCATGGGCAACCAAATATAAGGCCTTGTTTTTCTTTTTGCTTGCATACATTTTTCTTGACATTTCTGCCGGGACATAATTGTCCTTCTTACCGTGAATAAATAAAATCGGTGTGTCAACTTTGCTCACTGCAAAAATCGGTGAAACGTCTTCAAACCGAAAACCGGCCCTTAAATATGTCACAAAGCTTTCCAAAGGAATCAGAAATTTAGGCATATGATAATAATGTTTGAATTGGTGTATTAGTAGCTCTTTCAAATCTGAATAAGCAGAATCGGCAATAGCGCAAACTACTCTGTTATCTATACCCAGGTGAAGTAAAACGGTAGCAGCCCCCATTGATTCTCCGTGGGTTACTATCTGACAACCGGGCCCGTAAGTGTCATAACACCAATCAACCAGTTTCTTTAGGTCAAATTTTTCATAGTAACCCATAGTGGTATAAGCTTTTCCGCTTAAACCATGATTTCTGTGGTCATAGATTATTACTATAAAACCCATTTTCAAAAAAATTTCCGCATAAATCAAGGATCTGTATTTGCTTTGGCAAAAACCGTGACACAGAATTGCAATCGGTATCTTACTGTTTTGATGCCCGGTATCGCTTACGTTTTCTAAAGCGGAATCCTTAGATTTTATGCGGTCTTTTTTGTACTCTCTGCCGTCTAAAAGTTCGCAGGACAGGTAATATCCGTAATCTGAAAAAATCTTAAATCTTTCCTTTTTTGTTTTCTTGTATAATTCCTCATCAAATTTGCCGGATTTTAACTCCATACGATATACCCTGTCACTGGGTAACCTTTTGGGCCTAATAATCATATCGGAAAGCCACCATATATTCGTACCAAACCATAAAAGCAAAAATTTTATCATGACCCATCTCCGTATATTATAGATACCATTAGGATATCCAATAATAAACAGATTATACCTTTCTATGATCAGCCTTCCGGTTTAAACTTATCAAAAATAATTAAATCAAAATAATCTTTATTTTCATCCAGCTCCTGCTGCGATTTTATAGTCCATGCAACCGTTTTTACTTTATACAGCTTTCTGCATATTGAAAAAGAAAGGTCCTTTTTATAAATATGATGATAAGCAATAAAATCCGGTTTTGTAAGGAAATTAAAAAGCAGATGCTTTAAGATAAAAAACTGCATTTTGCTGCCTTCTATCTTATCCTTAATAAAATCGGTAGACAACTGGCCTCTGACTACATGAGGATAATGCTTCTTATACCATATAAGTCCAAAAGGATTAAAAGATTCTATACAGTACAAACCTTTATAATTTGCCAGTTCTTTAGCTACCGCCCTGCAGGTTTCACCGGGTTCCCAGGGAATTTTTAATTCAACAATTACCGGCACCTTTCCGTCTATGCAGTCAAGGACTTCCCTGAAAGTCGGTATAGTTTCCTTGGATTTAAACAGTTTATAATTCTTTAGCTCTTTGTAAGTCAGTTCTGCTACCTTCTTATCAACGCCACAGGCCCGCTTTAAATCATAGTCATGAAATACCACCGGAACCTTATCTTTTGTAAGCTGAACATCAAGTTCAATTCCGTAACCGTTTTCTACAGCCAGCTTAAATGCAGGCAGTGAATTTTCAGGAGCCTTGGACTTATTATTGTGATAACCCCGGTGGGCATAAAGCCACCCGTCAAATTTCTTAAGCTCAGGATTTTTCTTAAGCTTTGGCATAATTGCAAGAAGATAAAGCAGTATCAGTACGGCAGCAAAAATCAAAAAACCCTGTAACATATCGGTTTCTCCTTAGATGTTAAAATTAATAACGTTATGTATTAAATTTTAATAATACAAGCAACCTACAATTATAATTACTGCATTTAAAAATGCAATATCTTTTTATGCCATACTCCCATTTTCCTATTCAATATCTTCTGTTAAACCTTTCGGCGGTTTTGAATCTCCGTGCTTAACAAATAGCATAGTACAAAGAGATGCCAGGGAGAATACTACGGCATAAGGAAACAGGGGTATAATAACCGATCTTCTCCAAAAGAAAACCGGATACAATAGGGGTTATTATCTGGGCAGACATTGAAAAAGTATAATAATATCCGGTATATCTGCCGGTATCAGCACTCTTGCACATTTCAACCACCATAGGATAGGAATTGACATTGATGGCTGCCCATCCTATACCGGTACATGCAAATACAACGTTTATTAGAGGTGAAGCTTCTTTAAACACTAGCCCGCATATATAGGAAAAGGTCATAAGTATTATACCGCCTATAATTGTCTTTTTCCTTCCTATTTTACTTGAAATTATACCTATGGGCAGATAGCTTATTAAAGCCGCTACCATAGCCACCATCAAAGGCAATGTATATGATCCGCCCGAATATCCCCAAACCTTGTCCGCATATCTTGAAAATGCGGTTTTTACAGCATTATAGGCAAAAAACCAAAGAAAAATCGATGCCATAATGAATATAAAACTGCGCCTTACATCCGCAGGCATCTTTGCATCAGCTACATCGTTAATCGCCGGTTTTTCATCTTCCCCTATTATATTTGCTTCATTCTCCTCTTTTGCTACCTGTTCTCTTAACTTATTCTCGTTTATTGTTAGTAGTAGAAAAATTACCGATAAAATCATTATTGCAACAACGCTTAAAAATACGGGAAGATTTATGAACCCGTCATCCTTATACAAAAGCAGGGTCATAACAAGGGCATATGCCCCGCCCAAGGTTCCCATAAGGTTAATAATAGAATTTGCCTTGCTTCTTAAAGGTTTTGGGGTAACATCCGGCATAAGGGCTACCGCGGGTGAACGATAGGATGCCATGGCAAGCAAGGTAAAACCTAAAGCTATTATAAACAACGTAAAGTTTCTTAAATGTTCCGCTATAGGCAGTATAATTATAAATAAGGATGCGGCAAAAGTTCCTCCGGCAATAAACGGCATTCTCCTGCCTAATCGGGTATTAACCTTATCCGACAAGGCCCCCAAAAGCGGAAGCAAAAATAAAGCAAGCACATTGTCTATAGCCATAATAGCACCCACAACCGTCTCTCCTAGACCGAATGTGCCTTCCAGCATCTTAGGGATTATGCCGTCATAAAGCTCCCAAAATGCACAGATTGATAAAAACGCAAACCCCACAAAAAATGTCCTTTTGTAATTCAGTTTCATCATAACCCTCCATTCATTCCTTCTCCTGTTAAGCCTTTGCGGCATTATAGATACAGGTAAATCAAATTACCCGACATCCCTTTTTAAATAATATCATACGACAACTACTATTAAATCCTAAGTATACTACCTTAAATTCTTGGCGTTAAAAACATATACTCCGATTCCGACAGCTATTGTAAGATTTAGTGAATCCACATCTTCAGTCTGCGGAATTTTAACGCTTGTGCCTGCGTTAAGGAACGAATCGTCAAGTCCCGTAGCTTCGTTGCCAAAAACCAAAGAAAAAAGCTCCGATTTGGGGCAATCGGCTATATCAAGCGTTCTTTCACCGTTAAGCATAAAAGTAAATACGTCATGATCTTTATACTGCCTTCGATATTCATCAAAAGATTCAAAAAATTGAAAATTAACCTTAAATAAAGCTCCCATAGATGCCCTGACACACTTTGGATTAAAAATATCGGCTCCGGGAAGAATTATAGCTAAGTCATAAATGCCAAAGCCCGCAATTGTTCTTAAGATAGTACCTAAATTACCCATATTGCTTGGATTTACCAGAACTATATGGGACTTGTCCTGTGACAGCCTGCAGGAATACTTATCAAATATTCCTGCCACATAACAATTCTCCTTGTCGCTTAATTTACTTATAAGCTTGTCATTGATTTCCACGGGTATATTATGCTTTTTGCAAAGGTCCATAAGCCCGTCCATATCCGTATAGCTGGAGTGGGCCACTACTTGCCGTACCTTTTCGGGTTTACTTAAAATAAGTTCATAGGTTGGGAATGCTCCCAAGGTATAAGAATATTCTGCGTCTTTTTTGTATGGTTTAATTTGAACTTTATCAGAACTATTTTTACCTTCTTTTTTATGTTCCATAGCATAACTCCGATATTAATTTTTATTATTAAACTAATTCCTTATCCGAAACTTATTATTTAATATAGCACAGTCCGTATATTCCTTCAGTACCCCGAAACTTATATCCTGACAGGAAACCAAAGGTTTTATGATTTTTTGGACTGTGCCACCTTAATTATTTTAACCTGCTTTATTTAACCCTATAAATCGCATTTTTTGCCCATAAATACCAAAGCCAGCATACCAGGACCCGTATGAGTTCCTATTACCGGGCCGATCTGGGATATTATTACGTCTTTTACGACGTTCATGCTTCTTATTTCTTCCGCAAGCTTTTTAGCCTGTTCAAGATTATCTGAATGGCCTACAATGACTGTTTGGGATTTAAGATCTTCGCCTTCCTTAATCATTCTGTTTATCAAAAATTCGGTTTCTGCTTTTGATCCCCTGATTTTTGATACAACAACCAGCTTCCCGTTTTCATCGGTACTTAAAACAGGCCTTATGCGGAGTGCCGTACCTACTACCGCCTCAACTGACGTAACTCTTCCGCCCTTTTTTAGATAAAACAGGTCTTTAACCGTAAACCAATGCCTGGAATTATATTTATGGTTTTCAACCCATTCTTTAAGTTCGTCAATCGTAAGTCCGTTTCTTTTTTGAAGCGCGGCATGATATACCAGCAACCCTTCTCCTATGGAAGCACACTTTGAATCAATACAGTAAATTTTTCTGTCCGGATATTCCTTTATAAGTTCCTCCATTACCAGTTGCGAAGCATTGTATGTACTGCTTAAACCCGACGAAAAACCTATATAGATCAGGTCAAGCCCTTCATCTAAAATATTTTTAAAATACTCCGTAAATACAATCGGAGTAATCTGAGTTGTATGGGTATCTGCTCCCGCCTTTAACTTTTCATAAAATTCATCAATCTTAAGTTCTTTTTCATCGGGATGAAAATTATATGCCACATTGTCTATATCGACTCCCATAGGTATTACCCTAATCCCATATTCTTCTATTATGGAATAGGGTAAATCTAAAGTTGCGTCACTTACTATAACATAATCTCTCATAACCAATCCCCTTTTTACGATAACTTTATAGATAATTTTATACGATAAATACTATTATAGCAAGTAATTTACATAAAAACCTATGATGTAATCATAAATGAGTTCTTATATTCTAATATATTAATAAATTCTAAAATTATCATAAAAATGATATTAGTACTTGCACAGTTTTTAACCGATATGTTATAATCCTGACAATAAAATAACCTTATGAGGGAGTAGTTTGCATACCTATGGTATGTGTGTAAGTCAACATCATGATTTGCCACTGTGCAAATCTGGCTTACCTTAAAAAACGAGACTCATGTATGGCTCAATAACCATGCATGAGTTTTATTTATGCGAAGGGAAACAAGCAGATAAATTAAATATTAAATCTGCAAGTAAGTTAATATTATATAACATATAAAAACGGAGAGGATACCTGCATGGATTTGATAACCCAGATATTGCTAGGCTTTTGCTTAGCTGCGGATGCATTTGCTGTTTCTATTACCAACGGGATGTGCAGCAGTCAGATTAATCAAAAAAATGTTTTGTCCACAGCTCTTACTTTTGGCTCTTTTCAGGCGGTTATGCCGTTACTTGGGTATACCCTTAGCAGTACCTTTACAGAAATAATATCAAAATATCAACATTATATTGCTTTATTTTTGCTTAGTGCCATAGGGATTAACATGGTCGTTGATGCCATAAAGGAATATAAACATCCCGAAAATGTATGCAGTACAAAAAACATCTTTGCAGTCGGAAACTTGCTTTTACAAGGGGTAGCTACCAGTATTGATGCATTGGCGGTTGGTGTCAGTCTGGCTGCCATTAGTGCCAATATCTCTACTACTTCCCTCATAATCGGAGTTGTTACCTTTATTTGCTGCGCAGTTGGGGTAGTTATAGGACGCAAATTCGGTCTGCTGTTAGGTATCAGAGCAAAACTAGGCGGCGGTATTTTGCTTATATTAATAGGAGTAAAAATATTTGCAGAACATATGTAGGGAAATTATATTTGTAGGTTTATGTTATAATATAAGACAAAACTTTTTAAATTGATTGATATTTTTATCCTTTTGTAAGATAATAGACTTAAATTAACGCTTATCTTCGAAAGGAGAATAAAATTGGACTTTTCCAAATACTTTCCTGCCCTGCCGTCAATTGAAACAGAGCGTTTGCTGCTGCGCCAGATTACATTAAGTGACAGCGACGGCAGAGATTGCTTAGAATTTATCAATGATTACGATGTATACCGGTTCTGGGGCCTGTATGACGAAAAAAGAGAGCCTGACAAAAAGCCTGAAAAAGTTGTCAGGTTGGATGCCCATTATTATGAAACGATGAAAGAATATAAAGCCGGCAGAGAACTGACCTGGCTGATAGAACTTAAAGAAAACCGAAAAGTTATCGGCGAAATAGTCCTATATGATTTTTTGCTTGATCTTCAGGCCGATATGGGTTACAGGCTGAATAAGAAATATTGGGGCCACGGATATGCTACCGAAGCAGGGCTTGCAATCGTAAAATTTGCTTTTGAAACTTTAAAACTAAAGAGGCTTCAGATCCGCTGTTTTAAAGAAAACCAAGCCTCCGCAAAAATAGCACAAAAACTCGGTTTCAAACAGGAAGGTTTAATTCGTAACGGGGTAATACTAAATGTAATGACCGATTACTATATATTTGGTTTGCTACAGGAGGAATATAATACAAACAATGATTAGCAAATTAACACCTAAGACGCTTTATGTATCCGATTTGGACGGTACACTGCTTAACAATAACGCCAAAATATCCGACAGGAGCTTAAATATAATTAACAGCCTTATTGATAAAGGAATGCTTTTTACCGTAGCCACAGCCAGAAGTATTGCCTCAGTCAAATATATACTCAAAGATCTAAAACTTACCCTTCCTGTGATATTGATGAACGGGGTATGTATCTATGATCCCGTGAATCAGAAATATATAAATGTAGAAACATTAAGTAAGGAAAATATACGTATATTGATATCTCTTATCGAAGAAAATAATCTTAAAGGATTTATGTATGCTGTTAAGAACGAAAAACTTTCTACCTATTATGAAGAATTAAGCAATAAAGCCCTTAGGGATTTTTATGAAATTAGAGTAAAAAGATATAAAAAACCCTTCACAAAGGTCAATAAGTTTGCAGAAATTAAGGACGAGCCTATTATTTATTTTGTCCTTATGGATTATAAAGAAAAATTAGAACCCATATACCGTTTGGTTGAAAATCTTCCGAATATAAACAGTGTTTTTTATAAAGATAATTATGAAAAAGATATGTGGTATCTTGAAATATTCTCAAATAAGGCTTCAAAATACCATGCCGTGCAATATCTTAGAAAATACCTATCTGCAGATTACGTCATAGGGTTTGGAGACAATCAAAATGATTTATCCCTCTTTGAAGCCTGCGATAAATTCTATGCTGTAGATAACGCTATTGAAGAATTAAAGCAAAGAGCCGATGCCGTAATCGGAAAAAATTCCGAAGACGGAGTTGCAATGTGGCTAAAAGAAAATTTTTAAGACAGAAATGCCAAAACAATATAATATTGTCCATTTACAATCCCTATGTTAAAAATGATATAGTATAAATACTCTATAAACCTATGTGCTTAAAAGGAGGATTAATATGAATGATCTGAACAGCATCCAAGACTGTCTTGTATTAATAAACGGTGTCAAAATTCCCTGCGTAGGTTTCGGAACATGGAAACTGCCTGATGCAGATTCTACGGTTGATTTAATAAAGACAGCAATTGATTGCGGTTACAGGCATATAGACACTGCCTTTATGTATCAAAACGAAAAGTCTGTAGGTAAAGCTATACGTACATGCGGCTTGTCAAGAAGCGAGATTTTTGTCACATCAAAATTAAGCAACGCTAGTCATGGCTATGAAAACACATTAAAAGAATTTGAACAGACAATGGAAAATTTGGGTATTGAATATCTTGACCTTTATCTTATACATTGGCCCAGACCGCTTCCTGTTCGTGAAACCTGGAAAGAGGCCAATGAAGGTACATGGAAAGCATTTGAGGAGCTTTATAAAGCAGGTAAAATCAAAGCAATCGGTGTAAGCAACTTTATGGAACACCATCTGGATGCTTTACTTGATACTGCAAATATTGCTCCCATGGTAAATCAGCTTGAGCTTCATCCGAGATTTGTACAAAGAGAACTGGTCACATACTGCAAGGACCGCAGAATGATTGTAGAAGCATACAGTCCATTAATCAGAGGAGATTTCGACCATCCTGTTTTGGTCGAAATTGCAAAGAAATACAATAAATCTGTAGCCCAGGTATTGCTGCGCTGGAGCATACAGCAAGGCTTTGTACCTCTTCCCAAGGCATCCTCGAAAGAAAGAATCCTGGAAAATGCCGATATATTCGATTTTAAATTATCCGATGAAGATATCGAAGCCATGAAAGTTCTTGAAGAACTCGGAAGAACCGGGTCCCATCCGGACACCGCCCCGTTCTGATTGTTATATATACTTTAATGGTTGGATTAATCAAATTTAAATTATTTTATTTGCGAATATTATAAATAATAGAAATAGGTATAAAATAAAAGATGGTTTTAAGTAACCATCTTTTATTTTTGGCTCTTTGTCAAGTGTTGGGGTATGATGTATTTGAATCATGCTAAATTACTTGGCTTATAGCCTTTTTAACATTTATATCTAAAAAACCTATTTTTTAGCATGACAAATAAACCTCGTGCCAGTCATATTTATTTTTATTTAATTACAAGAATGTAAAATTCGTGTCCGAAATCGTTCAAAGTTTTTTATGCCATATGATATACGCTTAAGTACCTTTATTTTA
>Ga0207866_1000059_pt1 | contig 174337 bp, 236 predicted proteins | sample HigsolmetaAR203D_FD_184835 | JGI IMG/M metagenome (GOLD analysis project Ga0207866, IMG submission 184835) | Ionic liquid and high solid enriched microbial communities from the Joint BioEnergy Institute, USA - AR20-3-D (SPAdes) (version 2) ...
TACTTGCGCACGGTATTGCGAGCATGTCCCGTGATGCGGGCAATCTCCCGGATGCTCTTGCCAGTGGCATAAAGTTCGTGTAAGCTGATCACAGTCCCACTCCTTAGCATATGTCTCCCCTCTGAATCTACTTGGCGGTATGTTCAGAGGGAGAATATTCTACAGGGGTGGGTCATTTTCTTTTCGGCGCTCCTGGGTCAATTATATTCCGGCGGTGACAATGGACGGCAGTATGCCGGGAGCGACGTATCGTGACGACATGCCGTGGACGGCAATGTCGGGAGCGACGTATCGTGACGATGTGTCATGGACGGCAATAAGTCGGAAGCCACGTATCGTGACGACGTCTCTTTGGGCGACGAGTCGAGGCGATGGGAACCGGGCGACGTGTCGGAGCAACGGGCGAAGCGTTTTTGTACTTCCGTCCGATTTCCGCGGGACAAGCCGTTCGGCCTTACGACATCGTCAGCCAGGACAAGCTGAACAGCAGCGTGGACAGCGCCATGGAGATGATCATGACGTACAGGACGAGGCGGAACCACCATTTTCTGCCCATGCGAGCCCCTCCTTTCCCGCGGGGAGAAATGATTCCATCGGCGGTGCGGTGCACACGGAGGAATCGATTCGCCGACACCGGGGGACTCGGCCCGCTTGCCGCTCTCCCGCCTGTCGGCCTGCTTGTCTGCCCGTACCCGTCTGCCCGAGCTTCCTCCGCTGTGGAAATCCCAGGTTGGGATATCGATGCCGATCGGGTATACTTTCAAATATAGCCAATAAATATTGTATCGCAATCGACACAATCGCTCAATCGATCCGAGCGGTCGGGGAGGTCGGGTATCCGATGACCATTCATCAACAGCGTCTGCTGAACGAATTCATGGAACTCGTGCAGGTGGACAGCGAAACGGGGCGGGAACGCCGCATGTGCGACGTGCTGAAAGACAAGTTCGCCCGTCTCGGCATTGCGGCGGAAGAAGACGATACGGCGGAGAAAACCGGCCATGGCGCGGGCAACCTGTTCGCCTGGGTGCCCCCCGCGTCCGGGTACGAAAACGCGCCGGCCATTTTCTTTACGATGCACATGGATACGGTAAAGCCGGGATCCGGTATCCGGCCGCGGTTGGACGACGACGGGTTCCTTCGTTCCGACGGAACGACGATCCTCGGCAGCGACGACAAGGCCGGTATCGCCGCCGTGCTGGAAGCGGTGCGGACGCTGCAGGAGCGGAACCTCCCCCATGGCCCGCTTCAGATCATCATCACGGTCGGGGAGGAAAGCGGACTCGTCGGCTCGCGCGCGATCGATCCGCGGCGCATCAAGGCGGAATACGGGTATGCGCTGGATGCCGACGGCAAAGTCGGCGGCATTGTGGTGGCGGCGCCCGCCCAGGAAAAAATCGAGGCGCGCGTCTACGGCAAATCCGCGCATGCGGGCGTCAATCCGGAAGACGGCATCAGCGCGATCCAGGTGGCCAGCGCGGCGATCTCCCGCATGCGGCTCGGACGCATCGACAGCGAGACGACGGCGAACATCGGCAGTTTTCACGGCGGCGAGGCGACCAACATCGTCTGCGATATGGCCGTCATCCGCGCGGAAGCGCGCAGTATTTCGGAAAGCAAGCTCGAGCGGCAGGTGCGGCACATGCGGGAAGCGTTTGAAGAGGCCGCCGAGGCGTACCGCACCCGCGTCGATTTCACGAGCGAACGCGTCTATCCGGCGTTCCGGTTTGAGGGCGGCGAGCCGGTCGTGCAAACCGCTGTCCGCGCCCTGCAGGCGATCGGCCGGACGCCGCGGATGGTGCGCTCCGGCGGCGGCAGCGACGCCAACAATTTCAACGGAATGGGCGTGCCGACGGTCAATCTGGCCATCGGATACGAACACATTCACACGACGAAAGAACAGCTGCCGCTGGAGGAACTGGTCAAGACCGCCGAAGCCGTCGTCGCCATTGCGCGGGAAGCGGCCGCTTCGGGGGGAGCGGAGCGCGCATGATCGCCTGGGAGGAGGCGGTCGTGGCGGACGTCGCGGATGGCGTCAACGGCATACAGGAACTGTCGGTCGAACTGCCTGATGGAACCCGCGCCAAAGCGATCTTGTATTGCGACGAACACGGCCGGGCGGAGGCGGGCGACCGCGTGCTGCTGAACGTGACGGCCGTCCGCAAACGGCTCGGCAGCGGCGGCGTTCATTTTGTGCATGCCGTGCTGAAGTCCGGGGAGCGAGATCCGTCCGGACGCTTCCTGACACGCGGGACGAACTCGGAGGGCGCCGGCCATCTGATGAAACTGCGCTACACCTCGCTGCAGCGCGCCGTGCTGGCGGCGGAAGAGCCGGACAGCCCCTATCACGAACTGTTCAGGGAGGTGCGTCCGCTGGACGGCATGCCCGTGTTGATCGGGGAACTGCACAGCATGCTGCCGGCGGCGGTTTGCTGGCTTGTCCGCAGCGCCGCCGTCCGCGGCGGCCGTCCTCCCCGCATCGTTTACATCATGAGCGACGGCGGCGCGCTGCCGCTCGCCTTCAGCCGGCATGCGGCGGCGCTGCGCCGTCTCGGTTGGATTTGCGGCACGGTGACATACGGCCATGCCTACGGCGGCGATTTGGAGACGATGAACAAATACTCCGCGCTGACGGCCGCCCGGCACGCGCTCGCCGCGGACATCGCCATCGCCGCCATGGGACCGGGCATCGCGGGAACAGGGACACCGCTCGGCCACACCGGCGTGGAAACCGGTGAAATCGCCCACGCGGTGCGGCAGCTCGGCGGGCGCCCGGTGCTGATCCCGCGCGTCAGCTTCGCCGACGTCCGGGACCGCCACCGCGGGATCAGTCACCACCTGCTGGCCGTGCTGAAGCATGTCGTGGCGTTCCCCGTCGCGCTGCCGCTGCCGTCATCGCTCACCGCGGAACAAAAAGCGGTGATCGAACGGCAGTTCTCCGCTGCGGGATGCGGCGGCGGCCACCGCATCGACTGGGTGGAAGGCATCGATCCGGCGGAAGCGGAGCGGGCGCTTGAAGCCTATCCCGAGCGGGTGACGTCGATGGGGCGCGGTTTTGCGGAAGATCCCGCCTTTTTCTTATCGGTGTGCGCGGCCGCCGAGGCCGCCGCGGAGCACCTGTAGCCGCGGCGTGTGCCCGCCGGCCGGAGAAAGGCGGCGGCACACGTCGATGAGGCGCGTGTCGGCGGACGGAAACTGTTTGTTCCATTGCGCCAATTTCCACTGGATCTCCCACGCTTTTCCGATCAGGCGTACGTGATTCGGTGCGACATAGCTTTTCATCGCGCATCCCTGCCTTGTCTGGCCGCCGCCCGCGCCTGGGGCGGCCGCCGGAATTCGCCGCGGTTGGCCGCGTTTGCTTCCACTATATGCCGGAAGCGGACAAGTTATGCGATGCCGGAAATGGGCAAGTTGTGAGATACCAGAAACAGGCAAGTATGCGATGCCAGTAACGGACAAGCAGTGCGGACAAGCTGTGCGGAGAAGAACGCCGCGGGAACTCGGGCACCGCTCCCTGGCAGCGCATCACCATCACAAAAGGAGCGAATGACAACGTGTTTGATCGAAACCGGTTTGAAGAAAAAACGTGGAAAACGGAAACCGTCTTCCAGGGCCGCATCATCTCGCTGCAGGTGGAGCATGTGACGCTCCCCGACGGCACCCGCTCGACGAGGGAAGTGGTCAAACATCCCGGAGCGGTGGCCGTTCTCGCCGTGCACGAAGGAAAGATGCTGGTCGTGGAGCAGTACCGCAAGGCGCTGCAGCGGGCGCTCGTGGAAATCCCGGCCGGCAAGCTGGAGCCCGGCGAGGATCCGCTCGCGGCGGCCGCCCGGGAACTGCAGGAGGAAACCGGCTTTTCCGCGCGCGAACTCGTCCCGATTTGCTCGTTTTATACGTCCCCCGGCTTTGCCGATGAACTCATTCATTTGTATTACGCGGACCAATTGGAAAAAGGAGACGCATCCCCGGACGCGGACGAATTTTTGTCCGTACAGGCGCTGACGCTCGACGAAGCGAAACGGGCCATCGCGGACGGCGCCATCCGCGACGCGAAAACGACGTTCGCCGTGTATGCCTGGCAGCTGTATCAGATGACGGGGAGCTTCGCGTAATGCGTTCGATTTTCGCCGATCTGCACGTCCACATCGGCAGCACGGACCGGGGAGAACCGGTCAAAATCAGCGCGAGCCGCAACCTGACGTTCGCCAACATCGCCAAAGAAGCGTCGGAACGAAAAGGCATCGAACTGATCGGCATTATCGATTGCCATTCGCCGGGCGTGCTGGACGACATCGAACGCTGTCTCGACGGCGGGGAAATGGACGAAGCGGCGGGCGGCGGCATCCGGTATCGCAGCACGACGATTTTGCTCGGCAGCGAAATCGAGGTGCGCGACGAAGGATTCGGCGCCGTCCACCTGCTGGTCTACATGCGCGATCTGGCGTCGATGCGCGAATTCAGCCGCTGGATGAGCCGGCATATGAAAAACGTCCGCTTAAGCTCCCAGCGCCTGCGCGTGCCCGCCCGGTCGCTGCAGCGCGAAGTGCTGGATCGCGGCGGGCTTTTGATTCCCGCGCACATTTTCACCCCGCACAAAGGGCTGTACGGCAGCGGTTCCGACCGGATGGCGGATTTGCTCGATCCCGACGGGGTGGCGGCGGTGGAGCTCGGACTCAGCGCGGACGCCGGGATGGCCGGATGGATATCCGAACTGGACCGCATGCCGCTGCTCGCCAATTCGGACGCCCATTCGCTCGGCAAAATCGCCCGCGAATACAACCGTCTTGCGCTTGTCTCGCCGTGTTTTGACGAGTTCAAGCTCGCGCTGCGGCAAAAGGACGGCCGCGCCATCGAGGCGAATTACGGGCTGCATCCGCGGCTCGGCAAATATCACCGGACTTGGTGCGCGCAGTGCCGGCGCATTTTGGACGAATCCGGCGCCGTCGTCGACCGCTGTCCGCATTGCGGCGGCCGCCGCGTCGTGCGCGGCGTGCTCGACCGCATCCGGTCGATCGCCGACCGCGACGAACCGGCCGGTCCGCCCGGCCGGCCGCCGTATCATTATCAGGTGCCGTTGGAATTCGTTCCCGGGCTTGGCCGGCGAACCCTGGAGCGGCTGCTGGAACGGTTCGGCACGGAAATGAACGTGCTGCACAGGGCGCCGGAGGACGAGCTGGCGCAAACGGCGGGGGAAAAAGCCGCCGCCTTCATTGTTTCCGCCCGGCGGGGCACGTTGCGGATCGACAGCGGCGGGGGCGGACAGTACGGCAAAGTGGTCGATGTTCCGGAGCGGGAAGACGAAAATCCGGACTCGCCGTCATAGACGCCTCCTCCTCTTCATAGGATGGGAACAGAACCGAGAGCCGGGACTAGAGGAGGACGCGACATGCGGTGGCAGCCGCCGAACATGAAAAAATATTTGCAGGAATCCGCATCGCTTTATTTGTTTGTGTCGGTGCTGTTCCTGATGGGCGTCGTTTTCGGGGCGATGCTCGTCAATGCGCTGTCGCTCGAGCAGCAGCAGGATTTGTCCCGCGCGCTCGGACAATTTTTTCAGTCGCTGGACCGGCCGGAAGATCCGGACGCTTCCCGCGCCGCAAGCTTTGCCGGCACCTTCTGGTCGCTGCTCAAATGGATCATCCTCATCTGGGCGCTCGGCCTTTCCGTGATCGGTTTGCCGTTCGTTTTGATCGTCAATTTCATCAAAGGGGTGCTGATCGGGTTCAGCGTCGGGTATTTGGTCGGGCAATATTCCTGGAAAGGACTGCTGTTCGCCCTTACCGCCGTCGTGCCGCAAAATTTGTTGGCGGTTCCCGCACTGCTCGTGACGAGCGCCGCCGCGATATCGTTTTCCCTGTTTCTCATCCGCCACCATTTTTTCCGCCACCGCGGCAGCGTGTCCCGGCAGTTCGCCGGCTTTAACGCGGTCGTCATCGTCATGGCGGTCGTCATGGCGGCCGTTTCGGCGATGGAAACCTTTGTGACGCCCGAGCTCTTGCGATGGGTCGCTCCCCGGCTGGTCGGAGCTTGAAGGCACACCGGTTTGGGAATTTTCTTTCTTAATAATCATTCCAATGACGTTGACTTCCGGCGAATTTCCCCCCTATAATGAATGTAACACGGCGACGATGCCGGCCGGAGTTCCGGTGAGCCGCGTTCATTCACCTTCAGGGGGACAGGCATGGAATCGCGCATTGAAAAAATCAAGCAGCAACTGCAGTCGCAAGGTTACAAGCTGACCCCTCAAAGGGAGGCCACCGTGCGGGTGCTGTTGGAAAACGAGGAAGATCATCTGAGCGCGGAAGACGTGTTCATGCTGGTCAAGGACAAGGCGCCCGAGATCGGCCTGGCGACGGTGTACCGCACGCTGGAACTGCTGACGGATCTGCACGTCGTGGAAAAAATGAACTTCGGCGACGGCGTCGCCCGGTACGATTTGCGCAATGAGAGCAGCAACCACCACCATCACCATCTCATCTGCGTAAAATGCGGCGCGGTCGATGAAATCATGGAAGATTGGCTGCTGCCCCTGGAAGAGCGGCTGCAGCGCGAATACCATTTTCTCGTGCTCGATCACCGGCTGGATTTCCAGGGCATTTGCCACCGGTGCAGGGGCGACGAACCAAAATCATAACGCGGGCGGCTGCGGCGAGCGGCACCCTGCTCAAGCAGGCGCGCGGACGAAAGTTCGCGCGCTTTTTTTGGCATGATTGGCAATTGCGTCCTCCGGGCATATTAAACGAAAATCCAAGTCCAGGAGGAGATGCAAGATGGCTACCGTGTTGGAACGAACGGCGGCGCCTTCCCCGCAAAAGAAATTGATGAACCGGGTGGCGGTGGTGACGGGCGCCGGCTCCGGCATCGGCCGCGCGGCCGCGATCCGGCTGGCGGAAGCCGGGGCGAACGTATGCCTTGTCGATCTGAAAAACGGCCGCACGCAAGAGGTGGAGCAGCAGATCAACCGCATCCGCACGGCGGAGGGCGTCGGCCCGCAGGCGATCGCCGTCGATGCGGACGTCGCCGATCCCGCGCGCATGCAGGCTGCCGTGGAAGCGGCGGTGCGGACGTGGGGGCGGCTGGATATCGTATTCGCCAACGCCGGCGTCAACGGCAAAATTGCGCCCATTGAGGAACTGACGCCCGAAGACTGGGACCACACGTTGTCCACCAATCTGAAAAGCACGTTCCTGACCGTCAAATATGCCGTTCCGCACATGAAACAGCGCGGCGGGAGCATCATCATCACGAGCTCGATCAACGGCAGCCGCAGCTTTTCCGGATTCGGCTTCTCGGCCTACAGCACGTCCAAGGCCGGTCAGGTCGCCTTCGCCAAAATGGCGGCGCTGGAGCTCGCCCGCTATCACATTCGCGTCAACGCGATCTGCCCCGGCTCGATCCGCACCAACATCGATGAAAATACTTACGTTTCCCCGTCGGTCGAGCACATCAAAATTCCCGTATATTATCCGGAAGGCAGCCAGCCGCTGGAACGCGCGCCCGGCCGTCCCGAACAGGTGGCGGATTTGGTGCTGTTTCTCGCGTCGGACGAATCGAGCCACATTACCGGCAGCGAGATCGTGATCGACGGAGCGGAATCGCTCTTGTAAGGGGGGGGGACCCGATGATCATCGGGGTGCCGAAGGAAGTCAAAAACAACGAATTCCGCGTCGCCCTGACTCCGGCGGGCGCCCATGCGCTCGCGGCGGCAGGCCACGAGGTGCTCGTGGAGCGCGGTGCCGGGAAAGGCAGCGGCTTTGCGGACGAGGAATTTGTCGGCGCGGGCGCGAAAATCGCTGCCGACGCGGCGGAAGTGTGGGGCCGCGCGGACTTGGTCCTGAAAGTGAAGGAGCCGCAGCCCGAGGAGTTTGTCCATTTTCGCGAAGGTCAAATGCTGTTCACCTATTTGCATTTGGCGGCCGCGGTGCCGCTGGCGCACGAGCTCGTCCGGAAACGGGTGACGGCGATCGCCTACGAAACCGTCCAGCTGGACAGCGGCGCGCTGCCGCTCCTGACGCCGATGAGCGAGGTCGCGGGGCGCATGTCCGTACAGGTCGGCGCGCAGTTTCTGGAAGCTTTCCATGGCGGCCGCGGCGTGCTGCTCGGCGGCATACCCGGCGTGCCTCCGGCCGACGTCGTCATCGTCGGCGGCGGCACGGTCGGCACGAACGCGGCGAAGATGGCGCTCGGGCTCGGCGCGAGCGTGACCGTCCTCGACAAATCGGCCGATCGGCTGCGCGCGCTGGACGATCTGTTTCTCGGCCGCGTCACCACGCTGATGTCCAACGCCTACAACATCGCCGCCGCCGTACGGAAGGCCGATCTTTTGATCGGCGCCGTGCTCATTCCGGGGGCGAAGGCGCCGAAGCTCGTGACGGAAGAAATGGTGAAAACGATGAAAGCCGGAGCGGTCATCGTGGACGTGGCCGTCGACCAGGGCGGTTCCGTCGAAACCGTCGACCGCGTCACGACGCACAGCGACCCGGTGTACGTCAAGCACGGCGTCGTTCATTACGCGGTCAGCAACATTCCGGGCGCGGTTCCGCGCACTTCGACGCTCGGTTTGACGAACGTCACGCTCCCCTACGTGCTGGATCTGGCCAACAAAGGGTTCGAACGGGCGGTGCGCGAGAGCGTCCCCTTGAGCCGGGGAGTGAACGCGCACGCGGGGCAAATCGTGCATGAAGCGGTCGCCCGCGACGTCGGACTTCCCTATGTGCCGCTTACGGAAACGATTTCGGTCATAAACCGGCCCTGATCGTCATACGGTATCGTGAAGCTTGTTCACGTTCTTCACGATGGCAAACAGCGGCGAAAGGGGCGATTGGCTTGGTCGTGTCGCTTAGGAAGTGGTTGGACCGGCTGAAATATGTCGTGCTGTTTTTGTTGTTCAGCTGCGTGTTGTCCTATTTGTTCCGCCATTTTGCCGATTGGATCGAACCGCGCGAGCCGTACCGCGAACCGAGGGGGCACGCGGTGAAAGTGGACGGGGAACCGGCTCCAGGAACGGGAGTTTCGATGGCGGAGCGGCTGAAATTTTTTTACTGGTACGGCGAATAGGTTCGGATCGGCAGGATTTTGCCGGCGCATTGTGGAATTACCTCTGTCGGAACGGATTCCGTCGGAGGTGCCAGACAGATGTTGGAACGGCTGCAGTCCTATATGCAGTATCTCGCCGCGGAGCGGGGGTTGTCCCGCAACACGTTGGAATCGTATGAACGGGATCTGACGCAATTTGTGGCGTTTTTGAAGGAACGTCAGGTGAACGACCCGCGAATGGTGGCCAAACCGCATTTGACGGACTACCTGATGCGGCTGAAACAGCAAGGCAAATCGCCGGCGACCGTCGCCCGGGCAACGGTGGCGATTCGGTCGTTTTTCCAATTTTTGTACCGGGAAAAGGAAATTGACGCGGACCCGTCCCAGCTGCTCGGGGTGCCCAAACGGGAGCGCAGGCTGCCGAAAGCGATGACGATGGAAGAAGTGGAGCGCTTGCTCGACATTCCCGACGACGCGACGCCGCAGGCGGCGCGGGACAAGGCGATGCTGGAACTGTTGTACGCGACCGGCATGCGCGTGTCGGAGCTTTTGTCGCTCGACCTTTCCGACCTGCAGCTGAACATGGGGTTCGTGCGCTGTTTCGGCAAAGGGTCCAAAGAACGCATCGTCCCGGTCGGCAAAACCGCGATCCGGTGCCTGGAGGCGTACTTGAACGGCAGAAGGGCCGAACTGTTGAACGGAAACAGCGCGTCCGCGGTGTTTGTCAACCGCCGGGGGCAGCGGCTGACCCGGCAAGGATTTTGGAAAATCGTCAAACGGCGCGCCGAGGAGGCGGGCATCCGCAAGGTGATTACGCCGCATACGCTGCGGCATTCGTTCGCGACGCATTTGCTGGAAAACGGGGCTGACCTGCGCGCCGTGCAGGTGATGCTCGGCCATGCGGACATCGGCACGACGCAAATTTATACGCATGTCACCCATAAGCGCATGAAGGAAGTGTACGACTGGACGCATCCGCGCGCCAAAATCGGAAAGGATGGACGGCCATGAGAGCGGCGGCGCCGGTCGCGCCGCAGCGACGCCTGGCTGCTCCCGATTTGGCGAGAGGATTCGCCCTGTTCGGCATCCTGCTCGTCAACTTGCCGGGGTTTTCCGAGCCGATGCACGAGCAGTTGATGGGCTTGAAGACGTATGATCGTCCCTGGGACCAATGGGTGTATACGGCGCTGCAGTTTGCCGTGCAGGGGAAGTTTTATCCTTTGTTTGCGTTCCTGTTCGGATTCGGTTTTGTCATGATCATGAAGCGGGCGGCGCAAAAAGGCGGACGGCCGGTGCCGCTGATGACGCGCCGGCTGCTGTTTTTGCTGCTTTTGGGCGCGCTGCACGCCGTGTTGTTTTGGTGGGGCGACATTTTGTTCACCTACGCCGTCGCCGGATTTGTGCTGCTGTTGTTTCGCCGCTGTACGCCGCGGACGCTCGTCATCTGGGCGGTGGCGATCGCCTGCTGCATGACGCTTGTACAGTCCTCCGTCGTCGGGCTCGCTTCGCTCAGCGAATCCGTGGCGCCGGATACGTGGGCGGAGGAAATGCGCAAGGTGGAAGAAAGATACATGGCGGAGGCGGAAGCGTCCCGCGCGGCGTATGCCGGGTCCTACGCCGACGCTTTGCGACAGCGGCTGCGCGATCTTGCGGTCGTGGCGGAAAACTTGCCGTTTGCCGTGCTGAGCGTGCTGCCGATGTTCCTCGTCGGCGCCGCCTGGGCGGCCGCGGACGGATGGGAGCGCGCGGAACGGGATCGGCGCTGGCTGCTTCGGCTGTGGACGGCCGCGCTGGCGGTCGCGCTGCCTTTGTCCGTGGTGAAATATTGGTGCCTGACGCGGATGGATTGGCTTCACCCTTCCTCCTATGACATCCTGTACCAGTTTTGCGTTTCCTTCGGCGATCCGGCGGCCGGCCTGTTTTACGCGTTTACGCTTGTGCTGCTGGGTTCCGCCTTGCCATCCCGCGCCTGGCAGCGTCCGCTGGTTGCCGCGGGCAGGCTCAGCCTCAGCCTGTATTTGATGCAAACGCTCCTGTGCACGACGATTTTTTACGGGTACGGTCTGAACCAGTTCGGCAAATGGGGACCGGCGTCTCTGGCCGTGCTGGCGCTGGCGATTTACGCGTTCCAGCTCGCGGCGGCCGCGCTGTGGACGCGCCGCATTGCGTACGGACCGATGGAGCGGCTGTGGAGAGCCGTCACCTACGGGCGTGCTCCCACGCTTGACGTCAGAAAGGAGAGACCGGAATCATGACATTTCGTCGTATCGCGCTGATCGTGCTCGACAGCGTCGGCATCGGCGAGCTTCCCGACGCGGACGCGTTCGGCGACCGCGGCGCCGACACGCTCGGCCATATCGCCGGCCGCGTGGAGGGGTTTGCGCTGCCCCATATGGCCGAGCTCGGGCTCGGCCTTATCGCGCCGCTCGCGAGCGTACCCGCGGTGTCGGATCCGCGCGCCTGCTACGGCAAGATGGCGGAGGTATCGGCCGGAAAAGACACGATGACCGGACATTGGGAATTGATGGGCTTGCGCATCGACACCGCGTTTCAAACGTATCCGGACGGTTTCCCCGCGGAATTGATCCGCGCCTTCGAAGCGGCGACCGGCCGCGCGGTCATCGGCAACAAACCGGCGTCCGGCACGGAGATTATCGCCGAACTGGGCGAACGGCAGATGCGCACGGGGGCGTGGATCGTCTACACGTCCGCCGACAGCGTGTTTCAGATCGCCGCGCACGAAGACGTGATCCCGCTGGAGGAGCTGTACGCCGCCTGCGAAACGGCGAGAAGGATGACGCTGGACGCGCCGCATCGCGTCGGACGCGTCATAGCGCGGCCGTACATCGGAAAGCCCGGAGCGTTTCAGCGCACGGCCAACCGCCGCGACTATGCGCTGAAACCGCCGGCGCCGACGGTGATGAACCGGCTGCAGGAGGCGGGCTTCGACTGCCTGGCCGTCGGCAAAATCAGCGACATCTACTCCGGAGAAGGCGTGACGCAGTCTTTCAAGACGAAAAGCAACGCGCACGGCATCGACCGGACGGCGGAGCTGCTGGATACGGCGTTTCACGGGCTCTTGTTCACCAATCTCGTCGATTTCGACGCGCTGTACGGCCATCGGCGCGATCCCGAAGGTTACGCGCGGGCGCTGATGGAATTCGACCGGCGGCTGCCCGACATTCTGTCGCGCGTCGGCCGTGACGATTTGCTGATCATCACCGCCGATCACGGCAACGACCCGTATCATCACGGCACCGATCATACGCGCGAATACGTGCCGCTGCTCGTCTGGAATCCGGCGATGAAGAGAGGCCTGCCGCTCGGGACACGCGCCACGTTCGCGGACGTCGGCGCGACGATCGCGGCGAATTTCGGCGTCGAACCGCCGCCTGTCGGCACCAGTTTTCTGGAACGGCTGGCGGAGGCATTTTAACGCTCACGCGGAAGGAGAAGCGGTTGTACGATGAATGTGCAGTGGACGAAAGAACAGGTGGAAGAGGCCGCGGCGTGGATTCGCGGCCGGACGGACGCGCGCCCGGAGATCGGGCTGATTCTCGGCTCCGGACTCGGCGTGCTGGCGGAGGCGATGAAAGGCGCGACGGCGATTCCGTATCGCGAAATTCCGCACTTTCCGGTGTCGACGGTGGCGGGACACGCGGGCGAACTCGTCGTCGGCGAGGCCGCCGGACGCCCCGTCTTGCTGATGAACGGGCGATTCCACCTGTATGAAGGATATCCCGCCCAGTCGGTGGCGTTTCCCGTGCGCGTCATGAAGGCGCTCGGCGTGCATACGCTGGTGGTGACGAACGCCGCCGGCGGCATCAACACGTCGTTTCAACCGGGCGATTTGATGCTGATCGAGGATCACCTCAACCTGACGGGCCAAAATCCGCTCGTCGGCCCCAACGACGAGTCGATCGGGCCGCGCTTTCCCGACATGTCGGAGGCGTACAGCGCCAGATTGCGCGAATTGGCGCGCGCCGTGGCGGAACAACAAGGCCTTTGTCTCGTCAGCGGCGTGTATGCGGGGCTTTTGGGTCCGTCCTATGAAACGCCGGCCGAAATTCGCATGCTGCGCGCCCTCGGCGCGGACGCGGTCGGCATGAGCACGGTGACCGAAGTGATCGCGGCGCGCCACGCGGGGCTCGAAGTGGCGGGCATTTCCTGCATCAGCAACATGGCCGCCGGCATTCTGCCGCAGCCGCTGTCGCACCGGGAAGTGATGGAGACGGCGGAGCGCGTCAAGGAGCGTTTTCTCGGACTGATTACCGGACTGCTTCCGCGCATCTAAAGCGGCACGAATAGGTTTCACAGGCGCAGGCGCGGCGGGCAGGCTGGCCAATGTGACGATGCGGGTTCGAAATCGGTCGCCTGCGCGCGACATGCACAAACGTTGCGGCCGAGAGGAGGAACCATCGATGAGGATGACGGACATCATCATGAAAAAGCGGCGCGGACTGCCGCTCGATACGCGGGAAATCGAGTTTTTCGTCCGCGGGTACGCCGAAGGCGAAATTCCGGATTACCAGGCCGCCGCGCTTTTGATGGCGATCTGCTTCCGGGGCATGGACGAGCGGGAAACCGCGGACTTGACGCTGGCGATGGCGCGATCCGGGGACGAGATCGATCTGTCCGCCATCGAAGGCGTCAAAGTCGACAAACATTCGACCGGCGGCGTCGGCGACAAAATCAGCCTGATCGCCGGTCCGCTCGCCGCTTCCGTCGGCATTCCGGTCGCCAAGATGAGCGGCCGCGGGCTCGGGCACACGGGCGGCACGCTGGACAAGCTGGAAAGCATTCCGGGTTTCCGAACGTCGCTGTCCAAAGAGGCGTTTATCGATCAAGTGAACCGTCTCAAACTTGCGCTGACGGGACAAACCGCCGATCTGGCGCCGGCGGACAAAAAGCTGTACGCGCTGCGCGACGTGACGGCGACGGTCGATTCGATCCCGCTGATCGCCAGTTCCGTCATGAGCAAGAAAATCGCTTCCGGCGCGGACCGCATCGTGCTCGATGTCAAAACCGGCAGCGGCGCGTTCATGAAGTCGCGCGAAGAAGCACGCAAGCTGGCGCGCGCGATGGTGGACATCGGCAGCCGGCTCGGCCGGAAAACCGTCGCGGTCATCACCGACATGAGCCAGCCGCTCGGCCGCGAAGTCGGCAACGCCAATGAAGTGCGCGAAGCGATCGAGGTGCTGCGCGGCGGCGGGCCGGACGACGTGCGCGAAGTGGCGCTGACGATCGCCTCGCACATGGCGGCGCTCGGCGGCGCGTTCGCGTCCTGGAAGGACGCCCGGCCCGCGCTGGAAGCGGCGTTGGCCGACGGCCGCGCGCTGGAGAAGTTCCGGCAGTTCGTCGCCGCGCAGGGAGGCGACGCCGCCGTCGCGGACGATCCCGGCCGGCTGCCGCGTGCGTCGCGTACGGTGCCGGTCCGCGCGGCGGCGGACGGCACGGTGGCGGCCATCGACGCCGAGTCGATCGGCCGGGCGGCGATGATGCTCGGCGCCGGACGGCGCACCAAAGACGACGACATCGACCACGGCGCGGGCATTACGGTGATCCGCAAAATCGGCGACGACGTCCGGCAAGGCGACACGCTGTGCGAACTGCACACGAACGCGCCGGACACGGCGGCGGCGGAAGCGCTCGTCCTGGAAGCTTATACGATCGGGTCCGGTCGCGTCGAGCGCCCGCCCGCCGTCTATGAAGTGGTGGAGTAGAATCGCAGATTGCCTGAATACCGCGCGCATCTTACAGCGCCGTCCGGCCGAAGCCGGACGGTTTTTTCGTTTCAGGGAATATTTTCCGCGGCAGGCGTCAACACTGAATACTATCCAAGTTGCAGATTATCGATGCCATTTTGGGAGGTTCAATCTTACATGCAAAAACGGATTGCCGCTTTGTTGAGCTTCAGCCTGCTGCTCGGATTGCTGTTGCCCGCAGCCGTCTCAGCACGTATGTCCGAGGAACCCGCCAAGCACAAAGTGGATTTGACGCCGAACGCCAAATCCGCCATTCTGATGGACGCGGATACGGGAACGGTGTTGTTTGAGAAAAACGCCCACGAAAAACTCCCTCCGGCCAGCATTACCAAAATCATGACGATGCTGCTCGTCATGGAAGCGATCCGCGACGGCAAGCTGCGGTGGGATGAGAAAGTGTCCGCCAGCGAATACGCCGCATCCATGGGCGGATCGCAAATCTATCTGGAGCCGGGAGAACAAATGACCGTGGAAGAATTGATGAAGGGGATCGCGCTCGCTTCCGCCAACGATGCCAGCGTTGCGCTCGCCGAGCGGGTGGCCGGCTCCGAAGATATGTTCGTGCAGATGATGAACGAACGGGCGCAGGAACTCGGCATGAAGAACACGCATTTCGCCAACACGAACGGTCTTCCCGCCGAAGGACATTATACGACGGCCTACGATATCGCGATCATGTCGAGAGAGCTGCTGAAGTACGAACAGATTACGAAGTTCACGGGAAAATACCAGGACTATTTGCGCCAGAATACGGAGAAACCGTTTTGGCTCGTCAACACGAACAAGCTCGTGCGGTTTTATTCCGGCGCGGACGGTCTGAAAACGGGATATACGAGCGAAGCGAAATACTGCTTGAGCGCCACCGCCAAACGCGGCGACTTTCGCGTCATCGCCGTCGTGCTCGGCGAGCCGAACGCCAAAACGCGCAACACCGAAGTGACGCGCATGTTCGACTACGCGTTTTCGCAATATGAAGTGTTCCCGATCGTGAAGGCCGGGGAATCGCTGGGCGTGCTGCCGATCGTCAAGGGGAGCGAGAAGCAGCTGGAACTGAAAGCGGACCGCACGTTCAGCGTGCTGGTGAAAAAAGGCGCCGCGTCCGGCAATCTGCGTCACGAGGTCATCTTGGACAAAGTCAAGGCGCCGCTCTCCAAAGGCCAGCCGATCGGCAAACTCGTCATCTACGCCAATGAAAAACCGCTGAAAGAGTTAGTCCTCACCTCGCCGAAGGATGTGAAGCGCGCGGGATGGTGGACGCTGTTCAGGCGGACGATGTCCCGCGCGTTGATGCTGGATTAGCGGCATGCGGATTTTCGTCGAAACGAATCCGCCGGCAATAGGCGGGAATTGTCGCAAGATGACCGGTTCCTTCTAGTTTTGTCGCCATGCAGGAAAAGCGGCGGCCGACAGCGAAAAGCAAGCAGTGGGAAACGAATGGGGAGGAGTGAAGCGGCTGATGAGCCTCAAGGTGGACATGGCCTCCGTCGGTACCACATTGGTCGTTCGGCTGAAAGGCGAGCTGGACCACCACACGTCGGAGCAGTTAAAGCAAAAACTGGAACGGGAAATTGCCGGCGGCGGCGTCGAAAATCTCGTGCTCAGCCTGAAAGAATTGACGTTTATGGACAGCTCGGGACTCGGCGTCATCCTGGGCCGGTACAAGCAAATCTCCGGTCGCGGGGGGAAGATGGTCGTCTGCGACGTCGCTCCGTCCGTGCACCGTCTGTTCGACATGTCGGGGCTGTTCAAGATTTTGCAGCTGGAACAGAACGAGAGCGACGCGCTCTTGAGTTTGGGGGTCGTATCATGAACGGGGCCAATTTCATGAAGCTGCAGTTTGCCAGCAGGTCGGAAAACGAGGCGTTTGCTCGCGTGGCGGTCGCCGCCTTCGTCGCGCAGCTGGACCCGAACATGGACGAGTTGACGGATATCAAGACCGTCGTTTCCGAAGCGGTGACCAACTCGATCATTCACGGTTACGATTCCCAACCTGACGGCGTGGTGACGATCACCGCCATGATGGAGGGAGAGACGGTCATCATCACGGTGGAAGACCAGGGGCGCGGCATCGAAGACATCGAACAGGCGAGGCAGCCGATGTACACGTCCAGACCGGAGTTGGAACGGTCCGGCATGGGATTCACGATCATGGAAAATTTCATGGATGAAGTCGAAGTGGTGTCCACTCCCGGTCACGGCACCGCGGTGCGCATGAAAAAGCGGATCGAATCCAAAAAAGCGCTGTACAATTAGGAGCGAATGCCATGGATGTCGATTTCAGGAACGCGCCCCAACCTTATTTGGACGATGCGGAAGTGAAGCGGCTGATCGCGCTGAGCCAGTCGGGCGACATGCGCGCCCGGGACACGCTCGTCAACTGCAACATGCGGCTCGTATGGTCCGTCGTGCAGCGCTTCCTCAACCGGGGCTACGAACCGGAGGATCTGTTTCAGATCGGCTGTATCGGCCTCTTGAAATCGGTGGACAAATTCGACTTGTCCTTCGACGTGAAATTTTCCACGTACGCCGTGCCGATGATCATCGGCGAAATCCAGCGTTTTTTGCGCGACGACGGCACGGTCAAGGTCAGCCGTTCGCTAAAGGAAATGGCCAACAAAATCCGCAAGACGAAAGACGAGCTCGCCAAAACGCTCGGACGCATCCCGACCGTGAAGGAAATCGCGGAAGAGCTGCAGGTGACGCCGGAAGAAGTCGTGTTTGCTCAGGAAGCGAACAAACCGCCTTCCTCGATCCACGAAACCGTGTTCGAAAACGACGGCGATCCGATTACGCTGATGGACCAGATCGCGGACGAGTCGCAGGAAAAATGGTTCGACAAACTCGCGCTCGGCGAGGCGATCGGGACGCTGTCGGAACGCGAGCGGCTGATCGTGTATTTGCGCTATTTCAAGGACCAGACCCAGTCGGAAGTGGCGGACCGGCTCGGCATCTCGCAGGTGCAAGTTTCCCGCCTCGAAAAGAAAATCTTGAAAACGATCCGAGACCAGATCGCTCAATGAGTGTTCTGGTCTTTTTCGTGCATACTAATGGCAAAAAAGGAGTGGTCGCATGGCTTCCGCCGCTCCGGACACGCCGACGCTTTACATTCGCCTGCGAAAACGGGTGAGGATGGCGAAGGGAACGCCGATCTTGCTCGGGCGGGTGGCGCAAATCCTGATCGAACCGGAATGGGAGGAACCGCTGAAACGGATCGTGCTGCACACGCCGAATGAAACGGACGGCAATTATGTGGTGATCGACATGATGACGGTCGTCCGCAAAGTGAAGGAGCTCATTCCCCATGTGACCGTGGAACATTTCGGCGAACCGCAAACCGTCGTCGAACTGAAGGACGCTTCCGCCTCGGCCGGAAGCCGGTTCCTGCTCGTTCCGGTATGGCTGCTCCTGTTCGTCGGGTCGGGGCTCGCCATCATGAATTTTCACACCGATGTCAGCATGCAGGAAGTGCACCGCAAGCTGTTTTGGATGATCACCGGCAGGCGGGACGCGCACCCGCTGATCATGCAAATCCCGTATTCGCTCGGCGTCGGTGCGGGCATGGTCATTTTCTTCAACCGGCTGTTCCGCAAAAAGTTCAACGAGGAACCGAACCCGCTGGAGGTGGAAATGTTCATGTACGAGGAGAGCGTCCACCAATACGTCGTCAAGGACGAGTTTGACAAGCGGCAGGAGAGTGGGCGGGAATGACGGAATGGTGTCTCGCCGCGGCGGCGGCGTTCACCGGGTTGGCCGGGGGATTGGCGGTCGGCAGCGGTTTTGTCGCGTTTATCACCGTGTTGGACTTGATCCCGAGGCTGGCGCAAATCGCGCGCCTGCGGCGCACGCAGTCTTTGGAGGCGGCCGTGGTGGCGGGAGTGGTGTTCTTTACCGTGGCGGACTTTGCGGAAATGCAGTTCGGGATGTTTGCGGCCGGCGCGGGCGTCGTCGGCTTGCTGTGCGGTATGTTCGTCGGCATGCTGGCGGCGGCGCTGACGGAAGTGCTGAACGTATTTCCGATTTTGGCCAAACGGCTTCGCCTGCACGGGCACATCGCCTGGCTGCTTCTCGCGATGGTGCTCGGCAAAGTGGCGGGTTCGCTGTTTGACTGGACCGTTTTCCGCATGCTGCCGTTTTGAATCCGTTTTGATTTGCATTCATGTTCTCGCGGAAACGGGCTTTCACCCACATCACATTGACGACCAGAAAGAAGAAAGGCGGAGCGGCATGAAAACACCGAGCAAAACGACGGGAAAAGCGCGCGGCGGCGCGAAATCCGAAAACGGCAAACTCCACGTGGACCGGGAAGGCAATCTGTATAACGAGTATGAAGTGTTGACCGACGAAGAGCTGAAATGGATGAACATGGTGGCCGTTTCCCCCCGTATGGAGGACAACAAGCGCGCCCTGGAGGAACAGTTCGGGCTGAATACGAGCTTTGACGTCAAGTTTCGGGAAATGACGTTCGGCGAAAAAGCGACGGGTTTGTTGTATTTGAACGGGTTTGCCAAGGATGAGGTGCTGACGATGATCCAAATGCGCCTCTCCATGCTGGACAAAGGGGAGCTCGTTCCCCGTGCGCTGGCCAAATTGTTTGAAAAGTATATCCCGCACATTCAGGTCGAACTGGTGTCGACGATCCCGGACGCGATTTTGAAAGTGATGATGGGCGGCAGCGCGCTGTTCATCGAAGGGGAAGAACAGGCGATCGTCATGGACGTCAAGCAGTATCCCGTCCGCAGCATCGAAGAGCCGAGCCTGGAACGGGTCGTGCGCGGCTCCCGCGACGGATTTACGGAAACGCTGCTGACCAATGTGACCCTCGTCCGCCGCAGGCTGCGCGATCCGAGGCTGAAGTTCGAAGTGACGATGGTGGGCGAACGTTCCAAGACCGAAGTGTGCATCGCCTACATTAACGACATCGCCGATCTTGACCTCGTGGAAAACGTGAAGGACAAAATCCGGAAGGTCAAGATCGACGGCATTCCGCTGGCGGACAAGCAGCTGGAAGAAATCATCATCGGCAAAAACTGGAACCCGTACCCGCAGGTGCGGTACTCCGAGCGTCCGGACGTCATCGCCAGCCATTTGCTGGAGGGCCATATCGTCGTGTTTGTCGATACGTCTCCGAGCGTGATGATTTTGCCGACGACGTTTTTCCATCTCGTGCAGCACGCGGAGGAATACCGGCAGACGCCGTTCATGGGCACTTATTTGCGGTGGGTGCGGTTTTTCGGTATTTTCGTTTCGCTGTTTTTGCTGCCGGCCTGGCTTCTGTTCGTCATGGAACCGCAGCTGCTGCCGCGTTCGCTCGATTTTATCGGCCCGGCCGAGAAGGCGGACATTCCGCTGTTCGGGCAAATTTTGGTGGCGGAATTCGGCATCGATCTGATGCGGCTCGCGGCGGTGCACACCCCGACGCCGCTGGCGACGGCGATGGGTTTGATCGCGGCCGTGCTGATCGGCGAAATCGCGGTGAAAGTCGGTCTGTTTGTCAATGAGGTCATTTTGTACATTTCGCTCGCGGCGCTCGGCATGTTCGCGACACCCAACTACGAGCTGTCGATGGCCAACCGCGTCGTGCGCCTGCTGTTGCTCGTGGCGGTCGCGCTGTTCAAGGCGCCCGGGCTGATCGCCGGCAGCACGCTGGTCATTATCCTGCTCGCGGTGCAGCGTTCGTTTCATTCGCCGTATTTGTGGCCGTTTATCCCGTTTGACGCCAAGGCGTTTTTCACGCTGTTCATCCGCATCCCGACCGGCAGAAAATTGTACCGGCCCAGTTTGCTCAAGACCGCGGATTCCACAAGAAAACCGTCTTGACCGTTTGCATCGGGATATTGCCGCGCGGCCGCGGAACGTCCCCCGCTTCGGACGGCGGCGGCATCCGCTGCCGTACATCTTCAAATTGAAACCGACGGTCGGACTGTTTCTGACACGTAGTTGACACGGTTATTGAAACATGCCGGATGATATGTTACGTTTAAAAAAATGAAAGGAATCCACTTTTCCGCCGGATCCGCTGATCAGGATCGTCGTGGAATAGGTCGAGAGGAGAAACGAAAGTGTATTTGCATGGGACAAGCAGGATCAACGAGCGGGGGCATTTGGAAATCGGCGGATGCGACACGACGGAACTCGTTGCCCGGTTCGGCACGCCGCTGTACGTCATGGACGAAACGTATATCCGTAACCGCATGCGCGAGTATGTGCAGGCGTTTCAAAAGACGGGAATTCCGTTTCAGGTCGCTTACGCCAGCAAGGCGTTCTGCGTGATGGCGATGTGCCGCATTGCGGAGGAGGAAGGGTTGTCCCTGGACGTCGTGTCCGAGGGGGAACTTTACACCGCGCTGCAGGCCGGTTTTCCCGCGGAGCGCATCCATTTTCACGGCAACAACAAGACGCCGGCGGAAATCGAATTTGCGATCGACGCGGGGATCGGCTGTTTTGTGGTGGACAATTTCGACGAGCTTGCGCTATTGGAACATATCGCCGCGGAAAAGGCGGTGCGCGTGAAGGCGCTGCTTCGGGTAACGCCCGGCGTGGAGGCGCACACGCACGAATTCATTTCGACGGGACAGACCGATTCCAAGTTCGGTTTTGACATCGGCACCGGCGCGGCCATGCGGGCGGTGGAGGACGCCATCGGCTCGAAGCACATTCAGCTGCTCGGCCTGCACTCCCACATCGGCTCGCAAATTTTCGAGACGGAAGGATTCGCGGCGGCGATCGGAAAGCTGGCCGAGTTTTCCGGCAAAGTGAGAGAAGCGTTCGGATTCGAGTTCCGGGTTATCAACGTCGGCGGCGGATTCGGCATCCGCTACACGGAGGAAGACGCGCCTCTCAGCCCGGCCCGATACGTGGAAGCGATCGCGGAGGCGGTGCGCACGCAGTTCGGCGCGATCGGATACCCGACGCCGGAAATTTGGATCGAACCGGGACGCAGCATCGCGGGAGAAGCCGGCACCACCTTGTATACGGTGGGCACGCACAAGGACATCCCGGGCGTTCGCAAGTATATTTCCGTCGACGGCGGCATGTCCGACAACCCGAGATTTGCGCTGTACGGGGCGAAATACGAAGCGATGCTCGCCAACCGGGCGAACGATCCCGCCGAGGAAACCGTCACCGTGGCCGGCAAGGCTTGCGAAAGCGGCGACAAACTCATCGTCGACATCCGGCTGCCGAAAGCGAAGTCCGGCGACATTCTGGCGGTATCCTGCACGGGCGCGTACAACTACTCCATGGCCAGCAACTATAATCGCATCCCGCGGCCCGCGGTGGTGTTCGTCCGCGACGGACAGGCGGATATTGTCGTCGAAAGGGAGACGAGGGCCGATTTGATTGCGAAGGACGTTATTCCGGAACGGCTGCGCAAGAAGGCGGAAGTCAACCGGATCTGACCACATAAACGCGGCGGCGTTGTCGCTGCGCGATATTCGAACGGGGCGGAGGAATTCCGCTCCGTTTGTTCGTTTGTGTCGCAGCTGATGCGCTGCCGTATGCGATGTCCCGTCGAGCGTTAGGCTCTCCGCGGTGAGTGCTGCGGTCGGCCGGAATTGGGCTCGTTTCAGATCGTCGTGACGGTGGATGGGCAGCGATGGAAGCGCGGCAAGTTCAAACGGTCCGATCCGCAAGGAACATTCGGGCGCCGAGTTTCGTCTAATCTTTCGCAAGATCGTCAAATGCATGCTTGTCCAAGCGACAGCTAAAGCTTCAAAAAAAAGAGTGAGCTCATTGTGTTTTTCATCTTCGAGCCGAAACAAATGAGAGAATGCGAGATCATGATTCATCGACCGGCCTATTTTTGTCGTGCGGTTATGAAAAATAGAGAAAGATTGACGCTCGTGATCGGAGAGGAAATCGGTTGAAGAAATCGTTCCGAGTATTGATGATGCTAGGTTTCATGATGGTTGTGGCTGTCAGTGTGGTGAACCATGGGAAGTGGTCAAATGGAAATAATGCCGAGCAGGGGCGCGAAAATGACCCAAACAGCGTGCCGGTGGGCCAAGCGGAAACTCCGGTAATGGATTCGTACGATGACAAGATCAAGATCGTGATCGATCCGGGACACGGCGGGGAAGACCCCGGGGCGACCGGCGCCAGCGGCTCGTATGAAAAAGATTTTACTTTGGCTGTCGCGTTGAAATTGTTCCGGTTGCTGGAGAATGAGGCGGAATTTGACGTCTATTTGACCAGGGAAGACGACCGGTTTCTGTCATCGGAAACGAGGGAGCGGACCGAGGTGGCCAATTCCATCGGTGCGGACCTTTTTATTTCGCTCCATGCCAACACGTTTACGGATCAGAGCGTATCCGGCACGGAAACGTACTATTACGATGACGAATCGAAAGTTTTGGCCGATACGATCCATCCGCATGTTGTCGAGGCGACGGGATTTCCGGACCGCGGGGTAAGACAAGAAGCGTATTTCGTTTTGAAAGACACGATGATGCCGTCCATTTTGATCGAAATCGGATATATTACGAACGAGCGGGATGAGCGGTTGATGTTGACCGAATCTTTTCAGCAGGCGGTGGCGGAGTCGATTGTGGCAGGCGTGAAGGAATATGTGGCGAACCAAATGGATTCGGTCACAGAGGAATTGCGGTTTGTGCAATGAAGCTGCCTGTGCAAAGAAGATATTTGTGCCGTGCAGCGGTCCGCACGATCGAGCCGCCATTCTTGTGAAACTGCATGAGCACATGGAAGTCGACGACTTGATGGAACTGCCGGCACCTTCGACCTACGTTGCACTTTGCAAGAAATTAGTACCTGGTTATAATATATGGTATTAAAAGTTTGTCCTGCGTGGGGAAGGAGAGCTGCTCATGCATTCCATGGCTCGCATAACGGCGATTGGAACGTATGTTCCCGATCGCGTATTGGCCAACTCGGATTTGGAAGCAATGGTGGATACGAGCGACGAATGGATCGTCCGCCGTACCGGCATCAGGGAGCGGAGGGTGGCGGGGGAAGACGAGTATACGAGCGATCTTTGCATCAAAGCGGTGGAAAATTTGACGGCGCGCTATCACAAAGACTTGACGGATGTAGACTTTATTGTCGTTTGCACGGTGACGCCGGATTATCGGTTTCCGGGCACGGCGTGCCGCATTCAGGAACGGTTCGGCATACGAAGGGCAGGGGCGGTCGATCTGAACGCGACATGCGCCGGATTCGTGTACGGTCTGCATATGGCGAATGCGTTGATCGCATCGGGAATGCACCGAAAAGTGCTCGTCGTCGCCGGAGAAACGCTGACGAAAATTACGGATTACACCGACCGCACGACTTGTATTTTGTTCGGAGACGGGGCGGGAGCGGTTTTGGTGGAAAGCGGTACGCATGAACAAGAATCCGGATTCCTCGGATTTTATCTCAATTCCAAAGGCGAAGGGGGAAAACACGTATACTGCTCGGGACTTTCCCAAAAGATGGGGGATTTGCGGCTCACCGCTACCGGAAAAATTGTTCAGAACGGCAGGGAAGTGTACAAATGGGCGGTGACCGCCGTGCCCGAAGGTATTCGCACCTTGACCGGCGACAGCGGCTGGCCGCTCGACAAGGTCGACTGGCTGATTCCGCACAGCGCCAATCTCCGCATGATCGAGTCCATCTGTGAGAAAAGCGGGTTTCCAATGGAGCGTACGCTGTACAGCGTGGAACATTTTGGAAATACCTCTTCCGCTTCCATTCCGCTTGCGCTGGATCTCGGGCTGAAAGAGGGCAGGGTCAAAACGGGGGACATTTTGCTTTTGTACGGTTTCGGAGGCGGATTGGTCGAAGCCGGCGCGCTCGTTCGTTGGGTATTGTAAAGTTTCTTGCACCCGGAGTCAAAACATACATAGTTGTCCGCCGAACTCCTGCATCCGCCGAACTCCTGCAGTTGTGCCATTGTAGCGTTCATAGTACAATACAAGGAACACCGATTACGGACAGGAGTGGAACGCATGGCGAAACAAGCGAAAATTACGATGGAAAACGGCGCGGAAATCATCATTGATTTGTTCGAAAAAGACGCGCCGAACACGGTGGCCAATTTTGAAAAGCTGGCCAACGACGGTTTCTACGACGGACTGGTGTTTCACCGCGTGATTCCCGGTTTTGTCGCCCAGGGAGGCTGCCCGTATGGGAACGGCACGGGCGGACCGGGTTACACGATCAACTGTGAAATCAATCCGAACAAGCATGAGCGCGGATCGGTCGCGATGGCTCATGCCGGCCGAAATACGGGCGGCAGCCAGTTTTACATTTGCTATCAGCCGCAACCGCATCTCGACGGGGAACATACGGTATTCGGCAAAGTGGTCAAAGGCATGGAACATGTCGACGCGTTTCGCGGCCGTGATCGCATGAAGACCGTGACCGTCCAAGACGTGTGACCGGACCGGAGGCATACGAAGGCGAAAGCGGTCGTGGATGAAGCATGTGTACGGCGGAGCGAGCGTTGTTGCGAACGGGCGATCTGGTCAAATCGATTCGAATATAGTACAATACGTGTAAATCTGAAGTGACCTTCGGGGCGGGGTGAAAACACTCTGTTTCAAAATTACCAAGACCCTTGTTAGATCAAGGGTCTTGGGTTATAATTTTTCAACAAAGGGGGATTCTGGTAGGATTTTGGCAGGATTCTTCACTAAAAATACATATCACTAAATACAATTAAAGGATGATAAAAATGCCTATTTACAAAGACCCAAATGTCAAAAAGAACCCATGGTATTTTGCTTTTGAAATCAAAGATGAAAATGGGAAAAGAAAAACGATAAAAAAGAGGGGATTTAAAACAAAAGGAGAAGCTACGGAGGCAGAAATCGAAGTTAGAAACCAAATTTACAAAGGAACTTATGTTAAACCGTCACAAGTTTTATTCGGTGATTACATTCAAAATTGGTTAAAAACAAAACAAGACTTAGGTGATCAGGCTAGATATAATAATTTCAATATCATTAAGCACCATGTAAACCCCCATATTGGTCATATTCCTTTATCAAAAATTAATGTTGATGTTTTGGAAAATTATATCCATGAATTAAATCAAAAAAATCTTGCAAAAAGTTCAGTCAAAAAAATATTTACATTAGTTAACACTTCATTAAGGGCAGCAGTAAAAAAAGGGTTAATACCAAAAAATCCTGTAGATTTCCTAGACTCTAAACCAAAAGAAGGTGGTAGAAAGGTTAATTGCTGGACTAAAGAAGAGGTTGTTCAATTTCTTAATGGATTCGAACATAGGCAAAAAATTATTTTTATACTAGCAATTTATACTGGAATGAGAATTGGAGAAATTTTGTCATTGCAAATGAAAAATATCGACTTTGAACAAGGAATAATTCATATCAAACAAACACTTACATTTGATGCGAAAATTAAGGAAGGTGCTAAAACTGCATCTGGTAATAGATCAATTAAGGTGCCGAACAATGTATTAATCGAGATGAGAAAACATTGGGATTTAATCTTAAAAGAAAAAGAAGAAGCAGGAGATAAATACCAAGACAATGATTTATTCATTTGTACCAAAAATGGAACTCCCTTTACAAAACAAAATTGCTATAATCTTTTTCAGAAGCTTGTAAAGCAAACAGGAGTAAGAAGGATAAGAGTGCATGATTTAAGGCATACATGTGCTTCATTATTGTTTCAGACAAATCCACCTACCAATCCAAAGGTAGTTCAAGAACTTTTAGGTCATTCATCAATAAGAATTACTTACGATTTATATTCTCATATGATGCCAAACATGCATGAACAGGCTGTAAATGCATTAGATAAATTATTAAGCAGTAGCAATAAATCACAAGGGACAGGGGAAAAGAGTGAATAATCGATTCAAAGGGCTTATCAAATGTAAAAATTGTGGCAAAAACTATAAATTCAAAATGTTTCGTAAGAAGCCAGCATATATCTGCTCGGGTTTCGCTAACTATGGAAAAGAATTTTGTTCAAGCTTCTTTATCGAAGAAGAGGAGATCATCAACGTCATCATTCGTCATTTAGAAATTCATAAAAAGAAAATTGAAAAGCCGGTAGAGGAATATGTTAAACAAATAGAAGTAATAGAGGAGGGATACAGGATCATTTACAAAGATGGAACCAAATCTTTGATGAATGTGCCTAATGAACATGGTATGTTATGTATACGCTATTAAAAAAAGCCTCCCTCAAGTAATATGTCGTATAATGTCGAATTTAGGACAACAATGCAGATTTTTCAAATTTTACTTGAGGGAGGTTAATATATTGATATTATTGATATTTTAGACTTTAATTAGGACAACAAAAATCAGTTTATTTTGACGTTGGAGGGAGTAATTCAACAGCAGATTCAATAGCAAATTCAATAATTAATTTGTCATCCTCATCAATAGTAAAGCCCAATTTCTCTAAAGTGGCGATACACATATCAAACGCCATCTTCTTTTTATCTTCATTATCTTCATATGTAGCAATTACTTCAACAAAATCAACAATGTCTTCCACAACAACATGAATCACAATATATTTATCTTTAAAAGCTTGATCTTTACCATATTTCATAACTAAAATCTCAACAATCTTTAAAATCTTTTTAGATAAGTCGATACTATCTTTTTTGTACCACCCTTTTTTCTCCAAATACGGAACTAAAACAAATCCAATACAAACAATAACTGCCACCACAATAATACTATACAATGTTTCCATTAATAATTCACTCCTTTGCTTATTTCAAAAGTCCAGCGCGATCTAGAATCGTAACTAAGCGATAAAAATCATAACTACCATTGTTGGGAGTATCGATTAGTCCTTTTTGAACGGCATTTTCAACGGCTTGTTTTGCCCAATCAGGAATCGCCTCTAATTTTTGACGTTTTTCCAAATCAGCAATCTTTTTTTCCAATTGTTTAATTTGTTGTTGCAATTGTTGAATCATTTTTTCTTCTTCCTCCTTGTTTAATTTTTGATTCATTACTGTTTTGACTTTTTCTTTGAATGTTTTCCACTCATTTGGGTTGTTCACAAACCACCTGTGGCAATCTTTCCAACCAACCACCTCCTGATGTGTCCACAAATCCATAATTGGATCGAGTTTAAATTCAATGCAAAGGTCAGCACAACGTTCAACGAGTGTGTTATACGTTGCATCAGTCATTTTGCCTGTCCAGTCAACATGTGTACATTCAATTCCATATGTACAGTTGTTAGGGTACGGTTGTATTTTTTTAGATGAATTTGTATTTAGTCTTTCCCATGCAGCAGGAGTATAAATTTGTGTAGCCCCTGCCTTATAAGGTCGATTAGTCCCTACATGGTAGGCCATTTCATCTTTTGGAATACAAATAATGATATCGCCATTAAGATCAATAATTTCATGTGCTGAAGCATAAAGACTCTTTTTGGTTCTCAAAGACTCAAAATAATCTCTGTTATTTTTCGCTGTTGACATTGGATTTGCAACCCAATGCACAACGATTCCAAGTATTTTTTTTATTTTTGTTTGTGGCCTTGAATAGGGATTGGGAGTTAAATATTGCTCAATAATTTTATAAGACAATGATATCACCTCCTAAAAAAAATAATATATTATTTTTTAAAGTCTTCATTCTTTTTTTCTTTGAACCTCTTTTCTTCTTGTAAAATCTTGTCTTCAAAGAATACAAGGTGCTTCTGTTTAGCCTCCTTTAAGTTTTCATAAATCGAACGAATCTCAATCAAACCAAAACCAGAAAGAAATACATATTTTAGATATTCACCAATGTAAAATGCGTGATTGGCAGCAATAAATAAAATTGCATAAGCCATAATTTTACCAACAAATCCAGAGTACATTTTTTTGGATAAAATCGCCCTTTTATTTACTTTTTCTGCCCATACTCTTGATGCAATGTCACATAGAATTAAAATAAATGCACTCATTAATTCTTTGGTAGTAAGTCCAGTTAAATAGCAAATATATCCTACGATCACTCCCCCAACATAAAACAAATGATCTGTAAAAATCTTTACAAACTGGTCTTTTGTTGAAATTACCATAATTTTTAAGTAATCCACTACTAATACCCCTTCCCTAATTAATAAAACACGGGGTACTCCAAGTACCCCGTGTTAAAAACTCTTTATAATATAAAAGCATATGCAGTATTATATGGATCTTCTTGTACTATGAGTACGCTCTCTAGATCACTAATATAAAATACTTGAACGTTTAATCTTGTTTTTAAATCAAATGTTTCTCGATATGGAATCATAATACTTGACTTTAGGTATCCAGAACGCACAAATATATGACCATGAAAATCCTCGTTTTTAAATACGCTAATATTTCCATCCAAATCTTTTTCTCTATGTTTAATTGCTATAATATGGGACGGGAGATTTCCCCACCTTTTTTGTCTAACAGTTATACTCCCATCTATAGAACTTGAGAATACAACTGAGATACTACAATGAATCTTTGTACGAATTTGACTAATTGAAGAATTTAATTTACTCCACTCGGTTCTTCTTGCAATAACTGAACCGGACAGTAATGATTTATCACTTCGTCTTACTATAATATTGCAATAAATATCTGGATTGTTTACAAATAATTTTGAGGACAAATCTATTGGGAAACCTGTTTTCTTAATAGAAAAAGAAGAAGGAAGATTGCTCTTATCACTTCTTCTTACTTTCATTGTTGAATACACATTTTTTCTTATTACAGTAATGGATGATTCAATCATATAATTAAAATTGTAAATATGCATACTGGATACCAATTCTTTGTAATCCCATGTGGTACGGACATTTAATTTAGATGATAGATCTTTCCATCTGTTACTTCTAACAGTTAAACTCGCCTGTCTAACACTTAAATCCACACTTTTCGGAAAAGGATCAAAGTATTCGATCTCTAATTTTGGTTTAAATTGTGAATGTTCTCTACTACAAAAACTATAATATAATGGTATCGATTCATCAGTAGATCGAATCATTAAGCCATTATTTTCTGTATCTCCGTTGTACCATCTATTTACAACATCCAGTATGTCAATCTCAATATAACCCTTTGTACTACCTACTGTCAAAGAAGCCACAGTATTTGTAGCCACAGGCTGATTTGCCCATGTTATTCCTAATTCCGTCCAGTCTTCTAATAGCTCTTTTATTTGTATTTGCAATTCCGGTTGAGAATCGTAATCAAAATATAACTTTAATATTGCCTTTGTTATCCTCATTTTTTCAGGAATATGATTAAGGTCAAATTTAATAAATGATCTATATATATCATTTAAATCCTGACTGTATCCAAACAAAATTTTCTGTGTTGTACCATAATTCAGTCTCGGAACACTTGATCTAACAAAGGCATCTTGAATCGTTGCGGTTTCAACTGTGATTCTTGGCGGCGGTATTACATCCACGATACCCGTCATTTGCCCTTTAGGATTAACAGATAAAGTTGAAAACAATTGTGAAACTTGTTTTACATCAATTTGTGAATCTAAATTCAATGTATATACAGGAGAAATTTCAACTTTTCCCGTCATTCGACCATGAGAGCGAATATTAATATTACTTATTAACGAATTATTATAAAGTACGTACAAATTGGATAACTTATCATATCCATAAAATCCATTTTCTAATTTTTTATAATCACTATTAATGTTTATTGATGATGTTAAATCGCCAAAAATTGATAAATCTTCAATAATCAATACTGGTCTGAATCCATTAACAGAATTTGCAATACTCGATGCTCTATCTGTATAATAACTTCCAGCACCAGCATTTCCTCTGCACATTCTATTAGAAGCTGAGTTGGTTGGTGTAGTTGAAGTCCAAGATGCAATTCCATTCCAATTCCATACCGCATTGTCTCCCGCTGTAATTGTTCCATTTAAAGTAGAGTTAACAATATATTTGCTCCATTCATTGTCTGTGTCTGTAGAAAATATGCCACCAGTAAGAAGTCGAATCGTGTATAAATAATTATTAGAAATGGGTTTAGTGTTAATAGGATCTATTACATCATTGTATATTTCTAACTCATCTAATATTCCATTAAACATCCTTGCTGTTTCGGTGTGACCAGAAATAGAAAGATTTCTAGTAGATGCAGATGTTTCTATTGCACTAGAAGTTCCAGTTACATGAGGGGTTGTCATATCATCAATATACATTTTAACCCCGTCTGTATTGACAGTACCATCCCATGTTAACAAAATATCATGCCATTGACCATCACAAATATTTTTTGTTCCAGTGACCCTAAAACTTTCGGTTGTTCCATTGTAAAGTAAAAATACAATAGATCCATTAGTTTGAACAGCAACATTAGTACCCTTTTCAGCAAATGAAATTGCATTCCAAATTATGTACTCTGCCGCAGTAGGAATTGTAGACTTCTTAATCTTAAACCTGATACTTTTTTTTCCTAATGGTATAACTGGAGAATTAAAAGTTATTTTATCTGTTCCACTAAAACTTCTAGCATTTCCTCCATTATAACCTGTAACTATCGTTGTTCCAGTAATGTTTCCATTTCTTCGACTTAATGAATCAATTAAAATAGAACCACTTTCTTCAAAATGATACAGAGCTTCAAGCCGTTCTTGAATATTATATTTTAACTGTAACCCGCTCCCCGATGCCACTCCTACTGTATTTAATGTGTCCCATGAAATAGAATGTTGAATATTTCTATCAGCTATTAATCGTTTAATTCCATTCCAATCTTCAACCATTATGAGATAAAAATCCCCATCTGGTGTTGCTGTGGATGTAGCAGGAATAAAATCTGAAGTTTCTTGTCCCAATCTACTGAATGCACCAAATTGATTGCTTGACGCATTATAGTGGCAACGAATACGTTTTCCAACTTCTAAATCTGAAATATCTAAGACCTCATCAGAATGAAGAAGTCTCCCATTTTCATCAATATCTACAGCGTCCCATAAAATGAGTTTATTTACTGAAGCATCATTAGGAACAATAATTTCAACTTTATGTCTTCCCCACATCAATCCTGTATATTCAAATACTAATACACTTGGGAGTGCTGATGTCGCATAGTCACTATACGTATTAACAAGTAAATCATCGATATAAACAGGAATGCTATCGTGTCTATTAGAGTATCGTTGCATTACAAATCTGATGTTGCTTCCAATAAAATCAAATCTTACTTTATCTCCTCTGACCGCTGAAAACATCCCTTCTCCTTGATAATATTGAGAAGGAACATCAGATAAACTATACCAACCAGATCCTACATACTGAAAGGCTGAATTTTTATTATCGTACCTTTTCCATCCCGGCTCAGGAGATGTAAGTCTAGATCCAACTGACGCTATAATATAGCCAATATCATCAATATCAATAGCATCTAAATGAAAAAATTGACCTTCAATATTTGTGTAAATTTCTACTTGATGAATATCATAATTCAGTCCAATTTTTTCATATACCAATCTTTGAAAATTAGCGTCTGTAGATGATCTTACTGAAAAATATTCTATTTCATCATCTATTTTTATAACTACACTTGTACTGTATTTTTGAGAAGAACTATACATTGGAGAAATTATTCTTAATTTCGTTCCTTTAAATTTAAAAAAGATTTTTGAATTTACACTATTAGAATATACAGTTGATCCTCTATAATGAGATGAATTTGACCAAGTTGACCATGTTCCATTATATGCTATACCATCGCTATTATTATCGTATCTTCTCCAACCAGATTCAGGAGATGTAAGTTGATCGCCAATATTAGCCAATTACCTTACACCTCCTTATATTCCAATACTGGTCTAAAGCCGACTAAATTAGTGTTAATATTATATGTTTCCCACGAAATTTGAAAATCATTATTTCTACCTCTTATTATTCTTTTATCCGATGTGTTAGCTACATTCTCTCCCGCCTTCATTCCTAGCATTGCTGTTTCCTGACACCAAGTATAAACTCCACCGGAAATATGATGAAAAACATCATCTAAAGTTTTTCCATATTGAATTAAGTTTCTTGGAAAGTTTGCGATATATTTATCCCATTCATTGTTAGCAGGCCATCCTCCATATCCTTGATCAGTAGTTGAACTATTTCCAAATCTATCAGAGTATGTAACTCCTCCTGAAAGAGATCTGATAATATTTATTTCTTTCATCATTTTTATTCTATTTATAATAACATATGGCCCCCCGTGATTTTCTAAAACTCTAATTCTGTATGATAAATAGCTAACATCATTATCTATTGAGAACCCCCTTACTTCGTTTACACTCCAAGCTGGTTGATTATTTTTTACATCTAAAATCTCCCAAGATATGTTATCATGTGAACCCTCAAATATCCAACTTTTAGGCGATGATGATATATCAGCAGAGTTAAATGTTGCTTTTATTGTGTATTTTTTTATAACAATTGGATTTTCAAATTGGTAAGAAATCCAACCAGTTTTAACTCCATTAGCAGTATTCCACGGATAAGGGGTGCTAGAATCATTACCACAAAATGCATTCCAAGCATCATAAGAGCTATTATAAATACTACTAGCACTAGCTACTCCACTTGGAGTAGTATTACTTGTCATTGGAGGAATCGCACTTACATCCCAAGGACACCCTTCTATATATTTTGCTCCATTTAATACATTCCATGAAATACTATGTTGTACAACTCGGTCAGCAACTAGCAATCCTTTATTAACCTTTATAAAATAAAAACTGCCATTTGGTGTTTCCGAACCATTTATAGGTATTTCTGTATCAATTTCTCCACCTAAATTACTGAACGCTCCGCCTGTTCCACTATTGGCTTGATAATTGCATACTATATAATCACCAATTTCCATATCTTGAATTGTTGTACGTAAAACCCCCGTTGTCGCTGGTACAGGCATATTTATATCACATCCTTTTCCATTGTATTGGAACACTAAAATAAAACAAAAAACCTGCCATTAAGCAGGTTCAGCTTTTGCTAAAATATTAAAATAACCACCAGTCATAGCAAACTCATTTGATTTTACTCTTACATAAAATGAAACATCTTCACCGTCAGCGTATGTCCCATTAAATCTTAATATAGGCTCAGGAATAAATGGATTTTGTGTTAAAGATATTTCAACTTCTACATGATCTGCAATATTTGGATTCTCGACATGAACTTGTAAATTATTTATATCAAAACCAGAAAGATTGCGCAACCATACCCTTTGTGGAGTAGATGTTTGTCCTGCGATTAACAAGCCAATATTTAAGTATTTAAATACATTTCCTTTTTCATCAGCATAAATCCCATCTATACCTGTTCCATCATGAAATAAGAGTAAAGGTTTATTAAGCCATTTAATTGCCAATTTAGGTCTTATTGAAATATTAGAATGAAATGGAGATGCAAAATGAATGTAATGAGTAATTACTCCTCGCTGATAATTAATAGTAAATCCATAAAAATTTTTACTAAGCGCATTTTTTAAATCGATTCTTTTCCACGTATTAGCACCAACGCTATTAGGTGGAAATTGCAAAAATGTTTGTTCACTATCTCTACTTGGTTGCTCACCATGACTCCATGGTCTTTCTATTGTATTAAATGTAACTTGATAAGAAGAAGAACCATTTCTGTTAATACAATATAAATCAAGATAAAAATCAAGTATAACAGTATTAGAAGATAACTCACTTTTAAATTGCTCAATAATTTGATAATATATCGCAGAATACCATATTGCAACGCCTGATGACATATTCATACCAAAAATTTCATCATTATGATTGCCATCACTTCTATACATTTGTACTCCAGTTTGATCCTCAATAATAATCGAGGGGTCTATACAAACAGGATAGGCACTAGTTTCCAAAAACTGTTCATCAGTTATTACAACAGTAAGTGTTTCAAATTCTCCATCATGTCCAAGAACATACTCTACTCCATCACTTCTAACACCATTTGCATCAATCATATAAGGTTTATCAAGTTTTGAAATTATTTCATTGGTGTCACTATTTAATATTGCTATATCACCATTATTTAATTGCGATACTGTCAATCCATGCATTTTTAATGTAAATGTAAAACTTTTTTTATCCGTAGGACTTTTTATTATTATATTTTCTTTTAATCTATCATTAATAACCAAATATTGAACATCAATATTTGGATAACATTCGATATATGTATATTCATTATTATTAATGGTTTTATCAATTGGGTGTGCATCTTTAAGTTTCAAATTTACCCATCGTTCAATTCCATTTTCATCAATAGTTTCAAAGCTAACCAAATGAATGTTTTCTTGCGTTGTGTCGGTAAAATATGCACGATAAATATTTTTTACAACAGCATCAGTAAACTCCCAAGTCATAACAGGTTCTATTGAAGTATCAATTTCTTTCCATTCGCCTGTTTCATCTTTATAATGGATTGGGTATGAATAAATTTCTTTTTGAAACTCACCATTCCCCAAATAAAATGTTTTGGAATAAGCATCTCTTTTTTTAATTACCTCAGTCGCCACGTAATTTCACCCCCAACGCCTTCAGATAAAGGTGCATCATATTCATCAATTATCCTACCGTTTCCAATGATTAATAGCTTTCCATCCATCTTTTTGTTAGCAACCAATTTTAAATGAAATGTTGCTTGTTCGTTATAAGGAATCTGGCATATAGCTTGGAAGTTAATATTTATCCCATCTCCATATTCATTTTTTGTTTTATAACCAAAATTATATTGAGTAATACGACCCATAGATCGTCCAGTGCTTAAATTACAAAACGATTCAGCATTTTTAAAAGCGATAATATCATTGTACAATTTACTTACTCCACTTAAAGAATAATTTGTATCATTGTATCGATAGATAAAATTAAATATCTTTCCTTGAATGACAAATATCCCTCTATATACCTCATAAAATAATTTGTGTCCACAGCCTATTAAACCAAATCTTATAATGGATTTCCTATCTATATCATAAAAACTATTTTCCTTATGAGTTTTAAAATCAAATTCGGATAAATAAGACCCATTAGCATACTCTGCCAACCAAATAAAATCCTGTTCTACTGGTGAATATGGATTAACAAGATGAAACATAAAAATCCTCCCATTGTATTGTGAGTGTAAATAAAAAGGCATCCCCATATATTATTTGAGGATGCCCATAATACTCGTATAAAATTGTATTTTGTCTTAAATGTATTGATAAGCAATCCTTGTTAGAAAGCTAACATTTCCTGCTGTAGCCATAGCAGGAACATCAGCAACTAATGTTACTTTGGCAAAATTCGCTTTTGTAGCGGCAGTATTCATATTTCCATCATTGGCTGCACCAGAAATGATGCCGGGCGTGCCCTCCGCACCAATCACTTTTGTAATAAGTCCTCCAATCCCATCATTAAATTCCGTTTCGCCCAATGAGTCCACTCTTACTTTAATCCACTTATCAACAACCAATTCCCCTGTGTTTCCTCCTGCATTATCTTTCGTTGTAATCGTACAGTTTGTCATGTCCGATAATGGACTTGAACCGCCTCTATTATTCCAAATCAAAAATGTTGTCGGTGCAGAAACAGTTCCCGCATCAACAGTACCAATATTCCATTCAGTTACTTGTGCTGTATTATTTGCATTGTACCAAAGTACTTCAGGTGCTGGCATAATTATCATACTCCTTTTTTATATTTTAACTTCAATTTGTACAACAAAACTCCCCATTTCAACATCGGCTTGAAACAAGTTAATTCTAAAATAATCCCCTGCTTGAACTTGGGGGTTATGAATAACATTATATGTACTTTTATTTTCACCAACTGCAAGAATAATATCGCACACATTTGACCAATTATTATTTGACAGAAAATTTGACTCAGATATTTTTTCTATATTCATTACTGTGTTTTGTGTAACGCCTTCCGTTACACAAAAAGCATAAGCAGAAACAATTTCTCCATCAAAAGGAAAGCGAATTACCGCTCTTTGAATTCCAAGTACTCTTGTATTTGGAATTACAAACACCATTGTTCTATATTCAAGTTTTTGGTGAAATTTTGTATAATCATCCGAACTCATAAGACCATCAGTTGTTTCGGATGCTAATGGGATAACCCCACCTGTCCAATTTTCAATTAATTCCCAACCGCCACCATTAATTCCATCAAATCGATAAATATCACCAGTTTCTTTAACCATAACTCGCCAACCATTTTTAGGATTGGGGTATGTAGTGGCGATATCTTCAAAGGTATCAACAGGTTCCTTATAAATAATGATGCTACTATCTCTAGCTTCTCTTGCCTCTTGAGCAGCCATTAATGCTTGTGTTCTTGCCCAATTTGCATTATCAGTAGCAGTATTGGCATTATTCGTTGCATTAATCGCATTCTGAATGATGACTTGAAGGTTATCAATGGCTAATTGTGTTTGATCTAGTTGGTTTTTTGCTTCATCAATAATATCCTGTAATGTCTTCACAATATCTGGGCTTCGATGTACCATGGCATAGACTCTAGAAGCAGGATACATAATAAAGCCGCGACCATAATATTCACATAAAAAGGTTTTCCCTTCTTGCGAAGGATGAAATTGCACGACTCCATTACTATAATTAACTAAGAATTGGCTTTCACCTATTTGTCTGACTCTTTCATAGGTTTCTTGAGAAATTTCCGTTAATCCTGATATTTTAACTTTGTGAGATTCAGAAGGAATTTCTAATAATGTAATAATGTTATTTATTACTGGCAACGAATCATACCTGTGCTTATATGGGTCACTTGCATCTCCCTTTCGCCAATGGTATACAACGGGATCATTAAATTGTAAGTATGTTTGTATTGCCAATATCTCACCTCCTTAATTTAGCCAATAAATACATTGCTACTTCCTTCTTGAATGGTTGTTGTATTTCCCAAATGTGTTGTTACTTGTGAACCAATAACTGCTACACTTTGACCACCAACATATACATTCGATGAATTGCCAATGGTAATTTGACCGTAACCACTTCCTGATGTTCCGGGTCGTATGTTTCGATATTGGGTTGTGCTTGTATCTGGTGGAACAGAAGGATCAGCAATCCAAGATTCGTTTGTTTGGTCGCCAACTTTAGCTATGGGTTTCCCATTTACATAAACATTAGATGAAGTAACTACTTCGCCATTAATTTTTGCATGAGTACTACTTGAACCGGAATAAACCCAATCATAGACAGGGGGAACCCAGTAGATACAATTGCCATCTTCATCATAAGCACCACAATATCCCCCGCCTACTTGTTGATAAACATAAATGTCATATGTAACATGATTGTTTTTTACTGACTCAACAATTTTTGATGTGTTAAATGCTACCCCTGCCATAATTTCCTCCATTAAATTAAATAACCCGCCTTTTGGCGGGTTATTAATCAAACTATTTCAGATTAATATAAAACGGAATTATATCTCTTGGCCCATTAATACTAACGTTAAAAATTACATTTTCACTATCAACATCAATATTACCCTTCTGAATAATTCCATTTTTAGTTTCTCCGGCTAATATAATATCCTCAAAATCTTTATCGTTAATAGTTCCAGCAACCTTAGCTTCTTTTCCGCTTACGTTATGATTGGCTCTCATAGGATGAGTAAAATATACTCTAATATAATCTTCTCTATTGTTGGTTACAGTAACTTCAAAATCAGTCGAAGTTTCAGTGATTGTAATTGAATGAACTGTAATTACTACCCCATCTTTTTCTTTTGTTTGTGGCAATTTTGCAAAAACAAACTCATCACTATCATTTGTTGTTAAATTTTTATTGCTATTAGATTCTTCAATGACATTTTCGTTTTCAATACTTGTCAGTGTAATCACCCCTTCACCAGTACCGTCAAATTCTACAGAATGATTTGTTAATTCTGCGACTTCACGAACTGGCAAATAAGTAGTCCCATTATTAATGAGAAGTGGTTTATTTTTTAAGGTCACTTCTTCACCATTAAGAATGATTTTATAATTTTTCACCTTTACTGATTTCACGACAAATTCTTCTGCTGCGTAACTGACACCTGAGAAAAACAAAGCCCCACAAAGAAATGCAATGACAATTTTCTTCATAATCTTACTCCCCTTTCCATGCTTTTCCTAAGATTATTATAGCACAGAAAGATTATTTTTGTAAGCATAAAAAAATAAATTATTAATTTAAATGTATACTTGAACCATTTAGTTTAATTTGACCAGTTGCATTTATATTAATTGCGCCAGTAATATTCATATTTAACCCCGTTGTACTCAATGTAACCGAACTACCATTATGTAATTGAATTAAGATGGAATTACCATTTTCTGATATAGATATTTTTGAACCAGTAGAATGCTCCAATACAACTGCTCCATTTTCAGCAAATATTCGTATTTGCGAATCTTCAAAAAATATATTTCTCTCATATTCTGTAACACGAGCATAATATGTAAACTCCCATAAATCAGTATATTTATATATAAATGATTTTCCTTTATTTCCTGTTCCTGAACCTTCTCCCATCTGTATATAAGGATAAGCGCCTAAACCAGTTCCATCAAATCCAATTATTAATTTCTCATGTTTGTTAATATTTAAATTGTATACGGGATAGGAAGTAACTTTGGTAGTAACCATTGATTTACTCGCATCTGTCCAATATAACGGCGTTCCATCGTTGGTTGTTGCTTGTGCTCTCGAAGTAATTTGACCTGTTATCCATTTGGCTGTGTTATTTTCTGCGTTAATAAAATCAACGTACATACCAACTGTATCTATTTTCCCCAATGTCTTTAGTTTATTAACTGTTAAATTAGCAATAAATCCGTCATCAGCCGTAACTGTATTAACTATAATATACTGTGCAGTTATTGTACCAGCACCAATAATATCAAAATTATTCAAGTATAACTTTCTTTGTTCTGCATCTATTAATACTACATCTTCTGTCGCTCCACCAAATGGATCGGTAACTATTTTCAATCTTTTTGCTACTAGATCTTCTGCATGTAATATACCATTTAAATCTACGTAAAATTTCTTTGTCCAAAGGCTGCCATTATTTCTTTCTATGCTTATTCCTTCTGTGGCATTAAGTTTCGTTCTTATTAAATTGTCACTTCTTTCAACTAAAATCCCATTCTGTGCATCGATCGTAACCTTATTATAAGGAACGCCTAATAATAAAGAACTATACTTCAATGCATCAGTAATTTCATTAATAATCCTTCTTGCTTGGTCATAATAATTTTGAAATTTTTGAGTAAATTCCGTTCTATCTACGGTTGTGGTTTCATTCATATTTGCTAACAATGGTGTTATGTAATTGCCTAATTCTACATAAGCCGCTGTAAATGGAGGAATGTTTATGTGACTGATTGTTCCACCATCTCTAGCTGAATATTGATATTGCTGTGCTTGATACAATATTTTTTGATACTCCGTTTGTATGGTTTCCCATTCTTGTTTAAGAGTTAATTTTTCAATTGGAGTTAATTTTCCATCCGTAATAATCTGTTGAAAGCGACCAATATTTAAATAATTAGTATTTGAATCAAGCAATAGATCGTCAAAATCATTTACAATTCTTAATCGTTTTGCTACTAAATCTTCTGCTCTAAATTCTCCTGATATATTGAAAAATAATTTTTTAACCCATGCCCCATTTTCAAAACGTTCAATTCCAATTCCTTCAGTGGCATTTAATTTACTTCTAACTAGTCCATCGGAACGAGTTACAATAATTCCGTTAATAGGATCGATACTGATCCCATTACTTAAAGTACCTTCAACATAATCCAGCCGAATTCCATTTCCATGAAAATAACCATCTAAGTCCAACCAAACCATATCAATATAGTTTAAACCGGATTTACGTTGAATTTTAAATCCATCATCTTCGGTCATAAAAACCCTGTTGACAATATTTGTATCATTACAATTGTCACTGGAATAACGATTTAACATGATGCCAAATTTATCTGGATTTTCCTCAATTAACCCAAATTTCATAACTTCGCGATTACAACGGTCTGTGATGGTGGCTTTAGCCCCATGAATTTCTAAGATGCCGTCGTCATCGCCAATGGTGACACGTTGGGTTAGAAGGATTTTCCCAAATAACCGTTCGGCAATAATTCCATCTGGTGTAATAGCCGTTTCATATCTTAATCCGCCTGATCTTGTAAGGGCCAATGCTCCATGTGTTGCCCTCAAAAATCTTAGCGAATCATTGGGGTCAAATATAGTTAAACCGTTTCGGTCATACACTACATATTCATTGCTGGCCATATTAATTTCGTTGGTAATTTTATCCCACAGATTATCAAAAAGTTTACTGATTTCGCTTACATCTGTAACCGCTTTTCCCCATTTATTTTTCTCTAGACTAACCGTTGTTGATGTTCCAATACTTCTATATATGTACCTCTCTAACTTTCGATTTTCATCACTAATATCTTTTATGTTAGCGATTCTGAGTTGTATATTCCTGTCTTCAAAATCATATGATATCTCAATTATTTTCGCAGTTACTTTAGTGTTCATTCGTTCATATACAACAGTAACATAATCCCCCAAAACCAATTTGTCCCAATTGCCTTGTTCTTCAATAACTTCTTTAAAATTCACGATATCAATATCAATAATCATTTGGGGCTTTTTAAATTCTTCAAACTTTTCTTTAGTTGCCTCATATAAATCGTGAGGGTCAATATAGTTTTGATCTTCAAACTCTCGTTCGATAATATAATTGCTTAGTTCATCCAATTGTTCTGTTGTAAAATTGTTTTCCATTGCCAAGATATTTCTAAGAGCTTCAATGTCATTATTTACGCTCTCTATTTGGTTATTTAACGTGTTAATTTCTAATTGCTTTTGAGAAATTTGCATCTGTTTATGGTCTAAACAATACTTTTCGATTAATGCATTCTCGTTACTCAAAGTGTCATATTCTTGTGTGGTAATGTTAGCAATTTGAATAAACACATCTACATTCGTAGCTGTTCCGTTAACATTTAATGCAATTGTACTCGTATTTTTAACCTTGCCCAATACTACCCAAGAACCCGCAGATAGATTCCTTTGAATCCCATCCAAACTAACTGTAATATTAGATGTTTGTGAAACTTTGCAAAGTACAACATAGGCATATTCAGGGCGTTTTGTCTTTTGGCTGATCGCAACAGGTGTCCCATTATACACAAATTTATGAAACCACATATTTTCGTCAAACTGTTGCGCGAGAACGATCTCATTAATTTGCGCTTCTTGGTTTTTCAACGTAACCATTTCAATTTCTTTCTGACTAAGTGTGGATTGTAGGTTTTCTTTGTTTGTAAGATATGTATTAAATTCATTTTTCTTAGACTCAACTAATGCTTCATAATCCAATAGAGCATGGCACAATGAATCAGACATGTAATAACTGTGTTGGATTACCTGACCATTGGCATCACGTTCAAAAGGGTACATAAAATAGGAAAAATCTTGGATATAGTTCTGTCCAATTGGATTTACTCCATTAATGGACATGCCATCTTTACCAAATGCTTTTAGACGAGTGACCATCTCATCTGCATTGGACTCTTTTCCCATCGTCTTTAAATAATGGCCATACGAAAACTCAATTCCTCGATGGATGCCATGAAGTTCCGGTTTTATAAAACTAACCAAACGATTTACCGTATCCCATTCGATAACCGCATTGTAAGTTTCACCAATTTGGTAAATCGCATCCAACACCGAAGTATTAGAAAAATCAAATGAACGATATGTGGTTTCAAAATCAGCGTCTAGTGTTCCAATTCCCCAAGGGGTTTCTGCAAGCACATCTGTTAAAACATATCGAATATCCTTGGCTTCAACTTGATATCCTCGTAATAATTTATTTTTTAATTGATATGCTAATGAATAACAAAATACAGTTTTTGAATCTCCCTCTTCATCCATGCTATCTGTTATTTTAACAATAATAAACCATTCTTTATAGTTACCAAACTCCATATAAATTAAGTATCTTTCTTTTAGTAAATCAACATTTTTATTTTTTACAAGTTGATGATTGATATCTATCTCAAAAGGAATATCAAACTCCAAATCATTCAACTCAATTATTTTACTATTAAACCTTATATTATATGCTTCTGATAACTCAGCAATAATTTCTCTATTTGGCCTAGTTAAATAAAGTCGCGGTTGCTCTGGTTTTTTGTTCCAATCAATAATCCCTAACAAAATTTCACCTCCTTTTATCTCAAATATTTATATTGATATCTAAATTGGATTTGTGCATTCCCCACCACACGCAATATATTTTCACCATAAACAAATTCAAGATATTCGTTATTGAAATTGCTATACCTATATGTCATAGGCAAACTGGTTTCAATATATCTGCGCTCTCCATGTATATATAACTTTTCACCATCTAACAAGTTGGTAAATTTAAATTCTTGGTTGCCATTGGAAGTATTAATAATCGAAATATCGCCATTCCCCGTTTTCGTAATCCATATTTCCGGATAAATTTTTCTGTCTCCCTTATTTTCAAAATAAATAATGGGCTCAAAATAAAAAGTAACCTTTGTTAAGCTTGGGCTTAAGTTAGCCTCATTTGTACTTTCGAAAACACGGTATCTAAATTTAACGTTTTTTAAAGAGATATGACTTTCTAAATCAGGTATCATTCCACCGTTCTCAACTTTTTTCCAGTCTGTCCAATCATAGCCCCCATCAAAAGATACACTGGTTTCAATGGCAATATTCGTTCCTTCTGGTTCATTACTTTCCCAAGATATATTTGTAATTGCTCCATCTCCATCTAGATTCAAAGTAAAAATCGGTGATACACGCATACCTCTAAATTTTGCTAAATCTGACCACTTAGCCATTTTTCATCATCCCATACTTATTCAATTTTTCCAAATGGTCGAAAATGTGCTGCTACACCTTTTTCTTTCCATGTCACAATACGATAACCAACCCAAACGACTTGATTGTCATTTACTGATTCACCATCAACTATCGTCCATGTAGGTTCAGAAATTCCAGAAAGGCCTGCAACTGTACAAACATAAAATCGATTATTCTCTATAGATGGAAGAACTATATCACCTTCATTATAGTTTTTAGATGGAGTCCAGTATGAATATCCGTAAATATCTCTAACTGTTTCACCAGAAATCGTTGGAAATGATGGAACATTTACCCCACTATATCCAGATTGAACACATTCATAATAGTGACCATTATCATTGGGCGGAATGATCAGGTCGCCAACTGAATATGAAGTTAGGCTATTCCAAACTGGTGCAGCCATCCCTTCACGAAGATTTACCCAACCAACATAATCTCCAATGGACGGATTCTTTTTATAAACACGTCTACTTATTTTCCAAAAACCACTAGCAGGTGCTTCATCCATATAAATATCAGCAATTTCATCTAGTTTCGAAAAGTTGTTATATAAATCCATGATCGTTTGATGAATTTGATCTTCAATTTCAGGTAATATCAAACCGATGTTAGAACTTACACTTGACACAAAATCACCTCTTTGCTTATAGATCTTTCCATTGCGTAGAAGACGGTAAGTCTGACCATTTCGTTTTATTCGGATGTAAAACAAGTCTTCCATTTGCATCTACAATCAAATTGTTTAATTCCCCTTGACTCATATTTGAGTCCTCTATTGTTTGTGGCGTTTCATTCCAATCATAAATTTTGGTCAGGCTCAGGGGGCTGTAAACATAAGGGCTGTCGCAGCGCACCGTTAAATTGATGTAACCTTCAGATAGGCAGTTGTGAATTAATGTAGGGTTATCAACGAAAAGAGCATAATAGATTTTCTCAGGTTCATCCGAAAAGATGAGCGGCTTATAATACTCATGATCGGTTAGCCATCTTGCCACTTTATTGATCAATTCTCTATTCCATCTTTCTTCAAAAGCAAAGGATACATTAAATTGTAAAGGCTGACGATCAATCCCTTGAAAATATGGCCTGTCATTGCCTCTTATCGATGTTTCCCTTATTTCTCTTCCTGCGACAAAGGGTTCCTCTTGCATCCCTGAGCTAATGTTTACATTAATGATTCCAAAGCTATTTGATGGTATGCCATCAAAAATAAAGTATTCGCTTGAACGAATAGCCATATCTCCACCACCAAAGAATAAATTTAAGGGACTAGATATTTTCTAGTCCCTTAATTATTTAGTACAACTCCTCTTGCTGTTAAACGCTTAACAATCGTTGATGCAACATCTTCCGCACTTTTACGATCTCCAGTTACCTTATCAATATAAATATTAATATTATTTATTCGATTTCCTTCACCAGTTCGTTGATTAATCAAGTTTGCAAGATTAAAACTACTCAGCATTTTCGATAATGAATCAATTGGATTCTTTAACACCAATTCACCATGCTTCAATATACTAAGTTCTTCATTATTTTTTAGATTCAATAATTTGTGAAGTTTTTGAGCCAATGAAAATTTACTTGGATCTCCAACTACTCCACCTTCATGATACAAACGTAATCCATCTTTATACCAAACGCCTTTTGATTTATATATATTCCCTCCAAGAAACTCAGCATATTGCTCATTTATTCTCTCTAGTTCTTTGCGCTGCGCATCTGAGGCAAAAAACCATTCTTCGCTATTCTTTTTCATTAGTTCAATGATTCTTTTTTCAAAATCATTTTTTGGTTGATAATATTGACTTTCGTCTCTTGGTTTTGGTGCTGCTGGATTTGAGTAATCTATTGATTCAAGCATCGATTGTGCTTGTTGTAATTTTTTTATAAAATTATCATCAATGGATTGTCCAATAGAAATCATATGACTTTCAACTTGATTTTTTAACCCTGCAATACTTGTATTAATATTTTCTATTTTGCCATCAATAATATTCTGTCTTAAATCCATAAAAAACTGATCGTTTTTCAATAATTCTTCCCAAAACTTCTTCTCGTCCTCTAATTGCTTCTCTAATCTGTTCTTTATGGTTTCATGTATTTTATCTTCGCTTTTCTTAATATTATCAATTTCTTTCTTCTTGTTATCTAAAGTGTCTTGTAAGGCTTCCTTGCGTAATTCTATTTGTCGATTACGCATAAATTCTTCAGTTTCCTCAATTAATTCAGCCAATTCTTTTTGTAATTCCGCTCTTCTTGCTTTCGCTTCAATAGAATTATCAAGAGATAATTCGTCTATTTTTTTCTGTAACTCTAGTTGTTTTTGCTGTTTTTTGGTTAATTCCTTTTGATAATCTTCTTCATCTTTAGTCCTATCTAATGATTTTAATTGTGCGTTAATTATTTCCTCAAATCGTCCATACTCATCATCTAAATTCTCGATTCGCTTCTTGTGCCTTTCATCTTCAAGTTTGATTTGTTCTTGAATATGATCAATTGCCAAATCACGCTGTTTTTCTAATGCTTTTTTGTATATATCAACTATTTCATCAGCGGTGTTTTCGATATAATCTTTCCATAAATCTGCTGCTTCTTTTTGAATATCATAAGTTCTCTTAGCATTTTCTCGTTTTTCTTCCTCAGCTTTTCTTTGCTTATCTAACAATTCTTCCTCAATCTGCTTTGCAATATTGACAAGTTCTTTTTCATTAGAAATAATACTTCTTTCCCAAGATTCAATTGAAGATTTTAATTGTATAATTTTTTGATTATTTTTGTCTATCTGTTCTGTTAATTTATGATATTCTTCGCTACTCTGAGATAACCGTTTTCTTTGATTGCTTAGAGTTAAATTCTGATTTTCAAGACTTTTTATATGATCTTTAGTAAGGTTTTGCATCTGACGATACAATTCAATTTGTAATTCTAGTTCTTGTCTATATTCAGCCGAAGTTTCATTTAATCTTGTCTGTCGCGTTTCTGATTGGTCAAGTTGAAGTTCTAATTCACTAATTTTATTTGCATATTCATCAATAATATATGGATCGAATTTTTTAGATTTTGATTCAGTGTCGCCAAAACTTGGAGTCTCCAATTCCTTTCTTAATTGCTCTAGTCTTTTTTGAAGCTCTTCTGCATTTTTCCTTCTTTCTTCTTCTGATTTACCATAATTTATTGTATCATTATATAATTTTATATATTCTTCATAGGCCCTTTTTTCACTTTGTAAAAATTGTTCAAACGCTTTGTCATAGGCCATCTTTTGAAATAAATTTATATTTGGTGCCCCATATTTTTTCTCAAATTCTTCACGTAAAAATGCTTCATCTGACATAAGTATGGGCTTTGAAGTTAAAAGGGGCTTATCAATTTTGGCTAATTCTTCTCTAGCCGTTTTTAAGTCATATATCTTAGATATTTCGATATCATAACTTTCTAATCTCTTTCCCAATTCCTTAATTACTGCATCGGACATTTGAGTTTGCGATTGAATAGCAGTAATCTGATCATTAATTCTTTCTGCCCTCAGTGCAATAATAGCTTCTTTTTCAATTTTCCAACCATTGGTTGTTTTATGTATATGATTTATTAATTGAGGATATTTTATTATCAAATCAAAAACTGTTTCTGCATTTAATGTTTGATTACTATTCAAATCTCGTAATACAGCATTTAATTCTTTAATCTCTGATAGATAATTTTTAATTGAATCTGTTGCATTATCAGTCTGATCAGCCATTTCATCCAATTCAGTATTAACATACTGCAATTCGTTTGACATTCCAGACAATATAATCTTAAATATTTTCATAGAATCAATATTTTCATCTGGAATAAATTTAATATTCAACTTTTTAAATAGATTTAACAAATCATCGATACTTGCATCTTCTGGCAATTTTGTTAGTTCAATAATTAACTTTCTAACAGTACCACTAACTTGATCAATAGTTTTCCCTTCGGTTGCCCAAATTTTAGCCCATTCATGAATTATTCCTCTAATTTTATCATTAACTTTTATCCCTTGTTCTGATAAATCATCCATTATTTTTTCAAAGGCTTTGTAGTTATTTAAAATTATATTATTTAAAGTTTTCTTATAATTTTCTTCAGATTTTGCTAATTTATCCTGATATTTTTCTATTTCTCTTTGATGTCTACTAATTTCTTCTCGTGCAAATTGTAAATATTCGCTACTTACTTTTCCTGAACTAATTCTCTCTTGATATTCCCTGATAGATTGCTCATGTTTCTTGATATTTTTTATATACTTCTCAATTGCCTGTTGTTCTTTCTCTAATCTTTCAATCTGTTCTGATTCCTCTTTTTTATAAGCATTTATTGCTCGTTCCTTTTCTAACCTAACTTCTTCTTTTAATATTTCCAATCTCTCTTTAGCTAATTCAATGTTTTCTGCATAAGCTTCTCCATATTCGTTTACGGCTTCAATTGCAACACCATACTCGCTTACAAAAAGTCTTTGTATTTCGCGCATTCTTTGCTGATCTTCAATTGTTTTATCAGTTTTATTTAATAATCCTTCATATTCTTTAATCAATTGTTCTAAGCCAGTGGACTGAAAATTTAAATCTTCTAATCGATCTTCAAATTGCTCTATTTCATTATTAGCCTCTGCCAAATAATTAATAAGTAATTCTAATCCATATCCTAATGCAACAAATACTGCTCCTACTACAGTTGCCGAAGCCAATCCACGCAACGCAGCAGTAGCAGCACGTGCAGATACGCCAAGTGCTGTAATACCTTTTCCAAGAGAAATTGATGCAATAGTTAATGTACGAAAATTTTTGCTCAATGCCCCTGCTGCAAAACCTGCTGTTCCTAATACTACTGGTAAAACACCAAAATTATCAACAAGTCCCTTTAATTGATTAGCTAATCCTTTAGCAAATTCAGTTAAAACTATAATAGAGTCTGTTAATAAAGCATCACCCATTGCAAGACCCAATTCAGTCCATGCGTTTTTCATCATATTAATTCTTGCTTCGAGCGATTGTAAATATTTCTCATTTTCTCTTACGGCTGAACCATATGAATTTAGAGCAGCTTTTGTTGCATCAATAGACAGTTGTTGGCCTTGCATCAAAGCCAAGAAACGGCTCAACTGGTATCTCAATCTGTTACTTTCACCCATTAGGGCTACTGACTATAGATTAAATCTATAGCGGGGAGGGTACTTCCAAGAGTGTCTTTACACTCGACCTTCCCTCTCTATGTTTCCATAGAGTTCAGACTATATCATCATCTTACTATAAGATGGTTGGCGTATAGTCGTTACGGATTTTAATAAGTATATATATTAGGCTGAGTAAGAAATTTTATTAAATTATATTTCAGCCTAAATGTATACTTATTAACCTTTCCTCGGTATTTCCCTCGTCTTTACGTTAGGGGGTTTACCGATATAGCCAACTTTTTTCTATTCAATCACTTGAATAGTGGGCAAATTTTTACCCGCCAGTGTCACCGCTATATTCTGTTGCTGTTCTGCCGATAACGAATTCCATTTTTCCTGAAGTTCTGAAATAATTTGTGTAGCTGACTTCATTTCTCCACTGGCATCTTTTATTTTAATTCCAATGGAATCGAGGGCATCAATACTTGAGTCCATCGTTGTTAAACGAGAGTAAATCGTTTTTAGTGCATTCCCAATGACACTACCCGATTCTCTTGTTTGAACACCAATAGCAGTAGCATGACCAATCATTTCTTCTAAAGTTACATTAAATGCAACTGCCGTACTTCCTGCACGTTGTAATGCTAAAGCCAAATCCTTGGTTGTAATTGCGAAGTTGTTATCTACTTCGTTGAGAGCATCAATTATTCTAACAGAATCTTCAGCTTTAACATTAAATATTGTCATCGCCGCTGTCATAGCAGACATTGATTCTTCAACTGTCAGTTCTGAAACGTTCGCTGCTAATACAGCAGCCTCTGTGAGATATTTAATTTGATCTTCTCCAAATCCCTGTCTTGCAAATCCAATTGCCGCTTCATTAATATCCTGAATACTTTTTCCTAATTGGTTGGCCAATTTAATATTTGTTTGCAAAATATCTGATAACTCAACTTGATCTGGCAGCACTCTTGCCAATTCAGTCATTTGAGTATCGATTTCAATAATATTTCTAACGGCTTCTCTTAATCCCCTTATTGGAGCATAAAAACTTGTCATTGCAAGCATCCAGACGGGGACTCTTTTGGCAGCAATTTCCAGTTGTTTTAATACTCCTAGTTGACTAGCATGTGCTTGTTTCAATGCATTTTCTTGCAAATAAATGCTTCCAGTGGTTTTATCAATAGTACCTTTTAATATTCTATTTTGATTTTCATTTTCTTTAAGTGTTGCAGTCCATTTTCCAGTGGTACTATTTAATGATATTTCTCTAATTTCTCTATCTTTAAATGCTTCATTTAATGCTAATACATTCTTTAATTGATTTTCAGTTACTTCATTACCAATTAAATCATTTGACTGACCTATTAAGGTTCCGCGTTTTCTAATTTCTTGAATTCTTTTTGCATTCGTTTCAATTTCTTTAAGAGATGTAGATAATTCCTTCATTCGTTTATCTACATCAGGTACACTTCTGTTTAAACTATTAACGTCATCCAGCCATTTACTTAATGCATTATGATCAATATCTTCTCCAAAACGTCTTGTTAAATCATCAACATTAATTCTAGCTTGTTGTTGATATAATTTAATTGTGTGTTCTAAGTTTTTATTATATTTTTCTCTTTGTCCAATATTATCTTTAATAATATTGCTTGTAACTTTTCCTTGTTCATTATATTTTATTATTTGACGGTTTAAATCTTCTGTTTGTCTAATTTCTTGAGTGAGAATTTGTGTACCATCTTTATTAACTCTATATGTCTTTTGATATTCCAATCCTAATCGTTCGACATCATCACTTAATTGTTGAACAGTTTTAGTTTGCTCTTTGATCTTTTCCGTTGTGCTTGTAATTATTTGTCCATCAGCCAACTGTCGTTGAATTATTTTTTTAGTAGTTCCATCAGCGTATTCAAATTCTTTGATTGTTTCGCTAACTACTCTTTTTTGTTCATCAGAAACTTTTTTCAATTTTTCAGCAGCATTAATAAAACTTTCAACATGCTTTTGAAAATCCTGTGGAACTTCTACTCTTAATTTTAATTTATTTATTTTCTTTTCTATTCCCTTAATCGCTGCATTAATTTCACCAATTGATTTTCCGGTATTTAATGTTGCAGTAATTAAAATAAGCAAATCGTCTCGACTTAGCACATTTTCACCCCTTTCAAATCAAAAGAGGTAATATCATGAAGATATTACCTCTTTAATAATAAATATTTGTATCTGTTTATTTATGCACAGTGTCCCTTGTTATTTATGTAATTACTATTGAATAAGAAAACCGCATCCCTCAGTTCATCTAAATCCCAATCCCACCAATTTGCAAACCCAACTACCTTATCATCAGGCCAACTAATTATTTCCTCATACACATCTTCATCCTCAATGTGAACATCCACATACTCCAAGTAATCTAAAAACTCCTGCTTACCATCACAAGCTCTGTCCATCAATCGAATCAATTCTTTTGAATCCATTGTCAACCCTCCGAAAACAGTTTAATATTAAACTTACTAATGTAATAATATACCATATAATTATCCTTGTCAATATAATTTTAAACTATAAGGTTTAGTAATAAAATTTATTGAAAATAATTAAATTATCCGTTAAAATATTTTTACAAGGAGTGAATTAGATGGATTCAATAAAGAATCAAATCAAAATAATACTTATACAACAGGGTTACAAATTAACTGAAATAGTTGAAGAAATTAATAAACGTTTTAATAAAAAAGATACAGTTCAAAATTTAAACAATAAATTGTCAAAGGGTACTATTCGCTATACCGAAATTTTAGAAATTGCTGAAACACTTGGATATGATCTTGTTTGGGTTCCCAAAAGATTTAGATCAAATTTCACAACAATGCCAATTTATAATTACTTACACTATCCAGATGATGTTATAGGTGAAATTTACAAAAAATACGGTATTGACTGGCCTACAAAAGTGCAATTTTACAAAGATTCAATGAACAACAACATAACACCTGAAGAATAAATCTTTCTTGCCTAAAGCGTCTGCATTTACCCCTTTGCAGACGCAAATGCAAACGATTTAATCAAGAAAATATCTGCGTATGCGTTTATGCATATTTGGAAAATAATTCAATAGTTCTTCATAACTTAATTCGCGCACATTATATCCAACGTCTATACCACTTTCACCACATTTAGAACAAATCCAAGAGTGTTGAAGAGGATAAGATGACAAAATATATGAAGCATATACTTTATCATGTTCAAAATCTGATCTACATTTATTTGTCATTTTCATAACAAATCTGCTCCATAATTTCACACCAACGATCATGTTGAATTGCAGATTCACCTTCAAATTCTTGGTTACAATTTAATACAGACTCTTTAACACTTAAAAGCATTTCTTTATTGCTTTCTGATTCTTCAATAACTACCTCTTCATTCAATAATTCTGTATAATCTTTATTAAAAGAAACCAAGTCTTTCACATCAAATTGTTTAACCCCATTTACTTCAACAATCTTAGGGTTTCCATTTTCGTCTAAATTTGAATGTTCTTTAATTAATTGCATATGTTCTTCTTTGAATAATTTATATTTTTCAGTTAATAAATTAATAAAACGGACTCTCATTCGGGATGATTTGCCTGACAATTTGAGTTTATAGAGGAATTCAATGAAAGGTTCTAATTCGTGGTTATATAATTTCAAAAGATCATCTCCCTTTAAAATTTATATTTTAACCAAATATTTTATTTTTTTCTTCTGCAAAATCGCGCAAATCATAATGTTTAATAGTAGTTGATACATCATTATGATGAGCAATATATTTTGAAACTAATGCCAAATCTACGCCTTGTTCCAACAAATATGTCACACAAGACGCTTTAAACAAATGAGGATTAATACGTCTACCAAGTATATTTGAAAGTTTCCTTGAACAAAAATCATTAGCCCATTGTTCTGATACTGGTACAATTTCCCCGCCATACTTAACAGTAAAAATATATTCATGATCGTATCCACGTTTATCTGCCCATAACTTCATGTATTTTAAGGCTTCAAGATTGATCATGTAAGGCTCCTGCTTTCCGTCTTCTCCTCTGCCCTTTAAACGAACAATATGACTTAACACATAGTTTTGTCCTTCTGGTATAGGGTAACTAAGAATTTCTGTTTTAAATTGAGGAATTTCTGCGCGTCTTGCGCCAACATTAAATGCTGTAGCTACCCAAGCAGCACCCAAATAATCTTCTTCATTTAATAAAACATCCATCATTAATTCATAATCTTCTTTAGTAATTTTTACCTTTTCATAAACATGATTTGTTGGAATTGGAGGTAAGCCCCTTGTAAAATTACGAAAATTTTTATATTCTTCTTCGTCATCTGCAACCATATTCTCTATATAATTACAAAAACTTGACACTACTGATTTCTTGAACTTTTTTGCATTTGATGACATTTTCCTTGAATCTAAATAATTTATATATCTTTGAAAATCTCTTTTTGAAATTTTGGTTATGGGTTTATCAGAAAGCGATTGATGAACCCACCAGAAAAATTGTCGTATTCCCGATCTATACTGAACAAGCGTTTTAGGAGATAATGACGAATTCATTTCTAAAAATTCTTCAGCAAGTCTCCTATGTTCACTTGATACTTGCATCCATTTTTCATCTGTTACTTCTGGTAATTTATCAGCACGATCACGAACCATATTCTTTTTTATGTTCATTAAATCACCTACCTTGGTTCAACATTTAAGCCTTGTCGTTTCAGACCCTTGTAAAGCGCATATTTTGCTTTGCCTGTATTCTCTAATTCTTCTTTAGTCGGTTCATGAAATGGTCTTGGAGGTGGTCTTTTCCCACTTAATATATCCCATTCATATCCATCTCCAGTTTCAACAACCATGGGAACATCTCTATCAAGCCTTGGAATACCACTCTGGAAAAATTCACCTGTTATTATATCCAAATCAGGAGTAGTACCTTCCCAATCACTTCTAATATTTCTTAAAGCAATTGTATTATCATTAATTACTGTAATTTGCATATTTTCATAATCTGTTAGACCACCATTATCCATTTTACGGTCGTATGCTTTAGGTTTATATTTGGGATAGACTTCTTCATAGATTACTTCTCTCATGGTTTCTTTTGCTGTTTGAGCAACTTCATTTTGTAATGCTGAAGCAATTTTTTTGTTTAATATTTTTTCTAATTCTTTTAGATTATTGATTTTTATCAAAATAATCACCACTTTTTATATTTAACTTTTAATTTTGTTTTCATTATCAACTTCCTCTTCATCTTTATTTTCATTCAATACTGCTTTAATCCCCATTTCTCCAAGTAATTGACCAATATTTTTAGAAACTTTATCAATTTCTGTTTTTACTAATTCAAGTTGATCTTTAGGGAAGCCATTTTTATTACCATCAAATAATACATCCATAATGCCTAAATCAAGAAGTGCATTAGATACCTGAATTAATTTTTCAATATTGTCTATTGGGGGAACTGGAATATCAGTAAAATATTTTACAATTAAAGTATTGATTAATGAAGTTGTTCGCATTAGCGTTTCTTCATTAACATTTTTTTGTTTTCGTAAATCCTCAAGAATTATAATATAATCCAAAATCATTTTTTGAATTTTTGTTTTCCTAAATTTTATGTCAACTTGAACTGGATAGTCTCCGCAGACATAAATTGTTTTACGTTGATCGAATTCGCTATTTAATTTATTAATTGTTGCCAGTGTGAGTTTTTTTTGTTTTGGCATTAAATCATCTCTCCCTAATTATTAAATACTAAAAGGGCGTATCATTTGATACGCCCTTTTTGTTTTATGCATCTTCATAGATAACCATATCGTATAGTGTATCTACACCATTAATTTTAACCGGAAACACATCAATAGTAAGTGATAGCGTGCTAGGATCTCCTGTTGGAGAATTAGTAATCGTAAAGTTTGGTTGTAATTTTGCTTTATAATATTTCAATTGGGCAGATACAATTTCACCAGAAATTTCATCAGAATACACAGTGTCACCAACCATAAAAATATATGGAGGAAATCCTTTTGCAGTAAAGGATAGTTTATGTGAACTTGTTGCGCTCCATCTATAAAATACCATAACTTCTTCACCAATATTTACTGTAGAACCAACAGCTAATTGAACTTCATTTGCATTAATACTTTCAACAGTTTGTGATTGACCCAAAATTCCATTTACATATGAAAATACTGCAATATCTGCTGTCGTACCCACAGGAGTTTTAGACAAGGTAATAACCTTTTCACCAGTTCCGCCATCTTGAACCGTTAAAGTTTCATTTTTGTAAATATCATTTGCACCTGAAGAAATATTTTCACCAGCAAGTAATGCTAGATGTTGCATTGAAAAAATTTGAGTTTCAACAGTTACCGTAGTTTCTTTATCACCATGCCATGCAATACGCCTTGGGTTTCCAGATCCACCTCTCGCATAAACTGTTTCTGCGGTATTTTCTGTCTGTGCTGAAGTTGCATAATCCATTGTTAAAATGGGATTTTTAGTAACATAATCAAAAAAGGTAAAATTCATAATTTCCCTAGAACCATAACGCCCTAAATTTAATGCCATTTATATATTCCTCCTTATTTAATATAAAAATAAAAAATCTCCTTTCGGAGATTAGAATTTGCCTTTTGTAATCCACTCAGGTAGTTTTTCATCTTTACCCAAATAACCATTTGCCCATACGCGCAACAATCTTGTGTGTTTTTCTTTTATATTTAACCTTTCAAAGTGTTCATAAACTTGATAAATTGTTAAATTGCCAACATTGAATATATTTATTCCATTCCCGTCAGCATTACACAACACAGATAGCATATCTTTTAATCCTAATGAATCATCTTCATTTTTCTTATATTGACTTCTTAATTTCTGTAATTTCTCATACATTTCTTTTGCCTTATTATTTTTAAATTTTAAAGGTTTATTATCATCAATAACCCCATTCGATTCTTTTATAATCTTTGCAACTGCTTCATAATTATTTCTATTCAAAAACTCTTTTCCTTTTACAAAAAAAGATGATGTTGAATATATAAATTCAACATCGTCCTCATGAATAAAAAATTTTAATGCCTGTATTAATTCTTCCCTTATTACCGGAATCAAAATAAATAAATCAAATGCATTATCATTTTCAATTTCTTTAAACCTGTCATCATCTAAGTTAAATAAATATTTAAATACCGTTTCTTTATTAAAAGTTGCAATTGCTAAATAAATGCTGTATTGTATCTCCCCAATTTCTACAATACTATTAATTGTTGGAGAATATATATTTACACCATTTATTTGTACTGGTTTTCCCAAAAAGTAATTTAGGCGATTATCCACTGTAATCACCTAATTCCACTCATAAGGCTTATAAGCAATATAACTTCCAAGATAATCATTATTAATATAAATTTCATCCATTTTATCAAACTCAAGCTTTCCTATTCCAATTCCTCGCACATCATTCATTAATTTATCAATTTCAGAAATAATATAATCATAACGCAAAAATCCATAGTCTGTTGTAATCAAACTTTTATGAGTAATTGCAAATATTTGAATTAAACCAGACTTGAATTTATTTCCACCTTTTGTTAATCGATAATTTCTAAATGAAAACAAAATATATGATGATGCTTCTGAAGAAGTTTCAGGAATACGATAATAAGGATATATTTTGTCCATTATTAATTCGGAGGGATCAACAATATCAGGTTGATCTAAAAAGTTTGAACTGGTATATTTTAATGCCTTGCATATACCTTGAGATGAAAGAATTCTTTCAATTATTGTCATTTTATCTTTACTTAAATCTTGTAACCTTGATATTTCAATCCCCTCCTTTAAAATAGACTTTTCATTTGTATCCTTGACCAAGCAATAACGGTATTATCACTATTCAAAGTTGCTTTCAATTGAACATATCCTGATATTGCACCATTATTTTTTACAATACAATTTGTTCCCGTTTGACTTGTAATTGTTGCTAATGTCGTGGAACTAGCCCGATCATCTGCAAACAATTGCCATGTTACCGTTTCATTTGGCACTAATGTTGAGCCATCATACACTTCAATGAAATATTCTTTTTGCTGATTTTTTCTTATCTCATATGGTGTAGTAGATGTGGACTTTATAACTAATGTTAGTCCGGTAACTGGTAATGAAGGAGTAGTATCCTCATTTTCTGAAGTGTAATAATCAGCTATACCTAATTCTAAATTATCAGTTGCAGGATTAAATTGGTCATCTTTTAAATTAAGATTTACCAATCCCTCTTCACTGACATAATCAAAATCAATTACTTTAAATACACTTCCTCCAAATATAAAGCGCACGTCTCTTTTTATTTTTATTGTATGTTCATTTTTCTGAACAACTACTTGTCTACGTCCATCTGGAAGTGTCATAACCTTGTCTGAATAAGTTCCAAAGTTAGCTTTGGTTCCATAATAAAATATACAAGGGTAAGAGTGGATTGTTCCACTTTCATCTTTCCATTTAAGATTGGCATTACATTTTTCAATAAAGCCTGTTTGATATACATCTTTAGAATGATCAGCAGATATGCATATCCAGTTTTCATTATTCCAATTAACAATCCATCCTGCTTCAATTGTATCATTAGGTTTCATAATAATTTTTTTTGTGGTGGGTGTTTTTGTATCCTCTACAATCCATACCCACGTACTTTCTGTATTATCATTCAAATAAACTTCTTTTGCAGAAGGATTATCTAAAAAAGAATTAAGAACAGTATTTTGAACATCATTAATATATACATTTTTTAATGAATAAGCATTATAAGAATCGTTTCTTTTTATATATTTATCTTTATAACTCATTTTAAATCACTCAAATTTCCATTATTATATGTGTAATCTAAAATTAATTTATTTGCTTCTTTCCTCTTTACATCTCGTAACATTATCAATTTTTCAAGATGATTTGCTTGAGATGTCATTTTAAAATCTTTACTACTTATAAATTGTTTGAGATTTTGTAAAGAAATAATCATTGGATTTAAATATTCAATTACCATCAAAGTTCCTAAAATAAGAATTTCTTCATCAGATAAAGTTTGATTAAATTGTGTGTCGTCACGACTAGATAAATCCTTTAAACATTTACGAAACTTTGGAATACTGTTTAATAAATATCTCTTTTTCAATTCATCATCGGTATCCTGTTCCATAAATACAGGATCGTGAATTTGACTTAGAAAAACATCATAAATGTCAGTAAAAGGAGTAGCCATAAAATCACACACCCAATATTAAATATTTGGGTCTAAAGATTCACCCAATCCATCTTCAATTGCTCTAATAATATGAATATTTGTTAATTCACCATTTACATATTTTTCTTTTGCAAAACCATAAATCAAGCGTTTTGCATTTGAATTTGCTTCTTTTACTACTTTTAATATTTGTTCGGGTTCAGAAGTTAATAATCTTTCTAAATCTTCAGGAGTTACAACTTCTTGTTGAAATCTTTCTAAATTCAAATATTCAATAACCTCATCATCCAAAACACGAATCCAACCTCTTGTTAAGAATTTGCGTGCAGAAGATAGCATGGTGCGAAGTTCACGTAATTCCATTACATCTTCATCACCATACCGTTCAAATTTCCACACTTTGCCCGTTCTTGGATCAATATAAGTCAATCTACCCTGAACTCCACTAGCAATTGGAACAAGCATATTTTCATCAAGTTTTTTTCTAACATTTGTTTTCGATTGTTGTTCAGCAACTTTATTATCCTTGTTATTATAATCCAACTCATTATAATCTAATTTTTCATTTTTAAGTTCTGTATTAACTTCGTTAGGCTTAACAACCGTTTTTTTCATTCCAGCATTTCCTTTTGCCAATTTATACTCATCTCCCTTTATTTTTGTAAAAAATACAGGAGAGGATATTTTCTCCTCTCCTGTAAATTAATATTATTGAAGAATATATACGCCGTAAATATCACCAGAAACAGCAGCAGCCCCATATTTTCTACGCACTACATATTCTTGACTGTCATCTGCATTTTGTTGATCAGTAACTTCTTTGATCAACGTTCCACCTTCCATAACGAATTTAATCATTTTTTCATTACCATTAGGAAGGATTAGCAAGAAATCATTATCAATAATAAAATCATATGTTCCAACTTTATGTGCTTGAGGAATAATACCAAATTGAATACCATCAACGGTTTCAAAGAAACCATTTTGATTACGACTATCTTTCATAGAATCAGAAATATAATTAGAATTGGGAACAGCTTTGCTTACTGCAATACGAGTACCAATAACCATTGGTTCTAGTCCAGTAGCGGCACGAACATGTTCAACAATCAAATTGAACTCTTCTAGATCCCAAGCGCCAGTATGAGAAAACGGAGCGGTAACCCCACTATATGCACCTTTAATCGCAGTATAAATAGTTTCTTGAATTTTATTGGTAAATGACCGTTCTACACGATTAACCAAATCATTCCAGTCTACACGACCAGCAAGGAAGCGTTCCAATTCATCATAAAACTTAACACCTTCCCACCCAGTCTCAATTTGGAACGGTTGCATTTCACCAATACGTTGTCTACGAAGGTTATTAGTTCCACCAGCAATAGAACTTACACGGAATAGTTCACGATTCGGTGGACGGAATTGAAGTTTGTCACCAAAGGCTACACTACGATAATCTACAAAGCGTTCAAATTGATTTTTCAAACCTTCTTCTAAACGAACATCAAGAACTTCTTCAATGATTTCAAAGATAGCTGTTTGATTTCTGCGGAATTTTTTATAATCAAATTTGCCATCTTCCATGCCAGCTAATTCATTAAGTGCCCTACGAAACGTTTCATTAGCTTCATCAACAGAAAAATTAGTTACTTTTCCAAAAGAAAGATCAATACCTAGATCGATAATAGCTTTAACATTTTCCATATTTCTATATTCCTCCTAATTAATAATAATTTAACTTTTAATTTAAATTAGCATTTAACTACACGATAAACCGTGCAATCTTCACCATATACCTTTTCTTTAGCAATAACTACAGCAGCAAAACGAGTTCCGCCAGAAAGATCAGCAGCAGGAACAAGTTTTACACTTCCATTTTCAGGAACAAGATATTGACCAACAACACTAGTGCCGTTAATCATATTGTCAGTTACAGTTACGATGTCACCAACAGTAAAATGATAAGCGCGTGCAGGTTTATTAGCTTTATTGTAAAAATCACCTAATCCTTCACGTTGAGGATCATAAAGAAGTTCAGGAGACGCAACAAGTAGAACTTCTTGAGTTGCTACGTCAGTTGGAGCAGATGCTTCCACAACCTCTCCACCTGCATTTGCAACTAAACCACCAATTGCAACTACAGAGCCATTGTCTAGATCCACAGTTGCTTGAATAGATTCAATATTTCCCGCATATACAGCTTGAAGTTTGTCAAGTCTCACAATACCATGATTTGCCATTATTTAATTTCCTCCTTATAATTTAAAAAATATTATTTTTAATATAAAAAACACATCTTGATATAAGATGTGTTTTAAACAAATTTCAAATTTAAATTTACTTATGTCTGTATTTTTCAATTAATTCTTCATACGACTTTCCAGTTTTCTTTGGTTGAACTGGTTCATTCATTTGTAAATCAATAATTTTTGGTTTATCTTGAATAGAAAAATTAAGTTTTGCTTTTTTCTTGCCAACTAAAGCAAATAATCTATCTTTGATTTCATCAAGTTCCATATTATCTTTGTTATTTTTAACCTCTGCCATTTCTTCTTCAGTCAACTCTTTCGCAAAAGCAGTAAAGATTTCATTTTCTGCTTCTTCTCGTTCTGCTTTAAGTTTAGCAGCATATTCAGCATTCAATTTTGTATATTCATCTTCAATAGCAGTATAACGATCTTTGAGAGTATTGAATTGTTCTACAAGTTGTTGATATTCTGTTTGTTTTGTTGATAATTTTGATTCGGCATCAGTTTTATATGTAGAAAATTCATTATTAATTTTTTCAATTTCATATTGGTTTCTCTCAACTGACATCAAGGAAATTGCTTCTGTTCCATCCTCAATATCTTGAGGAACCCATTTAATTCTTTTCTTAGTTGAAAAATCAATAGTAATTTTGTCACCATTTACAGTGTAATTAATGCCAACAGGTAGATAATTATTTTGAGTATCTTCTGCGTATACTCGATTTTCATCATGATCAATGTACCAATAAGCCCTTACAGTATCTCCCCAACGATCAACAACTTTTTCTTGTGACAGAATTGCTCGAAGTTCTTGCTCAAATTGTTTAGCAGTTAAAGCAAAATCAGTTTGTGTAGGCTTATTTTTATTTTGTGATTCAACACGTTTGATCAATTCATTTTCTAACTCTTCAAGTGTATATTTTTCCAAATTAGCTTTTAGTTCAGCAACATCTTCTTCTTTAAGTGTTGGATATTTATTAAAAAGTTCAAGTTTTTCGTCCACTTGATTGCCTCCTTTGTTATCATCTTTAACATTAATTTGTGAAAATGTACTGTTGAATTCTTTTAATAATTCAATATAATCTTCTTGGTAATTGTATTGTGTAAATAGTTCAAGTTCACTTCCACGCATAGCTGGAATTACATCATCACCCAAAAGACACAATCCTTCAAATTTAAATTCGGTAAATTCAAACAATCCATCTTTGTTGAATTTTCCTTTAATCGATTCTGGTTGTAATTCCATTGATTGGCCTTTAACTCCATCTCTTTGTATAATATCAATACATTCAGGAAACTTCGTATGTAATAAAACTTCAGCAGTTAAAAACTCCCTCTTAATACCATCATCACACATTTTCCACTCGAATTTGGCATTATTGCTTTCAGGCACAATGCCATACATTCTACCCAAGTATTCAATCTTAACACCATTTTTGTCAATAATAAGACGCTGTTCATGCCCCTTAAAATCTGTCTGATTTAAATTATTTACTTCTATAAATCCCAATACAGGAATATTTGCAAGAGATGGAATTGCCGCTTCTATAACTTCTTTGCTAAATATTGAATTGTTTAGATTTTTTCCAGTGTGACAAATCCAAACTTTTCCTCGAACAAATCTACTATCACCAATTTGTTCAATTGTTTCAAATTGAACAGGAATACTTGTATTTAAACTGAACTTCAATATCTCACCTCCTTGACAAAATCAAAACATTTTACTCAGCATTGCTATCATTTTCACGAGTAACAATTCCACTTTCTAATAATTCAGTTTCATCTTTTAAGGGTCTTCCACCATCATTAGTTTTTCCTCCTGTGGAAGTATGACTTGAACTTAATGGAATTAATTTGTCTGTCAATTCTAGTACATCATTCTCTAAATAAGCATTAATATACATTGAACTAGGTTGCATTCCTAATATAGAAATCAATTCATTTTTTACTGGAATTCCAAATTGAGCAGCCTTTAATCTTGTATCAAAATAATCTTTAACATTAAATTTAGTTGTTTCAAGAATTCTTACTCTAAATTTATACTGTCCTCTCTGCTCACTTTTTAGATATTCATTAATCCATCTCTCAAATTCTTTTACTAATGGAATTAGGGTAGCTTCATCAGCTTGAACCGAATACTTTAATGATGTGCTTGAATCATTATTGCCAAACAATAATTCAGATACGCCAGCTTCATTCCAATACTGACTTGTAGCTTCGCTAACTTTATTTTTATCTACTGTATCTTTTTCAAATTCTACCGGTTCAATATCCATTGGAGTAGTAATAATCCCAACTTGTGGTGGCAATGAAGACGAAATATTATCATGAAATATTTTTACATAATCCTCAGAAATTAAGAACTCATCTTTTTCTGCATCTTTTCCGTCTTTCATTGGAATTTTTTGAAATAATATTTTATAATTCCCAATTTCCTCTTTACCTTTGTTCATTGCTTTGAAATCTGCAATATCCAAAATTCCTTCAAACAATCCTACAAGTGGTGGAATTGGGTAAGTCCAAGGACTTGTTTTAATACATATTGCATTTGGAGATTCAATTTTTACCCAATAATCTGCTGTTTTATTTTTCTGGTTCTTTAATTGATTATAAATTGTTGTAAACTCTTCTGGGTAATTAGAAAGTAATTGTTCATTGTTGTTAAAAATAGAAAAATTAAAAGAATATCCATACAATCCAGTTTCAAAATTAATATATGAGATAGTACAATAATCAGGATTTAATTGTTGAATATAAAATCCATTTTTGCTTGGACGCGCAAAACCATAAAAAACACCATCTATATATGAATTGATACGAATCTTTAACGATTCATGTTTAATATTCATTTTTTCAATGGAAGATATTGACTTTAAATATGCTTTCTTATATTTTTCTTTATCTGTAGTAGCAGGATCAATGTCATAACCTTCTATAACATAATCAAAATTATATAATGTTGAATAATAATTGATTAAACTCCTATAATGTGGAGAAGTAAAATACAATGCTCTAGAAATTTCACGTAATTTTTTTTGATTATTTGATTGCGATATATCTTTTAAATATCGTTTCAATTCATCCTTTGTAAATGTTGAAACTACACTTTCCTTTTTATATAAAGTTAAATCAATAAGGTTTAATTGTCTAAAGATTTGGAACATTTTTTGACGAAGTTCTCGCAATTCCTCTTGTGTCGGCAATGATTGTTGCAATTGTACTTTGGCTTTAATGACACGTCACCTCCTTGCATATATATTTGGTTTGTGTATTAATAAATACTTATATGGATCGATATTTTGCTTTTCTGCTACTTTTTCCATAAAATTTTTGATATACCAAAGTACCATAGATAAACTACTATATCTATCTTTATCAACTCTTTTTGTTACTTGTTCAACAGTTAATTTTCCACTTTGTAAATGTTTTATTTTTAAATTTGCAATTTCTTCAATTAATCTGTCTGTTTGAATATGTGGATAAATTCTTTTTGCAAACTCTTTATCATTTATATCATAATTATTTTCAGAAACTTTTTCTAATAATTGAAGTTTTTTGCTTTCTACCATATCAATAAAATTAACAATAATATCATGATTAATTCCTTGTGCGGTTAAAGCGTAAACAACTTTCTCAGCATTATTTGTTTCTGGTTCATGATCTGTATTTATAGTCTTCCAGCAACCCAAACTTTCACCACTTATTGGATCTGTCGTCTCTTTTAATAATTCATCCAATAAGCCTGAACCTACACCATTAGTATCCACAACAACTACACTTGCTTTATATACATTTCTGATTTTTTTTACTTCTATTGCTTGAGCAGAAAAATTTAATCCGTTAGGTAAATTGATTAAATTAACAAGAGAAAGCATTGTAATTCTGCCTTCTTTATTTCTTTTTATTTTAACAACTGCAATAGAAGTTTGGTTATTACTTTCTGATTGTGAACGTGCAACGTCTACTCCAATAGCATATTCAGATGTTTTCTTTCCATCATGCGAAAATTCAGGTGCAGATAAAGTTCTTAAATCTAATAATTTATTTATATCAACTAATGCTCCATCTGTTGCACCGATCCATTTAGATTCATAGTTCATAGCAAAATAAGTTGGTGATAATCTTGATTTTTTATCAAGTATGGCAGATTTAGGTTCTCCACGCCCATAATTAACTGCAAGTTGCCAATCAGAACCCAAAACTATTTTTCCTTTTAATTCTGCCATTTCATCAATCATTTTTATATTTCTTTCAAACTCATCAGATCCTCTAAAACCTGAAGTAGTAAAAAAATTAATTTGACCATTTAATTCTTCTGGGTTAACGACAGCTTTTTTACCAATAGTACGTCTTGGAACATTTGGAATTGGCTCCAAAACATCTTCAAATAATTCGTTATTTAATAGTGCTGCTTCTTCAATCTGTAATCTTTTTCTTCTTTGTCCCTTACTACTTTGAGCATTGGCTAGAACGTCAATTCTCCCACCAGAAATAAATCTGATTTCTGCACTATCTTTTGTAAATGAAGGATTTCCAGCTACTTCATTTTGTATTAATGGGTAAAATTTAATGATTTCACGCCATTTATCTTCAAGAATTTTACTTGCGTTTTGTAGCGTTTGAGCAGTCATTGATATCTCAATATCTGGATACCAAATAGCCGCATGAACCATACCTAATACTTCACAAAATGTTTTTCCATAACCTCGGGGAAAAACACCATACATAGAAACAAATCTTGCTATACATCTTAAAAATATTCTTTGGTCTAAATCTAATCTAATACCACCAGTTTCAGGAGTAATTAAGTCATACCAAAGATCAGGAAACCAACGTGCCCAACTTACAAAATCAATATATTTATGTAAATTAGCCATAAAACTATCTTTTTGTTTATCACTAACCATCGAAACAGTTGGATTAAAAGCTGGATTCCTAGTGTCGATTCTATTTCTTGTATGTTTAGCATTATCTGATTGAAAATGTTTATAACTCGCCATCCTGCTCTTCACCAGCCATCATTTGTTCATATTCTTTTTTTCTTTCTTCATAAAACTTATAGATATCTTCATATTTAGCAGGTGGCAAACCTTTTAAATCTCTTGCATAATTTATGTAGCACCATAATGTAAAATCTGCTCTATCTTGTGGTCTTGCTTTAAATTTAGGTAATATTGGTATAATATCAACTGCTTGCTCAACCGTTCTAACCAATTGAGAAAATGTATCCAATCCATCAGACAAATCAGCTTTAGAAAGTTGTGATGGATTAATTTTTGCAGATGCAGCAGCATCTTTTGCAAGTTTGCCCCAAGCTTCAGCTTCTTTATAAGCTCCTTTTTGTGTAGCTAATTCCTCTTTTACTCTGTAACGAACATAAATTTTTAATGCTTCTGTATGCATTGCTGTTCTTTCTGGATAATTTACTCTCAATTCTTGATATTTTTTTTCAAATAATTTAATTTCTTCTAGTGGATAATCTCCCCATTTTTCAATTAATTCTTTATTGCTAACTATTTGAGTTTTATTTTCACTATCTTTTATGTTAATTAATTCATCTTTACTTTCAAAAATACTATCATCCCACGTTAAGCCTTGAAATTGCCTTAATGAATTTGCCATTCGCATATAATTGCCGAATGGATCTTTGTCACTTTTTTCAAGTGCTTTATTCCAATATTCAAGGATAAAAGGAATGTCAAGTGTTCTTAGTATAGAATAAACAGAATTCATGTCTTCATAATCAATCATTTCTTTTATGCAATCTTTGCAAATAGGAGATTTGCCGTCGGTAAGTTTACTATTTGAATTATAAAAATTTGATATTTTTTTATCTTTATTGCATTTGGTACACTTTTTATATAGCTCTTTTCTCCCTTTCATAATTTCACCCTCTTTCTCCCCCTTTTGTTTTAAAAAATCATGAGAAGGAAGACGAGGGAGATAGCGTCTATTTTTCAGAACCTTACTACCGAGGTTCCTCCTTCTCATGAAAAAATATAAATATATAAATAAAAACACTCCAACTTACGTTGAAGTGCTTGACATTTATATATTTACACTGCAACCGTCAGAAAGCCTCTGCCTTTAGGCATGGGGATGAATGGCGGTAAATATTGACAATAAAATAAAATATATTAAAATAAAAATAAAGGAGATGATATATTGCAATCACTAACAATCAAAATAAGATTTTTTCCAACTAATCCAATTATATTGAAACAATTATCTCAAGAATATATTAAAATTGTAAATCAATTAACAAAACAAGCAGTTGATAATGATTCATTTCCGAAAATCACGACAAAAAATATCCAAACATCACTCCCATCTGCTATTTGTAATCAAGCAATTAGAGATGCAAAAAGTGTTTTTAATAAATATAGAAAAACTAAAAAGTTATCTGTACTTAAAAAACCTGTGTATTATATTAATAATCAAAACTATACAATTTTAGATAATGCGATTGCTTTTCCTATTTCTATTAACGGTAAAACAAAGAAAACGTATTTTAAAGCCATTCCAACAGAGAAAGATATGAAATTAATTAAAAAATCTAAACTTGGTCTTATGCGTATTGTTGAAAAATCAGGCAAATGGTATGCTCAAGTTTCAATTCAGATTCCAGAACAAGAAGATGTTAATAGTGAAAATATAATGGGTGTTGATCTTGGATTAAAAGTTCCTGCTGTATGTGTAACATCAACAGGTAAAACTAGATTTTTTGGTAACGGTAGACAAATAAAATATATTCGTCGCAAATACCAATCACGTAGAAAAAAATTAGGAAAACTTAAAAAGTTACATGCAATCAAGAAACTAGGAAACAAAGAAAGTCGATGGATGAAAGATCAAAATCATAAAATTAGTAGACAGATTATAAATTTTGCTATCAAAGAAAATGTATCAGCAATTAAACTCGAAATTTTGGCGAATATTCGCCAAACGACAAGAACAAGTCGTAAAAACGCAAAGAATCTGCATAATTGGTCGTTTTATCAGTTGCAAAAGTTTATTGAGTACAAAGCTAATTTAGCAGGAATTAAAGTTGTATATGTGAATCCAGCATATACTTCGCAAACTTGCCCTTGTTGTGGAACAAGGAATCGTGCAGATGATCGAAAATACGAATGTTCATGCGGATTCAAAACACATCGAGATCAGGTTGGAGCGATAAATATTATGCGTCAACCTGTGACAGATGGTAACAGTCTGTCAGCCTAAGAACCTATATGGTCTGTCTTAGGATGGGCTGATGACACAGCCCTTAACTTGGAGATTGCATGAAGCAGAAATGCATGAGTGCGTTAATCATCCAAGAATCCCCCGCCTTTAGGTGTGGGGAGTGTCAAAAATTTAAATGTTGCTTTAATACTTCCAAATTCTTTGCTTTAATTTGAATATCAGCAATCTCATTTTCAATATATGAAATAGTACTTGCATACGTATATAAATCAAATAATACTTCTTTTGCTTCTTTTAATGTTTTACATTTTCTTAATTGCTTAGCATACTGTTCAATTACATTGTCTACATTAATCTCCAATTTAGGGATCATTATTAAATCGATATCTTCGGGTTCATCGATCAAATAAACGTCACCAAATTCATCATCTTCAAAATCATTAATTTGTTCTTCATTCAATTTATCCACCTCCAAACGGAAGCAGAGGATTCGCATGTTTCACATATTGCGATTCATACTACGTGAACCTCACACGACTAAAGCCGCTGGTGTGTGTCAGCGCGAATTTTCAAACATAATGAATACTCTCCAACTCTTCTAAGCTATACTCAAACAACATAAAACGCTTATGTCCACCAACATATCCATTATCTTGATGCCATTTATCTGTTTTGTTTCTGGTTGCTAATGTTCTAACCATCATACCGAACACATCTTTAGCGTCTTCAATATGAATATGTCCCATATGTATTTCTCTATTTTTGGCTTTTGCCCATAAATCAGGAAACTCAATGGGGAATATGTTATGCAAATTTTTTCTTGCTTTATCCCCATGTGTAATTCCAATGAAGTTATCTCCAAATACATGTACTTTTCTTTCTTGAAAAGAATCATCAAATTCAACTTGAGGAAATCTAGCTTTTAAAAATTGTACAAAAGCCCAACTCATTGATTCATCATGATTTCCTTTTGCATACATAACCTTTACATTACTGGATTGTTTAATAGCAACTTCAATTAATGGCTCATAAAATACTCGACAATCATTCCATGCTTTTACCATATCTACATTTTCGATAATTGTCCCATTCGCTGTACTTGAACGAAAATTGTCGTGATGAAATAGATCCTGACCAACTACAAACAAAACTTCTTTCCATTTACTTTGACTTAATTTATGTATAATCTTTACTTGGGTTGGTTTGTAATATTCATAATCTGATATTCCAAAATGAGCATCAAATAATGGAATTTCCAATAATCTATTATTATTTACTTTTATTTTTTCAATTTCAATATGTAATGGATTGGTTTGTTTTATAGTCTCTAATAGTTTATTAAAATCAAATGTATTTTGTTTTGGTCTTACAGTTATTTGGCTCGCATATAATTGAAGCACTCCATCTTGTTTGCTATAGGTATTCCAAATATTTGATCTGGCAGAGACTAATTCCCAAGCATTGGAATCATATCCATGTGCCTTCAATAAAAACTCAGGATTTTTTGAATCCTCAAAACTCATTTTTACCAATTTATTGCTTGATTGAGTGCCATCTTTATGTATTTCTACTGTTTCTTTAAATGATTTTTCTTTTAAAATATCACTTTTATTTTCATTTTTACTTTCTTTATTCTTTTTAAATACTTGATTTTTTACCCAACATCGCAACATTTCTCCATCAGTGAATATATCTCCACCATATTGATTGGCTATTTGTTGCCAAGTTAAATCAAGTAAACCTTCACGTTTTTTTATGCCCAATTCAAGGAGTTTATCTTTATTCAAGAAATCACCCCTTAACATTCTTTGGGTTCGACAGGAAACTCCTCTTTCAAAGTGAGTGAAACCAATTTCCCATCAAACCTACGCAATTCTGCAAGTAAATCATAAACAAAAACACCGTTTTTATCTTCCTCTGTAATTTCCATCGTATCCACATCTAGAACGCCATTAAATTGGACAGAATTATTTCTTTTTGCCATTACATCAACTCCCTAAATTTTTTTCACCAAGTTAATGTATCTGCGTGAGTAGCAAGTTTTCCTCTAAAATTATGTGTTAAACTACATATTTTAACATAAGATTCATTTTTAAAATGCTCTATGTATGGAACAAATCCACTTTTATCTGGATTAGGTAAATCATTTTGTCCATCATGACCAATCATTATTACTTTGCAATCATCATGAATTCTAGTTAAGACTTTTTTCAATTCTCCACGAGTGAAATTTTGTGCTTCATCAATGATTACAACCTTCCCTTTAAGGTTCATACCTCTAGCAAAAACATGAGACATGGGATATACCCATACTTCTCCGCGTTTTAATAAGTCTGGTCTTTCTGGATTAAATATTACTCGTTCAGGATCTTCATTTATTTCAATTAACGCATCTTTCAAGGGGGTAATATATGACTCTTCTTTTTCTCTTTGGTTTCCGGGTCTAAAGCCCATCGTTCTTTCTTCAACAGGACTGAATATATAATAAAGTGGTTTATTTAATAATTTGGCAACGGCAACAGCTAATGTAGTTTTTCCTGTTCCTGCTTTTGCATTGACAATAGTGAACTGGTAGTCAAAAATTGCATTCACATATTCTTTTTGCTCTTCAGTAAGCTTTGGAGCAAATCCAAATAAAAGATTATCTTTTGGTAGTGGCATAATAAACCCCCATATCTATATCTAAAAATTTACGATTCGACGCTATGCAACCATTTGAGGAAATTCATAGTTGCATAGCGTCACTATTAGAGGGGTATATTAAGAATTGCGTACTGCTTCTTTTAGTTTTGCTCCAGCCTTAAATGCAGGGGATACACGACTAGGTACTTGAATAGTTTCTCCAGTTTGAAGATTACGAGCAGTACGCGCAGCGCGTTTTCGAGTTAGAAATTTTCCAAAGCCACTAATGTTTACATCTTGACCTTGAGCAAGGGCTTCAGTCACAACGTCAGTAAAAGCTTCTACAACTGTACTAACATCTTTTTTAGTGTAACCTGTATTTTTTGAAATTGCTGTAATTAAATCTGCTTTGTTCATAAATTGATCAATCTCCCTTTAAATTTTTGTTTTTTGAGAAAGTAAAATATTCATACCCTCTCATACTATATACTGTAATTAGGCACTTATTTGTTATATTTTGACGTAATTATCTACAATTTTTACAAAAACTATGTAATCCATCCTTATTCCTTTTGTCTGGACTAAAATATTTTGTTGTTGCTAATCTATTTTGTTTACATTTTGCACATGTCTTATAAGTTCCCTTAACCTTATAGGTAAAGATCCAATCTTCTCGATCTTGTAAATATGTACTAGCTATCATTTTAGGAATAGTATCATTATAAATTTTTGATAATCTATCTTCGGTTAATTTTACACCGTATTTTTTATATATCTTCTCAATAATATCTTTGGCTTCATATCCGTCAATCTTCATAATCAAAATATCTTTAATGTAATCATCAAATAAAGTTTTTTCAATTAACTCATCTAATACAAATAAGATTGCCCACATGTCATGATCAGGTTGATAATATACACTTTGCTTAAGTTGACTGTAGTAATTAATCAATTCTAAAATATGTTTCTCTTTAGCAAAATCAATTCTGTTTTCTGATACTAATACATAGTCACCATATACAATTTGCCCATCAACGTATTTATCTGAAAAATATCCTGTATCTTCATCAAAATTAAAAACTGTTGATTCCTTTGTTAATCTTTTAAAATGAATAATACCAGCTAATTTTTCTTTCATTATCACTATTTCAGATGACAAGTCCTTAAATAATTTCTTTAACATATATAACTGTTTTTCGCCGTATTTAGTTACAATTGCTTTTTCACATTCTTTTTTAATGTTGCTGTTCTTACCATGACCTAATACTTTTCTTAAGTATTGTAATACATCATATACTTCTTTGATTTCAGGATATTTTACCAAATCTTCGCTAGTTATTTTTATTTTTTTGTTGATTGTGAATATTTTAGGTATCTTTTCAACTTCTTCCTTGCTACCAAGTAAAATTTCTTTCTTACTCCCCAAATTCATGTTCTTCTTTGTTTTTTTAAGTTTTACAGTACTTCCCCATTCAACACTTTTCTTTTTTTGTGTTTGATTTTTATATTTAGGAAATACCAAATAATCAACAATAGTACTTAAACCAAGTAAAGAAGTATCATTTTCTGTCAAGAAATCAGATTTTGATTTAATTTGTTTTTTTGCAAATAATGGTGAACTAATATAATTTATTAACCATTCTATCTTTTCATTGGTTAACACCTTATTTAAATGTTCAACTCGATCTTCTGCAAATTCTAAATTATAATCTAATTGTTTGATAATAGAATATAAAAATTGTTGGATGCTTCCGTCAACATGCCACTTTTTCTGTTTTGACCACTCATCTCTTTTTTGTTGCCACGGTCTTTTTATTTCCTCTAGGTTATAACCATAATCGATTTCATTACTTCTAAACTGATTAATCCAATAATTTTTTCTTTCATTCAATTTATCAGGATCGTCAAGTGTTTCAAGAATAATAAATTCAAATGAATCTTGCTTGTATTTATTCCAAGCATCCTGCAATCTCTTATTTTTATGCTCTCCCTTGTTTAATTTTTTGATCAATGGTGCCTTGTATGTATTAATATTTTTTGTTGAATTAATAAACATTTTATTTGTATGTTTGTTTGTAATGCAATAAATTCCTAGTTGAGAATCATTCATCATTGTCCCTTGTATCACCACCTTTCTTATTTAAATTTAATAGTTGAATATAATAATCATCATCCGTATCTTCAATATATTCTTTATACAATCGTCCACTAGTAATATGTTCTAAAAAATATGGTAATTCATCCCCTTCTTTTGTATAAAAAATATGAGGCACTTCATAATATTTAATTGCTTGATATTTTATTTTATTTGCGTTTTTCATTTCAATCTTTATTCAATTATTTAGAATAAAATAATTGCCTCCTTTCTGATTATATTCTTACTTTTAGAATATCATAAAATTAATAAAATATCAATATTTATAATATTTTACGTTATTGACTTTTCATAAAAATGCCTATATACTTAAAGTATATACCAAATTTTTGAAAGGAGTATGTAAATGAATTCCATAAATTATGCAAACAATGTAACTAGATTAAATCAAAATACTGTATTTGATCATATTCAAATCTTCCTTCGTAATAAAGCAAAAAGTAGCAAAAACACAGCCATAAAATACGAAAAAGATATACGAGATTTTTTTATGTATTTAAGAAACAAAAATATTGAAGATTTAACTACTGATGATTTGAAGGTAATTAATGCAGAAGTGTTGGATTATCAATCATATCTCTCTGATCGATTTAAAAATTCCACCGTAAATAGTAAATTAGTGGCAGTAAAAAGTTTGTATAAATTTTTTCAAAAAAATAATTATGATGTGAACCCACACGCACTTGATGTAGATGATCTACCAGATGATTCAACCAGAATAGGATTCTTATCTCCTGATGAAGTGTTTTTATTGGCTGAGTTAGCGCTTAAATATGAAACCCACAATCGCTATATGAAATATGCTTTAATTCTTTTAGCCTTTGCAACCAGCATGAGGCAAAATGCTTTATTACAGTTAGAATATAAACACATTAGACAATGTGATAAAGATCCTAACAAATATATTATTGAACCAGACTTTTTGGATAAAGGCAAGAAAATTTACAAAGAAATCCATGCAGACCTTTATCAAATTCTTCTTCAAGCAAAAGAAAAAGATGTGCGAAAACGTACCGATGACAAACTATTCACAATAGATGCTAAAGGTATTTCTCAAATGATGCAACGACTTTGTAAAATTGCTGGTTTTGATCCAAGAAGAAACATCTCTTTTCACAGTATCCGAAAAGCTGGCGCAGATTTTGCTTATGAATTTACTGGTGGGGATATGACGGCTGTAACTGCTCAAGGTTCTTGGAGTTCTCCTGATGTGCCTTATAAGTATTATCTTAAACCACAAACAAATATCACAGGGATTGCAGCTTTTGAAAAAATTGATGATGATGTATTTGATCAATTGACCCATGAAGAATTATTGATGTTAGTAAAAAAACAAGGAAATGGTTTTGGACAAAAACTACGGAGGGAGGCACAAAATATTATAAATAATAGAAAAAACAATTGACAACAATACTCTTTATTGTTATTTTGTTTTTAAACATAAAATATATTATATAATTACTAAACATACCCACACATGAGTGTGTGGGAATATTATTACTAAGGAGATGAAAGCGTTAATGAGTGATATTATTAAACTTAAATTAATTCCTACTTACGACTTATTCCCAAAAACAACAACGGATTTTCGTGTTTATTCTTGTATAACTCATGATACAAATGCACCAATCAAACTAAATAAATTTAATAATTTTGTAATTTCAGGGGAAATGCAAAAATTAACCCTTGGTGAAGAGTACATAGCAGAAATTCAAGAAACCAATCACCCACGATATGGTATAGGATATAAAGTCATTAATATTAAACAAGACATTCCACAAACGATTGAAGGACAATATGCTTTTTTAAGAACAATCATTCCAGAAAGTTATGTAAATGCGATCCAAGAAGCATATCCAAATGAAACAAATATCATTCAATTTATTCGTGAAGGGAAATTAGATTATTCTAAAATTAAAGGTATTGGGGATGTAGTATTTCAACGCATTCAAGATGCTGTAAATGAAAATCTTGATATTCAAGATGCATTGGTTGAACTATCTTCATTAGGCGTTACACATACCATCATAAAAAAAATTATTAATCATTTTGGTGGAAATACAACATATGCACTACAAAAAATAAAAGAAAATATTTACATACTTTGTGAAGAAATATCTGGAATTGGATTTAAAAAAGTGGATGAATATGCATTAAAAAGTGGAATAAAAGAAGATTCTCCATATCGAATTAATGCTTGTATTGAATATATTTTGACTAGAGAAGAAGATAATGGTCATTGTTGGATTGAAAAAGATGAGTTGATTGAAAAAGTAATGGATGAAGCGAATTTGGAATACAAAATCATTTCAGATCATTTAAAAAGTGAATTATTTATTAAAGATCAAAGGTTTTATAGTGATAGTTGGAGAATTGGACTATATAGAAATTATCATTATGAAAGTAAAATTGCTGAATACTTGATGGAATTAATGAATCATCCAGTGACTACAATTATAAATGATTTAGATGATAGAATTAAAAGAATTGAGCAAGAGCAAGGTTTTAAATTTACAGATGAACAAATTCATGCAATTAAAACTTGTGTAGAAAACAATGTTGTTATTATTTCAGGTAAAGCAGGATCAGGTAAAACGACGATTTTAAAAGGTGTATTAGGTGTACTTAATGAGTATACATACAATACATGTTCCTTATCTGGCAAGGCTTCGCAACGCATTATTGAAGCAACAGGACTTGAATCTAAAACAATTCATAGACTATTGGGTTACAACCCTGCAAATGGATTTGCTTATGACCGAGAATATCGATTGCCTCATGATATTATTGTTCTTGATGAAGCATCGATGGTAAACAATTTTATTTTTTATAAATTGGTTTCTGCTATTAAAGACGGTGGTAAGTTAATTATTTTAGGTGACATTCAACAATTGCCTCCAATTGGATCTGGTTTAGTATTATTGGATCTCATTCATAGTAAAGTTGTTCCTGTTTGTGAATTAACAAAAGTGCACAGACAAGCACAGAAAAGTGGAATTTTATCTCATGCCAATATGGTCAGAGAAGGAATTCAAATTAATGATCGTGGAGATTTTAAAAACAAAACCGTAGGCGAACTTCAAGATTTAACTTTAATTCCCTTTGAACGTAAACCAGATATTGCTTCGCACATCATTGATATTTGTAAAAAAGTCAAAGACCGGATTGATTTAAGAGAATTTCAAATTATTGTACCAATGAAAGAAAGAGGTAGCCTAAGTACAAAAGCATTGAATTTAGAGTTACAACAAATTTTTAACCCTAATCCTAATGCTGGATTAAAAAGAAATGGCTTTGAATTTAAAGTTGGAGATAAAATTATCAAGAGAGGTAATGATTATAATAATGATGTGTACAACGGGACATTGGGATTTATTGAATGGATTGATCTAGACGAAAAAACAGCAGGATTCAGGTTTGTGGGTAAAGATGAAATTGTGGTCTATACACAAGAGGATATGAAAGATATTGATATGGCATATGCACTTAGCACTCATGCATCGCAAGGTTCACAATTTGAAAATGTTATTTTTGCAATTGATTTTAGTGCATATAAACTTTTAAGTCGTCAATTGATTTACACGGGATTAACAAGAGCAAGCAAGAAATGTATGTTTTTATTTGAAAATGAAGCATTGAGATATGCTATTGATAATAATGAGGTTGTACAGAGGAATACGTTTTTGTTGGAGATGTTGAAGGAGTATGAGAATAAAAAATAAATACATATTGACTTTATAATTTAAACAAATTATCATCAATAATGTGCCCATCTATTTTGCAGATATTTCTGCTAAATAAAGTGCCGACTTTATATTTTGCAGAAATATCTGCAAATCGTCATTTCTATTTTGCAGAAATTTCTGCTCTGAGCAACAAGTAATAAAAAGAATAAACTATACAAAGAATAAACTATTAAAAAGAATAATGCGACAAAATAATTTCATCCAAGGGGGTGATTATTTGACTGTAGCTAAAAAAGAAGAAAATTATATTATTATCCCAAATTGTGTTTTTATTGATACTATTAAATATCAATCAAAACATTTAACTATTGATGAGTTATACTTATATGCTTGGTTATATAGAGATCGAATACCCGATAATTGGATTACAAGAACCAGCATTGATATGATTAATAATCTTTGTTACAAATTTGCAAATGGAGATGAATCCAGAAACAAAAGGACGATTAAACAATTATTAATTAATTTAAAAAATAAAGGATATATTGAAACAATAGGTGTTAGTGAAATTCATGAAAAAATGAAAAATTCAGATTCACTTGAAATTGAATTTTTATCTGTAGACTCGTCTATTGGTTATAATAGTAATATTACTTATTCAATTTTTGATCAGTTTGAAGATCCATTAGAATTTTTTATTTATGCATATATTGATTGCTTTGGAGATACAGGAAGAAGTTTGTCTTATTATAAATGGAGTAAACTAGCAAAAAAATCTGAATCCACAATTAGAAGTGTAATTGAAAAAATGAATTCTTATCAATTCAAGCCAAGGATATGGAAGTTTTCTGGTGATTATTATCAAAACGAATATGGAGATGTAAAGCAATATGAAAATACATATTATACTAGACCAAGTGAGGAAATCATTAAGAAATGGAATAGGTTTTATATGAAAGAAGTGAATAATGAATGGGAACTGGCTTTTGGATATAAAGGAAATAAAAAAAAATAATAACAATACTTGGGAAGAGGAAATTCCATTTTAATTTTAAGGGAGGATAATATGAACAATAATATACTTATTCCAGTAGTAGCTTTTTTGGATGATGAACAATATAAATTAGATTCAAATGAATTATATTTATATTCATTGTTGTATAGATATAAAATAATTTATGATAATATTACTTTAATTAATATTGATACAATATCACAATTAATGAAAAATAAATTTTATGTAATGAAACCTAATGGAGACGACACTAGAAATAAAAATAGAATAAAAAATATATTAATAAATCTTAAAGAAAAAAATTATATTAATTTTAATAATGACAAAATAAAATATACTACAGTTCTAATTATTAAATTTAATTATGAAAATAGAGCTTGTTATGATATACCATATAATGTGTTTGATAAAATTGAATTTCCAAAAGAATTATTAAATTATATAATACAAAAATATAATTTATTACATTTAAAGAAAAGAAAAATAAGAAATTATGAAAGTGGATATGAAAAATGGAAAACAACCGTGTTAGAAAATGATAATTATACCTGTAAAATATGCAATATTACAAACCAATTTGATGATAGTATTATTCTTCATGCTCACCATAAAGATGGCTATGACTGGTGTATAGAAAGAAGAACTGATCCCACTAACGGTGTAACCTTATGCGATGGTTGTCATACTGAATTTCATATTTTATATGGTTATGGTGGTAATACAGAACAGCAATATATTGAATTCTATGAAAACAAAAAGAAGAATTCTCGATTAAACGCCTGATGTTAGGCGTTTTTTTATTTGTAGAGGGATTATAAAATTGTGATCGATGGTAGGATTTTGTGTTATCGCAAAAAAGATTTTTTGCAGAATGAAATAAGCAATAATTGTTGATATTAAAAGAAAATTTGGAGTAGCGAGCATGTTATATAATTGTGGATATAGTGGATAAATCGTATATTTGTTGATGTGACAAGGTTTTTGAAATATTATAGTGGTGATATGGGGAGTTTTAGGGTGATTTGGTGGAGATGAAATTTGTTGATATAATGGGATTTTTACGATGTGTGATACGATTATTTTTTGGGAAAAATGTGGTAGAAAATGGTAAATATGAGTAATCGTGGATTGAAATTTTAGGGTGTGGGGATGGAAGTGCTAGGGGCACATTTTGGTAAAAAATGGTAAAAATGAATGTAAACTATCCCCCCTCATAGCTGAATACTGCCTATATATGTATAAGTATATTGGGTGAAGTGAGTAGCAGTAAGTATATAGTGACTGTATAGAAATAGTATGAAGGATTGGAAAGAAATGTAAATATCATTTATAAATGGCAAAAGCATTCCGAATGTGAAAATGGGAATATATGGCAAAATCGTATATGTAACATGGCGCGTGAGTCGCAAGACATATCCACTCCACAAAAACACATGTCTACCCATCATAAACATATGTCCACCATACATAAACATATATATACCACCAACAGACAAACATAATAAATAAATTCTATCACACACCAACAAACTAATAAAAAACATTTTAAAAATAAAATATAATAGTACATAAAAAAACCTATTGCATTATTTTCGATTTCATGCTATATTTGAATCAAACAATAAAAGGAATTGAACAACAGCAACGACGACAATCACTTTCCCTCCCTGCTCGGACTGCTTATACCGTATCAAGCGATACGGACGGCAACGAATCCGATCAAAGGGGAAGACATTGAAAACGTCTAGCACGCTGAATCAATTCCCTACATAGTTACTTGGCAGGATGCGAACGCAAGATAGCTTGCACTAGCATCCGGGGAAGTCGCTGAACAGCGCAAGCTGAACGGCGCAAGGGCTGATCTTTGAAAATAAAATATTATTTACACGCGAGTTATTCGCGTGCGTGGAAACGGCGATCCACGTTACAACAGCTTGTCAAAATGTGGACAGGCTGTCCGTACACGAAACAGCGTGGCAGCACTTCGTGGAACCTGGGGAGTCCACGGAGGCGACTGTATGAGCGAGATATACCGTCAAAAAAGCCCCTAGTCAGCTATCTGACTTGAAAGGGTACGCTTATTTCGTATCATATAGGCACGGTAGGAGTCCGGCACAACCCCCACATTATTCCGCTTTTTCTGTCCCCTTGCAAGAAGGGAGAAATAATAATGAAAACAATTATTTTAAAAGATATGGATAAATTAGAACATGATAAAAATGTAGGTTTTTATGACAAAGAACTTGATATGTTTTTTGACACTTTAGAACAATGGTTATTATTTAAACATGGCAAAACGTGGAGTGAAGTTATTTAAGAAGAATAAAAATAATAATGCAAGGGGATAGAAAAAGCGGAATAAAAATAAAAAAGGAGGCACAAAAATGATTATTTATCAAAATGATTATATTACAATCAAGAAAAAAAATGTTTTTGGAAAGATTGGTTTAAGTGGTTATAACTCAAAAAATAATGCAACAATAACAGCATTTGCAAAGAATGAAGCAGAAATAAATGAAAAAATAAAATATATAATTAACGAACTAAAAAAAGATAACAGTGTTATAAATTTAACTGAAAAACTAACAAAAATCGAAAATAATTTTCTAAAAACAGTTTTTAACCATGAATAGATTTTATTTAATTGTCCAACATTGCAAATGGCGCATAACAGCCACGTTGTGCGCCTTATGGAGTGTTGGACGCTCCAAAAAAATAAAATATTACATAGGAGGAACAAACAATGCAAGTAAAATTCATGTACAACGGCATAAAGGTTGACGGCAAACTGTATCGCGCCTATTACTGGCCGTGTACTTCCCGAAACATGCCGGAAGGAACGATCATCATTCGCGCGAAGGATTACGAGAGTTTCCCGAAAATTCCGGGTCTACGTACAATAAACAACACGGACACGATGACGGATTATTTCGAAAAGGATCGAATTTACGTTGAGCCGAATAACCAATGGTATCCGCAAGTTCTTTCGGCGTATAAAAAACTGCAAGAGCGGCGCGAACGTCGAAGGAACCCCGCCTGACGATGGCCCGGTGGCTCCGGGTCGAAACGCCCATAAGGGCGTCGCGGGAAGCCGCAAAATCAAATGAGGGAGTGAACAAAAATGGCAAAACGTTACTTCGATGGTGAGTATGTCGGTCTTAACAACGTGACTTACAGCGGATACTACACCGTTGAAGGTAACGTAGTAGTCAGGTTTACGACAGACGACGGCGAAACTTTTGATCCCGTCGGCGCAACACTCGAAGACGTGTTGACCTTCACGGAGTTACCGGAAGAACGAAGAAGAAATACCGTCTGATTTGTACATATTAAGGAGTGATAACATGACTATGACTAAAAAAATCATCATCAATGTTCGTCCTATCATTTCAAATCTTCTCGCCGATTGGGACGGAGAAGGAAAACAAAGTCAATATATCAGACGTAACAAAAAGCTGATACTTGAATTTGTTGAAAATCTAGTCAATGACATTTCGGTCCCTTATGATTTACAATATATCAATAGTTACAAATTAGACATTGAAAATAGGGAAGTGATAATAACATACACTTGGATAGAACAAGACAATATTTATGACTGGTGCGAAGGAATGAAACTTAATTTGCAAGTCATTTCTGATCATATATGGCAAAAAGGCTTGACATGCATAGTAAAATGAAAATATATGGGAGGAACAAACAAATGTGGATGCAAATTAACGAAAATATTGATACCGGAATTGTTTCTGTCACATTATACGACGGATACGGCAACATTCTTGAACAAAAAGAGAATATGACGGAAGACGTTGCTGAAAGTTATGTCCTTATGCTCAATGACAATTATTGTTTTTCGCAAAACATGAGAGTAGAAAACAACATTTACAAAAATGGAGAACTTTTTCGCACATTTCATCATTTTTTTAGTGACTTTATTGCAAGTTTTTGAATGTTTATCTTGAACATAAGTTATCAGTTTTTCCGTTTACGAATTGGAGGGATTGACCATGTATAACAGAATTGGACCACAAGCCGAATACAAATTCCGTTGTGCTAAACATCAAGTATACACTCGCTGCGGGAAGATGATCGAAGTCATGGCGGACGGAAAAAAGGAAGCAAGAAAGATTGTCGAGTCACACGGATATGCAGTTGCTTTTGTAACACGCATTCCCGCCTGACGAGCGCGAAGGCGCCTTTGGGCCCGCTGGCTACGGGCCGAAACCGGGCTTGTCCCGGTCGCGGGAAGCCGCAAAACTATGAAAGGGTGATTAGATATGGAAAAGCATCTGGTTTATTACGGTTCTGGAGAAAGCCGGGAAAATCCCGGCGTTGGCGTCGATTTCATGAAGGCCGACGTGGATGGAATCGAGTTGTATGCCGAGATGCCGCCGGTGGAAGGTGATGAAACCGGGACGTATGACGCGTTGAAAGCTGAAATCCTTGCCCAAGCGCAGGCGCACGGGATCGACGTTTCTTGCCTAGTATTTTGGAATGATTGAGCATGATTAAGGAGTGATAACATGACTATGACTAAAAAAATCATCATCAATGTTCGTCCCATTATTTCTAGATTGCTCGACGATTGGGACGGAGAAGGAACGCAAAAACAATATATTAAACGTAACAAAAAATTGATATTTGAATATGTCGAAAATCTAATCAATGATGTTTCATCTCCTGACTTGCACTATATAAAAAATTACAAACTGGATATCGAGAATAGAGAAGTAGTTATCATATTCACATGGACGGAACAAGATAATATTTATGACTGGATGGAAGGAATGAAACACAATTTACAAGCTATTTCTAACCATATATGGCAAAAAGGTTTGACGTGTGTAACAGTTTAACAGTCGTTCCGGCGACTCTAAACAGCGCATTAAGCCGGAAGCGTTAGACCGCATATAACAGCGGTCTAGGTTGCGAATAACAGAACGGGGGGAATAACATGGCAATAAGACTTAATCAAGAACAATTATTTACGGTCTGTCGGATACTATCCAAGGATTTACATAATATTTACATAACAGAACACGCCGAACAACGCATGGAACAACGTAAAATATCATATGATGATATAATAAATGCGCTGTCGAATCCTATTGAATTATTAGACATTCGTTTAACAGAAAAGAGATATTACGCATATAAAATTCATGGGAGTGATAAAAACAAACATATTGTTTTTGTAATTGACGAAAAAACACGGACAATACATGTTGTTACAGTCATAAATAAACTATATAATCATTAATAACAATAAAAAAGGGTGATAACATGACTACAGATATTAACAATTTGTTGTGCGTTGAGTGCGGAAATAGAGGATTCATACAAATAACAGTTAACAAAAACAATAACAACATTCCTGCGCTTCAATGTAAACATTGCATGTCTGTACTATACGGACATGAAGCAATGCAAATTATAACAGCGCAAAATGAACAATCAGCAACCAAATAACAAGTATTCCATCTTATTGCCTGTTTTTTATTTTAAATAATATCAAATATTATATTTGGAGGCGATATAAAATGATTCTTTATAAAACTATTATTGACATTGAAAACTATCCTGCGGAAGTGGTTTTTGAACGTTGTATAAATTCACCAGAGCATGGATTGACGAATGCTGAAGTGATGGTTATTTATGATAATATGGGAATTGACATTATTTCCTATGATCCCAATTTTAACTATGAAGAATATCTTAACAGCAAACAATTTGAAGACAAAGTATATGATTCTGCAATTGATCGTTACGAACGACAAATGAATTTATAACAATCCAAGCAGAGCCGATCCGCTTAATTTTCATATCCAGTTAAAAGCAGGATTTTATTCCTGCTATGGACTTGTAAACATTTGCTTTATGAGTCGATAGCAGGAATAAAATAATATAAATTAAGGAGTGAAATAACATGACAAAAAACGGTTTATATTTCAAACTTAAAGACGATAAGCATGTTTTTGGGAATGTCTATTCAGATAATATCAAAATAACAGAAAAATGCATCTTTTTTAATGTGGCAGGAGAAACAAAAAGAATTTATAAAGATGATTGTATTTTTTGGGCAATAGTCCCAAATATAACATTAGCTGAACATGAAAAGTTAAAGAAAAAACATGAAGCATTATTATCAGAAAATGGATTATTACTCGAAAATGGGAAAATTTTACAATATATCAACGGTCAATTTATTATTGACAATGAAGAATTTATTATAGGAGAAGAGGCATATTGTATTATTACTGGAAGGGAATTAATCTATTCATAAAAAAGAGAAAATAAAATTATAACAGGAGTGATAAAAATGATAATCAAATTGCATGAAAGATATAAATGTAAATCAAAACTAATCGAAAAAGTTATCAATAACAAGGGCTGGAAAATCAAAATTGTAGACGATCAAGTAGTAAGCAATAATATTGATCAAGATTTTATCGATTATTTTTGTGGATGGGAACAAACATATTCACCAACTACAACATGGAAACGATTGAAACCAAATGTAAAACCATTCTATGTAATAGGAGTGATGATCCAATGACTGACCAACAATTGAAAAAAACATCATCAACTTCATGAAACGTGCAAATAAACCTGTCACCATTGATGAAATCATTGATAACAGCGGTTTAACAAAAGATTTTTGGCTGATTAAAAGTATATTGAACCAATTGAAATTGTTTGGAGTGATTGAAGAATATAAAGAAGGATTAGAAAAAAGAAAATATGTCTTGTCGAGTCAACATAAAATATAATATAATCTATTCAAATAAGACGAAAGGAGGATTGAAAATGAAAATGAAAATTCTGCATTTTCTTTTCCGTCTTGTCTTTCCTCAAAGTCGTTTTAAACCTATTCATAACATGACATACGATGAATTACTGGAATTTATTGAACATGCTTGATTAAAATAAAATAATAATAAAGGGGAAATGAAAAATGAGTGTAACAGCAGCAGAAAAACAATATGTGTTGAATCAGGAAACCGGAAAAATCGAATTACATTTCAATAAATCCGAATACCAAGCATTAACAGCAGACCAAAAAGCAAACCTGAAACGTTTCTTCTTGTGGTCGCCTCAACGCCAAGCATGGGTTTCACGTTCAAAGAATAGTCATTACATGGCAATTCGAACGGCTGAACAGTTTGGTTTTACAAACGGCGGAAAAGTGGGTGAAAAGCTTACATATGCGGAAGAATTGCAACGGAAAGTAGATCGAGCAGAAAGACGTGCCGAACGTTATGAAAAATATGCAGAAAATGCAGAAAAACGTGCTGAAATGTTGCAAGCAGAAATGAATGAGTATTTGCGAAATCATGATATTGCTTTTTTCACACAACCGATCATTGCAGGACATGCTGCATCGGAAGCTTTTGCTAGACAAAGACAACGCATATACGACAGATATCATAAAGGTTTTGAAGAATATCGAAAAAGTGAATACTTCAAGCAAAAGGCCATAACAGCCCATCAAACCGCAAGCATGACACAATTACAAGACCGTTCATATCTTAATAACAGAATTCAAGAATGTGAAGCGAATATAAGAAAGTATGAACGGTTGATTGTAACAGCAGAAGAAAAAAATAATCAAGAATGGTTACAATCTTTATTAGATAAAATGGAATATGAAGTGGATAAGTTGGCATTTTTTCAAAATAAATTAGACGCGATTGGTAAAATATATACAAAAAATGATATTAAATCAGGTTATTTAGTTAAAATTCAAAATGATTGGGCGGAAGTTATAAAAGCAAATTCAAAAACAATTGAAGTAAAATTTCCATGGAATAATTGGACATTGAAATATAATTATGCAGAAATTCAAGAAGTCAAAATTCCTGAAGACTGGAAGGAGGAGAAAAAAGAAATCAAAAATCCGTTTAACATTGGTGACATCCTTGTAAGGAAAAATATTGCTGGTACTGCTGTTATTTCAGCTTATCAAGTTGTGAAAGTGACAGAAAAAAGCGTAACAATCCAAAAAATTGCTATTGAAGAAGGAAAACCAATCAGGGATAAATTTGTAACAGACAAGCAAGAAAGACGACAAGTAAAACAAGACAGAAGCGGAAATTTTGTTGTGAATGACGGCGACTGGTATTTGTACCAATATACTGCTTAATAACCATAACAGGCACATAGTATAATTACTATGTGCCTGTTAAAATCTACATTTTAACAGAAGGGAGCAAATAAAGATGTTTGAATTAATAGAATTAAAGACTGGTCGTGTAATTGAACGTCACAATTATTCTTTTCAAGAATTTATTGAAAATAAATATTCTAGGTTTTGCTCATTACAAACTGAAAATGGTTTAATAATTGGTGATGTTCGTCCTGATTTAGTATGGCGCGAAGTTAAATAAAATGAAAAAATTGTATCGCCTTTCAAGAAGTGAAGACAAATTGGAATGGATCGAATGTACTGGAACCGAAGTAAAAGTAGAAGGATACATATTATACTATGTAAAAAACGTAAAATTCTATGGTTATTATTCTAATTGTTTAATCGAGCCAAGGACAGGCATTTCTGTTGCACAAGGTAAAACCAAAAATCTTTGCACTGAAGACTTTAAAAGAAATTTGCAAAAAATTGGTCATGACGATTTTGAAAAACAAATAACAGAATGTATCAAGAAATATGGGGAATCACCATTGTATAACAAGACAGTTTAAATAACAAAAATTAAAAAACTAAAATAATAATATTAAAAGGAGTGTTATAAAATGATTCAGATTTCAACTTCTCCATGGGGATATATTCATCATTGCAAAACTGTTGTCGATGGTGTTTATATTGTTGAAACTGCTAGTCATGGCGGAATTATGATCCATAAAGATATTGCAGAACAATTGCTTTCAAAATATGCAAGAGCAAAAGGATCAAGATTCCAAGATTATTATTGCTATGAAGAGGATTGCGACTATGCTATTCCAGTTTTCGAAATGAAACATTTTTGGCAAAAATTCTTTAGAAATAAAGATAACAGCGAAATCGAAAATATTCTCATGAAGTCGTTAAGTCTTTGGAACGCTGATTATTTGATTGCTATTGGTGTAACTCCACTTGAAAAACAATACAAACAATATCTTGCCAACAAAAAAGAAGAAGAAATGAGAAGAAATAAAGACGAAAATTTAATTATAGCAGCGTGGGGTGACTGGCACACGAAAAGAAAGGGAATCAATCTAGTGTTAACAGCCGACGGAAAATATCACTATGTAACTGAAAAAAGTTACAAACCTTTTGACGGATTGTATCTTTTGAGTAATTGTGAAATTGTTGAAAGTGACGTTCCTTATTCTGCATAAAATATAGGGGATTATTCGAAATGGATAGTCCCCCAAAGATTCTCAAAGGGGTGATATATAATGCGCTTTATTTACGGCAAGAAAATCAATAACAAAATTTTTGTTCGCACGAAAAAAGGGAACTGGATTGAATTTGCTTTACTTTTTGTAGAATAAAAAGTAAAATATATATAAAAAAACGGAGGTTATATCAAATGAAATAAACAATTGCTCATGTTAAGTACGAAAATCATGTAAAAGAATCGCTACTTTCAGGAAAACCAGTTAATTATGATTTAAAAGACTTTATTCCTCAAAAATAACAGCAAGAAAACAACAAGACAGTGTACAAAATATGAAAAAATAGTCTATGATATATTCAAAAAAGCAAAAGAAATTTTTCCTAAAATGCATGATGGTATGTTCATAAGACATGGTTATATTGCTGAAGAAATGGCTTATTTAATGAGTCAATGTAATATTATCGAAGAAGCAAGAGAGTTATATAATACATGGAAACATATTACATATAACACACCATGTCATAAATATTAAAAAGTCGATAAAACAAGTCTTTTAATAAGAAAGGGTGGAAAATATGAAACAATATACAATTGATTTTGTGTATTTGGATAATTATGAAATAACGGCATATAATAATGGTAAAATGGAATATTCTGATATTGTTCGATCATATGAACTAGATGGTTATGTATCTGCTTTGGAAACGCAAGGTTATAGGCGAGAGGTTATAGGCGAGCCTATGATGTTAAAAAATATAAAGAAGAATTTAACGAAGCTAAAGAGAAATATGAAATAGCAAAAAAGAAATACAAAACAGCGTTAAAAAATCCACTAATTATTGTTAATCAATAAATTCAAACGTTTGGAGGATAAAGCAATGAAAAAACATGTTTTTATCAAAGTTTTTGAAAGAATTGTTGAACTTCTTAAAAACGAACAAGATAAAATTGATATTAATAATACAAATGATCTTGATATAGTAGATGAATATTTTTTATTCGATGATTTGATTTCAAAGTTTTCATTGAAAATTGATACGTTGCAAGGTAAAAGTTTTGCGAACTTTGATTTTTTTCCCGACTGGAAGGAAGAAAATAAGGAAATGAAACAAAATAAATTTTTCCATTACATTAATTTGATTGGAACAGAATTCATCGATGTTGGTGACGTTGCAAAAATGATGGGATGGGATACCTATCAAGTTTATGACAGATTGGAGGAATTGCCGATACCAGTCCATAATGGATTAAAAAAATTGTGGGCAAAACATGATTTTGAACATAAAGAGCAAAGAGCAACACTAAGTCAAGTTTTGACAGTTGCGGAAGCGGCAAAAAAATATAATGTTTCAAACGATACTATTATTAAACTGTGTCAAGCAAAAAAGATCGCCGCAAGACAGACAGAAGATGGCGAATGGCTTATTGGGCGCGAAGGTTTGCATAATTATTTTAAAAGTATTATTGAATAAAGAGGGGTGTAATAACAATGACAGTTAAATTTAGACATCCTGATTACTTGTTTTTATTTGATATTGACAAAACGTTAGAACATTTAAAATCACTTAAAGATAATATTCAAAAACCTTTCATTATGGATGCTGGCACACTGAATAATAATCTTTTTGACAATTCATATAACAGTTATGATGTTGGATATTATATTCACAATTCTGTTTTAGAATTAATGCAATTTTTGACGAAAAAAAATAACATTTGGGAAATATGCGAAGTTGCTTTTAATGAAGACTACGAATGGGGAGAAAAAAGAAATAAAGATTTATTGTATAAATCATTTTACAAATATTCTCTTAAAGATGAATATGTTAAACCAGCAATCACAATTATTGACAAATGGATCGAAGAAACGGAAGATATATATAACAAAATGAAAGAAGAACAAGAGGAAGAAAAACAAAGACGTGAAATGTATAAGAACAAATATTCTATTATTGAAGTATATAAACTTATTAAACCATCAGGCGGAGAAAATGGACAAGATGGCTATTATGATGGTTTAATTAGGAATAACAGTACTGGACAAACTGTTAGAATGGTCGCGCGAAATGTGTTTGACTTTGGATTTTATACTTATCCCAAACGACTTGAGGGGACAAACGATGTCTTTAATAGAGAGGTATGGACAGAAGAAGAAAGAAATGTATCAAATTGGATTTGTGATTTTCCACCGTTTACAACAAGGACTCGTATGTAATTAATAATTGGAGGGATATTTATTATGCGAAATTTAACAGAGTTGAAACAAAAAACGTTGGAATACTGTGAAAGAGTAAGGAAAAGCGGAGGTTTAACAGCAGAATACCAATTGGGACAAAAAACGTTACCAGATCATTGAGCCAAAAAAGGCGTCTATCGCCTTGTCCGTGCGCTTGGCGATTATGATAATTATGATGATGCAGTAAATGATTTGTATGATGTTTGCAATAATATTAAAACGGAAGAAGAGATTATTGAAAAGCGACTTAAGCCACGATTGTAAAAGGAAGTGAAAATATGATTTGCTTATTGACTAAAGGTAAAAAATTAAGAGTGATTTATGACAGCGAAATTATGGGTGAAATGGATTATGCTACATATAGAGCATGTAGAACGATACTAAAAGATATTATTTCAGGAGAAACGAATGATTTGGGAATTCCGCAAAATTATCACTATTTGTTAACAGACTCATTAACAGAATTCAATGTAGAATTTGATGAAAATCAAAGCGCAGGAGTTAAATTAGCGTTACTATTTCGATTACAAAAAGGAATGCATGACATTAATAAAATTGTTGCTATGACTGAAAGGATTAATAAATTTACTAGAGAAGAAGCTGCATATTGGTTGAGTAAAGTGTTATATTCTCCAACGGAAGAGCAAAGAAAATGGGCCGTAAAGGGATTAAGAATTATTCTCGTTGGACCGTAAAAAATTGAGGAGGAGTATTGGATGAAGACGAAATTTATATTAAAGAATTTCAATACAGGTGAAGAATATAAAAAAAGATTTGTTAATATTGATAAAGTTTTTGAAATAAAAAATAAATTAGAAAGAAATGATAACAGTCAATGGGACGTTTATGCCATGACGCCATTTGGTACAGTTTTAGTATTTGATGATGAGAAATGGAAATGGCGATAAACAAAAATAAAGAAAGGATGACTAATATGAAATATGTGGCTGTAGCTGTTAATGGTGGAGTTGTACATATTGAAGAAAATAAAGGAAATGTTAATGTAAAGATTGTTGATTTTGATAATGGCGATCCAGAAATCAAAAAAGAAGAAGTTAACAAATTCGACGCTATTATTTTTGTTAGGGGAGGAGTAGCAGAAGTTGCATATAATGCAAATGATGTGAGTGTAACGATTAAAGATTATGACAATGTATGATTTGAATAGGTCATTGATTTTGTTATACTATTTTTTAAGTTAAATAAAATGACAATTTTAATAAAAGGGAGTGTAAAAAGAATGGGTATAAAAAAATAAAATATAAAAATAATATTGACATAAAATAATATTAAACGTACAATATAATTGTAAATAATATTAAGGAGTGGTTTTCATTGAAGAAAATCGATCTTGGAGAAAAATTTAAAAAGGTACTGGAAGAAATTGAAGCACTTGAACAAAAGAAAGTCGATGTTATGAAAAAGCCGAAAGACATTTCAATTCGTGATAACAGCCTACATATTGATGGTTTGGGGATCGTTGACTTTACTAAAACGGGATTGCAAACATTTTGTGCTAAATTGGATTTGCCGTCATCTTATATGGCTAAATTGATGGACAAGCAGGGGAAAAGCACATACGAAATTGAACGAGATCAAGAAGTGTTTAAAATGAATATTCAAAGAGGACTTGAAACTTTAAAAAATGATACAGACATTTTTATTAGAACATATAATGAAGGCGACAGACATTTGATTCGCGGAGCATTTAGCGACAGATATAATGTTTTGGATAATTTGCCGATCCTAAAAGAAATTGAAAAATACGACTTCAGCGAATTACAAGCGGAACATTTTAACGTAACAAGCGACTATATGGATGTTCGGTTTACAATGCCTCACTTGAAAAAAACAATTGGAAAATTACCAGAACATGAAGTTAGATTTGGCGTAACAGATGACATTGTATTTCCTGCAATTCATTTGCGAAACAGCGAAGTTGGTAAAAGTAAAATATCAATCCAATTTATCATTTATCGTTTGGTTTGCACCAATGGTTTGATTAATCAACGCGATCAATACAGAATTGTAAATAAAAGACATATTGGCGATTTTGATTTGTCTGATGTAAATAACAGGATCGCCGATATTGCACAAAAGACTCCAGCAATGTTTGAGGCGTATATTGAAGCTATGATAAATGCAAAAAATGAAAAAGTAGATGATGCCGAAGAAATTCTCCATTCTCTTAATAAACGTACTGGAGTAACTAAACGAATGACGGAAACAGTCATTAACAATTGGAGAACAGAACAACGCATGGATCGTACCAGACATGGTATAATTAATGCAATAACAGCGGGCGCAAGAGATTGGGAAAGACAAAGGAACGATTTCAGCGGAAGATTGATTCTTGAAGAAATCGCAGGAGAAATGTTGTTCGCAAAAAGTCTGTAAATGTTATAATTGGGGAAGGGGAGAGATCCCCTTCCCATACATTCAGTTAAAAGGGTTATTTGATTCCAATAATAATTTGAAAGAATTTAAGGAGTGGAGAGATTTGTATAAATTAACATATCAAGACTTTGAATATGCAGGGAAAATCAAAGAAAAAGAATATCAAACATTACGCGAAGCAATGTTTGACGCAAAATATATTCAATCTTCAATAAAGGGACAAGTTATAAAAATTGAGAGTGGAGAGACAACATATAATTTTCAACAGATAACAGATTATTGGCGAAAACATTTTTAAGGAGTGTTTTTGTTGATTAAAGTTCCCAAATGGAAAGATGAAAACAGGGAAACATATATAAAATATTTACAATCATTTATCAATCGATTGGAACGCAAACAATACAGAAGTGAATATGAAGAAAAGCGACTTGAATCATTAAAAAACAAACTTAAAACAATAGAAAAAAGGGATTGAAAATAAAGGTAAAATATTGTAATATAAAAATCAAATATATTGTATGGAGTGATGATAAATATGGTTGTTGCGGTACTAGAGAGGTGGAAAGGCAAAATTCATCTAAACAAATATGAATTTACAGATCGACAACAAATGCAAAATTTTATTCGTATGTGTAAAGAATCAAATTGTTTAATCTTTGGCAGTGTGACAAAGAATAATAACAGAACAGGGAAAGTAAGTTGATTAAAAATAAAATATTATTACATAAAACAAATGGAGGAATGAAAAATGAATAGAAAATCTTTATCTTGGAATGTGAAGCAAGTTTGTACTATGATTGATAAAGGTACTATTACCTTTGATAATCCAGTACAAAGACCTTCTAGACAATGGAAAAAAGAAGATCAATCATTATTGATAGATTCTATTTTGCGAATGTTTGTGCCAGATATCTACGCTGTCCAAGTTACAAAAGAAATTGAAGGAAAAATGGTCAACACATATGATATTATTGACGGAAAGCAAAGATTGACTACTATTAACAGTTTCCGAAAAGATGAATGGGCATTAACACAACTTGATCCTGTTACACTTGAGTCAACAGGGGAAACGTATGATATTTCTGGTAAAAAGTTTTCGGAGTTACCGGAAGAAGTACAACAAGAAATTTTAGGTTATACATTAACGTTTAAAGTGATTGAAATCGAAGATGATGAAGATGAAGAAGCAATCGTAGATGCAATATTTTATAGGTTGAATAATGGCAAACCAATGTCAAGGGGCCATCTCGCCTTTGTATCAGCGCATAAAGATGTGCAAAAATACGTTCATGATAAGATTAACAATCATTCTTTGTTCACTATAACCGCACATTATCCTGCAAGTTCAATTAAAAATTCTGATCGGGAGTTGACCATTCTTCAATCAATCTTGTTAGCGGGAGGATACGAATATAAATCATTTGCTAACAAGGACATTGAAGAAGTCTTCAAGGATAAAGAAATTGAAACCGATGTATTCAACAAAGTAACAGCAGCATTTGATATGATCGTTAATGCTTTCCCTGATTATAACAAGTTTGTAACCAAAACAAGTATTCCGCCTATGGTTGCGCTTTGTATTAATAATAATTTTGATGGAAAAGTGATCTCATTCCTTCAGAATTACGCTGAAACAACAGAAAAAGGCGATGCATATAGAAGGTATTGTGGAGCAAGCGGAACCAAGAAAAGTATGGTTGAGGGGCGCATAAAAGGGTTGCAAATTCTCTATGAGCAATATCAGGATTAACACAATGGGCTAGGTTGATCCTAGCCCTATACATAACACTTCAAGAATAATAGGGTTAAAACTATATTTTTATCCAAAATTAAGGAGGTATGAAAATGACAAAATGGAGGGTTTTAGCACGACATAAATGGGTTGCTGGCGCAACGATTACAGAAAGCATTAATGAAGAAAATCAAGACATTAGACGGTATACTGCAACGGTTCATGGTTGGAAAAATTTTAAGATTTATGAAGGTGATCCAAAAGACATTGATGTAAATAAAATAGTTGAAAAGGTTAGGGAAATTCGTGATCGTATTGAATCAGGAGATGTAACTATATTTACTGAAAATACTATAATTGCGACAAGCTAAAATGCCATGAAATGATCCTTTTATGAGGGAGGGATAAAAAATGGCGAGAAAAGCAGTTTGCAAGGTGTGTAATCGAGAAATTAATACACAAAAACAGTCGCACTACAAATTTGGTAAGGATATTGTTTGCTACGTTGAAGGAACAGAAGATTGTGTTATAACATATGTTGGGTGGCATTTAATAGAAAAGGGTGATGGATTGGGAAGATATAACGGTGGTTATGAAATGATTGGTATGTACGGAAATGATTAATGATAAAATGAATATTTTATGAGGTGATGAATTGTATGTTGAGAAATTATGAAGGCAATGATAATTACGGTAAACCAAAAAGCGAATATCTAAAAAAAATTGCAAGTATGAGTAGAGATGAATTACTCAAAGAAACAGAATCAAAAATTTGGTTATCTGCATATGCAGCCAATAATCCAAGATCAGATTATCATTGGCAATGTGATGCTTGTTATGACGAATGGAGCAAACGGGACGATGTAGAAGGTTATGAGATAGCTTGGAAGCGTGCATCAGGAATGGGATAAGTTAATAAAAGGATTTTTTTATTTCAATAAAAGGAGAGAAATACAATGATTGAGTTGTTTGAAAGAGTGGAAATTATTGAAGGGTACAGAGAAGGAGATTTGGGAATTGTAATTGAACTTAATGAAGATATATGCAAAATTGAATTTGATGACTATGAAGTTCATTCTTATGATATAAATGACGTAATGAGTGTTTATGAATAATACTATAAAAGAAGTATTTTATAGCAAAGAGGGTGGTTGGTATTAAAATAAATGATTTAAAGATAATTATAAATCAACATAAAAGAGATAAAGAATATTATAAAAGTTATATACAATATTGTAGTTTAGTTTATAAATTAGATTTTGATGAAGCATATGAATTGACTTTAACTGATTTGAGTAGGTGTGATTATGCACTTAAAGATGTTGATATAGTTTTTAGTGCATATCAAGAGTTAATTCAAAATATAGGAGATGATAATATAAATGTTCAAACCGAATGATGAAGTAATAAGTAAAATAACAGGAGAAAGAGCAATTGTCAGTTACATAAATGATGAGGAATTAATGACAGTGCGTTTTAAAACAAAAAAATTTAATAAAGGAAATCTTGAAGTACATGGAACGCAGGTTTTAATTAAGAATTTTGAATTGGCTATAAAATAAGTCTTTTTGAGGATGTGAATGAGTTTGATTAAAAAAATTTTACGATACTTTGGATATTATAAGATTAGTGATCTTGATACTGGTGGTTGGTGCGGTATTTGTGGGAAATGGATGGAAAAGGAAATTTTCCCCAAAGATGAAGACAAATTTTGGAGAATATCAATATGTGAAGAATGTAAATAAAAAATTTTAAGGGGTTTGGTGAATAACTCAAAAGAAATGATAATAAATACAATTTTTGATTATGAGTATTGCAAATTGCGATAAAAAAGCAATTGTATCGGCTGAAGGGAGGGTTTAGTATATGAAAATACTTTTCTATAAGTACCTATGTTGGAAGCGTGATAAGTTCTTTTATAAATGGATTAGAACAAAGAAAGAAGAACATTTATGGAAGTATCAAGTTTATGCGGAAAAAGCTTATAAAGCACGATAAAAAGCAGAATTTATATGAAGTCACCGTAAAACCCATGCGTTTACGCATGGGGATATAAGGAAGCAAATAACCGTGGGACACACGGGGATAGCTTGGTCAATTTCACTTCAAAAGAAGTGATCACCCAAGAATCCCCTAGCTTTAACTATGGGGAGTGTCAAATCACTTTAAAACCCGTAAATTCATTTGTTGCAGCAAATAGAATATAGAAAGGAGATTTTAAAAATGAGATATTACTATAAAATTGATGACAATAAATATTGTGTTAAGATTAAGGAATATGGTTACGAGATGTTTAAATGTTTAGTTTTTAAAAAGTTTTTATTTCGTTACAAAAAAGTATATGAGAAAATATATATGAGGCAGTTAACTGGAAATGATGCAAAACAAATGGCTATTAATTCAATAATTGAGTATGAACATAGTAAATTAATTGTTTAAAGAGCGCATTGATAAAAACATTGAGTTTTATTATTAAGGAGAATAGAATAAAAAAGAAATGTTTTTTTGAAAAAGACAAAGGGGATGAAGACAATGAAAATTGTATGGTTTAGTCGCCATGAACCAATCCCAAAACAGATTGATGAATTGAAACGAATTTTTGGTGATGATGTACAAGTAGAAATTGATCCGAATCCATTTTCAAGTGCAGATGATGTAATTGAGCGGTTCAATAAATCAGGAGCAAAAGAAATGGTTATTGTTGCACCGCTTAGTGTGATTGATGCAATTACAAAACGTGGAATTAGGCCATTATACGCTGAGATGCGTGTAGTACAATCAAAAGAATACGATGTTGAATCAAATGGCAGAAAATTTGTTTTTGAGAAATTTGTAAGGATTAACAAGGTGACAATCGAAAAAGAGAACTTAAAGTAGAAAAACCGCCATGAATGGCGGCTTCCTACATCAAAATAACTGAGTGAGACAGTGAATAATAAAGTTTGCGTTAATTCCTTATAGGTACGCTAAAATAACTTCTTAAACAAATAATCACTCAGTTACAAGTCCTTAAAAGGTATCGAAACTATACTTAGTATATATTGGTATCAATTTTTTGTCAAGGGAGGGTACAAAAAAATGAAAAAGAAAGAAATACAAGCATGTTACACTGCAACCGTCAGAAAGCCTCTGCCTTTAGGCATGGGGAGTGTCAACGCGTGATTTAGTCGGAGAAAGTTTGGATTTCTATGTTAGAAAGAGAATAGAATTGATAAAAACTATAATAACAAAAATAGCATAAGGGGATAAGAATTATGTATATTTCAAAAGGAGTAACAGCTTGTCTTTATGGTGGAATAACTGATAAAATCACATATGTTGAAAATCAGATTAAATATTATAAATTGCATAATAATGATGAATTCATAAAATCAATAATTAAAGAAAGTTATAATGATATTAAAGAAGCAATTGAATTCTATACGGAATATTGTGTTTTGTCTGCAAAATTCCTTCAAGATGAATTTGAAAAATTGACAGCTAAATATAATGAGATCATGAATTTCGAGTGAGAGGTAATCATATGGAACAACATATAAAAAAATGTAAAGCCATTGATTGTGACAACTATTTCTATGTAGAGAAAAAACCGGGAAGAACAAAAGAATATTGTAGTTCACGTTGCAAGGATCGAGAAAAAGCAAGATTGTATCGAAAACTACGGAAAAACAAAAATCTCTGCCCTCAATGTGGAGGACAGATGGACAGTAATAAATCATATTGTTCAAAATGCAAAATGTATTTTGCCGAAAGATATAGAATGAGAAAAATGAAGAAAATGAACAGTTTGGTAAAATAAAATAATTATTTTCGAAAAATATACTTATATTGACTTTTTTTGATGAAATCGGCTGTTGTGTTTTGAGATAACAGCCGATCTATTTCTTTTTCAACCTCAGTATAATTGTTGTAATATTTGAGTTGATCTGCACATGCCTGTTTTATGGCATTCATTCCTTCATGGTACATACCTATTGTTCGTATGACATATAAGATATTGGTTTTGGCGTCAACTAAAAATAAATTAATAGCATTACCCTCTTGCAAAAATAACTCTCTTATATTTTCTGGTTCTTTTAAGAAATTAATATTTAAATCAAAAGACCAATTTGAAGAAGAGTAATAAATAGATATAATTGGTATGTTTAGTTCTATATAAATATTGAAATATAAGTCGTTAGAGCGAAAGGTTTTAATATCTTTTGGAGTAGGTGAATTAATAAAATAATGAACATCAAAACTTTTTCCAACTAATACTGGTCGTACATTTTCAGTATTTGGAGAAGGATTAGGAATAGGGAAAGGTTTGTTAACTTCAAGATGGTAAAGCATAATACCATCTCCCTTTTTTAATTTTTTAATAGCATTATAACACAAAAAAATGACATAAAAAAACCCAATCGTATGATTGGGTCATCCAGTCATTTCATCCAGTTTATCAAACGCGCCAAGTTCTCTTGCACGTTGTAGAATTTTGATTAGCTGTTGGAAATCGTGGTTGGTTAAGTCAGGTTTGTTGTTAAGATCGTATCGCAATTGATCGTTTTCGGCTTTTAAATTTTCAATTTCTTTTTCAAGTTTTTCTATGGTTTGTTTTAATTCTACAATCAATGATTGAGATTTGTCTTCGTTATTACCCATTTTTCTCCCTCCAGTATCAATCAGTTGTTTTTATAAAGTATGTCCAAAAAAATAAGAAAAAATACATAAAAATTGTAATATAGAACATTTGTTCGCTTGAATTTTAAAACTAAAATATGTAAAATATAGACAATAGGGAGAGGATAGGAGTGGAGGGGCAAAAGAGATGCTAGTAGTAGATAAGTCAATTAAAAGTAAAAAATATAGAGGAGCAAGGGGTAACGAAGTTAAAAAATATGATATTTGGATGGCAGAGATGCGTGAAGGCAAAGGTGTCGAACAAGTTGGTACTCGACCTGTTGTTATTATTCAAAATGATGTTGGAAATGCCTTTTCCCCGGCTGTCATTGTTGCGCCCCTTACTTCGTCTATGAGTAAAACAAAAATACCTACACATGTTGCCGTAAAAGCAGAATTAAATGGACTGTCGAAAGACAGTACTATTTTAACAGAACAAATTGTAACGTTGGACAAGTCGAGATTAAAATATAAAATCTCCAGACTTGATCTAGCGACTAGGCGGAATTTGGATGTAGCTTTGATGGTTAGTCTAGGGTTAGCAGATACAATAGCTTAGGATGTGCATTTTTATGAATAAACAAAAATAAACAAATCCCGCATAAAAATTTATATGCGGGATTTATTAATTCAATCAATCGATAAATTCATATTCTTCTGTTTCATCTGACCATTTACAATGGCCTTCAAAAATTGTTATAATACCGTTGAAAACAATACCCGTTGCGGCTGCCCAATGATACAGATCATCAAGGGTAGCTAGTCCGTAACTTTGGCCGGTTCGACTAGCTTCCTGTTCATCTGAGGTGAGTAGCCAGTGACGGGTATTTGTTTTTGGATCGGTATATACGCAATAGTAAATATGCTGATAGCTATTCACTATGTATGTCACCTCCTTGTCCAAGGGAATTTCTTACCAACATAATACTTTATGTGTGTCATGGTGTCAATATGTTAATTAAAAATTTGATTGTGTTATGACACAAACTATATTATAATTGGTATAGAAAGGAGGACACAGGGAGTGGAAATTAATCAACATACAAAACTTAAAGATATTTTTTATAATTTTCGCACTAAAAATGATTGGACTTTAAGAGAATTTGCGAATAAAGTTGGTTTTTTGACTTACTCTTATTTAGGTAAGATCGAAAGGGGAGAGGTTTTACCCTCTAGAGACACGTTAAAAAAAATTGCAGATCGGTTTGATCTATCTTACTATCGTTTATTATTATCCGCTGGATATAAAGTAGATTTGGAAAAAGATATAAAAACAGTAGATTTGGGAATTCGGGGTAAAGAATTGCAAAAATTTATATTAACGAACAGTCTTTCAATTTATGCTTTGCCTGATTTGGGAAATTTAATAACAGAAAGTAAAATAAATCCATATACCTTTTGTGATATAATTGGCATACAATATTCGGAATTAAAAGATTTAGTGAATTTAGATAGATCTGTTTCTTTAGAGGAAGCATTAAGAATATGCAAATTTCTTGCGATTAAATTTTATGAAGGGTTTCAAATTGTAAGAAAAGGGGTTTATCATTCATTTGTAATAGACGATGAAGATGTTGCCATGACTATTCATAAATATATCGAAGAAGAATCAAATGTTTTTTATCGTATAAGAGATGATGAAATATTGTATGTGAAAGACAAACAATATAATTATATTGCTTCAAATAATAAACTTATATTTGATGATTGTTTTGAAGAAAAATTAACTCAAGATGAAATAGAATATTTGAAAGAATGTCTTATTGTTTATAGAAAATTAAATTTAAAGCCATTAAAACCAATTCCATAATCAGGATTGGTTATATTTTATAAAATTAATATTTAATTTTTTGTATTAAAACGTTGAAAAAGATGGTATAATAAAAATAAATAGTAATAGTGTTAAAGGGTGTATTTAATGAATATAATCAAAATTGCAGTTAAAATGTTGGAGAACCGCTTAAAATAGTAGAAGTAGAGGATTCAATTGAAGTGTTTGAGAGATATTTATATATTGATGGGAAATTACACGTTTTGAAACATTATATCAAGGAGATTGAAAAAGGAAGGTTTGATTAAAAATTTTAGTAAGTGTAAATTGAGGTGATAATTAATATGAGAAAATTTTACAGTATAAGCTCTACTCCATATTGTTCGTTTTTAGATCAATATGTCAAAGTTGTTTATGCAGAGAAATTAGAAGAAGCACATGTTTATTTGGTTAAATATGAAGATGAAGAAGATATATATCACGAAAAAATAGTCGAGCATCATAAATATGGAAAACCAGTATTATTTGATAGTAAAGAAGAATACGAACAATTTAAGGCCAAGATTATAGAAAATAGAAAAAATCATCTTCTGGTAGATGATAATTGGATTGAATTTTTGTATTCTGAATATTGTTCTAATTATTCTGAGCAAACATATGAAATCGACAGAGAAGCTATTAGACAAATAATTAAAGAAAAACTTGGGATTGATGTTTAAAAATTTGAGGTCCCACACTTATTCAAGATTTATAATAAAAGAATGATTTTATCGCCCAATAAAAGGAGGAGATTTACATAAATGTCCGAAATTTTTGAAAGGAAAAGCGGAATGATTGAATTGGTATCTAAACATGATAACATGACTAGGATTATATTTTATCCATCTGATTATGATTCGGAATCTGCTCATTCACTATCTGGAAAATTATATGAAGCCGTTTCGTGGGGAGTGTATGACGGTTCAGATGTCCATGAAATGAATTTTATTGCGGATGTTAGTATAAAATGGGATGGATGTTCTCACTATTGGTTTTATGGTGAAGATTATATTGATGAAGGTGAAAAAGATAGTTATTACCACCTGTGCGGTGTTCATTCATATCTTACTTTTATGAGATCGTTAGTTTTTGCTTATGAGATTATGATTGATAAAGTTGGTGAGGATGCAATTGGGGAAACAGAAGAAATCGCACAACTAAGAAAACTTGGTTTGTTAGATGGATATGAAATCAGAAAAATCCAATAAAAGAGTTGTTTTAAACAAAAATGTTAGAGGGTGAACATTAATGAAATATACTTGCAAAAAATGTGGTGAAAATAGATTTTTTTATATTGAAATATCGGTAAAAGCAAAACAAAGGATAGATTTGAAGCAAGGGTCACGACATAAAAAAGTGTATGATATTGATCCTAATATTATTGATGGGATTTATGAAGATATTATTTACTGTGGAAAGTGCAATGAACAAGTAGATACGAAACAATGGATCGAATATTTTGAAAAAGATTATTAATAATTGGTGATGACAATGAAATAAAAAAAAAGAAAATGGTATGTTCGGTTCGGTTTATAAAAGCAAGAAAAAAAGTGTTTAGCTATAGTGGTGTTTTTGTTGTAGAAAAACCTGATAAATCGCGCTATAGTTTCTTGGGCAATAAATTATTGTTAAACAAACTTTGGAAAGCACAAAGGGCCACTGAAAATTGGATTGATGAAATGATTTGATAGAATAAAACACTGATTTTAAGGGGTTAAATACAAATGCACAACTTTGAAGAAATATTAAATATGACTGATGAAGAATTAATAAAATCTCACAACAAAATGTCAAATTACACTTATAGTGGAGATTTTTTTATTAAAGAATATTACAGACGACAACATAGTAAATCAGCTGAAACAGTTGAAAAAATGACAAGGCAAATGTTGACTTTTACAGTTATAATGACTATCCTGACTTTTGTAAATGTTGCAATGGTAGGAATATCTTTACTGAGATGATTAAGTATTTTATTCAGATAAGCGGATAAATGAAAAGAAGTGGAAAATAAAAAAACTGATTTCATCCAAAATTGAAGAGAGGAGGAAGTATGAAGGGGTACAAATATGTTGCATGGGATATTGATGAACATAATTCAAGTATTAACTTAAGCAAGGCAGCGAGGCATGAAATAGTTCATTTTAGCGAACTAAAGACAGCAAAAGGGTATTATGACAAAGAATTTGTAAATGGTATCCATTTTTGTAGAACGCAACATGATTTAATACAATGGGTCAAAGATTGTTTTGAGTGGGAAGATCCATCTTGTATAGAAATTCTAGAAGTAATTCCCGTTGCAAAAGTAAGGCAAAGGAAATATGGAGATGGACGCACAGCATTTATTACAGAGTCTTGTTATGTGAGAGTCTTAGAAGACGATGAGATTGATTCAGAGCTTTTACAAATAATACATTCTCATTTTGGATAAAAAAATATTAATTTAGATCGGATAAAAAATACTGGAGGGCTGAGATGCAGAACAATACTACACATGAATATAAAGTTAAAGGTATTGTAGTAAGAGAAGGAGAAAATTGGTACATTAAAAATGAAGATAAATATTATTTGGCTTCTGACTTGCTTACAGGAATTGATTTAATTAGTATCGATTGCGATAATTATACAACTCGTGAAGGTGATGAAATTGAAATTTATATTGGCGTTAAAAGTAAATAAAAAGATATTAAAGTAAAGATTGAACAAACTTTTTATGAGATGTTCGACAGAAATCATACTTTTTGTCTTGATGAAGTAATAAAAAATAAAAGAAAGGTTGGGTGAATAATGAATAAGCTTGTCATGTGTTTTCTCAACACAGGAGTAGGAAATGAAGAATTTGAGTATGAAGAAACAGATACAATACCGAATTGTATGAATTGCCGATTTAGATATAATTTATCTGTAGTTGCACCTTGTTTTGATTGTAATGGGTATTATGATACAGGAAGATCCTATTTTACGGAAAAGCAGAATATTTTTAATGAATGGACAAAGGATAAAGAAGGGGAAAATTGAACATATTAAATTGATAATTTAATTAAAGGAGAGAAAAGAGTTATAAAGAAAGTATAGTGGCATACGATGTCAAGACAGTTTTTTAATGAATTAGCTGTGTTTTGGTTCATTGTTGAAAAATTGCATTATACGAACGAATGTTCTATACTGATAATAAGAACATTTATTCGTAGAGGTGTGCTATGGACTTCAGCGGATCACGGGTGACTCGCCAGCGATACCTGTGCAAGCATTGCGGGAAAACGTTCAACGACCTCACCGGCACGCCCAGCACGTTTGAGACCGAAACCAGTCTGCGACAAGCACGGTTTGCCTCCTAACACCAAGAAACAAGAAAAAAAACAACAGCAAACCTAAACACAGCTAAAAATTTATCAATGGATTAGATATGATTGCTTGAAATATATTCGAAAGAAAAAATCCAATAAAAACTGACTTTCATAAGGAAAAGGAGAATGAAGGAAATGAATTATAAGGCAGATATTCGTTACATGACAGTTGAAAACAATGAATTCGTATTTAAGGACGGAATTGGATTTTTCAGTGAAGAAGCCGAACATCAGGCACGAAACAATTTTAACGTTATTAGGCAAGAATGCAAAGAAGTTAAACACAGCGATCACTTGTTTGATTTATATATTGACGGGGATCTTATCGACACTTATGGTGTATCCAAAGAAGACGCTCAAAAAATTATTGATAAGTACTTTGTAAATACACTATGAAAGTTACACTTTTATAGAAAGGGGGATTAATAAAATTGCAGATCAAAGATGAGAAAAAATTAGCAGAATTTATTGCCGATCATTTACCTATTAGTTATGAATATGCATGGCACTTTGTAGATGGTGCATTAAAAGGCGGAATGTTTATTGAACAAATTAACTTCATAATAGCATTAAGTACCAGAGATAAAATAATCGAAGATCTTCAACGGGAAAACTATGAATTGAAAAGAAAATTGTATGAAAATAAATAAGAGGTCAATTACATAAGAAAGGGAGAAGAGGAAATGTCAAATAAAGTCTGTAAAAATTGTTGGCATTGGGAAGCCCCGGATTACTCTCAAATGTCCGGAGTATGTGCTTTAGATATATATGATAAACCATATGGCGAAACTGATGCTTGTGATAAGTTTGAAGACAGATATGAAGATGAAGAAGAGTAAACAAAACGTCAATTTTATAAGGAGTGGTATTTAGTGATTGATAAAAATTGCAAACATGAAGACAAAAGGGAAATCGGGATTAATAGAGGATTTGAATTTGCACTAATAACAGTTTGTAATTATTGTGGTTTAGTTTTAGATGAAAAAGTAATTGAAGATATCCAATAAATAAGTAAAATTTTATAAGAAAGGGTGTTTAGATGTATTTAAATAGAAATGATTGGGATATTATTTATGACATTGAGAATAGAGCAAACGAAGGAAAAGCAACAAACGATGATGCGATAGTATTATTAAAATTAATAAGAAAAATGAATGGTAATATTATTGAACCAAAAACACATGATGCCATACAAAAATTAATTGACTCTCTTTATTGATCTGAATAAAAAATCCATTTTAATTGAAGAAGAAATTAACAGAATGGGTAGAGTAAATATGAAAAAATTTATTTGTTTTTCGTTAATATTTGTTTTCATCTTATTGTATGCAACAAATCCAAATAATAATGAATTCAAAAGTTTTTTTATGATGAATGAAATTAAGCCTGATACATGGAACAAAGATAGTGTTGATTATTTTAATAAAATAACAGATTTGTTTAGCAGAAGACAAAATTATATCATTTTTTCAATATATGATTTTAAACAGAATAGTAATTCTGGTTATGTGCATAAAAAGTATGTTGCAGTATTTAATCAATTTATTCGGTTTAAAAGTGAAGTTTCAAGTAAGGATTGAATGAAAAGACTATTTTATTGGGAATGGGGTAAATTGAACATTGGAATGTAAATTTTTTAAAGATGTGCCCGTTTATGAATGGGATGATTTAGATGGGAAAAGTCTAATAATTCGAGTTTCGGAAGATAAAGGGAACAAAATTTTATATGGTTATGATCCAATTGATAATGTTTTATATGTTCTCGCTGAACAAATCAGTGAATAAAATAACGGTTTTACAGGAATTGAAAAGGGGAGGTTCGAATTATTTGTTAAAAGAAAATGATAAAGTATATTTTGTTGATTTGGATAGTGGCGAAATGATTGAAGGTTTTTTGATTCATAATGACAATGGGCATTTCAAAAAATTGTTAATTAAATTTAATGATAATAACATGTTTAAATTATTTGTCAAAAGATGAGAAACGGGAATGGAGAAAGAAGAAAAGTTAAAGGGAGAATGTGCGATGAATAAAGAAAAATATTTGAAGCTAGAAATTTTAATTGCAAATAAACTATACAAAAGTGAGACAGATCAGATAAAGAAATTAATGTATAAGGGTTGGTTAGAAAAATTAGTGGCTGATTATCAGTCAAAGTTATGACATGCGAGTGAGATGTATGTCTTTTGATCACGAAATGGCTAAACTTATACAACGTTATCTAAAGGATAATGGACAGGATTATACAATTAATGAAATATTGCTTAGACCAAGATGGAAAAGAGTTTGGTACTGGTGGCTTGCTCTTGAAAAATATGAAGGCAAACCAATGCCAAAGGATATATCGATTGATGAGTGCAGAAAAATTTATGGAGATGATTAAGTAAGGTGCTTGAGTACATTGAAAAATTAGAAGGAGTTATTGGTGCTTTATTGGGTGTAATTGCAACATTGGTTACAACAAAATTGTTGAAATATATTGGAGGTATAAGGTTTTATTTAGTTGGTGATGATTTTAAATTTAATAAGTTTGAAGAAACTGACTATGGAGAAACAGTATTAGTTCCTTCCAATAAATTAGAGTCTGATCATTGCAATGTTGATTTCGTTGTTGAAATATATAATAATTCTGAAATGATGATGGCATTAAGGGATTTAAAGATATGCTTTTATATGTAATCGCCGTAAAACCCCTAGCTTTAGCTATGGGGATATAAGGCGACAAAACAACTTCATTAATTAAAAATATTTTGCTATAATAGAAACAAGGAGGTGTAATAAAATGGCAACATTTCATAAAGCCTATAAATTCCGCATCTACCCTAACAAACAACAACAAGAGTTAATCCATAAAACTTTCGGATGTTGCCGTTTTATTTATAATCACTTCCTTACTAGACGAAAAGAAGTATTTGAAAAAGAAAATAAAACATTAAACTATAATGTGTGTTCTTCTGAATTAACCAAACTCAAAAAAGAATTGGTTTGGCTTAAAGAAGTAGATTCAACAGCATTGCAAACATCGTTAAAAGATTTGGATAGTGCGTTTCAAAAGTTTTTTAAGGAGAAATTGGGATATCCAAAATACAAATCAAAAAAGAATCCAGTTCAATCATATACATCCAAGATGAATATAAAAGTTTTTGACAAACATATTCAGCTTCCTAAACTTGGACTTGTAAAATACGCTAAATCAAGAGAAGTTGAAGGAAAGATTATTAAAGCAACAATAAGAAAAAATCTATCAGACAAATACTTTGTATCTATTGTATGTGAAGTTGATGTTCAACAATTGCCACAAGTCGAAAATAGAATTGGTATTGATCTTGGTATTAGCCATTTTGCTACATTGTCTAATGGAGAAAAGATTGATAATCCAAAGTTTTTGGTAAAATATCAAAAACAATTAGTATATTGGCAACGCAAATTGTCTCGTAGAACGAAAGGCGGCAAAAATCGGGAAAAAGCTAAACTAAAAGTAGCTAAAATCCATGAAAAAATAGTCAATTGTCGTAAAGACTTTTTGCATAAGTTATCTTCAAAGCTGATTAACGAAAATCAAGTGATCGCTATTGAAGATTTAAATGTAAAAGGTATGATGCAAAATCATAAGTTAGCAAGACATATTGGTGATGTTTCATGGAGTGAGTTTAGACGGCAATTGGAATATAAAGCACAATGGTATGGACGTGAGATTAAAGTTATTGGAAGATTTGAAGCAAGTAGTCAGATTTGTTCTGAATGTGGATATAAAAATGAACAAGTTAAAGATTTAAGTATTAGAAATTGGATATGTTCTGAATGTGGAGTGGAGCATGATAGAGATGTAAATGCAGCGAAAAATATATTGAAAATGGCTGTTTAATAAATTGAACTGTGGGACACACAGGGATAGCTTGGTCAATATCCTGTCGATGGACGGGAATTCCCAAGAATCCCCTGCCTTTAGGCATGGGGAGTGTCAATGAATTTCATTAAGTAAATAGGTGTAATCGGAAGTATGAAATTTTTGTAGTGAAAAGTATAAATAAAAAATAAAATCAAGACAGTTGACAAAAAGAATAAAATATCTTATTATTAACTCAAATCAATGATTGTAATTTTTTACAATATTCGCCCCATTCTATACATATACATGCAAAAATAAATTTTTTGTGTGTATATCTTTCGTATTTTTATGATATAATGCTAACGAGTAAATTATATGGGATGGGGATGATGAGAATTATGACAGTCATGCAAGCTAATGAAGAACTGTTGCATGGATTGAATGTGTTGTTTCAGGAGATTCGTGAAGATAAAAAATTGCAAATTGAAATCGACAATCAACTTGTCGAACACAATTTTAGACGTGGAACTTTAAACGAAGTCATGCTTAATCCTGAACGTATCTTTAGTTTTGAAACCGTTGAGGCTGCGGCGTTTATAAATTCGATTTATAAAGTAACAAAAAGACATGAAATTAATCCGCAAAAATATTTTTCGGCTAAGGATATCAAAAAAGCCGAAAAATATACAAGAAATAAAGTGGAATTTGAATATCCGTATACCCTTCATCGTGTAATTAAAGCATCCGACACTGAGTATGCTACCGTTATGTCTGCTAAAGAAATTGCTGCTTGGTGGAATAACGAAGCATTGACATATAACTTTCAAACTCAAAGATTGTCAAAAAAGAAAATCAATAAAGAGGGTAAAGTAATTGAAAAGCCTGATGTAAGGATAAAAAGTGTCAAAAGAATAACTGAATTGATGCTTAGTGGTCGTTATAAATCCAATGCGCTTTTGTTTAACATTTTAGTGGATGGAAATGACAACATCGAATATGATGATGGCGAGTTAACCATTTATGAAGGTACAACAGTTAATCTCATTGATGGTATGCATCGTGTACAAGCTATGTTAAATGCCTTGGAAGAAAATCCTGATTTTGATCGAAACTTTATTGTGGCAATCACTCATTTACCGATTTCAGAAGCACAAGATTTGTTGAGCCAAGTTAATACCACAAACCGTTTCGATGCAACACTGGCAAAATATTATGGTGCCAATAAATTAGGCGAACAAATTGCTAAAGATTTGATGAATATTCCTGAGTTGATTGGACGTGTATCGATTAAGACAACATTAGATAAAAAATTGAGTTATTTAACTAACTTTGCTGTATTATCTGAGGCGATTGAAGATGTATTTAAACCTCAAACGACCAAAGATCGGTATGACATTTTGGAAGTATTGAAAAAGTTTTTTGGATATTTAATCAACGCTTATGAATTTGAATTTGTAAAAAATGTAGATGAGGTCAGAAAGATTTCTTGGATCAATCATCATAATACTTTTGTTGGCTATGTTGCTTTGGCAAAAAAATTGTATGAAAAGTATGGATTTGATTTTCCTGTAAATAAAATTACTGATGCTGTTAACAGCATTGATTTTAGAAAGCAAGAAGGTTTGCCGTTTAACAATATTATGGCTCCACAAGGAAAAGTTAATTCCAATGTTATTAAGCGCAACATCAAAGAGTTTTTTGAGAAAATTGACGTTTAAGGAGTTGTGATCATCAATGAAAAACACAATATACAGTGGTGAATTATACAATCCAGAAATAAAAGAACGATTCTTAAGTAAGTATAAAGAAAACACACAAAAAACCCTTAAACGTATATTTAAAGCATCGTATTATTCAGAGAAGGATTTAGATAAAGATTTGTACGCTTTTTCGCGTGATGAATTAAGAAGTTTCTTTTACTTTTTGAAACCTTTAAAATTCAATTCCAGTAAACAAAATGGACATTTAGTAAAACATTATATTGATTGGGCAATTGAGCAAGGGATCAAAAAGGGCGTAAATCCTTTAGATGGACTTTCCCCAGAATGGTATAAGCAATTTGTAGATGCCGAATCCAAGCAATACTTTACGGAAGATGAATTGAATTACGTTGTAGATCATTGTCACAACGCTCAAGATGCGGTCATTGTCCAATTAATTATGGAAGGCGTCTTGGGAGAATCATGTGAAGAGCTTTTGAATTTGCGAAAAGATGATATTGATTTTCAAAATAATGTACTTTCGCTTACCGATGATATTAATAAGAAGTCGAGAAAAATAAAAGTAAGCGATAAATGTATTAGGCTGTGTAAACAAGCATTGAATGAAACCGAGTACGAAAAACTTAATGGAGAAGCAAGTCCGGATGTGCGAAGTCCAGTGGTCAAATTAGTGGATAATGATTATGTTATAAAGTCAGCACTGACCAATACTAAGAGTTTTGGAAAGGCCACAAAAAATATTATTCATCGCAGACTGGATGTTCTTTCAAACTATTTTAAATTGCCCAATTTTACACCCAAAAACATTCATTATTCGGGTATGTTGATAATGGCTAAAAATCTTTATCTACAGAGAGGAAATTTAGACAAAAATGAATATGACATGATCTTGGATACGTTTGGAATTAAAAATCTGGTTACAAACGAATCACAAGTATTTAATGCAATGAGACAGGAGTTTTTGAATATAGAGAAGATAAAAGAACTGTACAAAATTTAATTTGAATATTAATGTGTCGTGCAAAAATACATGGCACATTAATATTCAAATTAACAAATTAAAATATAAAATTAATAATAAATCATTGTAATTGGAACTTACTTCCTTTGTAATGCTTATTTTAAAGTATTAATATTGATGTTGACATCTTCAAATAGGTGACAACATCATGAGTGGCTTTATTGTTCAAAATTTAAATAACAATAAAGAATATAGATTTGTTTCAATGAAAGATGTTTTAATGATAACAATGACCAATGGGAGGATTCCAACATTTTATTGCAATGAAGGACAATTTCTTTTGATAAACAAATTTGAACAATACAAAGATATGGTCAAGATATTGGGGTATAATTTTAAAGAGAGTGACCGGGGGATATTAATAAATTGTGATCATGCAAAAGAATTTAATGAAAAAAGACGGATAATAATTTTAAACAAAGAGAAGAACATATTTGCAACTGTATCAGAAAGTCGTAAACCTGAATTTGTTTCAATAAATCCACGGAAAAATGCGCTTGATTAATCATAAAACTGGTTATATAATACTTATACATCAAAATGCGAACATATGTTCTGTCAACAAAAATTCATGTGCATCAGTTGGTGTTGAAATAGGTAAAATGTCCCATTACTATAGACATAAAAATGAATATAATTGTTATAAGAAAGGAGTGGTTCTTATGAATAAAACAAAAACCATCAGACAGTGTTGATTCCCAACATATCTGATGGCAAATAAAATACCCCACAATAGATTTTATTATGAGTATTGTTAGTTGTCTTGTGTAGATTTTGTGAACGAAAGAGGTGCAGATTTAATGCCTTATGCTTCATTGCTTGTATACTCCTACGGTAGTTTGACTTATTGTTACGGTGATGCTTTTTTGGTAAATAAAAAATATGAACAAATCAGTAAAAATATTAAGGATGATTTGAACGAACGCGCAAACATTTGGTTGTTTGCAAATAAAGAAGATATGCTTTTATACATAAAAGAGAAAAGAGCATATCATCAAAATGATCAATCCGTGGAATTCATTCCAATGGTGATTTCCCAAGTTGTATAAATTTCGAGAGGGTGATTCACACCCTCTTTTTAAAATAAAATATTAATATTGACATTAGTAAATTTTAACGTTAAACTAATTACAAAAGATAAATGGAGGCAAACATGAAGCAGCAACAAGAAATTAAATTATTAATTGTAATTTGGATAGTAGTGGCTCTTATATTGCTGTCATTTTTATTTTTGGTGCCGAGAGAAAAGAAACAAACGGAAAAAATGGATTTTGAAACATTAAAACAAAAATATAATTTATTACAAAATGCATATGTTATCCGAAATTTAGAACAAAGAAATAGTTTAGTTGATATTGTTGTTGAAAGTAGTCAAGAACACAGTCAGGAAGAAGTTGAATATAAACGTCCTTATATAAAGGATGTGCCATTATCAGATGAACTTTTAGATTATACATATCAATTATCTATAGATTATGATATTCCTTATACATTAATTTTGGCAATTATTAATGTTGAAAGTAATTTTGACAAGGATGTAGTGTCTAAAACAAATGACTATGGATTGGCGCAAATAAATCAAAGGTACATAAGCTGGATGGCTAATGAAGCTGGCATTGAAAATGTAGATCCACTTAATCCAGAACACAATGTATTGATGGCAGTTTGGTATTTGGATTATTTAAGAAATTATTGGAGTACATATAATGTATCTGAAGAAGATAAGTTTTATTTGGTTGTATTAAGCTATAATAAAGGAATTGAGGGAGCAAAAGATTGGATTAAATCAAAAGGTTGGAGTAACAATTACGTTGCTAAGGTTTTAGAAACTAAAATATATTATGAAGAAAATATGGAGGTTTGAAATAATGCTTATCGCATTTACTGGATGGGCAGGTAGCGGAAAAACTGAAGCGGCAAAATATTTAAAGAGTAAGTATGGTGGAGAAATTTTTTCATTTGCTTCAGAGATTAAAATTATTGGTAGACGATTGTTTGGTCTTAAAACGAAAGACAGAAAAATTTATCAGTTAATTGGAGAAAAGATGAGGGAGATTGATCCAAATGTATGGGTCAATGTTGTAAAAAACGATATTGAACTTGAATTGGAATATGGAGATGTTGATCATTTTTATATTGACGATCTAAGACGAATGAACGAGTATGAAATGTTAAAAGAAAAAGGATTTACTTTTGTACGTATTGTTGCTGACGAGGATCTTAGAATTAAAAGACTGATTGAACGAGATGGACATTGTGATATTTCATTGTTATATAATGAAAGTGAAAGTGGATGTGCCCATTTGAAGATGTTGGAAATTGAGAATAATGGGACGTGGGACGATTTTTATAAGAAGTTAGATGAACTTGTTAGTACATATTCTGAAAATAAAAAAATAAAAATTGACAACAAGAAATAATGCTGTTAATCTAAATATTGTATACGAAATAATTTATGTTTAACGGGAAAGGTGCTAATGGCAATTTTGGGGGCACCAGAGCAAGGGATATGTGGTGAAGACCTTGTAATAGTAATTGAAAGGGGTGAAGATATCTGATTGATGATAAATTAGAAATATGAAAAGATGTAGCTGGATTAGAAAGGTTTGTTGAAGTTTCTAACTATTGACGTATTCGTATAAAGCCTAGATATGTAAATGACAATGGTACGCTTGTATTTATGCGTGAAAGATTATATCCTGTCACCGTAAAACACCAAGCTTTAACTATGGGGATATAAGCCAACTTAACCGTGGGACACACGGGGATAGATCGGTTAATAAGTGGCCGTTAGACCACTGTTCCCAAGAATCCCCTGCCTTTAGGCATGGGGAGTGTCAAAAAAGAAGTGAACTAAAAGCTGTAAGAAAAAATAAAAGTTAAATATTAAATACAATTTTTTTCAAAAACTTGGAGCCGTAGTTCAGAGGAAGAACGCTCTGCTCATAACAGAGAAGTCGGGATATCGTAATTCCCCGGCTCCACCATGCGGCTGTGGCGGAATGGCAGACGCAACGGACTTAAAATCCGTTGTCCGTAAGGACGTGGGGGTTCGAGTCCCTTCAGCCGCATTTAAATATTAACAGGGGAGCAGTTATATATATGGCACAACTATATTTTCGATATTCCACAATGAACGCTGGAAAATCACTTGAAATATTAAAAAATGCAAATAATTATCGTGAACAAGGTAAAAATGTCATGATCTTTACTCCAGCAATTGATAATCGTTATGGTGTAGGAAAAGTAACTTCAAGAATTGGAATCAGTGAAGATGCATACATAGTTGGCGAAGATACGAATATATATGAAGTTGTTTTAAAAAATAAAAATGTAAATTGTGTACTTGTTGATGAAGCACAATTTTTAACCAAGGAACATGTTATTGATTTAACATTGATAGTGGACAAACTAAACATTCCAGTTATTTGTTATGGATTGAAAAATGATTTTCGGAATGAGTTGTTTGAGGGCAGTAAATGGCTTCTTGTATATGCTGACAAGATCGAAGAAGTAAAAACAGTGTGTTGGTATTGTGATCGAAAAGCAACTATGATTTTGAAATTTAAGGACGACAAACCAGTGTATGAAGGAGAACAAATTGAAATTGGTGGAAATGATACATATAAAAGTGTATGCAGGAAGCACTATTATAGTGGAGGTAAGTGATGAATCCGTTTAAAAAGCTTCTCAAATCAGCTAAATGTAAAGAAGAAGAAGTTGGTTTTGCGAAGATGATTTCAATGATGTTATGTTTAAGGAAACATGACAAAGTAAAAAAGTAGAGAGAAAAATGCAGGAATATTATGAGAATGTCGATAGAGAAAAACTAATTGAAGATTTGCGGGAAGCCGGATTTAATGTAATAAAAAAAGAAGATAAAAAATAAATATTATTAGGAGGGATATTTATTGGATCAATTGGTACGTGATTGTATTGTATTAGGATTGGTAGGTGAATATATCCCATTAGATGAATTAATTGAAGAATATGAAGGAAAGAATGTTAAAGTGATTGCGAGTGAATTAATCAAAACAGATGAACAATTAAAATCTTTATTAAAAGAACTTGCTAATGATTGTTACAATCGAATCAAAGAAACATTTCCCAAGGAATAATATTAATCTTGTCATTCCAACTTCACCTGACAAGGAGTGTCGAACAATGAAATTGTATCAACTTGGAAAAGGTGTATGCAAGTATTACAGAGAAAGAGTCAAAGGGAATGATGGATTGTCACAACAAATGATTCAAAGGAAATTGACCAGAAATATTGCTTTAGCGATTAAGGTTCCAGTTAGAGATGATCAATGCATTTATCTTTATGGCAATCTACATATTCATACAAAAGGAAATGTAATTACTAAAATTAGAAATTATCATCATCCTAATGATTGGTTTTATTTAGATCGACAAAAGAAATGTGTATTGAATAAAATTTTGGGAATTGATAATCAAAAAAGTCAATGGAATGAAGTTGGTAATTTAGATTACATTGACGAATACGCAAAAGGATTCGTTCATTAAAAATAAAATATAATGGAGATGATGAAATGGAAACAACCAAAGGAATGAGAATTAATCAAAAAATTAGGCAACGTGTATTAGATATTGCAAATTATATTCTCCAATCAAAATCGACAGTACGTGAAGCAGCAAAAGAATTTAGAGTGTCAAAGAGTACAGTACATAAGGATATGACGGAAAGATTGCCTATTATCAATCCAGAATTGTTTGAAGAGGTAAGAAAACATCTTGATTATCACTTGGTTGTTAGACATTTGCGTGGTGGAGAAGCAACTAAAATGCTGTATAAAGCAAGTTAAAATTCTCAAAAAGGAGAAGGTATTTGTGACACTCCTTAATGAAATGAAACATAAATTTCCAAAGAATTTAACTAATAATGATGTGTTCTTTGTTTGTATCGGTACAGACAGAAGTACAGGTGACAGTTTGGGACCATTTGTGGGCACATTTCTTAAAGAGCGCGGATACAAAAATGTTGTAGGAACAATAGATGATCCTGTACATGCAATGAATTTAAAAATGGTAAGTTCCTTGTTGCCGAAGGATAAAGTAATTATTGCTATTGATGCTTGTTTAAGTTGTACAACTAATATTGGTCAGATTCAATTTGGAAAAGGAGGACTAAAACCCGGCGCTGCGTTAAATAAGAATTTGCCTGAAGTAGGAGATTATTATATAAAAGGTGTTGTAAATATGAGTGGTTTTATGGAATATGAAGTAATAAGATGCACAAGATTAAGTTTGGTTATTAAAATGGCAAAAGATATTACAAATGCTATTTGTAAAAAATTTCCTTTGGATAATGATAAGAATAAACGTAATGTTATAAAAAGAACTCATAAAAAAAGAAACAATAAAAATAAACTATCAAATTATTTATGTTAAAATGTTTGTTTTAACAAAAGGAGGAGTGATTATTTGTTAGGATTAAAAGAAATATACCTAGCTGGCTCAAGTGAAAAAGAGCGAGATCCACAAGATTTTTATCGAACACCTACATACGCAACCGAGAAATTACTTGAATTAGAACAATTTGAAGGAACTATATGGGAACCGGCTTGTGGTGATGGAGCAATTAGTAAAGTATTAATTGAAAACGGATATAGTAGATTCAATATTTATTCAACTGATTTATTCGATCATGGATATGGTCATTCTGGAATAGATTTTTTAAAAGTAAAAAATAATAGTACATATGATAATGTAATTACAAATCCTCCCTATAAATATGCGCAAGAATTTATTGAAAAGGGATTAGAGGTTGCAAATAAAAAAGTTGTCATGTTACTTAAATTAAATTTTTTGGAAGGACAAAAACGATATGAATTCTTTAAAAGAACTCCACTGAAGAATATTTATGTATTTTCAAAAAGATTAAGTTTTGATAAGGGAAAAGAGAAAAGTAAGGGTAACGGTTTATTGGCTTATGCGTGGTATGTATGGGAAAAAGAATACAGTGGAAAACCGATGATTGATTGGATATTGTAAAAAGGTGATATAAATAAAAAATCTATTTTATGAGGAAAAGGAGGATGATACTATCGAGGTAAATAAAATCTATAACGAAGATTGCATTGAAGGTATGAAAACAAAAATATTAGATTCATCAATTGACATTGTATTGTCTGATATCCCTTATAGCCTGAGCAGTATATTAACACTATAAATAGAAGATTAAAATTAAGTTAAAATGAATTGATTTTTGATAATAGCAAATGCTAGTTAGTTAAAATAAAAAATTAAGGAGGTATTAAATATATATAAACATAGTATTCAAAGAGTAACTAAAACAAAAGATAGAATAATAATGAGAGAATTTATCAATACATATCACTCTTATATTAAATACTCAGACAGACCATCAAGAAAATTATATTGGTTATTGTATGAAAATGATAAAATTGTTGGTGTTTTTGGATTAGGTTCAGCATTTTCAAGACCTAAGCCAATAAAAGATTTTATGATTCAACATAATATTAAATTTAACGAAATGGCTAATAACATTGTATTTTGTATGGCAAATAATAATGATAGAAATGCAGGAACTAAATTATTATCGTTAGTTAGAAGAGATGCAATCTTATGGTGGTATGAGAGATATCAAGATAGATTAAAATGTTTTCAAACGTTCGTACTTCCACCAAGAAAAGGAACGATATATAAAGCAGATAACTGGATTCAATTGGGAAGTACAACAGGTGGTATGACACAATCAGTTAAAACAATTCCTAAGAAAAAATATGAGGAAAATAAGGAGTATTATGATAAATTAAATATTGAAATAAGACAATTTAACAATGGTCAAATCAGGTATTTAATTAGAGAATTTCAAAAAACAGAACCAAAACTCATATTTGTAAAAATAAATAATAAAAAATACATAGATAGAGTATTAAAGGGAATTAATTAAGAATAAAAAATACATACAGGGAGTTAAAAAGTAGTTAAAATGTAAATTTTATATGGAGTGATTTTATGAATGTGAAATATATTATTATGGAATGTCCAAATTGTGGAGAAGAAATGAGAAATGAAATATCATGCATTGGAACACCAACAAATGAATTTGACGTGTTTGAATTAGAACAATCTACTTTTTATTGTGAGGAATGCGAGAAGACATATTATATCGGTGATATTGATTATTTTGAAGATGAATGAAAGGAGTATGTAAAATGAATATTGAACAAATTGCTGAATTGTGTCATGAAGTTAACCGAGCATATTGCGAAAGTGTTGGTGATTTTTCACAATTACCTTGGAAGGATGCTCCTGACTGGCAAAAACAGAGTGCAATCAATGGAGTACGGTTTCATTTAGAGAATGATGTTACACCAGAAGATAGTCATAATAACTGGATGAAAGATAAAATTGCAGAAGGGTGGGTTTATGGAGAAATAAAAGATCCTGTAAAAAAGACACATCCTTGTTTAATTCCTTATAGACAATTACCACGAGATCAAAGGGTTAAAGATTATTTATTTAAGGTTATTTGTGATTATTTCAAAAATAAATAATATAAGGATGTGATATTTATTAAAGTGTTTGAATTATTTACAGATTTAATAAACATAATTTTAATTTATATTATTATTGCAATTTTATGGATGGCTGCGGAGAAAATTATTTATGGAGTAATTACACCGGAAATTATTGATGATATCGTGGCGTTTATATTAGCTATATCAATTTATTTAAATATAAATAATATAAAATAGAATGTTTAACTGAAAGGGAATGCTGAAAATGGTAAATCATTTTTTACTTGATAATGAGAAGTTAATTGATCGGTTAGTTTCAGTTGTTGAAGAGTCAATATCGATCAATACAAATGAAAATAATGAATACGTAGATCATGAGTTTACATATTCAAAACATCGAGAATTTCATGAAATTAAAAATGAATTATTAAATAGAATGAAACTAATGAGAGGATGTATAAAATGCCAACTTTATATCAACTAACTGAAAATTATATTAAATTTAATGAATATGCTAATTCACTTATTGAATCTGACGATATTACTGAAGAAGATTTGCAAATGTTGGTGGACACATTAGATTCAATTAATGACTCTATTGAATATAAAGTAGAAAATATCGTTAAGTTTATGAAAAATCTTGAAGGAGATATTGCTGCTTATAAAGCCGAAGAAGAACGTTTGAAAAACGAAGACAAGTACAACAAAATACATATGATCGATTGAAAAATTATGCTCAAACAATGCTTGAAACTTCTGGTATTCAAAAAGTTGATGCAGGATTATTTAAAGTGCGTATTCAAAAGAATCCACCTAGCGTTGAGATTATTGATGAAAAGAAAATTCCTGATGAATATAAGATTCCACAAGATCCCAAAATTGATTCAAAGAAGTTACTCAATGATTTAAAATCAGGAAAAGAGATTGAAGGCGCAAAGATTGCAGATGAGAAGTATCATTTGAGGATTTCGTAAAAAAAAGAAAAGTAAATAAAAGATGGATTTTAAAGGGGTCTGATTAACAAATGAAGATTGAAAAAAGAAAAGTGTATGATATTGAAATGGATGAAAAAGAGTTAAATCTTATTTGTATGATTTTGAAGGATTGAACACATAAAAACCAACAAGAAGCAGAATTGTGTAATGATATTGGAGTTCTTCTAAGACAAATTGAATATGTAAAAAACAAATAAAATTAGGGTTTTAATGGAAATAAAATAAATTAAAGGAGTATATTATACATATGAAAACACTTGAAGAAATCCTTAATCAAGAACCAGTTTATCTAAATGATTGGTCAAGTAAATATGATGTAATTGCAGATTTTGAAGGAATTTATATTTCAAAAGAGGAATATGAATCTAATGTTTGTCCTTATCCCAATGAAGATTATTGGATTGAAATGGAAGAACGAATGAAACAAATATTAGAAAAATATAAGGATGTAAATATTTTATTTGCATCATATAGTTATGCAAATTATTCAGGTCATGCTTGGGTATTATTTGAAAAAGAAGGTAAATTGTACGAAGTTAATGGCTCTCACTGTTCTTGTTATGGTTTAGAAGAACAGTGGCAACCAGAAGAAGTTTTGCTAGAAGAATTGGAGCATAGGCTATTAAATGGAACATTTGGTGAAGATGATTATGCTGAGAATAATTTTAAAGAAGAGTTGTGCAAATTTTTAGGTGTAAAGTTTGTGAGAAATAGTAGTTATTATTGATCCGATAATATCAATGTTTTAACTGAAAATATCAAATTAACGATTATTGGATAAAACATTAGTGTGCACTATTAACATATTGTCGTAATGAAAGGAAGAGTGTAATGCTTGAAGAAAGATTAGACGAAATCAAAAATAGTTACCTAAACGGAGAATTGAGTGGTGAAATGATTGAAGAGTTGATAGCGGAAGTTCAATATTTACGGGATGGATTTAAATGGATTAAGAGTATGGAAAATTTATTTTATAACCAAGTGACTTTCTTGGAAGGTGGAGGAGAGATTAGACGAATCGACCCTAGTTTGGATAAATGGGCAAATTTGTTTCGTTCACTATTTGGGACTGTAAGTGAAGCGTTAGATCCAAAATATAAATAAACCATTAAAAAGAAGAAGACGATGAATAATGGGCAAATGAATTAATTGAAGAATGTGAAATGCTATACGATGAGGAATTTGAGGTGCATCCAAAATGGTTAAGAGTGAATAAAAAAGATCGAGAAGACGAAACAAAAATAGAATTATTAATGGATATAATTGGATATAACTTTCATTTTAAAGGGGAGATAAAAATGTCAAAATGGACAAATCAAGAAATTGCAGAAAAAGCTAAAATTGAAGGTTTGGAATATTTGATAAAACATTATTTATCTTATAAAAGTATTGAGGATGAACAGTTAGCATTTAAATGGAAGAAGTGTCAAGAATTATTAGATGAAATTGAAGAGTATTTAAGTCCTTATTTTAGTGATGAATATTATAGTTAAATTGGAGCGTTAACAAATGGGGGCGAAATATAAATTCATGAAATACAAATTTATTCTCATATGTAGAATCTTTGGTTGGTAAATAATACATATTCAAGGATGGGGAACTATCCCCATACTTGAAAAATTGGTGTGTAGTATTAAAACATGAATACAATGATTCTGGAGGATGAAGATATGCCAACACTATATGAACTAACCCATAATTATATCAACTTTCTTTATTCTTATGAAAAAATGTTAGAGTCAGAAAATGTCACTGAAGACGATCTTCAATTATTAGTTGATACTTTAGAAGCAATTAATGATTCAATTGAAGTTAAAACAGAAAATATTGTAAAATTTTTAAAGAATCTTGAAGGCGACATTGAAATCTTTAAAATTGAAGAAAAACGATTACAAAAGAAAAGGAAAGCAAAAGAAAATACATATAATCGATTGAAAAAATATCTTCAAGATATGCTTGAATTGGCAGATATTAAAAGTGTTGATACAGGATTGTTTAAAGTTCGCATTCAAAAAAGTGTACCTAGTGTTGAAGTTATTGACAAAAATCTAATCCCAGAAACTTATAAAATTGCTCAAGAGCCAAAAATTGACTTAAGAGGCTTATTGGAGGATTTAAAATTAGGTAAACAGATTGAGGGAGCAAGGCTTGTAGATCAAAATTATCATTTGAGAATTTTATAATCATATAAAATGTTGCATTTATTGGAGGTTAAATATAAATTGATTAAACAATGTCAAAATGAATATGGTTTATATCAATTATCCACCGTTTTTCTAAAATTTTCCGATCATATGTTAGAGAAAAATGGAGGTTATTATTCAGAAAAAGATGGATGTGAAATTGATTTATGTTTGGTGAACGAGATTCTTAACTTGTGGGACAATAAAGTACATACAATGGGATGTTGTTGTGGACATGGAAAAGATTCTGGATACATACAGGTGTTAAGAGATAGTGATAAACAAAAAATGTTGGAGTTAGGTTATGAATTTGTAGACGAAAAATACCAAACTGCCAATAAAGATTGTTTTAAACCAAAATCAAAACATTCTAATAAAACGCCTATTTTAAAGGAAAGGATGATTTCGTATGTTCGAATATAGTATAGATGTTAATGGAGTGATGTTACGGGGAAAGATTATAAAAGATGAAAATAGGACATATGTTTTTAAATGCTTAGATATTAAATATGCAGGGTACGCAAGTGAATTAAGGGCATTGGCAATAGAAATAGAACAAGTTGCAGCAGAATTGGATAAGTTAAATGGAAGATCAAAAAATATAAGGTAAAAATTAATTTAGATAAAACTAAACTTTTAACGGAAATTTAATAATAAAATAATGGAGGATAAGTATGCCTAGGATTGAAGAATGGTCAATTATTAGAGATGATAGTGATCCTTATTTAGCTCCAGAATTGAGAAAATTAAGGTTGCAAGGCAAAGTATATGATCGCACAGGATTTGAAGATGGAACTTTTGTAACTACATCAAGCATTAAACATTTAGATTTAAAAAGTAATTTAGCACAAACAAGAAATACAGAATACATATTAGGCAAACCTTCGGATGAGTATTTGAAGTGGTTGAAGAATAATGATAAGAAATTAGAAGATTATTACAAATAAAAAATAAAAAGCATCCGAAGATGCTTAAAAGGTAATTATACTTCCGATTTCTGAATGTGCCCACACTCTATTTCCATCATTAAATGAATAGCCTGATGGAACTTTACCTAAAAAATCAAGCAAATCATGTATTTCATTGTCATTTAAATAACCATTAAATGCTTTGTTTGATAACAAATGATGTAAAAATTTCCAGAAAGCAACATATCGAAACTTTCCAGTTGCTTTAAATTGTATTGCAACACTAATGGCATTAGACATTAATAATGAAATATGGACATTATCACCCGTGTCCCTTAGTTTGGTTAGAATAGTTTTTAGTACAGAATCGGGAATCTTTATTGCTGTCCCTTTTGATTCATTAATCAAATACTTATAGGTTTCACCTTCTGGTATTTTGTTCAAGTCAATTTCTTTTATCATTTTACTCATCTCCTTAATTTGGAAGATGGGAATATTGTATATGGTAAGTATAAAAAACACAATATGTTAAAACCAAAATTTTATAGAAAAAATGATATAATGGTGGGGTGTTTAATATTTCAATTGAACCTATTTTAGAGAGTGATGATTATGAATTATACAATGAAGATTGTTTGACAATATTTAGTTATCTTCCTGATGAATCATTTAATATGGTTCTTGCCGATCCACCATATTATAAAATAACAAAGAAAAGATGGTCTTCGTCAACACCAAAAGACATAAAATATGAATGGGATCATCAGTGGAAAACCAAAGAAGAATATTTGAATTGGTGTAAAAAATGGATATCGGAAAGTATTCGTATACTTAAAGAGGGTGGTTCTTTATACATATGGTCTGGTGTTGGTGAGAAAGAAATAATGGCAGCAAGAATTGCTTGTATGATTGAAGATGAATTTCCTAAGTTAAAAAGAAAAAATTGGATTACAATGAAAAATCAACGTGGATTCGGAACACAAAAAAATTGGATGTCTACAAGACAAGAATTACTTTTCTATATTAAAGGAAATGAAAAAACACAATATTATTTTAAGCCACTTTATGTTCTTGACGGAAGTGTTAATAGACTTAAACAACCAAAAAGAGTGACAAATGTTTGGACAGATATTAATGAGGTTGCCCTTTACAATAATTATATTCACCCTTCTGAAAAACCAATGGATGCTTGTGACAGAATAATTTTAGCTTCAACACAAGAAGGAGACAATATTTTTGTTCCATTTGCAGGAAGTGGTAACGAAATGACATCAGCAATAAAAAATAAAAGAAAAGTTATTGGTTGTGAAATAGATGAGGAATATTGTTTAAAAATAAAAGATAAAATATTGAAATTAATATAAAATCAAATTTTTATCGCGGTTTTGAAAGGAGATCTGTATGCCAAATTTATTGGAACATTACATTATAGAAATCATTTCTGAAGAGCCATATACTGCTGACTGGACTAAACAATTTGAAGATAATTTCATAAAATATGTTGTTATTGCAGATTGTTATGGGAATGTAGAAAAGTATGAGTCTGTTGTAAGCGAAAAAGAATGGACAAAAATTAAAGAGCAAGGTTATTTTTGGGGATAAATCATTGTTATAAAAATAATAAGATTATATATTAAGGGGGAAGAAAAATGGAAAAATATATTTGTAAAATCGATGGATCGGAATTTACTACTCAGGAAGATTTAATAAATTATATTAAAGACGAATATATTGATATTGTAACTACAGAAGAAAATAAAGATGGACTTAGTATTGAGAAAATTTATAAAGCATTTAAAAAAGAATTACCAGACTATGTAGATATTAAGGTAAAAACAGACCATGATAACGGTGGTTTTCTAGTAAATATGAATTCTCCAATTCATAACTTTACATGTTTAATTGGAGAAGGTGATTGGGATTATTATTACTATCGATTTATAGATTTAAATGAAGCTATTGAGCATTATAAGAATTTCTTTTCTGTTGCCCAAGAGATTGTTGGAAGAATATTTGATCAATATGGTTTGCAATTAGAAGTGTGTGGATTGAAGGAATCGGCAGGAGAAGATGAAGCAGAAATAATTTTTAAGTTTGATTTTAATGGTGAGGAAGAAATTGTAACATATGAATTTAATGGAGTAGATGAATTTGTACATAGTTTTAAGCAATACACAAGTAATGTATTGGAGGGTGAATTAGAAATAGTCAAAAGGCAATATTATAATGAATATAAAATTGGTGGAATACCTATTGACGCATTTGCAAAAAGGAGTAAAAGAGTTAGATTAGAGATTTTAGAGTGATAGTAGTCAAATTTATTTCTGTTTTTCTCCCTCTATCTCTATTTTTCTCTGTTTTACTAATTATTAAAATCCGATAAAAGAAGAGTTTTATAAAGTTTGGAGGTGATAAAATGAATATTAAGAAAGTAATTATTAACCAAATTCCTACTGATGAAAACGGATTTCCTTTGCTTCCAATGGAGACGATTGAACATATACATAATAGTATGAAAGAAACATTAAAAGAGGGTGGTATATTGGTTGTATCTACTCCATTTAAGTACGAAATTATTGATTTATAAAATTACACTTTTTAATGTAAGGGAAGTGATGATTTTGAATTTTATCATTAAACAAGATTTTGAACCAATGAGTATTTATGCTCCAGAAGGAACAAAGGTTAAATTTATGAATGAAAATGGTTTTGATCGAGAAAAGGAATATGCAAATAAAATTCTTGATAAGAATCAAATTTACACGGTAGATCGTGTGGAAGTTGGAGGATGGGTATCATACGTTTATCTAAAAGAATTTCCCAATGAAGCATTTAACACTGTCATGTTCAAGGAAGTGTGAATATGATTCCTAGAGAGAAAAATCTGTTGTTAGGTTTAATAATTATTTTTTTGATTTGTGTTCCTTGGTGGATAGGAATTGTGCAAATCATTTCATGGTTGTATCAATTATTTAAACATTAAACATAAAATATAAATATCTTGACATTGTAAATATAATATAGTAGTATTATTCATGAAACCCTTAAGCAACCTCATTTAATGAGTTGATATAGATATACTTTAAATAAAGGAGTGATATTGTGGTACGATCACCACCTATAAAAAATAAATGAAGTAGACATCTTATAAAATAAAATATAAAAAGGAGAGATAGTAAATTTATGACAGAAGAAAATAAAACTACTTTACGACAAGCAGAAAATTTTGTATTAATTGAAGGTACACTTTTGGAAAATCGCCTAGAAGAAAAAGAAGTAAATGGAAAAGAAGCTATTACTGGCGAAATGGATATTGAAGTAAGAGAAAATGAAGTACATACAGTATCATTCTTTACATATAAATACAAAAATGATGGAACGGAAAACAGCATTTATAAAGGTTTAAAAACTGCCATGAACGAGTATAAATCTGTGGCTTCTAATGGTAGAGAAGAAGCTGATAGGGTTCGTGTTACTGGTGGCAGCATTCGACTAAATGAATATTATGGTCAAGACGATCAATTGCGTTCAATTCCACAAATTCAATCCAATTTTATTACTCGAATTCGCGCAGATGAGGAATTTAATCCAAGGGCAGAATTTGATGTTGAAATTGTTGTAAAAAGTGTTAGTCCAGAATATAAAAATGATGAAGAAACTGGTCGCGCAATTGTAAAAGCTTATATTGTTCTTTATGAGGGTAAAGTTATTCCCTTTGACTTTGTTGTAGATAAAGATGGAGCAGATTTTGTAAGTGAAAATTATGAACCCGGAGTAACGGCAAGGGTATATGGCGATATCATCAATTATAAAGAGGTAAAAGAAGAAGAAAAACCCGTAGCATTTGGTAAGCCTCAAAAGAAAGTTACGACAAAAACTGTTAGAGAATATTTGATTACAGGTGGATCTGAACCTTACGATGAAGATGATCCTAAAGCATATGATAAAGAAGTAATCAAAAAAGCCTTGACTGAAAGAGAAGTTTGGTTGGAGCAATTAAAAAATAAAAAGAATGAAGATAAGAAAAAGGATAATAAACCGAAAAAAGGATTTGATACTAAAAAGGATAAGAAAAGGATTTCTGATGAAGAGTTGCCGTTTTGAAATATGTATGCTTGGTTTTAATTAAAATTATATGGATGGGAGATGTAAAATCTCTCATCCAATTTAATAATAGGGAGGTAAAACTTTGGAAACATTCGATATTTTTTCGCCGCAAATTTCTCAAATTGCTGAAGGTCTTGAAGGAAAAATGATTTTGGTTTATGGAAATAACTCCACCGGAAAAACAAAACAAGGCACCAGAATGAAAAAACCTTTTTATCTCGGATTTGAACAAGGAATTCGTGCCATTTCTGGCGTTCCGTTTTTACCAATCAACAATTGGCGTGATTTTAAAAAGATTAATAAACAATTGACCGATCCAAAAACATTAGCTAAAGCTAAAGAATTATATCAAACAATTATTTTTGATGAAGTTTATACAGCATCTCAATATTGTCAGGATTATATTTGTAAAAAATATGGTGTAGAAACTATTGGTGAAGGTAACAATGGTTACGGTTTATGGAAAGAGTACGAAAAAGAATTTTGGACTGAATTAGACCGTTTAATGAAAGCTGGATATACACTATACTTTATCGGTCATGCCGAATATTCAAAAGAAGAAGGAAAAATTGTTCCTAAAGGCGACGTTCGCAGTATGAAGGTTGTTCGCAATAACGCTGATATTGTGGTATATCTAACATCTAATGGCGTGGATGAAAATGGTAAAGTAATTTTGTCTTCTGCTTGGTTTGCTGAAACAGATAAATTTTTTGCAAGGTCAAGATTTGATTATATTGATACATATCTTGAAACTTTTACTGCTGAAAATCTTGAAAAAGTTGTAATTGAAGCAATTCGTAAACAAGAAGAGGCAGAAGGTATTAAAGCTGTATCATTTGAGGAGCAGAAAAAATTATTTGAATCAGAAGAATTAGATTATGATGAATTAATGAACGAAATTAAAGAAGTGGGAGCAAAACTAACTGAACTTGATAAACTTGAAGAATTGACAGAAATTGTTGAAAAGCATTTAGGTATTGGAGCGAAAGTTACACAATGTACAAAAAATCAAGTTCAAGTTATGGCTGTTATTTTGGATGAAATAAAGGAATTACTCGAAGAAGCAGAACAAGAATAAAATATTTATATATGGGAGAGTTATTAACTCTCCCTTTTCACAAAGCAGGTGAATATTATTGAAAGTATCAAACAAAATTGTCACATGTCCATATTGCAAAGAACAATTAAATAAAGAAGATGCAGTTATACATAAAAGAAGATATTATCACTCTGAATGTTTAGAACAAAAAGAAAAAGAAGAAGAAGAGAAAAGGCGTGAATCTGAAGATTATAAAGAATTAATTAATTATATTTGTCAGTTATATAATTTAGACGCTCCAACTGGCATGATCTTGAAACAAATAAAAGAGTTTCGTGAAGAATATGGATACAAATTACAAGGAATAAAGCTATCATTACAATATTTTTATGAAATTCAAGGCAACCCTGTATTGGATGATGTGGGTATTGGAATCGTGCCTTTTGTGTATGAAGAAGCGAAAAGGCATTATATAACCAGATTGAATGTGGAAAGAAGTTTAGAAAATTACAAGAAGAATGATATTCAGCATGTCTATGTTGATTTAAATAGAAAAAAGACTAAACACAAAAATTTAATTGATATTTCGTCACTATAAGGGATGTGATATGTTGATTCAGGATAAAAATTCGATCATTCAAGTGTTGGGGTGTTTATTGCAAAAGCCATCCTTATTAGGTCAAGCATTTAATTATAATTTAACGAAAGACGATTTTCCAGAAACCTTTCATAAAATTATATTTGCAGCAATTAATAATTTGTATCAAAATGGTACGGAAAAAATAGATGCTGCGGAGATTGACGGATTTCTTTCTAATTATGAAATTCAATATAAAATATTTAATGATAATAATGGCATAGAATATTTGTACCAAATTCAAGAATTAAGCCAACTTGAAAATTTTGATTATTATTATAATCGATTGAAAAAATACAGTTTTCTTAGAGCGTGCAAACAAAAAGGGATTGATATTAGTGATATTTATAAAGAAGATTTAATTGATCCTAGAGAAGAAGAAAAAATGCAGGAGCAATTTGATCAATACAGTTTAGATGAACTAATAAAAATCATTGAAACAAAAATTATTGATTTAAAAGAACAATTTAAAACAAATAAAAACTCTAATGGAATTCAGGGGGCAGATGGTATTGAAGAATTAATTGAGGAATTAAGAAAAAATCCTGATTTTGGTGCTCCTTTGTGTAGTAAGTATTTAAACACAATTACAAGAGGAGCAAGGAAAAGTAAATATTATTTACGATCAAGTATTACTGGTGGAGGAAAAACAAGATTGGCATTAGCTGATTTATTAAATATTTGCATTGATGAAATTTATGACGTAGAAAAAGGGCAATGGGTTTATAATGGAGCGAAGCAGAGAGGATTATTTATTACAACTGAATTAAATTTTGATGAGATTCAGACACCAAGCATTGCTTTTATTAGCAGTATTCCAGAGGATGTAATTCTCAGCGGTAAATTAACTGAAGACGAACATAAAAGAGTAAAGAGAGCAATTGATATATTTAAAAATTCTTATGTATGGATTGAATACTTACCCGATTTTGATTTAGAAGATATAGAAAATGTAATTGAAAAGCATGTTTTAATTAATGGTGTAGAATACGTTGTATTCGACTACATTCATAGTTCAGTAAAATTATTGTCATCATTGACTTCAAAAAGCAAAATTAATAATATGCGAGAAGATCAAATTTTATTATTAATGTCAAGCAGACTTAAGGATATTTGTAATCGACACAACATTTGGTTGTTGAGTGGAACTCAGTTAAACGCAGATTGGAAAAATAGTCAAGATTCAAATGCTATTAGAGGTGCTAAAAGTATTATTGATAAAGCAGATGTAGCTATGATCACACTTCCAGTAACTAAAAAGGATCTTGATGCTCTTGAACCAATTATTCGTAATGGTTTTTCTAGAAAACCAAATATGGTAACGACAATATATAAAATGAGAAGAGGTAAATACAATAATGTGAAACTATGGCAATTTGTTAACTTGGGAACCCTTAGAAGTGAAGATTGTTTTGTTACATATGAAGATTATACTTTAGTTGATATTAAACCAACAGAAATAAAAACTAGAAAATTTGACTTTTAGGGGGTGGAACCCCATTTGATAATTGATAAAGACCAGATCAAAAATGAATTGACACTTGAAAATATTAAAAACATATTGTTGGATTTAGGTGGTGGAGAACCTAAAGAAGACAGAGAAGGTAATTTGATTTTTATAACTTGTTGTCATGGCGGAAGTAAACATAAACTGTATTACTACAAAGACAGTAAGATGTTTCGTTGTTACACAGATTGCTCAGAATCATTTGATATATACGAACTGGTTATTAGATCCAAGCATCAACAAGGATATAATTACAATTTTTTTGATGCAATAAGATACATATCGGAATTAACAGGATTAAATCTTGTCTATGATAGATCAAGAAGATATCGATTCGGTGAAGATAATTATAAAATTGATGATTGGCAATGGCTGAATAGATTTAAGAGAAAAGAAAAAATTAAGATTGATTTGCCAGTTTACGATGAAAAAGTGTTGAATGTGTTTTTGCCGTATGCTTATGAACCATGGGAAGAAGAAGGAATTAGCCTAAAAACTCAAAGAGACTTTGGTATAAGATATTATGTTAAAAACGATAGCGTTATTATTCCTCATTATGATATAAATAATAATCTTATTGGAATTAGGCAACGAAACACAAGACAAGAAGAATTGAAAGAAGGGCGAAAATATACACCAGTCATTGTTGAAGGGAAACAATACAATCATCCACTTGGAATGAATTTGTATGGTTTAAATATTACAAAAAAAACTATAAGAAAGATTAAAAAGATATTATTGTTTGAAGGCGAAAAAAGTTGCATGAAAGCATCTGATTTATATGGTGATATGAATTTTACTGTTGCAGTATGTTCAAACAATATTACAAATTTTCAAAGAGACATAATATTATCGTTGAATGTAGAAGAAGTATTTATTGCTTTTGATAAATATGGAGAAGATGATGATGAAGAAAAAATATTAATGTATAAAGAAAGATTATTGAAGTTTGCAAAGATGTTTACACCATATTGTAAAACATATATTATTTGGGATGATGAAGGATTGCTTGATTTTAAAGATTCACCGATTGATAAAGGGAAAAAAGTGTTAGAAAAATTGATGAAAAATAAATATGAGATTGGGACAGTGGGATAAATAAGAGGTGAAGTTAAATGTCATATTTTTCAGTACATAACCATAGCATGTTTTCAAATTTAAGATTGTTGGATTCTATAAATAGACCAGAAGAAATTATTGAATATGCTAATAGTATTGGATTGAAAGGTATTTGTCTTTCAGATCATGAATGTTTGTCTGGACATGTTAAATTCATAAAAGCTTTTAAAAAATTGATGAAAGAAAATAAATTAAATAATAATTTTAAAATAGGATTGGGAAATGAAATTTATCTTGTTAGAGAAGAAACTTTAGATGAATTAAAAGAAAACTACAAAAACAAGAATCCAGACACTAAGTTTTATCATTTTCTTCTCATTGCAGTAAATAAATCTGGATATGAACAATTAAAAATATTGAGTAGTATGGCATGGGAATCAATGTTCTCAGCTTCACGTATGGAACGTGTTCCCACATTTAAATCTAATTTAAAGAGGGTTATAAAAAAAGGAGATGTTATTGCTACATCTAGTTGTTTGGGTGGGGAGCTACCCCAAATGATTTTGAGGTGGTTGGAAGCAGAAAAAGAAAAGAATGAAAAAAATATAAAATATTATAAAACACAAATAAATGATTTTATTAATTTTTGTATTGATACATTTGGTAAGGATAATTTCTTTTTAGAAATTCAACCCTCAAGTAACCAAGAACAAAAAATTGTGAACAGAAAACTTGTAGACTTATCAAAAATTTATAACGTTGACTATATTGTTGCAACTGATGGTCATTATTTAAAGAAAGAAGATCGTTATGCACATAAAGTTTATTTGCAAAGTCAAGAGGGAGAAAGAGAAGTAGATGATTTTTATGATGCAACTTATATTATGAGTGAAAACGAAATGCGAGATTTTTTATCAGATCATCTTACTAATGACGAAATAAATATAGCATTACAAAACACATTAAAAATTTATGATAAGATTGAGTTTTTCGATTTAAAACAAAATGTAGTTATTCCACATGCTAAGATTGAAAAATTTGAAGTTAATCATATATTTAAACCTGTATATAATAAGTTTGAGTACATTGAAAAATATGCAAACAGTGAATATGAAATAGACAGATATTATTTTTATTTGATAGAAGAAGGTTTTAAGAAAAGAATTGATAAATCAAAATTAACCAAAGAATATTTTTATAAAATATTGGATCGAATTAATACTGAACTTAAAGAATTATGGTTAATTTCTGAGAAACTTGGAGATAGAATAAGTTCATATTATGTGCTTACTAAACAAGTTGTTGATACAGCATGGGATAAAGGAGATTCTATTATTGGAGTTTCGAGAGGGTCGGCTGCTGGATTTTTAACTAATTACTTATTAGGTATTATTCAACTTAATCCTCTCGATTATAATTTGCCTCATTTTCGACATTTAACTGCTGAGAGGCCAGAATTGCCAGATATTGATATTGATTCTCAGCAAAATAGAAGACAACAAATACTACAAGCATTAAAAGAAACATTTGGTGAAAGACAAGTATTAAATATTTGTACATTTGGTACTGAGGGAAGTCGTAGTGCATTGCTTTCTGCCTGTCGTGGGATGGGGATTGATGTAGATGAAGCTCAATATATGACTTCACTTATCAAATCTGAAAGAGGACAAAACTGGCCTTTGTCAGATTGTTATTTTGGAAATGAAGAAAAAAATAGAGAACCTATTAAAGAATTAGTTGAAGCAGTTGAAAAATATGATGGGTTAAAAGAAATATCTCTAAAAATTGAAAATCTAGTGAATAAAAGATCAGTTCATGCATCTGGATTATATATCTATAATGATGATTTCACAAAATATAATGCAATGATGAGAGCATCAAGTGGTCAACCGATCACACAGTTTGATATGGAAGATAGTGAATACATGGGTAATCTTAAAATTGACATGCTAACCGTCCAAGCGTTAGACCGAATAAGAAAAACAATGGATTTATTAATTGAAGATGGATATATGGAATGGCAAGGAAGTTTGAGAGAAACTTATGATAAATATTTGCATCCCAATGTATTAGAATATAATGATAAAGAAATGTGGACGAAAGTAAGTAGAAATGAAATAATTGATTTATTTCAATTTGATACTCCAGTTGGATTAGAATGCGCTAAAAAAGTAAAACCATCAAGTGTATTGGAATTGGCCGTTGCCAATTCATTAATGAGATTGATGTCAGAAGATGGAGAGCAACCTGTAGATAAATATATTAAACATAAAAATAATCCAGAAATTTGGATTGAAGAGATGAAATCATATGGCTTAACTGATGAGGAAATTGCAATACTAAGAGAACATTTAGATGAAGTATATGGAGTGTCAGAATCACAAGAAGGAATTATGCTTTTGGCTATGGATAAGAGAATTGCAAACTTTTCTATTCAAGATGCCAATAAGCTTAGAAAAGGTATTGCCAAAAAGAAAGAGGAAGTTATTAAAGAAGTAAAAGAATTATTTTTTGCTAAGGGGTTAAAAAATGGCTCGTAAGGAATTGCTTGAATATGTTTGGAATACTCAAATAATACCACAAATAGGTTATTCTTTTAGTCGCTTACACAGTACAGGTTATTCTTTGATTGCATTACAAGAAATGAATTTGGCACATTTATATCCACCTATATATTGGCAAGCCGCTTGTTTGGCTATTCAAGCAGGAGCAGATGAAGACAATGAAAACAATAAAGGAACTGATTATGGGAAAATTGCAACTGCAATAGGAAATATGCAACAACGTGGAATTAAAGTAACATTACCAGATATCAATAAAGCTGGATTTGGCTTTACTCCCGATCCACAAAATAATGCAATTATTTTTGGATTAAAAGGCATTAATGGAATAAATGATGATCTTTGTAAAATCATCATCGAAAATCGTCCTTACACTTCATTCATGGACTTTTACAATCGAATGGTTAAAACTAAAATAGTTAAACATTCGCAAATGATTCAACTTATTAAAGCTGGATGCTTCGATTCATTGTCACCTGATCGAGTTGAAACAATGCGACAATATTTGAAACTAACTATTGAACCCAAAACTAAACTTTCACTTGCCAACTTTAAATCAATCATTGAACACGGTATTGTACCAGAAAAGTATAAATTATATGTAAGATTCTTTAGATATAAAGATTACATATCAAAAAATGTATATAAAACAATTGATAAACCAAAAGATCGCTTACTGTTGTTAGATGATATTGCTACACAATTTTATCATCAACATTTTAGTGAAGAACCAATTGTAGATGTTGTAAATGGAAATTTGGTTATATCAGAAAAGAAATTCAAAAAAGAGTATGACGAAAAAATGGAAGTAATTAAAGAGTGGTTACAATCTGATGAGTTACTTAAAGAATATAACGATGCAATTTTTCAAGAAGCGTGGGACACTTATGCTTATGGAAGCATTAGTTCCTGGGAAATGGAATCTGTCTGTTATTATTCTAGTTCTCACGAATTGATCAATGTAAATAATGAGAAATATGGCATTGTCAATTTCTTTGATCTGTCAGAAGAACCCAAACCAATTAGATTATATGAATGGAAGGGTAGACAAATTCCGGAATATGAATTGTATCGTATTGCAGGAACCGTATTAGATAAGGATAAGATAAGACACACTGTTTCATTATTAACGGTATATGGAGTTGTGACTGTTAAGTTTAATCCAACTCAATTTGCATTTTATGATCGTTCATTGTCTGAAGTGGAAAATGGCAAAAAGAACGTGGTAGAAGGATCATGGTTTAAGCGTGGTAATAAATTGCTAGTAACAGGATTTAGACGAGAAAATCAATTTATTGCAAAAAGATATAAAGATTCTGTGTACACTCATACACTTGTTTTGATTGAAGATGTAAAAGAAAATGGTGATTTAGTATTAAAATTGGAACGTGAACAAGTGGGTTAATTCACTCACTTGTTCACATTAAAAATAAAATATAAAAAAACTTGAATTATATAATATGATGTGTTATATTAAAAGAGTAACCAAAAGATTGAGGTGATAGGCAATAAAATGGATACAAAAAACACCTAAAATTCCTTTTGATAAATTAGAACATATACATAATAAACTGGCTAAAATTTATGGGATTGAGAATTTAGAACGATTTCTATATCCAACAAAAAATGAAATGTATGACCCATATTTATTACAAAATATTGATTTGGCAAGAGATCGGATTGTATTAGCAATACAAACTGGTGAAGTAATTTCATTATTTGTTGATCCAGATTGTGACGGTGTTTGTTCATCAGCAATAATGTACAATTACTTAAAAAACTTCACTGACAATGTAAATTATTTTCATAATCAAAGGTCTGAAGGACATGGGATTGTAACCTCAATGCATCTCATTCCTGAAAACACACAATTATTGATTATAATTGATAGTTCATCAAGCGACACTGAACAATGTAAAATATTAAAATCTAAATACATAGATATAATAATTTTAGATCATCATCTTATTGAACGAGAAAATCCATATTGTATTTTAGTGAATCCACAAACATGCAATTATCCCAATAAATACATATCTGGTTCAGTGGTCGCGTGGAAGATGATTTCTGTTTTAGATAAAGTTTTGAATAGTAATTTAAGTAATGATTATATTGATCTTGCCGCAATTGGTTTATTAGGCGATCAAATGAATATGCTTGAATATGAAAATCGTTATATAGTACATCAAGGATTGAATAATATCAGAAACAAAGGAATTAAAGCACTATTATCTGAATTTGGAAAAGATAAAAATAAATTATCATCAACAGATATATTATATAGTGTAATTCCTGCGTTGAATGCGGCTTGTAGATTAGATCAAATTGAAATTGCATTAGCTTTGCTTACAGAAGAAGATCCCAAAAAAGTTAAGCAACTTGCACAGGAAATTATTAAACTAAACAATGAAAGAAAAGTTGTTCAAGCAAAGTATTATAATGAATTGGTTGGTTTAGTGAATCCAAATGACAAATGTTCAATCATTATCAATAACTCAATTGGCTCTGGTTATCGCGGTCTACTAGCAGGAGATTTATCAAATGAGTTTAAGAAACCAGTAATGGTATTATCTGAATCAGATGATGATACATATAAAGGTTCGTATCGAAGTGGAGATATTAATTTAAAAACTATATTAAATTCGATTCCTCAAGTAATCTATGCTGCTGGTCATCCTTATGCTGGTGGTGTTTGTTTTAAGAAAGATGATCTAAATCTCATTCAAGCACAACTCAATGAACTTTTACCACCATTCAATACGCAACAAGATTGTTTAGAGTATGTGCTTGAATTTGATATAGATGAGATTAATGAACAATTAATTAAGGATGTGGAGGGGTTTTATCGAATAAGTGGAAATGGATTTAATGTAGGTTTATTCAAAATTAACAATGTCTTTATTTTGGATAAGCAATTGTTAGGAAAAGAACAAAACACAATAAAGTTAAATGTATGTTCATCTGATTATGCAAGAAAACATAAAAGTTGGGGATATGATAATATTGATCCAACTCATTTTTTAATGAAATTTCGAACAACAAATGATTACATAAGTGATAAATGCATACATAAAGAAATTTCAGTTTTGGGTACATTGAATTTAAACATTTTCAAAAATCAAAGAACAGGCAAAATAACTAAATCAAAGCAAATATTTATTGAGGATTATAAATTAGTTTTTTAAAATAAAATATTACATAAAGGAGTATACATATGAAATATTATGCTATTGCTTTTAATGAAGAAGGTCAAAATTTTGTAATTGATAATCTACCAGAAGAACGTATTCATGCTGTAAATAAAGCATTTGATCATTGTAAAAGCAATAATCTTATTCTCCAAGGAGTTTATCCAGTAAAGGGAACAGGTAAACAAAGTGATACGCTAACGAAAATGACTCCTGAAAAAAGAAGTCGTAAATTGTATTGGGTATTTTAACTTTATCAAGGAGGACACAAGTAAATGAATAAATTTTTTGAAAAACTTGGTTTAGGGACTTTTGTTACTGGTGGCGTTGGACTGTTTTTATTTCTTGTTCCAATTCTCCGTTTTGTTGGGGGATGGATTGTAGGTTTGATTTTAGGATGGGTTTTTGGGGCTTATGTAACTGATGGACTTAATTTGTTACTTGGAACTGATCGATTCGTTAAAGGCGATTTACCAATGATTTGTGCAACGCTTGCAGTTGTTGGTGGATATTTTAGATCACATCAAGTAAACAATAATAAATAAAGGTGATGTTATGAAAGAGTATATTTTTCTATTTAATGTTGATGATGATAAAATGATTAATTTTTTGCAATCATTCCTTGATGATGATGTGTTAGTCGAAAATTATGGGCTATTTCCCGATCGTAAGGATTATTCATTTAAAAGTATTTGGGTGACAAAAGATAAATATAAATATGCTTTTGCAATTATGGAATCACCTACATATTCATATGATGAAGACTATGAGCCTCTTACTTCTTCTGTTTGCGAAAAATGGATGCAGAATTGGATTGAACAAGGTTATGTACTTAAGAGGTGAAAGAAAGAAAAATTCCGTTAAAAACATAGTTTTATTTGAAGTAGGTGTTAAAGTATTTGCTTATAGTATATGATTCAAAAACTGGTAATACACAAAGATTTATAAATAAGTTAAATTTGAAATCAGTAAAAATTACAGAAGATTTGGTTATAGAAGAACCTTTTGTATTAGTAACTCATACTACAGGCATTGGGCAGATACCACAAACAACATTAAAATTTTTAGAGAAAAATTATCAATATCTTAAAGGCGTAGCATGTAGTGGTAACAAAGTTTGGGGAAAAAATTATGGGGCAGCATGTGACTTAATTTCAAAAAAATATGGTGTACCAATTTTAATGAAATTTGAATTAAGTGGATCTAAGTCTGATGTAGAAAAATTCCATCAGGAGGTAAACAAACTTGTTAAATCAGATTCCAAAATGGATTAAATTAAACAATGAAATAATGATTCAAAAAGATGGGAATTTTCAATTTGAAAAAGATAAAGAAGCGGTTAAAAGCTATTTCGTGGATTATATCAATCAAAATACAGTCTTTTTTCATGATTTAAAAGAAAAATTGGATTATTTGGTAGAGAATGATTATTACGAAAAGGAATTTTTGGATAAATATACTTTTAAACAAATCAAAGATGTTTTTAAGATTGCTTATGATAAGAAGTTTAGATTCCCATCTTTCATGAGTGCATTTAAATTTTATAATGATTATGCGCTTAAAACCAATGATAAAAAGAAAATTCTTGAGCGATATGAGGACAGAGTTTCAATTGTAGCATTATATTTAGCTGATGGAGATTATGAAAAAGCTAAAAAATTAGTAAAAATGCTTATTGAACAAGAATATCAGCCTGCAACCCCCACCTTTTTGAATGCTGGACGCAAACGCAGGGGTGAATTAGTAAGTTGCTTTTTATTAGAAGTAAATGATTCGTTGAATGATATTGCTAAGGCTGTTGAAACTGCAATGCAATTGTCTAAATTGGGTGGAGGAGTTGCGTTAAACCTCTCCAAAATTCGTGCAAAAGGTGAACCAATCAAAGGTATTGAAAATGCGACTAAAGGTGTAGTAGGTGTAATGAAGCTACTTGATCATGCATTTAGATATGCTGATCAGATGGGTCAAAGGAGTGGATCTGGAGCAGTATATTTAAATGTTTTTCATGCAGATATTAATGATTACCTCGAAACCAAAAAAATCAATGCCGATGAAGATGTTCGTGTAAAAACTCTTTCTATTGGAGTTGTAATTCCAGATAAGTTTATTGAACTTGCTAAAGAAGATCGTGATATGTATGTATTTTATCCATATTCAGTTTATAAAGAATATGGAATTCATCTTGACGAAATGAATATTACAGAAATGTATGATGAATTAGTCAACAATCCTAATGTTCGTAAAGATAAATTAAATCCAAGAAAATTACTTGAAAAAATGGCTTCACTTCGGTTTGAATCCGGTTATCCATATATTATGTTTCAAGATAATGTAAATAAAGTTCATACCTTAAATAATGTAAATAAGGTAAAATTTAGTAACCTCTGTAGTGAAGTCCTTCAATGTTCTAAAGTATCAACCTATACAGACTATGGCCTTGAAGATGATATTGGACTTGATATTTCATGTAATCTTGGTTCAATCAATATTGTCAATGTAATGAAAAATAAATCCATCAAAGAAACAGTAAAATTAGCAATGGATGCGTTAACTACTGTTTCAGAAAAAACTTCAATTACAAATGCTCCAGCCGTAAAAAGGGCCAACGAATTGATGCGATCTGTAGGTTTGGGTGCAATGAATTTGCATGGATTCTTGACAAAAAATAAAATCATGTACGAAAGTGAAGAAGCAAGAGATTTTGCAAATACATTTTTCATGATGGTGAATTATTACTCGCTTGAACGTTCAATGGAAATTGCCAAAGAAAGAAATCAAAAGTTTTATGGATTTGAAGGTTCAACTTATGCTACCGGAGAATACTTTGAAAAATATCTTAAACAAGATTTCTTACCTAAATACGAGAAGGTTAAAAAACTATTCGAAGGTATTTACATCCCAATAAAAGAAGATTGGGCAAATTTGAAACAACAAGTAATGGAACATGGATTGTATCATGCATATAGACTTGCAATTGCTCCCACTGGCAGTATTTCATATGTGCTATCAGCGACGGCTTCTGTAATGCCAATTATGGAGCGCATTGAAGAAAGAACATATGGAAATTCTAAAACATATTATCCAATGCCTTATTTGTCAAATGAAACTTGGTTCTATTATAAAGAAGCATACGATATGGATATGTTTAAAGTTGTTGATATGATTGCAACAATTCAACAACATGTAGATCAAGGAATTAGTTTTACATTATTTATGAAGGATACTCATACAACTAGAGATTTAAATAAAATCGATCTATATGCTCATCATAAAGGGATTAAAACACTTTATTATGCAAGAACCAAAGATACAACAAGAGAAAATTGTCTATCTTGTGTTGTTTAAAGAAAGGGTGTAATGATTGAATAAATTTACTGCTGCCAATTGGTCAAAACCTGAAGATTCATTCACGCAAATGTTTTATCAACAAAATGTAAGACAATTTTGGCTTCCTGAAGAAATTAGCTTGAATGGTGATTTGTTAACATGGAAATTATTAAATGAAAAAGAGAAAGATACATATAAAAAGGTATTAGCAGGATTAACATTGCTAGATACTGAGCAAGGAAATACAGGTATGCCTTTAATTGCAAGTCAAGTAGAAGGACATCAGAGAAAAGCTGTATTAAATTTTATGGCCATGATGGAAAATGCCGTTCATGCTAAATCTTATTCCAACATTTTTATTACTCTTGCTTCATTAGAAGAAATTGAAGCAGTATTTGAATGGGTTGAAAATAATCGATATTTGCAAAAGAAAACTAAAATTATCACCGACATTTACAAAAATATTAAATCAAATGATAAAATCTCTCTTTATAAGGCAATGGTTGCGTCAGTGTTTTTAGAAAGTTTTCTGTTTTATTCAGGATTTTATTATCCTTTGTATTTTTATGGTCAAGGAAAATTGATGCAAAGTGGAGAAATCATTAATCTTATCTTGAGGGACGAAGCTATCCACGGAGTTTATGTCGGATTACTTGCACAAGAAATTTATAATAGCTTATCAGATGATCAGAAAGAAGAATTATCTTCATTTGCAATTGATTTATTGTTGAACTTGTATGATAATGAATTGCTTTACACTGAAGATATTTATGATCAAGTTGATTTAACTCACGATGTTAAAAAATTCATTAGATACAATGCTAATAAAGCACTTCAGAATTTAGGTTTCGAACCTTACTTTAAAGAGGAAGAAATTAATCCTATTGTTTTAAATGGATTAAATACTAAGACTAAATCTCATGATTTCTTTTCGATGAAGGGTCAAGGTTATGTTAAAGCCATTGTTGAACCACTAAAGGATGAAGATTTTTATTTTGATTAATAAAAAGTATATTAATAAAAGGAGGTGTAAATTATCTTTAATTTATTTCTCGATTGTCTTAAATCGTTATTTGTTGGTCTAATTTGCGGTTTTGTCTTTGCATTTGTTAGGTTGCCTGTTCCTGCTCCACCAGTATTAGCTGGCGTTTCTGGAATCTTAGGTATCACTTTAGGTTGGATGTTATACGAAAAATTAATTAATTATCGATAATTAAAAATAAACCAACAAACAATAAACAGAAGGAGAAATGAATACATATGAAACTAAAAGTAGAACAAAGAGTTTGGTACACCAAAGCAAAAAAGAAAGCTGTCGTGAAAGAATTACTACCAAGCGGACTAATTCGAATTACATACTTTGATCCTCAAACAGATAAAAGGCAAGTTAAAGATGTACTGCAAGAGGAATTGAAACCATTTAGAAAAAAATCAAAAAAGCGATTTAAAAAACAATTTGTTATCAAGGTAAAATATTTTAATGATATTGAAAAACTAAAAAAGATTGAACAAGGGGAATGGATTGATCTTCGTGCTGCGGAAGATGTTGAATTGAAGGCAGGAGAATATAAATTAATTCCTCTTGGTATTGCTATGAAACTACCATATGGTTATGAGGCAAATATCGTACCAAGATCAAGCACATTTAAGAATTGGGGTATCTTGCAAACAAATTCATATGGTGTAATTGATAACTCATATAATGGCGACGATGACCAATGGATGTTTCCTGCATATGCAACAAGAGATACGATCATTAAGAAGAATGACCGAATTTGTCAATTTAGAATTCAAAGGACGATGCCCAAAGTTAAAATCATTGAAGTATCAAAGCTACATGATAAAAATCGTGGTGGATTTGGAAGTACGGGCAAAAATTGATAATAGAGAAGGCGACACTACTGTCGCCTTCTAATTTATAAATAGAGGAGAATCAATATGTCAAATTTTGATATCCAATATAAAGAACTTGTAAAAGATATTCTAGAAAACGGATATTATGCTTCAAATCGAACAAAAGATAAGACTAAAAAGGTATTCGGTAAAATCCTACGTTTCAATCTTCAGGAAGAATTTCCAATTTTAACGATCAAAAAAACTGGATTCAAAACTTTGACTCAAGAGATGCTATGGATTTATCAAATTGCATCAAATGATGTTAATTGGCTAAATAAAAGAGGAATTCATATTTGGGATGAATGGAAGTTGGAGGATGGAACGATAGGCAAAGCGTATGGGTTTCAGATCCAAAAATATAATCAAATTGGAAAACTTATCGAAACTCTAAAAACAGATCCACAATCAAGACGCATGGTAATTAATTTATGGAACTTGGATGATTTAAACACAATGTCGCTTACACCGTGCATGTATAATCATGTAGCCGATGTTAATGATGGTAAATTAAATTGGCACACAACCATTAGATCGTCAGATGTGGGATTGGGCCTACCATTTAATGTAAGTCAAACAGCAGTACTTGTTCATATGCTTGCACAAGTAACGGGATTACAAGTGGGTGAAATGTTGTTTACATTAGTAAATGCTCACTTATACGAACAACATTTTGAACCCATTCAAGAAATTTTTAATCGCGAGCCCTATCCGGCACCTAAACTGTGGCTTAATCCTAATATTGCAAACTTTTATGATTTTACAATTGATGATGTTAAACTGATTGATTATAAATATCACCCTCATATTCCATTAAGGGTAAGTGTTTGAAATAAAAATATAAATAAATATTGACAACATAAGATAAGTATGATATTTTTAGTGTAACCAAGTGAGGTTACACTTTTTTATTAAGGAGGTGATAATGAATGTACATTGCCTATTCTGATGCATCCTGTGACAATCAAGTAACCAATAAATCTAGTATAGGATACATAATTTATCGTAGGAAAACTCTTGTTTGTAAAGCTTCAAGAATAATTGACTACAAAGTAAATTCAACTGAAGCAGAATATATTGCTCTATGCGAATTAATGAAAAAAGTTATTGAATTAAGAATACCAAAAGTGCTAATAAAAACCGATTGTAAAACAATCGTAGATCAAGTGATAGGTCAAGTAAATGTAAACGAAAAAATTTATCCATATTATCAAATGTTACAAGAGTTAATAAAATTACATAACAATGTTTTGATCGAATGGATTCCAAGAAATGAAAACGCAAAGGCAAATAATCTTTGTGTAAAATCAAGAAAGAAAAATATAAATAAACTTGATATTTACAAGAGAAACTTTTATTGTACCAAATTAAGAGATACAAAAAATATAAAATTTTATCGGTGTAAAATCTGCAAAGAACGAAAATTCTTTACCGAATTTATCAAAAGTAAAGATAAAAATAAAATATGTTATTTTTGTGTAAATAAATTAATTGAAATTTCATACTGATACAAAAAGGAGTGTAAAAATGAGAGTTATTGCAAAAGATAATTTGACTTTGTATCCCCATACTTGGACAAAAGGACTTGATTATGAGTTGGTAAAGCATATTGATTATGTAACAATTGCTTCAAATGAGGGTCAAGTCAATTTCACAGGAGAGGCTATGGAACGATTGCATGAAGTATTTAAGAAACAATCGATATGCGACAATACAGATTTCACGAAAATCAAAAGGTTAACAAAAATAGGTGAGGGATGAATTGAAATGGCAAATACTTACGGAGAAATAGATCACGATTATACAGATGAAATCACATGTCCGTGGTGTGGATATGAGTTTGGGGATAGTTGGGAAATAAAATCAGATAGCGAAGACTTAGGGCTAATAGAGTGCTACAAATGCGATAAGGAGTTTTATGCAACCAGAAATATAGAGGTCACTTGTTCAACAAGGAAAGCAACTTATGGAGAATGTAGAAAGTGTTATAAAAAGGATGTTGTCATAGAAAATTATTGGTCGTCTTTAGGGAAATACAAAGGTTTGTGTATTGAATGCGGCAAAAAAGAAAAGGAGCGTTTAACTAGAGAGTACATAGCGAAGCTTGTGGGTGACAAATAACATGTTGCATTGGGGGAATCGATACATGGGTGAAGCATAACGATGTAAGTAATCAGGATTAAGTACAAGGGAACCAAAACGTGAAAAAAAGTTCTTTAAGAAGAACAGTATAGAGTACTTGTTGATGATGAGAATCAGATCAATACGAAACTTCAGAAGCAACTCACACTGTTCTAGGAGGGAAAAGGGATGATCGGTAAATGCGATAAGTGCAAAGAGGAAAAGAAGATCGTATCCAGGGTCTTCCTCTTCGAGGGGGACGAAGAACCGTTGTTCCAATATTGTGCTGACTGCATGAAGATCACCGACGAATCCACCGCCACGGGGAGGGAAAAGGGATGACCGAATATTGCCCACGTTGCGGCGGCGAATTGACGGAAATGCCAACCAACCACTATACAAAGAAAATCTTGGCATGCGAGCGTTGCAGAAAAGAAGATTTGAAGCGACTGCTGAACATATCCGACGAATCCACCGTCTACGGCAACGACTGTAGGGACGGGAAATGTGAGATGTGAAAGGAGGTAACACAAGTGAGCAAATTTGACTTTCTGCCACTTTCGGAACAGGAAAAGAAAATGAACGATCCCGCAGTAAAACAAGCAATCCGAACGCTTAAAGTGAAAGGCATCACCATCAAACAAATCGAAGAAGCTTTCCGGTATTATGATCGGTTGAAAAGGAGCGAACCCAAGTGAGCAAATTTGACTTCATGTTTTTCCACGACGGTTGTTATGTGACCGACATCGTTGCGCCGAAATCGAAGTACACGAAAGAGGAATTTTTGGAAACCGCGCAATTTGAAAGCGATGGGTACGATTTTGCAGATGAAGTTAAACCGGAAAATATCCGCGAGAAATATGTCCGATGGTATCCTGTTCCGCCTGAAGATTGCGATTATGACGGTGACAAAGGCTGCTACACGTTCGGTAAGCCCGGACGCGGAGCAATTCCGGTGTGGGCGATAAACGTCAGGTGAAAGGAGAAAACACAAATGACTGAATACCTGAGCAAGAAAGCGGTGTTGGAATGGTTGACAGAGCAGTATTTCCACGGCATGGGAGAGGAAGCGTGGAACACGGCTATATCCAAATTGCAAGAAAAGATCGAATCCGGCGCATTCGATGCAGATGAAATGGAACATATCAACGCATATTGGGCGCGTGAAGGGTTGATCAAGCATCAGCAGGAGGAAATCCAGCGTCTTAGGGCGGCGTTGGTGGAAATCAAGCAACTTCTGAACGAAAATCGAGAAAATGACGGAGCATTTCAAAGTTGGAACCACATGCAAGCATGGAAGGTTGCGACACAAGCCCTCTCCACCACGACTGAACAAACCAAAGTCAAAACATGCATCATGTGCGGCAAACGCGAAGGTGTGAATCTTAGCACCGCTGGAAGATGGTACTGCGAAACCTGCACAGATGCTTTGCCGCCTATTGACGCCGAACGTGAAGTGAAGGTGAAACGGGAAATTCGGCGTTTGCGAGAAGCGGCAACGGCGCTACATCAAACCTTGAACACTTATTGGTTGGGATATTGCGAAAAGGCAGATGTCGTTGCGGCGCAGTCGAATCTCTGTGATGTTCTCTCCACCGCAACCGAACCAACCGGCCCTTACACCGTCCGCCGCGACGAATACGGTCATGCCGTCGCCATCGAGCGAAACGGATATACGGTTCTGCATCTCCAGCCCGGAACTGAGCGGAATGAGCAGGAAGTGGATGGAATCGTGGCGTTGCTGAACATGAATGCGGAGAAGGCGGAACGGGTGAGGGAATATTATCGCAAACTTGAAGAATTGCGAAATCGAACAAAATATCGTGATGCTGCCATTGAGTATGAGCAACGAATGACTGATATTTGCAATGTATTGGATTTTCTCAGCATCAAAATCCCGGGCATCAACGCGCCGGAAGGAGATGGGAACGATGCGTGAGATAAAGTTTCGCGGCAAACGGATTGATAACGGTGAATGGGTGTATGGTTATCTAATCGGCAATGATGTTATCGTCGGAGATATTGTGGAGTTTAACGACGAATATTTCAACACGGAATATTGGTTGAAAGTAGTACCTGAAACAGTCGGGCAATACACCGGCCTCAAGGACAAGAACGGGAAGGAGATTTATGAGGGTGACATCATTCAACACATACCATCAAAAGGCAAGGGACGGGTATTCTTCGAAAAGGGCATATTCAAGGTGGAATGGCCAGCAATCGTCTCGTATCTTTGCGATGTCCGACATAACTGCAAAGTAATCGGAAATATCCATGACAACCCCGAACTGCTGAAAGGAGAGGAAAATGAATGAATAAGCAAATGGTTGACGCCTTAAATAGTCTGATTGTGGATGATTGGTCAGCATCCTGCGGAGAACTGGAATACGTTCTAGCTGAAAATTCAGAAGAAAACAGAAAAATTCTACTTGAAGCCGGATTCACAGAAGAACAACTTAACAAAGCAACGGACGGTGGAAGAACCGACATAGATTTAACTTTACTTGCGCGGTATTACACTGATGCAGTTTGGTGGGATGAAAACGAGGGATTTAAAACGGAAGGAGACGGGAACGATGCGTGATCGATACGACGATTATGAATCGGATGTTGTATTCGACGTATGGATGCGCGGCGGAAATGTCGATTTGATCGATTCAGACAAGGTTAGAGACTGCTATGATAGCGGCTATTATCCAGAAGAAGCCGCCGCACTTGAAATGAGGTTTCAGCGAAGGAAAAGAGGCGAGGATGAATGATTTATTCAAGCAACAATTTCAACATTCACAAACAGTTGCTTATCAATGACTTCATTCGTCGATGGGGAAATGCTCAAGTATGTCGTTCGTGTGGTTATGTATTGCCTTATGGTGTCTATGACAAAATTCAAAGATGCTGTGGTCAAGAAATGGAAATAGTCAAAAAATTGGAAGGAGACGAGAACACATGATACGGTTGACCAAAAGCGGAAATGGCGAACCCGTCTATGTTTCTCCTGACCTGATCGTTAGTGCTGAAATTGTTGACGAGGTTACCATGCTCAATGTGAGGAGTGACAGGATATTCGTCACCGAAACCCCCGAAGAAGTCGTTCGCAAGGTGTTGGAATGGAAGTTGGCGATGGCTGACTATCAGGACTCGAGCGGAGAGTATCGCCAAATGATGCGCGAAACCCTAGAAGAACTGGCCGGATTGGAGGAACCGAACCATGACTGAACAATTGACCCGTGATGAGATTTTGGTGATGAAGCCGGGGCGCGAGTTGGATGCGCTGGTGGCGGAAAAGACGATGGGACAACGGTTTCGTAGCGAATGGCATAAGTTGCACAATGATACGATAGCTTGCTATTCCACCGACATAGCCGCAGCGTTTGAAGTCGAAACAAAAGCAATCGAGAATGACCCCTCTATGTATGTTCACGCACTTGCATCTGTGGTTTTCGGATATAACCAAGTACAAGACATATCGGACATTCGAAAAATGTGCATGTTGATCCACGCCACACCGGAACAACGATGCAAAGCGGCTCTACTGGCGGTGATGGACAATGAAACCAATTGACCAGTATCGCTACAAATGGAAATATCGCGACGAGGAAAGACCGGAAGGTTATTGTTATGATTGTCGGATGAAATATAATGAATTTCCTGATTTTATGATTCCAGATGAATTATGGGAAAAGATTAATCCTACTTATCATGAAGGTGCTGGTTTATTATGTCCAACATGTATTGCCAATCGGTTGAATTTCTTAGGATTGTGGTATGAACCAGAACTATTTAACTTGAAGGGTGATGTACGATGACTGACACCGAAAAGAAGATTGCGGAGATACGTCGTAAATCTGTTCAAGGGAAAATTGTGCAGGTGCAAGCAGGAACGGTACATGAATTACTATCTGATATTCGTTTCCTCCTCTCCGAACTGGAGAGGTTGGAACACGAATACGCCGAAGAACGGGAAAAGATGATTAAGGCACTAAAATTTTACGCCAACGAAGACAACTGGCGGAGCACCAGATTTGTCGTTGGACGAGCAGAAGCAGACAGCGGGCAAACAGCGCAGGACGTTTTGAAGAAAATCGGGGTGACGGTGTATGAACGGATATGAATATGCTAAGTTTGTCTCCCGAGTCTGCCGGGAGCTTGAAGCAGAAATCGGCGTAACCCCCGTGCTTGGATGTGTACACAGAAATTGGAATGTTCTAAAGGGATGGCATGTTGTATTGTGCCATCCAGAAGATCAGGACAAAACGGATGAAACTCATTTTAAGCATCCGTACAGGGATATTTGAAGGGGGGGGGGGGGGGCGACCAATGACCTGCCAATACCCATCCTGCAGCGCACCGAAGGCTGGAGCAGAAGTGTTACTGGTTGAACTCGACCGCGAACGCGAGGAAAGCCGTAAACTGCGGGAGGAACTAGCCAAAGAAAAATATGCTAATTCAATCATTGAAATGGATCGTGATAACTGGATTAGTGATTATAGCGAATTGCTAAAAGAACTCCAATCTGCACAGCAGGAGATCGAGCGGTTGCGGGAGGAACGAGACAAGCTGATCGAGGGGTTGCGGTGGTATGGGGATAGGGAAACATACGATGGGAACGTTGAATGGGATGATGATGGAAATATTATTCGTGCAGAATGGCCGCCCATTAACGTTGACAACGGCCAACGCGCCCGTAACATCCTACGCGAAATCGGTGTTACAGAAGATTATAATACAAAATTATAAAAATAAAATATTGACAATCCGAAAGATTGTGATAGAATGAATCGCAAACACATAAGAAGAATCCAGTTATGCTTGCAATATGCTAAAAGAAGTAAAGTACCACATTACAAACACTGTGCAATTCTTGTTAAAGGAAATAAAATATTGTCTATTGGCATTAATAAAATGAAAGCTGGTTGTCTTGGTCATCCTTTGTATGAATATAAGGGATGGCATTCTGAATTGGATTGCTTACATAAACTTTCATTAGAAGAAGTGAAAGGGGCAATTTTATATGTAGCTGGATTATCAAAAGGAGGAAATATAGTAACTTCAAAACCATGTAAATATTGTCAACAATATCTTAATCAATTTGATTTGAAAGCAATATACTATTCACTACCAAATGGTGAATATGGAATAATGAAAATATCATAACAGGTGATCAACATGACAAAAAAATATGTTTTACATTATTATAATTTAGAAACTGATGATAAAATATGTTTTGAAAGTGAAGATCCAATACAAGTAGAAAATGAAGCAATAAGACGAAGTATGAGCGATAATGGTAAATATACATATAGAATGGAAACATGGGAAAATGGAAAAATGATTGGTGAATGGAGATTCTTTCAAAATGGTAGAGAGTTTACAATGGATATAATTCGTTCGGTAGTGAATTAAAAATAAAATATAAAGGAAGATATAAAATGAAATTTGTTTATTATGATCCTGTCGCCTAACACCCGTGACTTTAATCGTGAGAGGTTCAAACTTCCCGAAGGCACATTTCCTTGGGTAAAAATGTGGGATTATGGCGATTTAGGTTTAAGTATTTTTGTTATGCCATGTGTAGAACAATTAAAAACATGTTTTAACAGAAATATGTGAAGAGATGTTTAAAATAAAATATATTAGTATTTACAGATAGTGAAGGAATAATTATTAATTTAATTGATGACATATTAAACATTTTGAAAAATTTTATAATGAAAAGGTTATTTAAACTAAAGAAACGAGGCATAAAAATGAAAAATAAAAAATACAAAAATTTTGTCTATAGGCATCAAACAGTATATGCTCCATATCCATATAATATGAGTTATAATCCATCAAGATATTATCCTGTCAAATTTTCAACCGATTTTATGTCGGATGAAGAAATTGAAGCAATGTCTGGTGAAGTGAAAATTTATAAATTACATAATGATGAAATAAATAAATAAATAAAGGAGTAAAGTATGAATAATATAAATGAAGAACTACGGAAATTGATGTTTACATACATTGATTATCAAGAGAAGTTATACGAAGAAATTGAAGAAGCAAAACGTGATGGAGATGTAAATGGTGAATTAACAGGAGAAGCTATGTATAAAGCAATGAGTTTTGCTATTGCTAAATTGTTTCAAACTATGAAAACAATTGGCATATTGGATGAGGAAGAAATTGAGTTTGGATCTGTAAAATTAATTCAATAAAAAATTTGGATAAAACACATGTTTTAACGGAAAAGAAAGGTAGTGAATATTTGTGTCTGACAAACAATTTTATGTAATATCTGGTCGAATGAATTTTGGGCTAAATGATTTTTCAAAACATAAAAACGGAGTATTCATTATTTTTGACTCCAGAGATTATCAATCAGAAGGTGATCCCTTTCCCGAAAATAATATAATAATTTATAAAATGAAAGATGTAGAATATGAATCATTTCAAAACTATAAAAATATTGTTGGTGAATATGAAGCAAAGAAAACTTTTAGTGTAATTCCTTATGTGACAAATGAAATTAAAAAAAGAATTATATATAAATCAAGAAAAAAAGATAAAGTATTCATTGTAATAAAAGGGAGTAAAAGAAACAATAGCGAAGATACTAAATTATTTCCTGTTTTCGATGCTTTAAGGCAGTTATTTAATAACAAGAAAAAAGTTATGTATTTAACTTTTGATGGATGGGATGAGTGTGAAAAATTAAACTTACTGTGGGGATTGAAATTTGAACCAGTTAATAATATTGAGTTACGAGACTATATTAGCAAATGTGTATTTAATAAATAAAATACGTTGTTTTTAACGGAGTGATTAATATGGCAAGATTTACTCAATATATTGGTCTTTCTCCTCAAGGGCGTGAAATAGTCAAAGACGCAGAATTAGTCACAACTTATGTTGGTGGAACTGGAATAGCTTTTGAACCAGTAGAATTTGGTGTGTACAAAAAAGATAAAACATTATTAATAGAAGTTTTACAAAAAGAAATTTGGTCATCAGGCCCAATGTATTTTACGTGTTTACTTGATCCAACAAATTACTCTTACCTTTTAGCAGAATGGACAGAAGAAGAAATTGATAAGTATTTTTAATAATAGTGATGATTAATAAATATTACAATAAAATTCAAATTTTAATTGTTGTTAATGAAAAAGGAAAGGGGAAAAGATATGGATAGATTAATGGAGATTTTAAATAAACCTAATGTCAAACTTAAGGATGGAGAAATATTAATTCATATTGCTGATGATGAAATGACTGTTTTTAGTGTAGAGAAAGGAAGAATTTATAAAACTTCAGGAAGAAGGGACATGGTTATGATGTATCTCAATTATATCGCACACAAATAAATAAAAACTCTATTTTATCGGAGGAGGTATAAATGTTTGTAATAGTATATTGCCAAGGTCGTTACATTTATTCGTTCCATGGCAAATGGAAAGTTTATGAGATTTCGGGGATAAAAGATATTAAATAGAAAAAGGAAGAATAAACATGATTTTTAAAAATACTAACGAATTATTTACCTATTTGAGTTGGTATTACGAACAAAATGGTGGAAAAGTTGATATCTCCACTTTTAACATGTATCTTGGAATTTCAAAAGGAAAAGATTGGAGTTATAGATTTTATAATCCTGTTAGAGAGTTTATTAATAAAGTAAATAAAAATGATTTGAGATTAATTCTAGGAGTACCAGCATACATCGAATGCAAGCATAATTGCCTAGATTGTAAAATTAAATATAATGAAACAATTCAAAGACATATCGATACTATTAACATATTGAATTTAAACGTAAAAATACATCAAAACCTTCATCTGAAAATGTATAGAATCGGGGAGTTATACATATCTGGTGGAATTAACCTAAGTGCTTCAGATTACTTGGATGCTTCTTTTATTATTAAAGATCAGGAACAAAAAGATTATTTAAAAAAAATGTTTGATGATACATGGAATTCTTGTCCAAATATTAATTTGGATAAACTAAAAATTGGCTAATAAAAATAGTTACTTTAAGGAGGTAATAAAAATGAATCTTGAGCAACAAATTAAAGATGTAATTACTCAAAAACTGCAAGATGGAACTGTTGAAAAATTAATTGCAGCAGAACTTGAAAAAGGCATAAAAAATGCATTGGAAAATCTATTCCGATCCTACGGTGATGTAACCAAAATCATTGAAAATAAAATTAAATCTGTAATGGTTCCTTTCTTAGAGTCATACGATTACTCGGATTACATTATCAAATTGGATGCTGTATTAGTTGAAATCCTAAAAAATTCTACTTCGGAAAACAAGCTGTTACTACATAATTTTAAAGAATTAATGACGGTAGACGAAAAAGACAAAACGATTAAAGTCACTGAATTGTTTGAGAAGTGGGAAGAATATGTTGCAAATAATGTCAATACTGATGGTTTAGAAATTGATTATGATGATAAACCTACATACGAAACTGTTGAGGTTGGATTTAAAGTTGAATACGACTCTGATAGAGATTGGAGTTCGTTTGAGTATGCAACTCTTGTATTTGAATGCGATCAAGATGAAGAAATGAATTTTGCTGTAAGACTATCCAGATGGAAAAATGATAAAAATAAAGGATGGGATATCAGGTATGACAATAAATGCGATATCTCATCATTAAGGCATTTAAACGACTTTGAATTGTTGCTAATTAAATTAGATCAAAACAGAGTGAAGATTGAAATTGATAGAGATTATGGTTGTGATGAAGTTCAACCAGAAAAGGAACCTGAATTAACATATCAATAAATCAGAAAGGAGGAAAAATATGACTTTGTTCACATTGTAGCACATTGTTTATGGGAAACGACTTGGGCTGGATTTACTCAAGAAAAGGTTCAAGAAGAAATAAATGAATTAGAAAAGTTGTCAAAAGAAATAGATGAAGGATTAAAAAATGGTACATTAAAAACAATGTCATGGGAAGAAGCTAAAAAAGAATTTGGTTGGGATGATATTAGGGATGATGATGAAATAGTTTGAGCAAATAGATTCTTATTTGGGGGATCAAAAATGAGTTTAGAAAATTTGTTAAGATATATAATTGAAATATATGAAAATGACATACAATGTGGACTAGAAAGAAAAGAACGTGTAAATGTGGCACCAGTTATTTCGGAATTAATAATTGCTCTTACTAGATTGCTGTTAAATTTTAGATATTGCTCTAGAAAAGAATGTCCTTGCTCGCCTGAATATGTGATAAGACATTTGGTACATAAACATAAAGAAATATACGAGCAATATCTTGAAAAAGAACATGTGCAAAGAATTATAGAGTTAACTCAAAAATAACTATTTTAATGGAGGATAACCATGAAAACTAAATATAAAGATAGATTTGGTGAAACTATATGTGATGGACACACTATACGTCCTTATCAAGATGGAATGCATGGCAGACCAGCAATTGTTAAATTTAATAAAGGACGTTTTGTAATTGACATACCAGATTATAAAAACGATGTTGATATAGATGATTATTTTGAAGACGGAATAAGTCGTGGTTGGAAATTTGAAATAGTTAAACCATATCCCAATGCTGAACCTTTTAAAGGTATATAAAAGTGTGATTTTATATGAAAAGGAGAGTGATATGTTGTTAAAAGAAGAATGGTTGAATCGAATATATAATCACGATGCAGTTACTTTTATGAAACGTTTGCCAGATGAATGTATCGATCTCTGTGTAACCGACCCTCCATACATAATGAATAAAACATCTGGAAGTATAACTTCTGTTGGAATGGCTGAAAAATGGCAGGGTATGTTAAAAGCTGGCGACAAAACAGCAAACATTAAGAATGAAATTAAATTTAAGGATTGGTTGCCTGAATTATATAGAATTATGAAAAAACAAAGTCATTTCTATGTATTTGTAAATGATAAAAATGTTCAAGACATATTAAATGATGCAACAGATGTTGGTTTCAAACTACATAATATTCTTGTGTGGAAAAAGAATAATAAAACTCCGAATAAGTATTATATGAAAGACTGTGAATTTATAATTTTCTTACGCAAAGGGAAATCATTCTACATAAACAATAAAGGCGAAAGTCAATATCAAGAAATCAATTACGGACAACATGACTTTATTGATGATGAATTGTGGGAAGAGCAGGTGTTAAAAATAAATAATATTAAAGGTAAGGACAAATTTCATCCAACTCAAAAACCTGTTGAACTTTTAGAGAAATTAATACTAAATAGTTCTCAACCAAACCAAATTGTTCTTGATCCGTTTATGGGGTCAGGCAGTACCGCAATAGCATGTATAAATACACAACGAAAATATATTGGATTTGAAATTGATAAGAAATACTTTGATATTTGCATTAAAAGAATAGATATGTTGTATAAAAATACATAAAATTTCCAAAAAATAAAATAATTAAACGAAAATTATAATTAGGGGGTAATTTTATGCCTGTATTATATCAACTTTGCCATATTTATAAACAAGATAAAAGAGCATTTGACGTTGGTTTTGTAAAAGAAATATATGACGAATATATTGTAATTGAAACAAAACGTAGTGGGGAATATCGCGTAAGATACGATAAAATTAATGATGACGAAAGGATTACGTTTTTACATAAAAACGGACAGCCTGTTTTGATCAAAAAGGGGCTATTTGGTTATAAATTCCCATAAAATTGCGAATTTATTAAAAAGGAGGATTATATGAAAACTGGCTTTAAAGATAGATTTGGTAAAGATATTTGTGTTGGAAATAAACTTAAACCTGTTCAAAATGACTATGAAAGTACAAGAATTTCAACTGTTGTATTGAAGAATGGAGAATTCTATGTTTACATTCCAAATTATGAACCATTATATCCAGAAGATTTGCAATTAGCGAATTATCTTTCTGACGGAAAGATGAATGGTTGGGAGTTTGAAATTATAGAATAAAACCATCATTTTATCATCATTAAAGGAGGTTATATCTCATCAAGAAATTAGAACCTGTTATTAAATGGACTGGAAGTAAACGTAGTCAAGCTGAATATATTGTATCTAAATTTCCAAAAGAAATTGACACATATTATGAACCGTTTGTAGGTGGTGCAAGTGTATTATTCCGGTTACTACATTCAGATATAAAAGTAAAAAATTATGTTTGTAGTGATATTAATTCTGATCTAATAAGTTTATGGAATACAATTAAAGACAATCCAAAAGATTTAATTGACGATTATTTGTTTATGTGGAAAGAGTTAAATAAAGACGATAATATTGAAAGAAGAAAAAAGTATTTTTATGAAGTAAGATCAAGGTTCAATAAAACTCGAAATCCATCAGATTTTTTATTCCTTAGTCGAACATGTACAAATGGATTAATTAGATACAATTCTAAAGGAGAATTTAATACTTCTTTACATTTCTCAAGAGGAGGTATTAAACCTGAATCATTAGCAGAAATAATTTTAGATTGGCATAATAAACTAAATTATTATAATGTGCAATTTATATGTATGGACTACAAAAGCGTTAATCCATCATTTAATGATTTTGCATATCTTGATCCTCCATATGCAAACACTAAGGGGATATATTTTGGAAAAATTGATTATGAGCAGTTTTGGAATTGGATAAGAAATTTGAAGTGCAATTATATTCTAAGTTTTGATGGCAAAAGGGCTGAAATAGACAATACATATAAAGTACCAAAGGATATTTATGATACACATGAATATGTGATGAGTGGAAGAAGTAGTTTTAAAGATTTAAAAGATCAAGAAGTTCAATATGTACAAGAGAGTCTATACATAAAATACAAACATCATTTTTTTAATCGTAAAGGGGAGCAATAATCTAATGAAAATCATTATTGAAAAGGGTAATACAGGTTTACATATTGATCTTGGTTCTACAGATTGGGATCACTATGAAGTTATTGGAATGCTTGAAATGGCAAAACATATGATTCAAAGAGAAATTGATCGAATGATTGATAAAAAAATTAAAAGCCATTAAAATGACACATTTATAGGAAGGAGACAATCTATTTTGAAGGTCGTTTATAAAGGATTCGAAATAGAAGTTACAAGAGAAAAATGTCTTGGAGGATAGTCACAACTTTATTATTCAATTTTTAGAATCGAAGATGGTTGGGAACCAACAAGTGGATTTGAGGATTCAGAAGAAACAATTAGAAATAAAATAAAACAATTAAAGGAGATTGTTGATGATTATTTGAAAAATTCTGAAGATTATGAAGATGATAAAGAGAAATGATTAGAAATGATGTAGCAATGGAAATGAGAATTTATTTTTCTGGACTATAATTATCATTAATAAAGAAAATTATACTTTATAATCAAATCTAATAATGTACAATATGTAGTGCATTCAATAAATCAGGATACTATATATTGTAATCTCAACACAGTTCTGCTAAAATAAAAACAAGAACGTGTGTTTGAGGTGGATTTCGTGATAAAATACAGGTTGAAAAAAAGAATTAAAATTGATTACAAACCGTCTTTAGAGAGCAGTAAGCCTAGAAAGTACATTGAAGACAACTTATTGAAACATAGTGCAGCACAAGATTTTAATAGCGCAAAAAATGAATGGATAATTTTAGCCGTTATTGATGAAACATGTGATGGTTTCTCAGAAAAATGCGAACTGTGTCACACCTCAAATTTAAAACACAACTTTGTGTTACAAAACACTATTACTGGAAGTACGCTTCGAGTGGGATCAACCTGTATAATTAGATTTGGAGTTATTAAAGGTATTGTAGATGTTGAATCAGGTATAATGTTACTTCAAAATAAGGCTGATGAAGCATATCTTATCAATGAAATCCAAACTACAGTTCAAAGTGTAATGGTATTAAACCCCGACTCTAAAGAATTAAGCAGATTCATTCAAAACTTGAAAAAACTGATGGAATTAAGAGGGGTCAAAAACCCAACCACTGATCAATTGGGCGAAGTAATGTTTGGTCAAGCATGGAAAAAGATAAACGATCCATTTAAAATTAATCGCGTTCGTATACTTTGGGATAAACCGGGAACCATCGAAACTAGAAGGACTGGAAGGATTAGAGAAAGAAGTAATCCAAAAGAAGGGACTACTTGGTACAAAAAACGCAGGCCAGTTATTAACACTTCTCTTAGCAAATCGGAAATTTATAATGTTGAAAGGCATGTAACCGACAAAAGTTAAGGGGGCTTCCCCTTAATAAATAAAAGTAAAAAATAATGATTAATATATTGATGTTATTTTTTAATAAAAACAGCGTTTTAACGAAAGTGAAGTGATAACCATAAAAACAAAACATTTCATTAATCTAACCAATGGTATTGAAGCGATCCCAACACTTAATGAAGACTATTCATTCATCAGGATACAATCAACAGCATGTGAACAGCATCTATGGGATAATATCATTCAAGATTTAGATTACAATTTTTTAATGTCTGTTGCACTAGGGTATCGATGTATTATTTATGATTTTGGGGCAAACAAACAATTGCCAAGGGCTAGTTATCAAGGAGTTGAGTTTATTAAATATGTATTGAATAGATATTGGTTAAACAAAAAATATATTCCATGTGTTAAAAGACATAATTGTAGTAATTATTTTGATAAAGTTTATTTAACATTAAATAAATATACATTTAATAAACTAAAATATATAAAACGATTTATAAATACAAACGAAATACATATAGAAGCAGTAACAAATGTAACAAAAAATGATGGAAATTATGAATACTATATTAAAATTCTACACGATATCATAAACAACAAGGAGTAAAAACAGCAATGAAAAAATACTTTATTACAATTCAAACCGATGATAATAATGAAATGATCTTAATAGCAAAAGCAGAAAACATCGAAGAGGCAAAAACAAAAATTAGCAAAAAATATCACTATCAATCAATTTTAGATATTAGTGAAACTTCACCAAGAAAAAACGAGAAAAAACCAATACATATACCAGTTGAAGGATATACATTATCATTACCATACAGAAATAAAACGAAAATATTTATTAAATAAAATTAATCCCAATCCAAATTTCTATCTTTATAATCGCCAGCACGAAAGAAATTTCCAAAGGTATCACGATTGGGAAAACCGTCTGGATGCGCTGGATAAACTTTAAGTTGATGTTGGCACTTATGACAAAATGTAGTTTTTGAATTAGGATAAATGAAATGAGTGCCCCTGTTGTAACAAGCAAAGCAATAATAATGACATTTAAATAATTGAGTACCATCTTCTTTTATTTTGATTCCGGTGCGAAGATATTCAGGCTGATCTTTAACTTCTTTGTATGTAGCTTCAAGCTCTTCTTTGTTTTGTTGTAATCCCTGAATTAATTTAAATTTTGTATTAATAACCTTTAATTCTATTTCTTCCTTAGAAGGTGATTCTATAGGGTCAACTTGAGCAAAAAATGAACTATATGCTTTGCCGATCTTGTTAAAAGTATCAGTCATATCAAGTACATCAGTATTAATGCCAAATAAATTAAACACATTTTGAATTATGATTAATTTTGATAAATTGTCAGCCTCATTTAGTTCGATTTCTGCTTTTTTACCTGAATTATGTTCAATTGTAATTTTGATTTTAAGCATATCATCACCTCTTTATTATTTTAGCATAAAAAGGAGAGTGGTTATTTGGGTAATTATTTATATGGATTTGATTTAAGTATGGATTGTAGTGGAGTTACAATTTTTGATTTACATAATAAACAACCAGTATATGTAGGGTCTATAAAAACAAATCCTAAACAAACGCATGGGAAAAGACTTAAATTTATTGAAGATGAAGTGATTAAATTAACTGAACAATATCCACCTGAAATCATAATCATTGAGCGTGGTTTTAGTCGATTTAATACTTCTACCCAAGTTATATACAGAACTCATGGCGTTATCAATAAATACTTTCATAATATAGAACAGATTTATTATCCACCCAAAACCATTAAAGAAACTATTATTCATGGAAACGCAACAAAAAAGTTTGTTAAAGATGTTATTCAAATTGCATATCCAAATATTGAATTTAAAAATGAAGATGAATCAGACTCATTTGCAGTTGCACTTACTTACCTTATAAAAAATAAATATATTAATTGGGACAAAAATCATTATAAACAAATTTTGAAAACAAAAAATAAAAAATAGGTGATATCATGGATAAGCAAGATATCGAAAAAGAAATTACTCGTGATGAATTGCCCGAAGTTTTAGAGCCTATACATATACAGCAATTTTTAAAATTGGGTAGAAAAAATTTGTACGAATTTTTAAATGACGCACCATTTCACATAAATAGAGTAGGAAGATTGTTCAAAATTCCCAAAAAATCCTTTTTGGATTGGTTTGATGGCAAACAAGAAATTGAAATCGTTCAAAGAGATAAAAATGGAGATCCAGTTAAAATTAAATATAATGGATATTGCTTTATTAAACAATACAAATAAAATATCCACATAGCAAGGCACTTACCTTTATCAAGGTATACGCCTTGCTTTTTTATTTTCCCAATGTTAATATTACTGCAATAATAATTCCCGCATTATCAATGACTTAAATAAATCTGGTAGGATTTTTGGTAGGGAAATCAAAATAATCAAGGTATTTTTGATGTAACTAAAGATAATTACTCAATTTAGCAAAAATCCCGAAACACATTGAAACAAGGGTATTTAGAACACTTAACACACTCATAAAAAACTAAAGATTATTAACAAAAACAGTTAAAAAATACTCACAAACCTTCGGGGCGGGGTGAAATTCCCCACCGGCGGTGATCGCGCGGGCGCACTCGCGCGTCAGCCCGTGACCCGTGCCGTCCTGGCGGCGGTACGGTGGATCCGGTGAAAGTCCGGGGCCGACAGTATAGTCTGGATGGGAGAAGGTACACAATCGCGACGCAGACGGATGTCGACTTGTCGGGGGCGAATTGTCTCTCTTGCGGGATGCGGTTCCGGCTTGTTGGAGAAAGGCTGCGTATGGGCGGCGTGCACTTGTGCGTACAATGCCGGCCTGCGCTTGCCGCTTGCCTTCATGGTAGCGTACGTGCGGCTTCCGACATGCCCGCCTTTCCGTTCGGGTCCCCATGGCTTTATTGGATGACTTTGTGTATTTTTTCACAAGTATACATTCAAGCAGGCCTTTCGAGGGACCAGACAAGCGACGGCTCAAGGGCCAAGAGGCGGTTCGCCGATCGCGGCGGCGGCCTGGAGAGGCGTTTTTTCCCCGCGGTCGTCCTTGGCTTCTGCGCGATGCGGCGTATACTCTCCCATCCCCTTTACGACGGTAAAGGGGATTTTTATTTGGCGACAACTTGGCAGATGTTGCTTATGCGGTGCAATTCTTGTTGTACCGTACAAGTCCGCTTATACCGTGCAATTCCATTTATACCGTTCAAGTCGGCTTGTGCCGTGCAAATTTGCTTGTACCGCGGGGAGAAGGGATGGAACCATACGTGATGACGGGCATTTCGGACCAAGATTATATGGATTTGGCGCTGCGCATGGCGGAACAGACGTTGGGGCAAACCGGGTCGAACCCCGCGGTCGGGTGCGTCGTCGTCAACCGCGGCCGAATCGTCGGCATGGGCGCGCATTTGCGCATGGGAGAGGCGCATGCGGAAGTGCACGCGCTCGACATGGCGGGACCGGAGGCGGAGGGCGGCACGGTGTACGTGACGTTGGAGCCGTGCAGCCATCACGGACGAACGCCTCCGTGCTGCGAACGGTTGGCGCGGGAACGCGTGAAACGGGTCGTCGTCGCCTGCGAGGACCCCAACCCGAAAGTGGCCGGCAGCGGCATCCGCTATTTGCGGGAGCGGGGCATCGAAGTGGAGGTCGGCGTTCTGCGCGAGCGGGCGCGGCTTCTCAACGAAGCGTTTTTCAAGCATATCGTCACGGGCATGCCGTTTGTCACGTTGAAAAGCGCGATGACGCTGGACGGAAAATTGGCGACCCGCACCGGCGACAGCAAGTGGATCAGCGGCGAGCGATCGCGGGAGGCCGTCCATGTCATGCGCCACCGCCACGCGGCGATCATGGTCGGCGTGGAAACGGTGCTGCGCGACAATCCCCGTCTGACGACGCGGCTTCCGTCGGGCGGACTGCATCCGGTGCGCATTATCGCGGATTCCCGCCTGCGCATCCCTCCCGACGCGAACGTGCTGCAGGACGGGTTGGCCCCGGTTATCCTGCTCACGACGGAACAAGCGGCGGAACGGGCAACCGGTTTGACGCGCCCCGGCGTGGAAGTGCTGCCTTGCGGGACGGGACCGCGGGTGGATTTGAAGCTTGCCATGAAACGGCTCGGAGAACGGGGAATCGGCTCGATCTTGCTGGAGGGCGGCGCGACCTTGAACGGCGCCATGCTGGAAGCCGGTCTCGTCGACAAACTCGTGCTGTTTATCGCGCCGAAAATCGCAGGCGGCGGAACCCGCGCCCCGTCCGTGTTCGAAAATGAAGGAGCGGACAAAATGGCCGATGCGCTGCGCATTCGGGTAGTGAAGACGGAAACGGTCGGGGAGGATTTGTGCGTGATCGGATATCCCGAATACGATCGCGAGATCGAAAAGGACAACGCCGAATAAAAAAGGGGGGGTTCCATGTTTACGGGCATTGTGGAGGAAATCGGCGTGTTGCGCCGGGCGGAAAAGAGAGGCGAAGCGATGGTGCTGACGATCGGAGCTTCGCGCGTGCTGGAAGATGCGGCGCTGGGCGACAGCATCGCCGTGAACGGCGTGTGCCTGACGGTAACCCGCTTTGACAGCGCCAGCGTCACGATGGACGTGATGCCGGAAACGTATCGAAACACCAACTTGAAGGACCTGCGTCCCGGGGACGGCGTCAATCTGGAACGCGCGATGCGGGCGGACCGGCGGTTTGGCGGCCATATCGTGCAGGGACACGTCGACGGCGTCGGCACGATCGTCCAGCGAACGCCGGAGGGCAACGCGGTGCGGTTTCGCATTCGGCCGGACGATACTTCCCTGCTGCGCTGGATGGTGCCGCGCGGCTCCATCGCCGTGGACGGCATCAGTTTGACGCTCGTAACGGTCGAGGATGACGCGTTCACCGTTTCCATTATCCCCCATACGCTGCGCGAAACGGTGCTCAAGGACAAACATCCCGGCAGCACGGTCAACCTGGAAACCGACGTGACCGGAAAATATATTTACCGTTATCTGGAAACGATATTGGCGGCTCGGCCGGAAGCCGTCCCGCGTCCGCGCGGAGCGGAAAATCCGCGCGGCGGAGGCATAACAAGGGAATGGCTGGAACAGTTCGGTTTTTAGTTACTTCCGGCAGACAAGATGCCGCTACGATCGAGGAATCGGCCGAAGAGGCCAAAGTCCGACAGCCAAGGTGCGGAGGGTGAGAAACTTGAGTGAAGAAAACATTCGTCTCGACGCCATCGAAGACGCGATATACGACCTGATTCTCGGGCGCATCATCATCGTCGTCGACGATGAAGACAGGGAAAACGAAGGCGATTTTGTCGCTTTGGCGGAAAAGGCGACGCCGGAAGTGATCAATTTCATGATCCGCGAAGGCCGCGGTCTCGTCTGCGTGCCCATTACGGAAGAACGCGCGGACGAGCTGGACCTGCCGCCGATGGTGGCGCGCAACACCGATTATCACGGCACGGCGTTTACCGTATCCGTCGATCATGTGGAAACGACGACGGGGATTTCCGCCTATGAACGTTCGCGAACCGTTCGCGCCCTGATCGATCCGGATTCGCGGCCGCAATCGTTCCGCCGCCCGGGGCACGTGTTTCCGCTGATCGCCAAAAAAGGCGGCGTGCTCCGAAGAGCCGGGCACACGGAGGCGGCGGTCGATCTCGCCAAAATGTGCGGCTCCTATCCCGCCGCGGTCATCTGCGAAGTGATCAAGGAAGACGGCACGATGGCGCGGCTGCCGGACTTGTACAAAATCGCAAAAAAGCATAATATGAAACTGATCTCGATCAAAGATTTGATCGCGTATCGCAACCAGAAAGAGAAGCTGGTCCGGCGCGAAGTGGAGGTCCGGCTGCCGACCGATTACGGCGTGTTCCAGGCGGTGGCGTACACCAACGACGTGGACCGGAAAGAACATGTCGCGCTGGTGAAAGGCCAGATCGACGGCGGCAAGCCCGTGCTCGTGCGCGTCCATTCCGAGTGCCTGACCGGCGATGTGTTTCATTCGCACCGCTGCGATTGCGGACCGCAGCTGGCGGCGGCGCTGCGCCAGATCAGCGCGGAAGGCACCGGCGTGCTGCTGTACATGAGGCAGGAAGGCCGCGGCATCGGCCTCATTAACAAGCTGAAGGCCTACAAGCTGCAGGAACAAGGATTGGACACGGTGGACGCCAATTTGCGTCTCGGTTTTGCGCCGGATTTGCGGGATTACGGCATTGGCGCGCAAATTTTGAAAGATCTCGGCGTGCGGCGCATGCGGCTGTTGACCAACAATCCCCGCAAGATCAAAGGATTGGAAGGATACGGGCTCGAGGTGGTGGAGCGCGTTCCGCTGCAAATGGAGGAAAACGAGGACAACGCCCGGTATCTGCACACGAAAAAATCGAAATTGGGCCATCTGCTTCAGTTTGAAGACTAAAGCAGGGGTTGCGCATCCCACCGATGGAGAGAACTTGAGATAAGAAAACCGGCAACGCCAATTAACGCATACGGCGATTTCCTGAAGCCGCCGTGAAAGGGACGACGCGTTCCGCTCGCTAATGGCCGGCGCGCCGTCCGTACATAAGATAAAGGAGAGCTTGTATATGGTCAAAGTCTATGAAGGACATCTCGTCTCGCAGGGACTCAAATTCGGCATCGTGGTATCGAGGTTCAACGAGTTCATATCCGGAAAGCTGCTGTCGGGCGCCCTGGACGGCCTGAAACGGCACGGCGCCGCGGAAGGGGACATCGAAGTCGCCTGGGTGCCCGGCGCGTTTGAAATTCCTCTCGCCGCCCTCAAGATGGCGGAAAGCGGCAAATACGACGCGGTCATCACGCTCGGAGCGGTCATTCGCGGATCCACGCCGCATTTTGACTACGTGTGCAACGAAGCGGCCAAAGGCGTCGCGGCGGCGGCGATGAAAACCGGCATTCCGGTCATTTTCGGCATTTTGACGACCGATACGATCGAACAGGCGGTGGAACGCGCCGGCACGAAAGCGGGCAACAAAGGATACGAGGCGGCGGTGTCCGCCATCGAAACGGCGAATTTGTACCGCCAGCTGCGCGGATGAGTGCGTACCATGCAGCTGCGCTACAAGCTCGATTCCTTTGAGGGACCGCTGGATTTGCTCCTGCACCTGATCGACAAAAACGAGATCGACATTTACGATATTCCCATCGCGCGCATCACGGACCAGTATATGGAGTACATGGCGCAGGTGGACACCGTGGAACTGGAAATCGCCAGCGAGTTTCTGCTGATGGCGGCCACGCTGCTCTACATCAAAAGCAGAATGCTGCTCCCCAAACCGCCCGCGCCGGAACCGGAAGAATGGGCGGAGGAGGAAGAGATCGATCCGCGCGAAGAGCTGGTGCAGAAGCTGATCGAATATCGCAAATACAAGCTGATCGCCGAAGCGCTGCGCGATCGCGAATTGGCGCGCAGTCTGATATTTTCCCGGGAGCCGGAAGATTTGAGCGTCTATGTGCCGGAAGAACCGGTCAATCCGCTGCAGGGCATCGTGACGGCGGATTTGCTGCTCGCCTTCCGGAAAGCGATGGCCCGCGCGGTGCGAAGGGATACCGCCGCGCGCATCCGGCGCGACGAAATTTCCGTCAAGGACCGCATACGCGAAGTGCTCGGCACGCTTCGCCGAAGCGAGGGCGGGCGAACGCTGTTTTCCCGGCTCCTGGACAGCCGCCCGAGCCGGGAAGGCATAGTGGTGACCTTTCTGGCCGTGCTGGAGCTGATGAAAAACGGCATCGTCACCTGTTACCAGCATCGGCTGTTCGAGGACATTGTCATACAGTACAAAGGTGGAGACGACGATGGATTATGGGCGGATGAAATCGATTATTGAAGGGCTGCTGTTCGCCGCCGGAGACGAAGGGCTGGATGCCCGGCAGATCGCCTCCGTGCTGGAGTCGAAACCGGAAGTCGTGGCCGACATTGTGGAAGATATGAAACATGATTTCCGGCGCAGTCAGCGCGGCATCCAAATTGTGGAAATCGCCGGCGCCTATCAGCTGACGACGCTCCCGGAACACGCCCCATATTTTCAGAAACTCGCCCAATCCCCGACCCGGGCTTCGCTGTCTCAAGCGGCGCTGGAGACGTTGGCCATCATCGCCTTCAAGCAGCCGATCACCCGCGTCGACATCGAAGAAATTCGCGGCGTGAAATCCGACCGCGCGATCCAGACGCTGGCGGCACGGGGGCTGATTGAGGAAGTCGGCCGCGCCGAAGCGGTCGGACGGCCGATTTTGTACGGTACGACCAAGCAGTTTCTCGACTATTTCGGGCTCTCCGGTCTGGAAGACCTGCCCAATCCCGATCTGTTTGAAAACGGCGTAAGCCTCGAGGAAGAAACGCGGATGCTGTTTGAAAAACTCGAGGCGAGGCAAATCACCATTGACGACTGGAACGACGAACTCGTCGACGAAATTCGGACGGGGGCGGACTCGGGGGAGGATTGGAGTACGGAGGCGAGTCGCAAGGCGGATCTCGGGGCGAAAGGCTCGACGGAGGAAGGCCGCTTGGAGGAAGATTTACAGGAGGAAAGCCGTTCGGAAGACGACCGGGAGGAAGTCGCCGGGCGGAGGTAACCGAACGAGGCCGACCGGTAAACGGGAAAGCGTATGAAATCGCCGCGCATGAATGATAATAACTCCGACGACGTCGGGGTTTTTTTCTTTTTGCCAAGCGGCGGTCCGATGCAGATGGAGGCGGCCCGCTGCGCCAACCCGGGACGGGAGGTTTGGAGAGGATATGATATGGGGTTGGATTGCGGGCGTTTTGGCGGCGTTGGTCCTGCTGGTTTGCAGCAGCTTCATTTACGTCAGATTGAGATACCGCCACATCGGCCGGGACGACGATTTGGTGCTGCAAATCAAGGCGCTCTTCGGCATGATTCGCTATACATACAAATCGCCGGTCATCCGGTTTCGCGGGTGGCCGCAATTTCTCGTAACCTCGTTCAGCGCAGGACAAGACGGCGGCGAACCAAAGGAAGTCGCATTGGATCTGCACAAGATTCGCATCTACCTGAAACGCTCCCGAATGATCAAGGAAAACACCTGGAAATGGAATGAATGGCAGTGGAAGACGATGCGGAAACTGCGCTGCACCCGTCTGAGCTGGTATACCCGCGTGGGCGCGCGCGATGCGGCGGTGACCGCCATCACCGCCGGGGCGCTGTGGGCTTGCAAATCGATGGCTGTCGGCTGGATGGCCAACCGAATCCGGATGGACGCCGTGCCGGATCTCGATGTGACCCCTTCCTTCCGTGAGCCGACATTTCATATGGAACTCTCGATCGATGGAAAAGTGCGGGTGGCATCGGCGCTGTACGCCGCGCTCGACTTGGCATGGCGGATTGCGCGCGTGCGCGGCGGGCCGCGCGCCTGGGCGAAGCTTTTGTTTGCCAGGACTGCCAGCAAGAGCGGTCCCGCGGCCAAACCCAACGCCACATAATCGGCAGGAATCCTTGGCATCCTAACAATGTATCCGATCGCCATCGTTCCACTACAGGCAAGGAGGCGTAATTCATGTCAGAGCATCCGATACAGGGACTCATGCAGACGGCGATGGAAAACATCCGCGACATGGTCGATGTGAACACCATCGTCGGCGATCCGGTGGAATGTCCCGACGGCAGCGTCATCGTGCCGATTTCGCGCGTCGGGTTCGGGTTTGCCGCAGGCGGCAGCGAATGGAGAGCGGGGGACGAGCAGAACCATCGGGCGGCGGACGGCGGCGCCAGCGTGGAGCTTCCATTTGGGGGCGGCAGCGGCGGTGGCGTGTCGATTTCGCCGATCGCGTTCCTCGTCGTATCGAACGGAACGGTCAACGTCGTTCCGCTGGATCATCAGGCGCATATCGCCGAGCGTCTGATCGAGCTCGTTCCGAGGCTGGTCGACCAGCTGCAGGCGATGTTCCGCGGCCGCCGGACGGAGCCGATGCCGGTGCAGCCGGCCAACGCGCCGGTTGGAGACATCAACCGCATGATGTGACGGACAGGGGTGTTCCGGGCCGCGAAGTTTGCGGCCGGACAGCCCTGTTTTTCGTTTTCTCATAACTTGGACAACATCGCATATACATGTACATAGCAAAGGGACAACTTGGATGCATTCATTCGGCAGATGAGGTGACCATGGTGCGAAGCAAGTACAGGGGAGCGGTCTGCGCGCTGCTGCTTTCGGCGTTTCTGCTGCCGATTCCGGAAACATCCCGCGCGGTTCACGCGGACGGGCATCCGCCCGACGTGACGGCGGAGGCGGCGGCGCTGATCGACGTTGAATCGGGTAGACTGCTGTACAGCAAAAACGGCGACCGGCCGATGCGCATCGCCAGCCTGACGAAAATCATGACCGCGATCGTGGCGATCGAGCACGGACGTTTGTCCGATATGGTCAAGGTCAGCAAAAACGCATACGGAAAAGAAGGCTCGTCCATCTATTTGCGGCTCGGCGAAGAGATGTCGCTGGAACACCTGCTGTACGGATTGATGCTTCGGTCCGGCAACGATGCCGCCACCGCCATCGCGGAACATGTGGGCGGTTCCGAGGAAGGCTTCGTCCTGATGATGAACCGCAAGGCGGAAGAACTCGGATTGCAAAACACCCATTTCGCCAATCCCCACGGATTGGACGCGGACGGGCACATGTCGACCGCGAACGACCTGGCGCGTCTGACCGCCTATGCGCTGAAAAACCCCGTGTTCCGGGAAATCGTCAAAACCGAACGCAAAACCGCCCCGAATCCGAACGACCCGTGGGATTACGTCTGGCGAAACAAAAATAAAATGCTCCGGCTCTATGAAGGGGCGGACGGTGTCAAAACCGGTTTCACCAAAGCCGCGGGCAGATGTCTCGTCTCCTCGGCGACGCGGAACGGACAGCAGCTCGCCGCGGTGACGCTGCGCGCGTCCAACGACTGGAACGATCACGCGAAACTGCTCGATTTCGGATTTGCCCATTACGAACTGGAAACCTTGGTGCACAAAGGCGCCAACATTCAAGGCACCGATCTCGTGGCGGAGCGATCGTTCCGGTATCCCTTGACCGCCGAAGAAAAATCGTCCGTCCGCCTGATTCTGGACAAACTGCCGGAACATTCGCTTGATTATGCGCTGGGATTGCGAGGGAGGCTGCGTATCGAAGTCGGAGGAGATACGATCGGCCAAGTGCCGGTGGTCGAACAGGGCAGTCCCCGGCTGATGCGCGCGGATACCGCTTTCGGGCACATGTTCCCCGGCGCGCCGGAAGAAGCGCAGCCGACCGATGCGGTGTCGTCTTTTCTGCGGGTGCTGCGCACCGTATTTTGCGAAGTGCTGTCCTAGCGTTTGGCAATAACGCCTGCCGCAAGCGCCGATCGAATTCGCGAGGGGAGGAATGGCTTTGGTCAACGCCGTATGGCTGTTTTTGATCGTGTTCGGATTTGTGTTCGGTGCCGTCAACGGCAACATCGAGGAGGTGACGAAGGCGGCGTTTGAGGGCGCGCAGACCGGCGTAACCGTCTGCATCGGACTCGTGAGCGTCATCGTATTTTGGCTGGGCATGATGAGAATCGGCGAAGACGCCGGCTTGCTGCGCTTGTTGGGGAAGTGGATGTATCCGATCGTGCGGTTTCTGTTTCCGGACGTGCCGAAAAATCATCCCGCCCTCGGATACATCTTGTCCAACATGAGCGCCAACGTGCTCGGCCTCGGCAACGCGGCCACGCCGATGGGCATCAAGGCGATGCAGGAACTGCAAAAACTGAACGCGGACAAGGAATCCGCGTCCGCCGCCATGTGCACGCTGCTGGCGCTGAACACGTCCAGCATCACCCTGATTCCGACAACCCTCATCGCCATCCGCATGAATTTCGGTTCCGCCAATCCGGCGGAAATCGTCGGGACGACGCTGATCGCCACCGCGATCGCCACCACCTTCGCGATCCTGCTCGACCGGTGGTACCGCTTCCGCACGTTCGGCCCCCACGTTCCGGCGCGTTCCGGCACGATCAGCCGGAAAGGTTGAGCCGCCATGTACGAGATCGTCAACCTGTTGTCCGTTTGGGCGATCCCCGTGATGATCGCCTTCATTCCGCTGTACGCGCACTACCGCAAAGTGCCGGTGTTCGAAACGTTCGTCGAAGGGGCCAAAGACGGATTTGACACCGCCATCCGCATCATTCCGCATCTCGTCGGCATGATGGTCGCCATCAGCGTCTTTCGCGCGTCCGGCGCGCTGGATTGGACGATTTCCTGGTTTCGTCCGCTGCTCGACCGCGTCGGCGTCCCGGGCGAGGTGCTGCCGCTGGCGCTGCTTCGGCCGATCACCGGGGCGGGCTCGCTGGCGTTTACGACCGAACTGATCGACCGTTTCGGCCCGGATTCGCTCATCGGGCGCATCGCCTCCACGGTGCAGGGAAGCACGGACACGACGCTGTATGTGCTGACGGTATACTTCGGGGCGGTGGGCATCCGGAAAACACGATACGCGCTGAAAGTCGGACTGCTGTCCGATCTGGTCGGCTTCGTCGCTTCCGTCATCATCTGCCTGATGGTGTTCGCATGATCCTCACATGCACTCGTCAACCTCTTTCCTCCGCCTCCCGCTATCTCCTGATGGAACGTCCGGGAATCCGCCGCGCGCGGATTTTTTTATTGCGCAATTGGGCTTATGACGCAAATGGAGGGGCGACAACCGCTGATCCCCAAAACTCGGAGGGTAGATGGAGTCGGCGCGTTCCCGCCCGATTCCACGGATTTGTGATTTGCCGTTCCGGCGGTTATGATGAGAGATGAGGTGAAATGGACATGGAACGGCTGCAAAAAATATTGGCTCATGCGGGAGTCGCTTCCCGCAGAAAATGCGAGGAACTGATTTTGGCCGGACGGGTGACCGTCAACGGCGAAATCGTCAGGGAACTGGGCGCCAAGGCGGACCCCGCCGCGGACGAAATTCTCGTGGACGGACGCCCGCTTCGCAAGGAATCGAAACTCGTCATTTTGTTTAACAAACCGAAAGGCGTCATATCCAGCGTTTCCGACCCGCAAGGGCGGAAGGTGGTTACCGATTATTTGCGCGATGTCAAACAAAGGGTGTATCCCGTCGGACGGCTGGATTACGATACGGAAGGACTGCTGCTGCTCACCAACGACGGGGAGCTGACCCAACTGTTGACCCATCCGAGGCATCAGGTGCCGAAAACGTACCACGTCACGGTGAAAGGGGTCGTTCACGGCGACGATCTCGACAAGCTGCGCGAAGGCATCCTGCTGGAGGACGGCATGACTGAACCTGCGGAAGTGGAATATGTCGACGTCGACCTCGACAACCGCCGCTCGGTCGTTTCCATCACGATTACCGAAGGACGCAACCGACAGGTGAGGCGGATGTTCGAAGCGCTGCATCTCCCGGTCGAGAGGCTGCGCAGGGTGCAGCTCGGCCCGCTGACGCTGGCCGGCGTGCCGCGGGGGAAATACCGCATTCTCCATCCGCAGGAAGTGGAACAGCTCCGGGAATACGCGCGGCGGTCACACAAAATTCAAAAAGCGAAAACGGACGAAGCGTAAATTATTTTCAAACATTGCTATAATGGGAAGTAAATAAGGAGAAGCCAATCGGGCGCGAATTTGCGCGCGAGAGTCTTCGATCGTTCGCAAGGAGGGCGGTCCGGTGAAAAAGTACCGCAAGCCGATGCAAATCGCGATCCTGCTTGTCTTTGTCCTCGTCGGCGGCATCACGGTGGCGAGCGCGCTGTCCAATGACGCGGAGGCTCCTCCGACCGAAGGGCAGATCGCGCCCGACTTCAGCGTCGCCGGTCTGGACGGGCAAACCTACCGGCTGTCCGATTTCCGGGGCCGACATGTGGTCCTCAATTTTTGGGGCAGTTTCTGCGATCCGTGTGTAAGAGAAATGCCGCTGCTGCAGCAGATATACGAGCATTACGCGGATGAAGGCGTCGTGGTGCTCGGCGTCAATCTGGACGAAAGTTTGGCCACCGTCCGCAGTTTTGTGCGCAGCGTCGACGTGAATTTTCCGATTTTGCTCGACCACGGCAAAATCCAGAAACGGTACGGGGTCATATATTATCCGACCACGTTCGTCATCGGTCCCGACGGGAAAATCGCGCACAAAAAAGTCGGCGAAATTACCGACATGAGGCAGGTGGCGGCGTACTTTTGACGACGATGGAACTTAGCGCATGCGCCGGTTTCGGCACGAAACCGGCACGCTCCGGGGCGCCGCGTATGACGCGTCCGCCGCGCGGGAGGAGAGAACCATGATCGAAAACACCAAATGCGAATGCGGACACCAAAATCCGATCGGCACCGTGCTTTGCGAATCGTGCGGGAAGCCGACCTCCAACGACGCGGGCGCGGGCCTTTTGGAAATGCGTTACGACGGCGTCGCACGCCGGTCCCAGAAGGCGAATCCGAACCTCATCGACCGCGTCTGGAACTTCTTTTCGTCGGTCAAAGTGGCGGTGTGGCTGATTCTCATCACGCTGGCCGCCGCCGTCATCGGCACGGTGCTGCGGCAGGAAAACACGTTTTTCAATCCTTCCATGGTCGATTTGGAACGGTTTTACACCGAACAATACGGCACTTTCGGCAAAATTTATTACGCGCTCGGCCTGACGCGCACTTACGAAACATGGTGGTTCAAGACGCTGCTGTTCATGATCGGCACATCGCTCGTCGTCTGCAGCCTGGACCGCGTGCTGCCCTTGTATCGGGCGCTGAACAAGCAGGGCATCCGCAAGCATCCGCAGTTTCTCAAGCGGCAGCGGGTGTCGTTGGAAACCGGACTTCCCCCGGGGTACGAAGGAAACGGCGGGGCGGACCGATGGATCGAAGCGTTTGCGGCGTCGCTGCGAAAAAAAAGATACCGGGTGCGGGTCGAAGGTGCGGCGCTGTTTGCCGAAAAAAACCGGTTCAGCCGCTGGGGACCTTACGTCAACCACGTCGGACTCATCATCTTTTTGCTCGCCGCCCTGCTGCGCTCGCTGATTCCCGAATGGAACACGGAATTGGACATGCAGTGGGTGGAAGGCGAGACGAAGCGCATCGAAGGCACGCCGTATTATCTGAAAGTCAACCGTTTTACGGAAGAGTACTACGAGAAAGACGAACTGCCGGAAGCGCTGCGGGAAACCGGCCAGGGTGTCGCCAAAAGCTTCGAGACGGACGCGGTGCTGTTGGAATGCGTCAGCGATTGCGAAGGGGAACACCCCGTGCTGGAAGAACGGCTGCAGCACACGATCGCCGTCAACGATCCGCTGAAATATGACGGACTGGCGATTTATCAGTTCCATTTCGAGCCGACGGATCAAATCGTCTCCATGCGCCTGACGTTGAAGCGGGAAGGGGAAGAATCGGAAGAAAATCTCGGGACGTTTCGTCTCGACTCGTTTGACATGAAACTGTCCCAGCAGGCGGGATCTCATCTTGTCGAAATCGAGGAGTATTATCCGGAGTTTTTCATCCGCGACGACAGGCCGGCGACCAAGTCCAAAGAGCCGGTCAATCCGGGGTATGTGCTGGCGATCTCCGAAGGGGACGGCGGCGAGCGGTTTCGCTACTTGTTTGTGCCCAAATTGGGCATCTGGACGGAACTGGAGGCGGAGGGATACAAAGTGCGCGGCGAACCTTCCGGCAGATTCCGCGTCGCGATCGATTCCGAGGACGATTTGCAGCTGGCCCGTTACAAGACGTTCTTGACGGTTCGTTCGCACAAGGGGATGGAATGGATCTGGACGGGTGCGGCGATTTTCATGATCGGGGTGATCATGGGCTTCTATTGGCAGCACCGGCGCGTTTGGGCGTCCGTCGACGGCGGCGTGCTGCTCGTCGGGGCGCACACGAACAAAAACTGGTTCTCCTTGCGCAGGGAAACGGCTGATGCCCTGCGCGCGGCAGGCGTGGAAGTGCAGCCGAACGAACTGGACAACGGGGTGAAACGACATTGAGTTTGACGCAATGGAGCAACGGAGCGCTCGTGGTGGCGCTGTTTGTGTATGCGGCGGCGTTTGTGGCGTATACGCTCGCTGCCGCGGGAAAAACGAAGGAGGCCGATCGGGAAGCGCAGAAGCGGAAGCGGGTCCGCGCAGCGCACGCCTTGACCTTGACGGGGTTCGCGGCTCACCTGGTCTACTTTTTCGTGCGCTGGGCGGCGATCGGGCACATTCCGGTCGGCAACCTGTTCGAATTTTTGTCCTGTTTGGCGATGATGATTGTCGCCGCCTTCCTAATCGTCAACGCCATTTACCGTTCGGCGGTGCTCGGCATGTTCGCGATGCCGCTCGCGGTGTTCGTGCTCGCTTACGCCGCGGTGTTTCCGTGGGACGCGCAGCCGCTGATCCCCGCGCTGCAGAGCATTTGGCTGTACATCCATGTCACGTTGGCCGCGGCCGGCGAAGCGTTTTTCGCGATCGGATTCGCCGCCGCCGTCATGCAGTTGATCCGTACGGTCGATTTCTCCGGCGCGACCAAAACTTCCGTTTGGGAACGAAGGGGTGTGGAAGCGACCCTGCTGTTCGTCCTGATCGTCGCCGGTTTCGTCATCAGCGTGTTTGCGTTCCGCGCGGCGGGATACGAGGCGCAGTTTGAAGTGACGGACGTCTCCAATGGCGAGCCGGTGAACACCGTGGTACAATACGTGCAGCCGGTCATCTTCGCTCCGCATGACTCGACAGTCGTGTACATGGATTCGTTTCTCGGCATCGACCGGCCGCTGTTCGAGGCGCCGGGCTGGATGAAGGGCGTCAATGCCGGTCGCAAGCTGAACACGGTGATCTGGTCGGTGCTCACCGGACTGGTGCTGTACGGTCTGATCCGGCTCTTGCTGCGCAAGCCGCTCGGTGCGGCGATCCAGCCGAGGCTTGCCGAGCTCGATCCGGACGATCTCGACGAGATCAGCTATCGTTCGATCGCCATCGGTTTTCCGGTCTTTACGCTCGGCGCGCTCATCTTCGCGATGATCTGGGCGCAAATCGCCTGGTCCCGGTTCTGGGGATGGGATCCGAAGGAAGTGTGGGCGTTGATCACCTGGCTGTACTACAGCGCGTATTTGCACCTGCGTCTTTCGCGGGGGTGGATCGGCAAACGGTCGTCCTGGTTGTCGGTCATCGGTTTTTTGATCGTGCTGTTTACGTTGATCGGCGTCAATTTGTTGGTGGCCGGCATGCATTCGTATGCCGGAGTATGATAGAGGGCAGGTGAAGTGCACATGACGCAAGGACAAGTCCAAACGGCGGCGCAGCGCATTCTCGTGGTGGATGACGAGGAACGCATCCGCCGGTTGCTGCGCATGTATCTGGAAAAGGAAGGTTATGTCATCGACGAGGCGGAAAACGGGGAAACGGCGCTGGACATGGCGCTCGGCCAAGACTACGACCTGATATTGCTCGACATCATGCTTCCCGGAATGGACGGGGTGGAAGTGTGCCAGAAATTGCGGCAGCACAAGGCGACCCCGGTCATCATGCTGACCGCCAAAGGGGAAGAATCCAACCGCGTGCAGGGCTTTGAGGCCGGCGCGGACGATTACGTAGTGAAGCCGTTCAGCCCGCGCGAGGTCATTTATCGCGTCAAGGCGATTTTGCGGCGCTCGTCGGCGACCGCCTACCTGGCGAACGAAAAATCCGCAAGCAACAACATCGTATTCCCCCACCTGCTGATCGAACACGATGCGCATCGGGTGACGGCGGGCGGCCAGGAAGTCAACCTGACGCCGAAGGAATACGAGCTGCTGCATTATTTGGCCAGCTCTCCGGACAAGGTGTTTTCGCGCGAACAACTGCTGAAAGACGTTTGGCATTACGAGTTTTTCGGCGACCTGCGCACGGTCGACACCCACGTGAAGCGCCTGCGCGAAAAGCTGAACAAGGCGTCTCCGGAAGCGGCCGCCATGATCACCACCGTATGGGGCGTCGGATACAAGCTCGAGGTGCCGAGATAACGTGAAACTGTGGAAAAGCATCGTCGGCAAGCTGTGGATGACGATTATCGGACTGGTCGCGCTCGTGCTCGCCATTCTCGGCATGTTTTTGCTTCAATATATCGATGTGGCGTTTTCCAACTCGCACGATGTCAAGCTGCTGTTCATATATACCGGGATCATCGGGTTTTTGCTGACGACGTTCTTCGCCTTTTTTCTGTCGACCAAGATCACGGAACCGCTTCTGCAGCTGATCAAGGCGGTGGACCGCATTTCCAAAGGAGATCTCCTGACCAGGGTGCGCTACCGTTCCACGGACGAACTGGGACAACTGGCGAATGCGTTCAATATGATGGCGGAAAAGCTGCAGGAGACGATCACGGACCTCAGTCATGAGAAAGAACAACTCGGCAGCATTTTGCGCAGCATGAACGACGCGGTCATTACGCTGGACGCCGCCGGCCGCGTCGTGCTCGCCAATCCCCGGGGGCAAACGCTGCTTCGTGAGTGGCAGCGCATCGGCGTCGACGCGGATGCCGGACCGCCGCCGGAAGGCGATACGGACACGATGTCGCCGCCGACCGTCGTGTACGCGCCGGAACCGCTGCGAGAACTGTTCGATACGGTCGTCAGCCGCACTTCGGAAATGACGGCCAAGCTGCACGTCCGCCAGGGCGTGTATTCGGTCGTTATCACCCCGCTGTATTCCGCGGACGGCGTGCGCGGGGCGGTGGCGGTGCTGCGCGACGTGACGGAGGAACACCGGCTGGACAAACTGCGCAAGGACTTCGTCGCCAACGTCTCCCACGAACTGCGCACGCCGCTGTCGATGCTGCAAGGGTACAGCGAGGCGCTGCTGGACGATATCGCCAGCACGCCGGAGGAACGGAACGAACTCGTGCGCGTCATCCACGACGAAAGCTTGCGCATGGGGCGGCTCGTGCACAATTTGCTCGACCTGGCGCGCATGGAAGCGGGGCATCTGGAAATGCGCTGCGAGGAGGTCGATTTGCGGGAGGTCGCC